>Ga0134128_10008872_pt1 | contig 12090 bp, 9 predicted proteins | sample KB31754_FD_96462 | JGI IMG/M metagenome (GOLD analysis project Ga0134128, IMG submission 96462) | Terrestrial soil microbial communities with excess Nitrogen fertilizer from Kellogg Biological Station, Michigan, USA - KB3-175-4 | ecosystem: Environmental > Terrestrial > Soil > Unclassified ...
GAGCGCGGAGCGCGAAAAACCTCTGCCTACCAACCTCTAACCACAATCCTGGCTGGGCGGCTAGGATTCGAACCTAGACAAAGTGCTCCAAAGGCACTTGACCTACCATTAGTCGACCGCCCAATCGTTACTTTAAGGGCTCCGCCGCAAGCGGCTTCGCCCTCGGCCAAGGTTCGCGCTGAACGGCGCTCACCATTGACCTCACCCGATGTTACTTCAAGGGCTCCGCCGCAAGCGGCTTCGCCCTTGGGGAGTCCCCAGCACGCGCGTTTTTCGCGTGGTGGGTAACTCGGCTCAGGTTCGCGCTGGACGGCGCTCACCATTCGCCGCACCCGGTCACCTTAGGAGTCTTTTCTCTACCGATAAGCGATCACGCGCGATCTCGGCGATCCTGCTAGCTGTTTTTCGCGAACATCTGATTCCAGTACTCGCTTCGTGTCAACGTAGCCGTTGCCTGCGCAGGGATGTCACATCCATTTAATGACGTGCAAGCCCTCTCAGCAGTGGCTTGATCCCCAAACAGACCGTAAACGGTTGACCCGGAGCCGGACAACGACACGTATCGGGCACCTGATCTCTCCAAGGCACGTTTCACTTCGCGTATGGCGGGATATTTCGGGAAAACGACGCTTTCAAAGTCATTTTCAATCCCGGTACGGACAAGGTCGAGAAGCAGTGCCTCGGCCCGGTCCCAGCCTTTGCGTGGGACACCGGTTGGAGCATAACTTGTGCTGCTAAACCATTCGTACACTGAATGGCTGAACCCTCTCATTGTACAAAAGCCATTGCGACCGGTCAATTCAGCATGTTCTGCCTTGCGTTTGTCCCATTCGGTGAAGGCGGCAGGCGTGGACACGCCAATCTCAGGTGTGGCAATCACACAGGGAAAGCTGGGCAGATCTTCCATGGGAAACACCTGTTCACCGCGCCCCGTCCCCAGCACGGTCCCCCCGATCAGGAAAAGCGGGAGGTCCGAGCCAACCTCTGAAGAGATCCGCAGCCGCTCTTCCGGCGCGAGCTGCTTCTTCAAGGCTCGTTCAAGACCCAGGAGGGTAGCGATGGCATTCGATGAAGCGCCGCCCAATCCCCCCTGTACAGGAAGATTTTTGTCAATCGTGATTTTCACTTTGGCGCGGGTTTTGATGGAGCGCAGAAATCGGTCGGCGATCCTCCAGCAGGTATTGGTTTCATCCGCGGGGACGCGCTGGTCCTTGCAGTAAATTTCAATGCCTACACCTCTGCCCACGTCCACACGAACCGTATCCGCCAAGGCAATGGTCTGGTAAATGGTTCGCAGTTCGTGAAATCCGTCTTCACGGCGGGGCCCGATCCGCAGCCCGATATTAATTTTTGCAAAGGAACGTACAGCAATGGCCATCTTGTGTTACGCAATCATAACACCTGAGTAGCCCAAACCCTAGCAGGGAAACCACTTAACCCTCCTCTGCGGACCCCGTCTGCAAAATATGCGATGCCATCGGATATTTTGCTCGCTGTGATCTCCAATGCTTGTCAGATCTTTGATCAGGACAACGGCGTTAGGCATTGCTCATTGCCAGCAATGCCAGTGCAGCCAGGAAAGAGGAAAACGGTGGATCGCAAAGAAGCCTGCGCTTCCCACAGGCGAAATGCTAATACCGGAAAAGATACGAGAGCTTCACAAAGATCTGCCGGCCGTCATTGATAAAGCTGTTGCGCGTTCGCAGCAATCCGTCAAAACTCTCGCCCGGAGCGCAAGGCGCGCCGCCGCATAGCCGTTGTAAAGATGGATCGATGTTCTGGAGATCGCTGTTGTAGCCGGCATAAATGGCCGTACCCGGATTGATCAAGTACGTGAACAGCACATCCCCATTGAAGGCTTTGGTGCTTTGCAATGTGGTAAGTGCAGGATTGCTGATTGTGGCCGTGTACTGGCCAATCAGGCGAAGGGAAAACTCCTTGGTGAATTGATAGTTCCACTTGGAGCGGATGATGTGGTTATTGAAGATATTGGCTCGAGTATCGAGGTCGAGCAGCCGAGTCATCAGATAGGTGTTTTCGACCGTAAGGCCTTTCAGCGGGCGCACTGTCGCGTGCAACTGCCCGGTGTTGGAGTAGGCCAGCACGGGCGGGCCGCTTTGCGGGACAAAGTTGGTGGCGGTGCCCCAATCCATTTCCGCGTTGAGGCTCAGCCATTTGAAATACTGTGTGCCGGCCGAAATTCCTCCTTCCACGTGAGCATAATCCCGATTGGTGGTCAGGGCAGAGAAGTCGACCGGCCGCAGACGTTCGTGCTCCAGAGTTCCGAAGACATTGAAGAAACTCTTGCGCTGAAAATCCCATTCGTAAGTGGGATTTACCAGGTAATCAAGCCGTGTGCCGTTGTGGTCCCACAGCGTCTGCTCGAATAGCCGCGGACCGTGGCCGGTGAGGGCGCCTCCCTCCGGCCGCCAGGTGTAGCTGTAGACATTGCTGAAACGGCGATAGTCCGTGCGTGGAATGAATCCTGCCTCTGTGCTGAACCCAGGAGAAATATCCTGATAAAGGGTGTTGAACTCGACCGCCCTCGAGCTCCGTTCCACATACAGGTTGTATGCCGGACCTGACTCATGCGAACCATCGTTGAATTTCGTCTCCGAGGTCACAGCCTGGGCATTCATCTGCCAGTTCTGGTTGATTCGGATTTCCGTATCAAAGCCACCCACGCGGTTGTGGCCCACCTCGCATTCAGTCAATGTGCAGAAGCTGTTGGGGCCGGTGTGCAGCTCGCGGTCGGTGTAAATAAATCCAATGCTGTTGCCTTTCCCTACTTCGCGGTTGAGACGAAATACAGCGAAATCAGCGTTGTTGCCGAACAGTGGATCTCCAGGGAGTACCGTCTGCCCCGGCGCACGGTCGTTGGCCAGAAATGTTCCAATGGCCCACGGCCCTACTTTGCCTGTGAGCCGCGCGCCGTAAAGCGGGTCCACCACGCGTCGCGTGAAAACCAGGTTGAGCGGAGTTTGGAAGTAATTCGAATTTTCCTGGAAGAAGGGCCGCTTCTCCGGAAAGAACACCTCAAAGCGCTGGTTCACCGTGACCTGAGGATCGTCAGACTCAATCTGGCCAAAATCCGGATTGATGGTGGTATCAAGCACCAGGCTGTCTTTGATGACAACCTTGGAGTCGAGGCCGGCTTTGGGCTCCACGTGTTTCCCGGTAAAACGTTCCTCCGCAGGATCGCGCTCGTCTAACGCCCGGAACGCCCCGACGGATGTGTAAGGAATGAACTGCACGTTGCGGCCGGGTGAAATATCCTGGAAGCCTTCCAGTGTTCCTTCCTGGGTCAGCATGCCCTGGATTTTATTGGTATTCCGCGGGAAGTATGAGTGCTCAGAGTTCCGCGGTATCACGCGGATAAGAATGAAGCCCCAATCATCGGAAGCCTTGGGCTTGAAGCGAAGCGATTTGAAGGGAATCTCAAAGATGACCATGTAGCCGCTGCCGGTCATCTTTGTATATGTATGCCAGACAGTGTCGAATGAATTGTCGAATCCCTGATTTTCTGCCATCAGGCCGTCCTGTTGGATCCCGTAGGCATTGCTGTAAAACATGTAAGCGTGGCGGTGGTCGTGGAAGGTGTCCAGCCAGAGCCCGCATTGGTCGTCATCGTCAATGAGCTCGCGGCGCAGCATGCGCGCACGGATCTTGTGCGGCTCCTTGTCGAACGCGAGAAACACCGCATAGAAATTCTTGTCCGTATAGCCGAGGTAGGCTTCCGTGGGCTCACTCACCGGCGCGCCATCATGCGGTTCCTTCTGCGTGAAGCTACCGACTTTCAGCATCTGCCGCGCCAAAGGCGTAGCGGGCTCCATGCCGGCAAAGTCAGAAAGCTTGGGCGCGGCATTCAGCCGCGGCATGGTCAATCCGCCAAGCTCATGCGTCATTGTTGAATTCGGCTTTGATTTCAGGCTGGCGCTCTCTGTCTGGCCCTCAGCGCTGAATGGGATCAGCAGAGCCAGTGCGGCCACAAAAAAATGAAAGAGGATGGCCGCCCTGCGCACGAGTACCTTCCGGTCCGCACAGGAGCGCCGACAGTCGGGAGGAGTATTCGTACCCACGTCTCTTAGACTCATCATCGAAATGAAAGTTAGAAGGGGAGCAGAAAAGCGTAACCGAAAATAGTGCTGAACGGAAACGGGTGAAGGCCTGAACGGCTCAGAACAGACCGGGCTGCCGCCCGTACTTGATGCCGAAATGGTCGTAAGCGAGCCTGGTAGCGACCCGGCCGCGTGGCGTGCGATCCAGAAACCCGATCTGCATCAGGAATGGCTCATAAATTTCTTCCAGTGCTTCCGGCTCTTCGGCCAGGGCAGCCGCCAGAGTATTCAGCCCAACAGGACCGCCGCTGTACTTCTGAATGATGGTCAAGAGCAGGCGCCGATCAACTTCGTCGAAACCGTGCTGATCCACCTCCAGCATTTCCAATGCGGCCTGTGCTGTAGCTTTATCGATTCGTCCCTCGCCGCGGACCTGGGCAAAATCGCGCACGCGCCGCAGCAGGCGATTGGCGATGCGCGGTGTTCCCCTGGCGCGGCTTGCCAGTTCCGTTGCTCCATCGCTATCAATGTGCACTCCCAGAATTTCTGCGGAACGTTCAATCACGAACTTTAGCTCGTCGGTTGAGTAAAACTCCAGGCGCAGCAGGATGCCAAAGCGCGAGCGCAGCGGCGCGGAGAGCAGCCCAGCGCGGGTGGTCGCGCCAACAAATGTGAACGGCTTGACATCAATGGTGTGAGTGCGCGCCGAAGGCCCCTGACCGATGATGATGTCGAGTTTGTAGTCTTCGAGAGCCGAATAAAGAATCTCTTCGAGCGCCGGCTGAAGGCGGTGTACCTCATCGACGAACAGCACCTGTTTCTCGGACAAATTGGTGAGAATGGCAGTGAGGTCGCCCTTGATCTGGATGGCAGGCCCGGCAGTCTGCGAAAACCCCACGCCCATTTCATTGGCAATAATGGTGGCCAGTGTCGTCTTGCCCAGGCCTGGCGGGCCATAGAGCAGAACGTGGTCCAAGGCTTCCCCACGGGATTTGGCGGCTTCAATGGCGACGGAAAGATTGTCTTTCACCTTTTTCTGGCCAATGAATTCGCGCAGGAAGCGGGGCCGCAGCTTCAGCTCAAAAGAAGCATCATCTTCGACTGGAACCGCTGAAACCAGCCGCTCGCGGTTCAAACTTTTATCGGTTGCCGCCACTTCGGCGATGGTAAAGCGAACTCAAAAAAATTGCCAGTTGAAATCCGCGATCTCACTGCTTCTTCGATACGCTGAGGCCCTCGTACTCCTTCGCCTTGGCATCGAGTTGCGCTGCATCAGAAGCGTTGGGCACAAGCAGCAGGTAATCCCTTATCTGCTGCGCTGCGCCGGCGAAATCCTGCTTTTGCGCCAGGATATTACTCAGCAGCAGGGAAACTTCCGGGTGAATGTGCTGGTTATCGGCAGCTTTGAATTTCCTGGCGCTCTCCTCCGCCATCTCATACTTGCCGAGGTTGTAATTAGCCGCGGCGTTATAGAAACCGGCTGCCGGAAATGCATACGCATTCAGACTATTCACCTGTTGAGTAAGCCGGGCCGCGTCCTGCCAGTTCTTTTCCGCAATGGCAAGCAGCGCCAGCCCGAAAATCGGATTCACGTATTGCGGGTCCGCGTCCAGCGCCTTCTGATAATCGTCATGCGCCGCTTGCAGGTTGTGGTCGCGGTGTTCAATGTCGCCCAGCCGGGACCATGCGGCGGCAAATTGCGGGTAAATGCGCACAGCTTTTTCGAGTTCCTTGCGCGCTTCAGGCATTTTTTCGGCAAAGAAAGCTTTGGACCCTTTCTCAAATGCATGCCGCGCATCCTTGGGCGCCTGGAGCGTAGTCGCGCTGATGGCTGTGCCCTTTACGTTTCCCAGGCGCTTCAGCATGATGGTTCCGACTTCAATCTGGAATGAGTCGCTGATATTGGGTTGCAGCCGGACGGTGGACGATTGAAAGCCGGCCAGCACCGCGCGCAACTCACACCCCTGCAAGTTCATGGCCTGGCGGCTTGACGTTTGCCCTGGAGCTGGGAGGCCCAGGTTCGTGCCCGGAGTAACGTGAGGATCGCTCTCGCTGGCGTCCTGAAAACCGATGTTTTGCCCAATTTGCAATTGGAACTCACCTTTGAAGTCCGTGTAGCCTTCGCGGCGGGTGACCCCGTTGCATACGCGTTCAATAGCGACGGGCTCAGAGAGCGTACCACCGCCGTCCAGGGCCACCCGCCCGGAAATAAAGATCGGCTGCACGTTGCCGTCATAAGGGCTGGATGTTCTGGGGACGGATGGCGTGTTGCGCGAGCTGCCGCTGTTGCCTTTGCGCTGTGCGGGAGCCGTCTGCAGAAGAAGCAGTATTGCCGCGAAAATCCAGACTTGCCGCTGACTGAAGACTTGAAACATGTCCGCCCTCCGGAGTCTTTTGATGCCGTCGTGAATAGCAGGGCGCGGCGGCTGATGGCTGAAATCTTACGCCTGAAGCGTGCCGGTTGTTAACCACCGGCGACGCTCAAACACACTCATTTCTGTGGTTTCACCCGGCTTGCGTTTTTCCGCGCGCACGAGGATAGGCGCGGAGTTGCGCGATGCGGAAGACAAAAGCGGCATATCCCATCACCGCCCAGCCGATGGCTCCGGCAAGATACCAGAGCTGCGCCTGGTCCCACTTGAATCGCGCAGAGAATTGCACGGCGAGAGCCGAAGCTTCGAGCGCAATCAGAGCGGCGATCAGGCAATCCAGCAGCCGCCAGCGCGAACCGCTGCGAAGCTGCCGCCACGCGATCCAGTCATCCATCGCCCGGCCAATAACGAACCAGAACAGAACGCCCAGGGAAATGAACTCTACAAGCCGGAACGCCTCATGGTACGGGTGCATCGCCGGCTGGCCGGCGAAGACGGCAAGTTCCAGCGGAACGGCGAGAACAAGGGCGGGCAGGTTAATGGCAGTCGCGATTACGCTGGGCCGGGTCCTTCCGCCAGACACGGTGATAAACGTGCCCCGCGGTGTAAGGATCGTGCGCGGGCGCGCCATATGAAAGAAGAGGGTGGAAAAGGCTACAAAAAGCAGGGCGGCCACCGGCATCATGTGCCTGAATTTGATTGGCGACAGTCTTTTCCTGAGACCCTGCACCATGAGGCGGACCTGTTGTTAGCGGCGGCTCAGGGCTCGTGCCGGCCTGTTCCCAGTTCGGCAATTACTTCCTGCCCCAGCAGCTTGCTGTCTTCATACAGTACTTCAATCAGCCGGGACCGGGTGGAGCGCGCGTTGGCAACGGCCGATGGAATATCAGGGCTGGGAAAAACTCCCACCATCTCCCATTTGCTTTCGCCGGTTTGAACCCAGAGTTCGTATTGCTTCCACTTGGCCATTAGCGCTGCACTCCGTCTAAACGCTAAGTTAATTCATCTGCGATGCTGGAGGCCACGAAAATCCCGGCTGAATCGAGAGTGCAAACATCGAGAGTTGACGCGCTTAGCTCTCGTCTCCTCGGGCCCGGAAGTGTAAAGGATGTCCTGATAACAATGTGTAAAGGATGTCATGAGACTGAACGCGAGGGCGCCTGTGCCACACAGTTCTCGTTGAACTTTGGCTGGGCTTTTTCCGCAGCCGGTCCAGTTGATTATTTCTGGGCACCACCCTGGTCCATGCCCTGCCAGCCCAGCTTCTCACCCTGGTTCTGCTCATCGAGCCATTTCTTGAGCGGAGCAAAGTAGTCGAGAATGGCGGTTGCGTCCATCTGGCGTTCTCCGCTGATGGCTTCCAGCGCGTCCGGCCAGGGCTTGCTCTTGCCCATGCTGAGCATCTTGTTCAAATGCTCGCCCGCCGCCTTGCTCTTATAAATTGAGCAGCGATGCAGCGGGCCTTTCTGTCCGGCGGCTTCGCATAGGGCGCGATGGAACTGGAACTGCAGAATGCGCGCGAGGAAGTAACGCGCATACGGCGTGTTTGACGCGATGTGATATTTAGCTCCGGGATCAAAATCAGCCTCGCTGCGCTCTACAGGAGGCGCCACCCCCTGATATTTTGCTTTCAAGTCCCACCACGCCTTGTTGTACTGGTCCGGCGTGATCTCTCCGGAGAAAACTCCCCACCGCCACTTGTCAATCAGCAGCCCGAACGGCAGAAAAGCAATTTTGTCGAGGGCCATTTTGAGCAGGTATCCGGTATCGGCGCTCTCCGGGGGAACAACCTCAAGCAGGCCCACTTCCTTCAGGTACTCAGGCGTGACGGAGAGCGCGATGGTGTCACCCACAGCTTCATGGAAACCGTCGTTCGCGCTATCTTCAAACAGAGGCGGCTGGCCTTTATATGCGCGCTGGTAGAAGTTATGGCCCAGTTCGTGGTGAATCGTCACAAAGTCCTCATCACGAATTTCAATGCACATTTTCAGCCGCAGGTCATCTTTGTTATCGATGTCCCACGCGCTGGCGTGGCACACCACGTCACGATCGCGCGGCTTGATAAACAGGGAGCGCTCCCAAAAGGTCTGCGGCAGCGGAGCAAATCCCAGCGATTTGAAAAAGTTTTCGCCGTAGTGGACCATGTCGAGCTCTTTTACCTTGTGCGACTTGAGAAGCTCGGTCAGGTCATAACCTTTGTCCGAATTCGCCGGTGCGACGACCGGATAGATGTTGCCCCACTCCTGCGCCCACATATTGCCGAGAAGCTGCGACGGAATCAGACCGTCGGGGCGGTCGGCGATCTTGCCGTATTTCTTGATGAGCTGTCGGCGCACGTAGGCGTGGAGCGCGATGTAAAGCGGTTCCACCTGCCGCCACAGCCGTTCCATCTCTGCGCTGAACTCGTCGGGCTGCATGTCATAGTTCGAGCGCCACATCACGCCCGTGTCTTTGAAGCCCAGTTCCTTTGCTCCAGCGTTGGAGAGCTGAACAAAGCGAGCGTACTTCTGCCGCATGGGGATGGAAATCTTGTGCCAGCCGACCCAGGCATCCAGCAGTTCGTCAGGATTGGTGCTGGTAGCGAGAATCCGGCTCAAATCATTCAGCGACAGGCATTTCTGCGTGCCATCCTGCTGCGGCTTGCAGTACTTGCCTTTGCCGTAGGCGCCATCGAGCCAACTGGCGATCTCCGTGAGTTCCTTGCGCTCAGCGTCATTGTTCGGTGCGGGGGCGGTGAGCGACAGCCGCAGCAGCTTGAATTTTCGTTCCAGCTCGGCCGGCTTTTTCACCTTCTCGAAGCGACGAGCATCCAACGCAAGCTGTGTCACCGCGGCTGTGAGCCGCTCCTGCGCTTGTGCAGCCAGTGTTTCCGTATCGTCAGTAATAAAGTTTTCCTGCACCCACTGCGCGCGGCTGGCCCTGACGGTGAGGTCGTCAAGTTGCGCTTCGGCTTTCTTCATAAAAGCTTCCGCTTCCGCGAGTGTGGGTGCGCCGTTGACGGGGGATTTTCTGGCGGGGCTCATATTCTTTCTCGATGCAGTTTGGGCCAGGCCCATGGAACCAAGCAGAACTATCAAAAGGATGCGGGATATTCCACTCGAATGCATCAGTCCTCCGTGACGATACCGGTTCAAGACGAGTTTCCCAATGCAGCGGGTTTGATTACTCGAACTGTTTCCTGAAGCTCTCCATCTGCTGCTTCAAATCGGCAACTTCCCGCCTCAATTCAGCCACTTCGGTTTCCAGCCGGACCACGCGCTCGTCATCCTCAACCGCATTTGTGGATGCGCTTTCCGGCGGCGCAATGTAACCTTCCACGTCCCCTGCGAGCAGATGGGCGTAACGCGACTCTTTGGTCCCGGGCTGGCGCGGCAGCATCTTTACCAGAGGAGGCTCGCGCTGCATGAGCCTCTGCAGCGTGGATTGCACGTCTGACAGTTCCTCAAAACGATACATGCGTTCGGTACGGCCGCGCAGCTCCCCCGGAGTTTGCGGCCCGCGCAGCAGCAGCACATCCATAATGGCTGTCTCCGCCCGCGTGAAGTTAAATACTTCCTGGATGCGGTGCTCGTATTTGGTAACCCGGCTGTCAGCGCCGCCGGCGGGCCCGGCCAGCCGCTTTTCCTGCAGGCTGTGCAGCGCGTCGCGAACAGCATTCTCATCCAGGCTCATCACTGGATCGCGGTTGTTCTTCTGGTTGCATGCGTTCACCAGCGCGTTGAGAGACAACGGATAGTAGTCCGGAGTGGTGATGTCCTTCTCAATCAGCGCCCCGAGTACGCGGCATTCAAGTTCGCTCAGCACAGGCACAGTGCTCATGGTTTCCTGACGATTTCCAGCAGGGTTATGCAGCCCTCAAGGATAGCAAAGGAAGTGGGACTTGATATTGCCGCGCGTAGCTCCGCACATAGCGAGCCGCTTACAGCAGGATCTCCATTCCTTCTGAGGCTGCCCTGACTTTCGGGTAGTACTCGCGGGCTTTTGCCACAACGGAGTCAATGCATTCGTCCGTGTGGTCGGGATCGTGATGGAACAGGACCAGTTCTTTCGCGCCGCTTTCCATGGCGACGTCTACTGCTTCGCGCCAGTGGCTGTGTCCCCATCCGCGTTTGCGAGCCGCGTATTCTTCAGGAAGGTACTGAGCATCGTAGATGAGCACGTCAGCGCCCTCGGCCAGCTTGCGCACGTTCTTATCGAACTGCGAATCACCTGGCTCATTGTCGGTAGCGTAGACCACCACGCCGCTCTTTGATTCCACTCTGAACCCAAGGCAGCCCTGCGGATGGTTGAGCCACATAGACTGCACAGTGCAATCGTCGAACTCCAGCCGGCCTTCTTCGATGTTCAAGAACTGCCGCTTCGCGGCCATCTCATTCATGTTCACCGGAAAGTACGGGTCGGACATCTGCTCTTCCACCGCGCGCTGCAGCCCGCGCGTCCGGTTCGATGAGTGGAAGTAGAACGCGCTGCCGTGATTGTTGTAGAGCGGCGCAAAAAACGGGATACCCTGAATGTGGTCCCAGTGGAAGTGCGATAAAAAGATATGTGCTGAGAGCGGCTTGCCGTTGCTTTCCTGTTCCATCTGTTTTCCCAGGTTGCGGAACCCGGTGCCGCAGTCGAATACGTAAATGTGACCGTTCAGGCGCACCTCCACGCATGACGTATTGCCGCCATAACGTAGATTCTCTGATTGCGGGGTGGGCGTTGAGCCTCGAACACCCCAGAACCTAATCAGCATCACATTCACCATCAGGGAAGATTCCTAACATCTAAAACCCTGGGCCTTCTGCAACAAGGCTATGCGTCGCCGAAACTTCTCAAGGGGAGCGGTATCGAAGTTTCGCAAAGTATAGTCCAAACTTTGCGCCCCCGCGACACCTTCCTGCCTACTAAGTGACCAGAACGGCCATTCCGTATCACGCCGGAAGTACCTGTCCCTTCGGCATCGTTGGCCATCAGTTAATATGGCCATCAGTTAATATAGACGCCCCCATGCTCTGGCCTGATTACAAACAGTTTGCCGCGTTGGCCAAAGACGCCACCCTGGTTCCGGTGGCCCGGACCGTCGCCGCCGACCTGCGCACGCCGGTTTCGGCCTTTCTCAGTATCGCCGCCGGCGAGCCCAACTCCTTCCTGCTCGAGTCCGTGGAAGGCGGAGAGAAAGTCGGCCGCTACACCTTTCTCGGCATGCGGCCTTATATGATCCTGCGCGCTCGCGGCGGCCAAGTCACGCTGGAACGCGGCAAGAAGAAGGAGCGCCTGGAAGGAAATGCCTTCAAAGCTCTCGACCGCCTTCTCCGCGAGCACAAGCCCGCGCGCGTTCCCGGCCTGCCGCCGTTCACCGCCGGGGCCGTCGGTTACTTCTCCCATGACGCCGTTCGGCAACTCGAAAAACTCCCGCAGCTCGCCAGGGACGACCTCAAGCTTCCCGACTGCGTGCTCATGTTCTTCGACCGCCTGCTGGCGTTCGACCATGTGCGCCATGAGATCTTCATCATCGCCACGGCCAACGTGCGCGAGCAGCCGCCCGATAAAGCTTACGACCGCGCCCTGCGCGACATCACCGCCATCGAGAAGAAGCTCAACGCGCCGCTCCCGCGCCGATACCTGCATGCGCCCAAGCCGTACTGGGGCCGCCTCAAAGTCCAGGTCTCCGTCAA
>Ga0134128_10008874_pt1 | contig 12090 bp, 13 predicted proteins | sample KB31754_FD_96462 | JGI IMG/M metagenome (GOLD analysis project Ga0134128, IMG submission 96462) | Terrestrial soil microbial communities with excess Nitrogen fertilizer from Kellogg Biological Station, Michigan, USA - KB3-175-4 | ecosystem: Environmental > Terrestrial > Soil > Unclassified ...
CGCGTTGCTCGGATTGTTGATGATGCGATCGTTTGCGGAAAGCCCCGCTGCCACGTCGATCGTACGGGCCTTGAGTTGGCCGATGGTGATGCGCTTGTAGTGCACGCGATCGTCCTCCGTCAGTCACATATAATTGATGCACATACTGAAACGGAAAGGAATCGTATGAATGCACATGTCCTTCACCCTCCGTACAGTTTGGCAATGCTCGCGCTCCTCGTAACTCCTACCATGACGCATGCGATGTCAGGCATGGAGATACTACATAGCGGACATGCGGACACGAGTTCCTCACTATCGAAAAGTATGGGTGAGCCTATTAACTCATCGGAATCAGAGATCGAGATGACCTATAGCGCCGAGGGGAAGACCATCATCTTCGTCTCAGGACGGCAAGGGAGCATCCTTTCACCTGGAGTTCCTTACAGCTTCGACATCTGGATGTCCCACTATGTGAACGGTTCGTGGCAAGCCCCTATTCATTTGGGACCGGACATCGATCCTACCGTAGGACCGAACATCAATACGTCCGCATGGGAGCTGGAACCGAGTCTCTCGGATGTATGTGCTGAGCCTTCTCGCCTGACGGCAAGACATTTCATGGTAGCTGGGGACCGCAGGACAGCGACAATCATGATGTGATGTGGGTGAACAAAGACGATGTTCCGTTGCTGAAGAACTTCGAGCCGATCGGGCCCCCACCTAATTTGCTCGTCACCAGCACGGCGAAGCCAGGCGCGACGAAATGATCGCGTCTTCCATGCTATGGAAGGAATCGTTTCTTACGCAGCGCCATATCTCAACCGATGAATGACCAGCTCACTTAGGCCAGAGTCCAGCGCCGACCAGGAAGAAGTCCCTCTCGGGCAATCGAGATCGAAAGGTTTCCTGAACAAGCACAGGTACCTTTTGGTCGGGTCAGTTGTGATCCTCATCGTAATTTCCAGCATTGTATTGATGAGAGGGAAACCGCCCCAATCGGCAGACCGTGCGAGAGTGAACGTTCAAGACGCGACGATTGTCGGACCTCTTGTCCAACACAACGTTCCAACAGCAACGGTTCTCCTTAAAAATATCGGGCACTCCCCTGCCCTGACGATCAAAGTCCGTCTGGTGATGACAGTCTGGACCGCCAACACATTCCCGGACTGGGATATGCCCCTGAAGCTGACGACCGATTCCGAAACCATTGGAGAGATCGGTCCGGGATCTGTCGTGCCTCAGACCGTCTCTTTGATCGCCCCGCTCACCGACGTACAGGGTATGCACTTGGAGCGCAAGGATTGGTTCATTGTGATACTTGGAATCGTGTCGTACGCCGATATTCTCGGTAATCTGCATGAAACGAAACTATGCCTCATCTGGCAAGAGATCACTACTCAACACCTGAATCCTTGCGAGAAATGGAATGAGACCGATTAACACGCCAGGACTCACCGTTCCGGATTACGTGCAGCTGTGACTGCTGAGGCAAATTTCAGCAGACTCGCCCGCTCTTCATCGTCCAGCGCCAACAACAGATGCGCTTCCTCACCATGCATCAAGCGAAGGCTTAAGAACGGCTCTTCTCGACGTTTTTCTCGGTTGTCCCACATCGCATCGATCAGCTGCACCTTGTCCAATTGACCGACCGACACCACATCGTACCGGAAATAGGAATCACCAATGACGATGTCGAACACAACATTGCCCGCGGTCAGTAGTATCAGGTTGAACCGACCTTGATCCTCGTATCCTTCCGGTAAAAACCTATTGACGTGGCAAAGCGTTACCTTTCGATCATCCAACGCCTTGCGAAATTTCTCTCTCAATGCGTCATAATCGATTTGCAGAGCCTTCTCATCCGGCCCGGTCGCCGCTACGGCCGCCGCTTCCGCTTGCAAGACAATATCATCGGCGGACATCAATCCTGACATAACATGTTCTCCCTCTCTCCCGTTGAAGTGAACCTCATGAATAACCTTGGGAGCCGTACGGTACCCGGCCATCTGCAGCAATTGCAAGAGGTCTGAGCGTTGAGGCCGGCCTACGGCCTAGCTGGCACAACATGAGAAAATCGCTTCGTACCTGTCTCGTCCACCACTGTGATTGCAAACTCATCCTTAGTGACTCGAACGAGACCGAAATTGTCGAACCCTGACTCATAAAAGAGCTGCGTCTGATGCAGTCCGTCATCCGTCGCTGTCAATCTTCCATGCCGGGCAGAGAGAGGTCCGGCGACATACTCGTGAAAATCGATCACACCATCCTGGTCGGGATCATAAGCGTTCGCCTGTGCAAGGTGCACATCACCTGCAAGAAACACCACATTTTTCAGCCGGTGATCCAGAATAGCATCGACAATTACTTGCCGTTCCCGCTCAAAGCCGGTGCCGTCCATCCCCCCAGCCCAGCCATCGTAGCCGTGAACATTGATGTCACCTCCCTTTGGAATCGAGAGCGGAACGGAGGTTACGATCGCTTTCCAAGTCGCAGTTGAAGTGCGTAGCCCATCGAGCAACCAGGCCAATTGTGTTTCTCCGAGCATGGTCTTGGCAGGACCATCCGGATCGGCATTACGACTCCGATATTGTCTGGTATCCAGAATAAAGAGTTCGAGGTCGGCACCATAACGTACATGCCGATAGAGACGATGCGGATCACGTGCGGGAGAAGCGATAGGCCAGTACTCCCGCAATGCCTGCCGGCCTGCCGGCATCTGTTCGTCATACGGACCGGCAAAATTGTTCCTCACGTCATGATCATCCCATATCACATAGACCGGCGTGGTCTCCAAGAATTGACGCAGGGCCTCCGCGCCGCGTTGATAGCGATGGCGCACCCGATAGGTCTGCAGCGTCGTCGCATTGAAGTCGGCACCCGGCTCGTTCGGCGGAGAAGGGCAGATATCGTCGCTATAAATCGTATCGCCGAGGAACAGAAAGAAGTCGGGATGTTGTCGGTGGATGATGTCGAAGATCGGATAGCCGCCGGCACCTTGGCGACAGCGCTTCTGACCACCGAGATCTCCGCTCCAGGCAAACGTCACCGCTGCAGAGGTCTTATCATCCGGCAAGGTGGTGAATTCGCCCACGGCCGCAAGACTTGCAGCGAGCCGCCTTGCGGTCTGGTCGGCAGAACTGACCAATATATGATACCGATAGCGTGTTGCTGGGACCAGACCTTCTAGTGGGATAATAAGGGTATAATCCGTCTCCGCGGTCGTCATGATGGGGGCCGTTCTCGGCACCGGTGCCACGACTGTGGCAAGTTTCGAGGCCCGTTCCCATCGTGAGACCGTGGCCCACTCAATCTGAATCGAGGCCGGTCCGTCGGTGCGCAACCAGAGCAATGCGCTTTGCGAACTGACATCGCCGACAGCAACACCTTGGGGTAAAACATCCGAGCCCACGAAGGGCTTCCCCTCAAACGAACTGCTGGATCGAACACTCTTATTTGAAAATGCAATGTAGCCGACGACAGAGGAGCCAAGGACTAGAATACCGGCTAGCCAAAGGAACACACGCATCGGGCAGTCCTACCCTATGCGGCTGTTGAGGTCAAGCGACGCGAGGCCATGGGCTTGAAAATCGACACAGCCGACCGGCATACTAAACAAGTTCACGGGAGGACCACGATGTTGGATAGTCACTGCTGTGCGCCTAATTGCCCGGAGACACCCTATGCTCCGGCCGGCACGCGTTCTATCTGCAAAAACCATTTCCTCAACTTTCTCACCTGGCGTCGTCGCCGTGGCACTCGGATGTTCCACACCTATGCCGGTATGACGATGGAGGAACGCGATACCATCGCCGCCGAATGGATGAAAACCGTCCGGTCGGAAGAACTGCCTGCCACTGCACCGAAGCTCTAAGTTTGGTTGCTGAGGAAAGATTCTTGTGGGTACGATCTGCTCACAGATACCTTCTGACCCGATTGCAATACCTCAAGTAGTTCTGGCCGTAATGCTTCTCCAAGAACTCTTCCTCACGTAAGACTTGACGGTGAAATAGCCATGTGGCCGCACCGATATAGACCAGCAATATCCAATTGGGGAATATCAAGAATTGCCCAAGCAAGATAGACGCAAAGGCCACATAAATTGGATTGCGGCTTATGGCAAAGACGCCGCCAGTAATGAGCTTGTCGGGATGGTCAGCATCAATGCCCACACGGAAACTCTGCCCAAAGGAAACAAGACTCCACAATAGGAGTAGTAACCCCGCCAGACACCACGCTACTCCGACCCATGCGACTGCTTCAGACTGAAAGAATTCTTGTGTGCTGACCGTGGACCAACCGAAGGCAGCAGCAAAAACGAGATAAAAATAGAAGAAGGCAAACGGCGGGATAAAGAAATCTGTCTTATCTATCGCGCCGAATTTCATCGCCTCCACCCCTTTTCTTCTCATCATAAAAGCACGGGTCAACACCATCCCGAGCATCAGCACGACGGTCAGCGTTGCGAAGTATCTTGGCATGCGAATTCTCCACCCGGAATCAGACGGTAGTAACCCACACAGCCGTTATCCAATCCTATCTGCTCTTCTTCCTTCCTATTTAACGGGCGAGATGCGAAGACGGCGGAGCTGGTCGGCGACAGGACCCGCGCCTCCCCTCACCCCATGACCGGCGAGCCGTGGTGATGGATCATCAGCCACTCGTCGCCGATGAGTTCGAAGAGGTTCGTGGCAAGGACCTTGGCTTGTTGCGGTTCGTCGGACTGTTGAGTGGTGAGATTCTCGACACAAATGACCCAAGCCATGTCGCCTGCAACTTGGATCATCACGTCGGTGAGTTCGAACTTCATCGAGAAGGTGTTATTGAAGATCAGCACCCAGGAATCACGGACGGCGGGCCACCCGGAACGAATCGTCCAGCCCGGGTGTATACAGGTAACGTATTCCTGATGGGCCCAGATCTCGTCCATCTTGGCGATGTCGAGAGCCTCGAAGGCATCGTAGAATTTCTGGTTGGCTTTCGTGACGGCGTCGATACGCTGTTTCAACACGACTGCGCCTCTCAATCAGCGGAGCCGTATCATACTGCAAGCGAGTGGAATGCTGCGAGGACATTTCTTAGGCACGAGACTCACCCTACAGTCTCGCTAGATCGGGAGTGACCGATCATCATCGGCAGGTCGCGGAGTCCGTCTCACGTTTGCAGACGGGCATGAGATGCAGGCCGTGCCGAATAGGGCACTGGAGGCCTGTAAATGCCGCCGAGATGGTGAGGCGGTAGTGCCCCACAAAAACGCCACCGGAAGACTTTTGCAACATCCTCGACCTATAACGGCCACTCGCTTCTCACCGTATTTTCTTCTCGTCTGGCGGCTTTCCTCAACAGCGGTGTCCTCCGCGATAGCGGTGTCGTAGGATCGGTATGATCAGAAGATACCCCGGAGATATGCTCAAGCAGTTTCGGGAGGCTCCTAAACAAGTCATCCAGTGTAGCCAACACTCCACCGACGATTTTTCGAAGCTCCTGTTCAGGATACTGCAACGGAACCAGGCGCAGCCGCTGCCACCCGCGAAGTGAGAAGGTTCTCCCCGATCGTCCAAATGGCTGCTCGCACAGGAGCACAAATTCCCTTCCCTGATCATCTTCAATAATGAACCCCTTGACATTCATATGACCTCCCTACCTCTGTTCAGAGGTATCGTCTCTACATACGCGTTTCGTTTCCCTGACTATGCTGTGGGAGCCGCGGGAACGGCTTGCACCGTTCGGTTTCGTACGATGACCGAGTCCACCACATTTCCACAATTCACACAGCGCCAGGACACTCCTAGAATAAGTTCATCACTCGCACTGTGCCCCACACGCCGTTCAGGCATCATCCATCCGTTGCATCGCTCACAACCCATGGCCGCTCCTTTCCGGCGCCTGAAAATTGGATTCCGTTTTCCTCCGCTGCTGAGGGAAGAGGCGAGCCACAGTGGGGAGCAACTCCCTGTACAGCGAGTCCTTCTTGAGAAATGCGTCGGCTTTCGAATCACGATCCTCACACGTTTCACGCCTGTCGAAAAATGAGATCAAGATCACTATCGGTCGGTGAGCACCTTCTTTGATGCTCACCGTCGCCTCATATCCGTTCATAAGCGGCATCGCCACGTCCATCACCACGAGATCCGGGCGAAGCACGCTCACCTCCTTGACGGCTTCGAGCCCCGAATAGGCCTTCCCCACGATCTCAAAACCAGGGTGTCTCATCAGCCACTTTTCCAACCGTTCGAGAAACTCGGGACTATCGTCCACAAGGAGCGTGCGCACCGGCACCATGCGTTTCATCAGCGCCTCTTCCTTTTCGGTTGATGGGCAACGCATTATGCCTCGGCCCTGACGTACAGCTTGCCAAAAGAGCAGGCATGCGCGTATCGGGAAAATCCTGAGAGAAAGGGAGAAATCCCCCGAGGAAGACGTACGAGTTCACGGAATGATCGCGGGGATATGAACGAACCGAACAGAAGTTAGGAGTAGAGCTGGATAAGTCCCACACGCATCGCGAACCGGACGAGTCCCGGCACATCGTGAATGTCGAGCCGTTCCATCAATTGACTTCGGTGAGTTTCGACGGTTTTGACGCTCAGGTTCAGGCGTTGGGCGATGTCTTTCGTCGTTTGCCCTTCTGCGATGAGCTGCAGGATTTCTCGCTGACGTGTACTGAGCCTCATCAGCGGACCAGATGGTCCGTCTGATTTTTCTCGGTAGGCTTTGATGGCATACTTGGCAACCGCCGGGGTCAGATACGTCTCACCCCTGGCGACCGTCTTGAGGGCCAACTCGAGTTCAGCCAGCTCTGCGCCTTTCAACAAATAACCGGACGCGCCGACCTCTAACGATTGCTGGAAGTATTCTTCATTGGCATGCATCGACAGCAGAATCACTCGCGTGGTCGGCGATTCCCTGACGATCCGCGAGGTCGCGTCGAGTCCATTCAATCCCGGCATGGCGATGTCCATCAGCACGAGATCAGGAGTATCCGTCTGCACAGACTTGACGGCTTCCCACCCATCCCCGACATCGGAGACGACCTCAATTCCTTCGATTTTTTGCAGGAGAGCCCGCATACCGGCTCTGACCAACGCGTGATCTTCCGCGATGAGAACCCGGAGGGGACTCATGGGACCATGACCTCGACCGTTCCAAGCTGCTTGCTCGGATCCTGCTCGGCGAACGGGAAGCACAGTTCGACCCTGGTCCCTTGACCCGGAGCTGATACGATCTCCAAAGCACCCCCAGCCAGTCGTACACGCTCTTCCATTCCGAGCAACCCGATCGTTTGCCCGCCTTGCGCCCGTCGTTTTGCCGGCATCACGTCGAATCCGATGCCGTCGTCTTGGATGACGAGCGTGACCTCGTGATTGTTCCGACGCAACGTCAGATCGATGGTCTTCGCTTTGGCGTACTTGGAGACATTGGTCAAGGCCTCCTGCGCAACCCGAAAACAGGCCACCTCGATAGGAGCGGGCACCCGCCCCGTCATTTCCTCGGCAGAGAAAAAGAGAGTCCATCCATTGCGATCCGCCTGCCGGTTCGCATACCACCTCAGCGCAGGGACTAACCCCAAGTCATCAAGGATGGACGGCCGCAGATTCAACGCCAGAGTCCGCACTTGGGTCAGAAGACGATCTACCAGCTCAAGACCGTCCGTAAGAAAATCGGAACGAACCTGTGGCGCCTCGCTATGCTGAACTTCTTGCAGATCGATCTTCAACGCGGTGAGCAACTGCCCAACCTCATCGTGCAGGTCGCGTGCGAGTCGGCTTCGCTCCTCTTCCTGCACTTGCATCAGCCGACTGGAGAGCTTCTGCAAAGAGTGGTTGGCACTGATCAATTCGGCGGTTCGTTCCTGCACCTTCACTTCCAATGCTTCACGCGCCTGTTGCAGAAGTGTCTGCGCTCGCTTCCGTTCACTGATATCGCGGATGATTTTCGACACACCGACGAACCGACCTGCAGCATCTCTGAGCGGCGACAATGTGACCGACACAGCGATGCTCCGCCCGTCCTTGGTCAGCCGCACTGCGTCATCAGTACGAATGCTTTGCCCTCTCTGCACTGAGGCTTGCAACCCGGCTTCGTGATCATGGAGATGGGCCGGAATGAGCGTCAGAATAGAACGACCGAGCATCTCAGCGGCGGTATATCCGAACATGCGCTCCGCTCCGGCATTCCAGGACGTCACAATTCCGTCGGGTGTCACACTCAGGATGGCATCACTGCTGCTCTCCACGATAGCCCCCAGTCGCCTGGTCGCATCGTCAAGTTTCGCCGTTTTCGCCCGCGCGACAAGCCCCGCCGTCATCCAGAGCAAGGCCACACCGACAGTTCGATTAAAGACAGCCATATCCAGTGGGACGCCCGGAGGAGACAGCCAAAATTCTAGTATGAGGAGTATGGTCGCAATCGCTGCAACAACATAGGGAGCGTTCGGACGTTCAATCCAGAGGGCCAACAGCACGGCGAAGACATGGCCGACCCACACCTCATACCCCATCGGCGTAACCGTGTCGACGAAGAAGGTGACGACGAATACCAGAACGATCAGTGTTTGGGCATATTTACTGTTCATCACTATCCCTGACTCGACGAACACCTTCGGGATCGGGATCAATGACAGCGAGGCGAGGAAATCATACCATACTCTCCGATGACCGGTTGTCTATGATACCCCAATACCGGGGCCGAGATCGAGACCGAGAAAGGTGGAGACGAGAGGTCTAGCGGTTTAACTCAGCCGTTTGCCGGTTCACGACCCAGACGCCGGCCAGAATGAGGCCGATGCCGATAATTTCAATCGGTCCGACGGATTCTCCCAGGATCAGGGCCGATAACCCAATGGCTGCAACCGGCGTCAGATTGCCCAAGACCGACGCCCGTGAGGGGCCGATGCCTTTGACGCCGAACAACCAAGCCTGTTGGGCCACCGCCGTCGCAAAGAGGATGAGGTAGCCGAGCGCAAGCCAATCGGATGCCGTCACCGATCCGACTCCGGTACGTATCATTTTTTGATCCGTCCACAGCAGCGGAATCTGAAGAACCGTGGCGACCATCAGGGTTGTCCAATTGACGGTCAGTGCCGACATCCGCTCCATAATAGTGCGGCTGCCGATACTATAGAGCGCCCAACTCGCAACGCCGAGAAAGACCAACGTGCTTCCCAGCAACGGCTGCTCACCGGCTGCTTGAAAGCCTGCCACGGAGACCAGTCCGACGCCCGCGAACGACAGCAGAGAGCCGGCCCAAACTGCGCGCAACGGTACATCCCGAATCAACATGGCCGAGAGCAGCACCGTCACGACGGGGCTCGATCCGATGATCACGCCGCCGACCGCCCCGCTGACATAGTTGAGCCCCATGAGAATGAGCAGATGGTTCCCCAAGACGCCGAGCCCTAGAAGGCCGAGCAAGCAAATGTCGGCTCGACTGATTTTGATCGCGCCGCCTTCTTTCGACCACCAAGTTGCGAGAAGGATCGCCAGCCCTCCGATATCGCGAAAAACCGAGGCTTCAACCGCGGAAAACGAGCCGAGGGCCATCTTCTGCGCCACGATCGAACCACCCCATAGGACTGCCGCGAGCACAACCGACCCATAGGCTACGGTTGTAGAAGACCGACTCATGGCCACTGGGATACCGTCGTTCCGGCTCGTCGTCAAGTCATATTCCATCATCCAGTCATTTGCTGGGGCCGCTTACCCGGAATGGGAGCGGGCCCCTATCGAAATCGTGCTAGGCAGGAACCGTGTGAGAGGAGGAGTGCAAAATAATCTGGTCGATTTGCGGCGCATCCAGCACTTCCTTTTCCAAGAGCGCTTCAGCCAGTGCCTTCAAGCTCGCCATTTGTTTGGTCAGTAGGCCCTTGGCGCGTTCATAGTTTTCGGTGACGAACCGCTTAATCTCGAGGTCAATTTCCAACGCCATCTGATTACTCACGTCTCGCTTGGTAGAAAAATCCCGTCCCAGAAACACAGACTCCTCTTTCTGGCTGAATGCAAGGGGCCCGAGTTTCTCACTCATGCCCCATTCACAGACCATCTTGCGCGCCAAATCTGTTGCACGTTCCAGGTCGTTGCCCGCACCGGTCGTGACGTGCTTGAACACCAGCTCTTCGGCCACCCGGCCTCCCATAAGAATCGCCAGCGTGTTGTACAAAAACTCTTTCGAGTAGTTATGTCGATCGTCGGTCGGCAACTGCATCGTCAGACCGAGGGCTCGCCCTCTGGGAACGATCGTCACTTTATGAACTGGGTCCGTTCCCGGCAACAATTTCGCTATCAAGGCGTGGCCGGCCTCATGATATGCCGTCACGCGTTTCTCTTCGTCGGTCAAAATCATGCTCTTCCGCTCGGCGCCCATCATGACCTTGTCCTTCGCCATCTCGAAGTCCACGGTCTCGACTTCTTTCTTGTTTTGGCGGGCCGCCCACAACGCCGCTTCGTTCACAAGATTTTCCAGGTCGGCTCCGGAAAAACCTGGCGCCCCTCGGGCAATCTTCTCCAGCTCCACATTGGCCGCAATCGGCATCTTCTTCGTATGAACCTTGAGAATCTCCGATCGGCCGTGTAGGTCCGGAAGATTCACCACGACCTGGCGATCGAAACGGCCCGGCCGCAGCAAAGCCGGATCAAGCACATCCGGCCTATTCGTCGCCGCCACCAGAATGACGCCCTCCGTCGTGTCGAACCCGTCCATTTCGACAAGCAATTGATTAAGCGTCTGTTCACGTTCGTCATTCCCGCCCCCGAGTCCCGCGCCGCGCAAACGGCCAACGGCGTCTATTTCATCGATGAAGATAATGCAGGGAGCATGTTTCTTTCCCTGCTCGAACAAATCACGCACACGAGAGGCCCCGACTCCCATGAACATCTCCACGAAATTCGATCCGCTGATGCTGAAGAACGGCACCCCGGCTTCTCCGGCAATCGCTTTCGCCAACAACGTCTTGCCCGTACCCGGCGGCCCCACGACCAGCACGCCTTTGGGGATGCGCCCACCGAGTTTCTGGAACTTCCGCGGTTCTTTCAGAAACTCAATGATCTCCTGCACTTCTTCTTTGGCTTCTTCAATGCCGGCCACATCGGCGAACGTCACCTTCTTCCGCTCTTCGGTGGGCATTCGGGCGCGGCTCTTCACAAAAGACAAGGCCTGGTTCCCTCCGATCTGCATTTGACGCATGAGGAAAAACCAGAGGCCGAGGAAGAAAAGAAACGGTCCCCACGTGACGAGGAAGGTCATGTACCAGGGGCTTTCATCCGGCGGTTTGACTTCGATTCTGACATCCTTCTCTCGCAACACTTTAACGAGGTCGGGATACTCCGCCGAGTAGCTCCGAAGGAGCGTGTTATCTCTGAGAACCCCGCTGATATGATTCCCTTTTATGATGACTTTTTCGAAATCACCCTTGTCGAGCTTCGCCATGAAATCGCTGAATATGACCCGGTCTTCCAGGACGTTCGTCGGCATGGTGAGTAAATTGAGGACCAATATTATGATGGACAGACCTAACAGCCCCCAAAGCAGTAGATTCTTGCTCTTGGAATTCATGGGCTCCCCCTCACGATGCATCCCTAGCCTCAGACGGCTTCTCCAGCAAAGCTCTTCGTCCGCGGTTTGATGACATGGCTGACACCCTCTGCGACTCCAACTCGCCGGCTGGTCGGCCTGCGTCCCCTAGGAGGGAGCTTCAGGCCAACCAGTTGAGGCCCACCTATGGTCGGATCTCCAGTTCAGGTGGTGTGTGCTCTATCCTCTCGCTTAGTAACCGCCGATTTTGGCCCCTCCGCTCAGCTGGCTGGAGAAGGGATCCAAAATGCTCTTGGGCGCGTTGTTCCAGATCACGTCCGCCAGGTTCGACATCCGCGAGATGATTTGTGCTGCTACTCCTCCTGCCGAGGCGAACAGCCCGCACCATCCCAAGGTCACGAAGCCCCAGTGCAACGGCGCTGAGAACAGCTCATCCACAAACCAGAACGCATGGCCCCATTCACTAGACCTCTTGCATAACCTCATTTTCAGGATTCCCTCGCCGTCCCAACTGTGATTCCATACCTCGCCAGTCAAGGGAGGACCGTCATGGAGATGCAGGGAGGGGAAGGAATGCCGGAG
>Ga0134128_10008876_pt1 | contig 12089 bp, 10 predicted proteins | sample KB31754_FD_96462 | JGI IMG/M metagenome (GOLD analysis project Ga0134128, IMG submission 96462) | Terrestrial soil microbial communities with excess Nitrogen fertilizer from Kellogg Biological Station, Michigan, USA - KB3-175-4 | ecosystem: Environmental > Terrestrial > Soil > Unclassified ...
GAAAACATACAGCTCAAGCGCGCCCTCAAGCAGCGTTACAATTTTGAAAATATCGTCGGCAAGAGCGAACCCATGCTCAGGATTTTCGACCTGGTCGCGCAGGTTGCGCCCAGCCGTTCGACCATCCTTCTGCAAGGCGAAAGTGGCACCGGCAAAGAACTCATTGCGAAAGCCATTCACCTGAACTCGCAGCGGGCGGACCGGCCTTTTGTCCCTGTGAATACAGGCTCCATGCCGCCTGACTTGCTCGAATCCACTTTATTCGGACACGTCAAAGGCGCCTTCACCAGCGCGATTGCCTCGAAAAAAGGCCTGTTCGAAGTTGCCGACCGCGGCACGCTGTTCCTCGACGAAATCGGCAACATGAGCCTGGATACGCAAAGTAAGATCCTGCGTGTTCTGCAGGACCGAAAATTCATGCACCTGGGCGGAGTGCAGGAAATCCAGGTGGACGTGCGCATTATCGCTGCTACCAATGTTGACTTGCGGCAACTCGTCCACGAAGGCAAGTTTCGCGAGGACCTTTTCTACCGGTTGAACGTGATCACAATTGATCTTCCGGCGTTGAGGCAGAGGAAAGAAGACATCCCCCTGCTGGTAAATTTCTTTCTGGACAGGTATGCCACTGAAAATCAGCGTTCCGTGCGCCGCGTCGGCACCGAAGCCCTGCGCGCGCTTATGGCGCACTCCTGGCCCGGGAATGTACGCGAACTGGAAAACGTAATTGAACGCGCCGTCGTTCTCTCCTCTGGCTCGGAAATTGGCATTGATCTTCTGCCTGACCATATCGCCGGCCGCGGGGCCGCTTTCCCCCGGCTCGAACAACGCGGCGATGCTTCCCTCTTCGAAATTATGGAAGAATGCGAGCGGCACATCATTTTGGATATGCTGGAAAAGTGCAGCTGGAACCAAACGGAAGCCGCCGAGCGCTTTCACATGCCCCTTTCCACGCTGAACCAAAAGATCAAGCGGCTTAATATTGACGTGAAAAAGAAAACGCGCGATTAATGCGCTGCGTTTTATAAACTCATTGGCAATGGCTCAGTTTTAACAAAATACGCAAAAGCATGTCATCTCGACGTTGAGCGAGCGAAGACGGAGAGACCTTACGGGCGTTGGAAGCCATCCATGCAGATAGCAGGCTTGCAATTCCTGTCAACGCCAACAATGGTTTCCACTGTCGTAAGATCCCTCACATCTAAAGCTATTCGGGATGACATGCTTTTGAGAGGTTGCAAAAGTGAATAAGGTCTTTTGCAAACTGAGCCACTCCCAACTCATTCGCTGAATTTCATAGCGCCTCTCTGTTATAGTGCGGTCAGAAACTGAGGAGCGGCCAATGGCTGACGGAGATTTCTTGGGCGGTGTGGAACTCATCTCGCCCGTGGAATTTGCGAAGGGAAAGATTCAGGCAGTGCAGGACTATGCGCTGCTGTCCGTGCAGTCTGTAACGAACCTCTTCAAAAAGCCGCTTTACATCGCCGATTTTATTCAGCAGGCCGATTCCATTGGCGTTGGCTCACTCACCATTACCGTTTTGACGGGGCTTTCCGTAGGCGGAGCATTGGCGCTGAACAGCGCCAGCACTCTGGGCCGGTTTGGGGCCCTCTCGCTGATTGCGCAGTTGGTCTCAATCGGCATGGTGCGGGAGATCGGCCCGGTATTCACCGGACTGATGGTTGCAGGCCGGAATGCCTCGGGAATGGCCAGCGAGATTGGGTCCATGCGCGTAACCGAACAGATTGATGCAATGCGCGCCCTTGGGACCGATCCCATGAAGAAGCTCGTGACGCCGCGCGTGGCCGCGACGGTGTTCATGCTTTTCTTTCTGACTATACTTGCAGATTTGCTCGGTTTGGTCGGCGGCAGCATTGTTGCCCGCGTGATGTATGGGCTGGATTGGCACCAGTACTGGACAACCTCCTGGCAGATTCTGGCTTACTCCGATGTGCTGATGGGGCTGATCAAGCCGCTGCTCTTCGGCTTCATTATCGCTACCGTAGGATGCTACTACGGGCTTACCGCGCAAGGTGGAACGCAGGGCGTAGGCCGCGCCACAACCCAAGCCGTCGTTGCTTCCGGAATATTAATTCTGGTGGTGGACTTCTTCCTGACGCGCCTGCTGATGACGATGCTTGGATACCGGTGATCCATGCCATCCACTCTTCTCAGGGATCACGCTAACCGCTCCCACGCCGACTCCTCAAACGAGGCGATTATCTTTGAGGACGTCAGGTTGGAATTTACCGACAAAGTGGTGCTTGACAATGTTTCATTCTCACTCCCACGCGGGCAGACGAAAGCCATCTTCGGTGCGACAGGTTCGGGTAAAAGCACCATCCTGAAACTGACCTTGGGGCTGCTCAAGCCCGACGCGGGCAAGATTTTGGTGATGGGCGAAGATGTTACCGCAATGAGCGAAAATGACCTCTTCGAACTGCGACGGAAAATTGGGATTGTCTTTCAGGAAAGCGCCCTCTTCGACTCGCTGACAGTCCGGGACAACGTCGCATACCGGTTGGTGGAGGAGGGGAAAATTGGTGACGAAGAAATAGACCGTCGCGTGCATGAAGCATTGAGCTTTGTGGAACTCGAGCACACCGTGGACATGTTTCCTTCTGAGCTCTCCGGAGGGATGCGGCGGCGTGTGGGCATCGCCCGAGCCATTATTACCAAACCAGAAGTGCTGCTATACGACTCGCCTACCGGCGGCCTCGATCCCGTGACTTCCACCACCATTATTGAGTTGCTGGTTAAGCAACGGGATGTTTTTGGCACCAGTTCTCTGCTGGTGACCCACCGCCTTCAGGATGCGTTCATTATGGCCACTCACCGCTTTGACGGCGATACCGGGCACATGCAGCCTTTGCCCACTGGATCTAAATCGCATGTGCCGATGTCCTTTCTCATTCTGCGCGAAGGTAAAGTAATCTTTGATGGAGACGCAATAGAACTGGTCAAGACCGACAACCCCTATATCCGCAGATTTCTTTCCTAGGCCCAATAGATGAAAATCAATCCCTAAGCGGCGCGCCGCAGAGAGCGTAGCGTACGCAAAATCTTTGATTTTTTGCTTCCGCGCCTGTGCAGTTCAGACCACATCATAAAAATTCCTGCTACGGTCCCCACCGCAGCCGCCGCGCTCCAGATTGGGTGCGAATCAAGCCATAACTCCGGGCTTCGCGGAGTAGCGCGATCATCGAAATCGCCGTGAGCCCCAATGTCTCCGGGCACGGACTCCCAAAGATTGTTAGGACGATTAGGATCGGCCTGCCCGTCATACTGCTGTGAATCAAAACCAGTCCGCCCCAGATAAATATCGAGCAGTCCCGGAGCGATCCTCTGCCCATAGATGGCCGCTACGGTCGAACTCCCAACATATAGTTCCCGGCGGCGATGGTGGGCGGCCCAATACACAGCGCGCGCTCCAACTTCCGGCTCGAAGATCGGCGGCACGGGCTGCGCTTTTCTTGGCAGTCGGCTCTTTACCCATCCAAATTGCGGAGTGTTCAATGCCGGCATTTGTACCATGGTCACATGGACCCGTGAACGGTCATGAATGAGTTCGCAGCGGAGTGAATCCGTGAATCCGGCAATAGCGTGCTTGCACGCGCAATAGCCCGCCTGCAAAGGAATGCTGCGGTAAGCCAGCGCCGATCCGACCTGCACGATTGTGCCGCGGTTCCTTTCACGCATGCGCGTAAGAGCAGCAAGCGTCCCGTAGACAACCCCGAGGTAAGTCACCTCTGTGATCCGCTTGAATTCGTCGGCGGTCATTTGGTGGATGGGAGAAAACACAGAGACCATGGCATTGTTCACCCAAATATCAATTGGGCCAAATTCCTGCTCTACCGAGGCGGCGGCCTTTTCTACATCGCCGGCATTCGCCACATCGAGAGCGAGGACAAGCGCTTTGCCTCCCGCTGCTTCGATTTCTGCCTTTGCAGTCTCCAGGCGTTCGCGATTTCTGGCGATTAACCCCACCGCTGCGCCATGCCGCCCAAACTCGCGGGCAATGGCGCGTCCCAGTCCCGCCGATGCTCCCGTCACCACAACAACTTCCTGCTTCTTCACGACCCATCTCCCATGACTGCTTATAACTTTATGGCTTATAACCGCTTTTAAGATGCCGATTGCTGCTCTCGAGTGGCAAAGGCCCCTGTTCGGGAAGCGCGTTTCGTTGGATCGTGTTTCGCGGGTTGTGTTCCGAAGATTAAGACTTGACTGATGGGACCTTCGGTTGCGATTCGTTGATCCGGTCAAGCCGGCGAAATGGACTGAGGTGCGGCAGTCGCGAAACCCATTATTTATTATGCCTTCCGCCCCTGGCACCCCACGACCGGCTTCCGGAGCCAGCGTGGGGTGGGGGCGTTTCCACCGCACCTAGTAGCGACTTAGATGGCGATGCTCTTCCGCAGGTTGGAGCGAGTAAAGCGCAATGCGCACATCTCTTTGTTACAAGTTTTTTACGTTACAAGTTTTTTACATGCTGGCGCGCATATATTCCGCCCGGTGCATCTTATGATTCCCAGCTTGACGAATAACTCTGATTAGACTCCAATCTTTTTATGATCTCGGGACGATTGAATATTGGCACTTCCGGATGGCACTACAAACATTGGATCGCCGATTTTTACCCAGCCAAATTTCCTTCATCAAAGATGCTTGGCTGGTACGCCCAGCATTTCGAGACCGTTGAAATCAATAATAGTTTTTACAAATTGCCCACCCAGGAAGCCTTGCAGGGATGGCGCGACACTGTACCGGAAGATTTTTGCTTCAGCGTTAAGGCCAGCCGTTTTATCACGCACATGAAGCGCCTGAGCGATCCCCGGAATGCGATAAGCAAGTTTCTATCTCGTGTTGAGATTTTGGGAGAAAAGCTTGGCCCCATTCTGTTTCAACTCCCGCCAAACTGGCATGGAAATGCAGATCGCTTGGAGGAATTTCTCGCGGCGTTGCCCACCTCCCACCGCTATGTTTTCGAATTCCGCGAGCTGAGCTGGTATGTTCCAGCCATTTATCGAGTGTTGCAACGCTATAATGCGGCCCTCTGCATCCATGACTGGAGAGATTCATTATGGCCAGTCGAAATCACGGCCAATTTTACGTATGTGCGGCTCCACGGTTCCAACGGAACGTACTATGGGAGTTACAGCAAAAAGAAACTTGAGCAGTGGGCGCGTAAAATCCGCGAATGGCAAAGCCTGGCGGGCGGAGCTTTTGTCTATTTTAATAATGATCAAGGCGGCCACGCCGTCCGCAATGCCCAATCTTTAAAAAACCTCCTTATGGATGGGCTTAAAGACCGGGGAAAAGACCCTGAAGACGTTTTCCATACCGATTCTTCCAGTAAGAACGTAGCTTAAGGTATTGATAAATCGCCGATATCTACGGCAACTCTCAAGCTAAATTACAGCTTCGGCCTGATCGCCAGACCTATGAGCGCCGGGTATGCTTCTCACTGTGAAGAAAGCTAATTTCACTTGTGGCAGCCGATAAAGGAGGCAGCATGCTCTACTGGGCACTGGTATTTTTGATTGTGGCGATCATTGCTGGGATTCTGGGATTTGGCGGGATTGCTGTCGCCGCTGCTGGAATCGCGAAAATCCTTTTCTATATCTTCCTTATTATTTTCCTGATTACGCTTGTCATGGGCTTAGGCCGGCGTGGAAGTAATATTTAGGGACCGATCCTGGCAAAAAGAGCCCGCCGCATTGGCGGGCTTTTTTAATTCCTCGCTCTATACAAATCGAAGCCCTTGCCGCACTCCCTTTCTCACAGCTTCCGTGGTCATCCCATAAACCAAGTGCGCCGCCAAAGCTGAAACATGGGTGCTCAAAGGGTATTCTCCAAAAGATTTCGCCAGGCCGAAAGCCGGGACGGCAATTTCATCGGCTGCCGCGAACAATGTTGCGCCGAACGGAATTCCCATGCCCGCCTTCGTCCGCGGAACGTTTTCTACGGCCGCTCCGTAAGCCCCTCCCATCAGTGCGCCGAAAGCATAGTGCACGACCGGCCCCGCTTTCTTTTTCGCCTCATGAGAAATCGGCTTGCGGAATATTGTTTTAGAGATATATCCGGCCGTTTTCATCGTTACATCTTCTTCCATCTCAGGATCCGATTGCGCTCGGTTTTCCTGGTGATTTCCGTCATGAGCGCCGTTTTCCTTGTTGTTCAATTTTTCCGCAGCTTTGCTCCAGACAGACTGGAATTGATTCATTGTCCAGGCTCCTGCCAGGCCTCCGGCCACTCCGGCGGCAATTCCCTTCCAGTTGCTCCGCCGATTTCTTACATATCGCGCCAGTCGCTTTACCCGCATGCGCACCTCCGCGCTATACGATGGCTTCCTTCCGCAAAACGTTGGAATGGCAGACAGAGCTTACGGCGCAGGCTGGGCAGCCGTAGAAGGAACTTTATATACGTTGTTGTTCATATTGCTTTCAGGAACACTACCGTCGTTCACGATGATTTCCTGGGGGAGCATAGGCATCTCCATGCGGATAGAAGCCTTCGATTTGCCTTGTATGATTAAACGTTTTACGGCATCACCTTGAGCCATCCGCGCTCTTATAGGAACTTCCGCGCCGGCATTTCCCAAATTTTCGACGGTTACTGTTATCAGGTATCCGTGCTGCGGAAGCTCGCTGATGTAAACGGAATCCACACGAAAGTCGGGCAGGCCGCGATCATTATAGACCCAATCGTCGAAGAACCATTTGAGGTCCCGCTGTGTAGTCTTTTCCAGACTTTTTTCAAAATAGTCGGGAGAATGATCTTCGGAGTATTTGTAATTGAGTAAAGCCACGGGAATGTTCACGGATGTACCGAGCATGTCATGCAGCATCCAGAAAACATCCAATGATTTGGATTGCAGATAAATATTGTCCGGCGAATTGATCAGCGAATTTTTATTGGCGGCCCCCTCTGCGCCCTCGCCAACGTCGGCGTTTGCATGCTTTTCAACTTTTATCAATGGCGCATTATGCGCATTCAGGTAATCGAGCGCCGATTGTCTGCCCTTTTGCTGCTCAAGATGAAGCGCCTGCGCATAATGCGCCAGGCCCTCCCGAATCCAGGCGTGGGGCGTATGTATCTTTTGAAGCGCGAGCGCGTAAACCAAGGTCATTTCTGATTCCGCAGTGGAACCATTTTTGAACGGCATAATTAGCATTCGTTCGGTGCTAAACGGAACTGCCTCAGGATCAGGGTTTTCGATGACTTGCAACTCAGTGCCGGCCCCTCTCTTGCCAACAGGCAGGCTCAGAGTTCCTAATCCCCCAATGTCTTTTTCTAATGAATTCGCGGCGGCTTCGTGGTCAGAAAGGTAGTAGATGGAATTAGGCGGCGAGATTTGTGCTGAATTCGATCTCTGATAATTTCCCATTACAAACGTTGGCACGCACGATTCCAGAGAGGACAGCGAAAAAACACCTACCTTTACCACTCCTGTCGGTGGGGTTATTAAAAACAAGTCTGCAGTTGCGCTGGATAAAATCGAGAGAGCAAGTGTAGATTCCACGACGAGATTCAGGCTGGCGTCACTCTCACGCTTTTGCCATCGGCTGATGGTTTGGGCAACGCTGTTCTCTTCCGAAAGGCTCGCCGAGTCCGTCGCTACCGGATACCAAGCCACGTGCCCAATTCCTCGAACCGCGGTGAACGTACTGCTGATCTGATCCCAATCAGTGTGTTTGGCTTGCTCTTGGGGCACTCCAACTCGCGTCAGCCTGGTCGTATCCAGCGGAACAACGCCTTCATAGCCGATGTCTAAATCCACTGTGCCTCGCGACGGGACGGCCTGCGGCAAACTCACAATCGCCTCGGAAAGCGAGCCCGTGTGATCAATATCGGAAGTGTAGCTTTGCGCCACAAACTGAAGCGGCTTTTTCTCGCTTTGTATGGAGAGCCAATTCAGGCTCGATGAAATTTGCAGGACCGCATTTTTTTGTGGAGTGGATGAATCGTTTCGCAGTGTAATGCGGCCGCGCACGCCCAGGCGATGTTGCTCCGGTTCAACTTGCAGGGTCAGATCGTAATTGGTAATGGTGAACGCTTCGCGGTCAATGGCCCGGGCCTGCGCTAAAAATCCGAAAAGCGCACAAAAAATAAAGAAATACTTCATCCAATAAAGAAACACTTCAAGAATTCTTCCGCCGCTGGCGCACAACTTCATACAGCACCACGGCAGCCGCTACTGAAACATTCAACGAGGGAACCTTCCCCAGCATGGGAATGGACACCAGAAAATCACACTTTTTGCGCACCAAGTCATGCAGGCCCTTGCCCTCTGCGCCCAGCACAATCGCGCAATCCATTTTGTAGTCCAGCGCGTCGTAGGGTTGTGTACCGCGTTCATCGAGGCCGACACTCCAGATGTTTTTCCCCTTGAGCTCTTCCACGGTGCGTGCAATATTCGTGACTTTCGCGATGGGCAGATGCTCACTTGCGCCTGCCGAAGCCTTGGTCACGGCTGGAGTGACACTCGCGGCCCGTCGTTCCGGGATTACCACTCCATCAGCCCCCGCGGCGTCGGCGGTGCGAAGGATGGCGCCGAGGTTGTGCGGATCTTCTACGCCATCGAGCACCACGAGAAATGAATGCACTCCCCGCTTCGCCGCCAAAATGTCATCCACATCGCCATATTGCTTGGCTGATGTAACGGCCACCACGCCCTGATGGGAGTTATTTCCGGCCATGCGGTCAAGTTCCGGGCGCGCCAGAAAGCGCACCGCAATGCCGTTTTTGCGGCATTCTTCAATCACGCGCTGCAGGCGGAGGTCATTGCGCTCTTTGGCAACGCCCACCCACTCAAAGGCGCGTCCTCGGGCCTTCAACGATTCGGTAACGGCATGAATGCCGTAGATTAAATTCATGCTGAATAAGTGTATCGCGGAGAGGATGCGAGCGGAAAATTACAGTCTACAACTTGCCTACTTTTTGACTTCGGTGTGAGAGGCCTGCTTCGCCCTGGCCCAGCCCTCTTTCACAATTTGCCGAGCGCGGCCCAGGGCGAGCGATCCGGCGGGAACTTCATTCGTAATGCACGATGCAGCGCCAATATACGCGCCCTTTCCAAGCTTAATGGGAGCCACCAGGGTTGAATCGCTGCCCACGAACACACCGTCTTCAATGACCGTCTTATGCTTGTGTACTCCATCATAGTTGCAGGTAATTGTGCCCGCGCCGATGTTTACGCCATCCCCAATTTCCGCGTCGCCAAGGTAAGTAAGGTGGTTGGCCTTGGATCCTTTGCCCAAACGCATCTTTTTAGTCTCAACAAAATTGCCCACGCGCGCGCCTTCGCCAATCTCACTTCCTGGACGCAGCCGGGAATACGGGCCGACCGTTGCCTTGGCATGGATTTGTGAATCGTCCATAATGCATCCCGGAAGAATGCCGACTTCATCTCCAATCACCGTGTTGCGAATCACGCTATAAGAACATACCCGGCAATTCTCACCCACGCTGGTGGCACCGAGAAGCTGCACGAAAGGTTCAATCACTGTGTCCGGTCCAACTTGAACACCGGCATCAATCACGCAAGTTTCCGGATAAAAAATGGTCACGCCGCCCGCCATCAATTCTTCGCATTTCGCCACGCGCATCCGCCGGTCAATGTCAGCAAGTTCAGCCCGCGTGTTTCCCCCAAGCGCCTCATAAGGGTCATTGGCCTCAACCGCCACAACCCGCCCGCCCGCTTGGGCCAAAATTTTGGCCAGATCGGTAAGGTACATTTCTCCATGAACGTTTTTGGTATTGAGCTGGTTGATGTGTTTGAGCAACGGCTTTACAGAAAACGCATAGAAGCCGGAATTGATTTCCCGGACTTTCTGCTGCGCCTTGGTCGCGGCTTTGTGCTCCACAATGGCTTGCACGTCTGGAGACTTCGCACTCTTCCGGATGATCCGCCCATATCCAGCGGGATCGGGAAGCACGGAAGTCAAAATTGTCATTACCGCTTTTTTAGTAATGTGGAAATCGAACAATTTCTGTATGGTTTCGCCGGTAATGCGGGGAGCGTCGCCGGAAAGCACAATCACCCGGTCATAGTGGGCAATGGCATCACGCGCCATCATCACCGCGTGGCCGGTCCCACGTTGCTCATGTTGAACAATGAAATTCACGCCAGTGCCAGCCACAGCTTCACGCACGCGCTCCGCTTCATGGCCGATGACTACGTAAATATCTTTTGCGGGAATTATCTTTTGGGCAGCAGCAATAACGTGCGCCAACAGCGGTTTGCCGCCTGCTTCATGCAACACCTTGGGATGTTTCGATTTGAGCCGGGTGCCCTTCCCGGCTGCCATAATGACTACGGCCAGCGAAGCTTCCGCCGACGGGCCCGGCGCAGAACTCTTTTGTTTATTTGCCATTGAATTCCACTATAGCGCGAGATGTTCCCTGAAAAGAAGCCACAAACAAGTGACCGCGTTGTTGAAGAGATTCCCGCGATCCGGTTTACTTACGTTGTTCTTTCGACTGGAGTGCAAGCTGTAAAAGATCCTGTGCGACTTTGCCGGTTGCGTGACGCACCTGTTCTGCTTCCTCAAGATAGTCTCCCAGCACTGGAGACACCCCTAACGCCTCAACCTCTTTCAGATCGGAAATGATCGGCGCGGCGCCCTGCAATGCATACTTGGCTTTCATCCTGGAAGAGACAGGCATGCGGTTGATCAGAGCATAGTCAAAAATCGGCCCACCCGCATGGTTATTCAGAGCGCGTATGTGGTCGGAAACCGTCAGCCCCAGGCTCTCATTTGCCTGCGTCATAAGATTGCCGATATATACCTTGAGCGCAGACGACTTGCGGATAGCCGAAGCCACTCCGGGCACAAGCAGATTCGCAATCAGGCTGGTGAAAAGCGATCCCGGGCCTATGGTAATAAGGTCGGCGGACGCGATGGCCTCCAACGTTTGCGGCATGGGCTTCACGTCTGGAGGTACCAGAAACAGTTCGCGGATTTTCCCCTTGCTGCGGCCAATTTTGGTTTCACCTTTCACACGGGTTCCGTCTTCCATCAACGCCTCCAGGATCACGTGAGAAGTCGTTACCGGATAAATCCGTCCGCGAATCGAGAGAATTTCGGAGGAAAGGCGCACGGCCTCCGCAAAGTCGTCGTCCGTCAGCGCGGTGAGCGCAGTGAGGAACAGGTTGCCAAAGCTGTGCCCTTCAAGTCCCGAGCCTTTTTTAAAACGATGTTGGAAGAGGCGGGAGAGAAGAGCTTCATCCTGGGATAGCGCGACAATGCAATTGCGTATGTCTCCCGGCGGAAGAATGTTGAATTCTTTGCTCAGGCGGCCGCTGGAACCGCCATCGTCGCTCACAGTTACGACGGCACAGAGCTCGGCAATATGAATGTCCGTGGGAGCAAAGGCGTACAAATATTCAGGGCGGACGACATACGCCTTCAGTCCTTTGAGCAGCGTGGAAAGTCCCGTGCCGCCGCCAATTGCTACAACTCGCAGTCCCGCGCCCGGGCGCTTCATTCCGGCTTTCGATGGGTTCCGCGAAAGCGGCATTTCCCCTCTACAGGCTTTCTTCTGGAGTTATATTGGCCGCGGATTCCCCGGGATCGGGATAAAGCAATTCAGTAAATCGCGGATCTTCCGCAAGGTTTTGGAAGTCGGAATCATTGCGGGCCTGGTAACGAAGCACCGGATTGTGCCGGATGGCTTCGCCCAAATGGCATAACGATTCTTCCACGTGCCCGGTGAGGCAATCGAGAGCCGCCAAACCATACGAAACATAGTCGGACTCCGGCACTTGCTTGCTCAACTTTTCCAGATGCTCCCGCGCATTCACGTAGTCGCCGATGTTAATAAGGGAAACGGCATAGTCGTAATGCTCTTCTGTAGTTTTGAATTGCGTGGATACCTTCTCTAAATGCTGATTGCAGGCGCTCAGATGGACGCCGGCGCGGTCCGACAACTCGCGCGCCGTACCCGCCAACACCTTCTGAAAATGAGCTTTCGCCTTGTCAAACTTGCGCTCCTGCATGGCCCGGAGACCGGCTTCATAGTTTTGCACCGCCTGTGCAAAATGTGGATCTTCTCCTGCAGACTTCTTTGCCGTAGGCTTTTGCGCC
>Ga0134128_10008879_pt1 | contig 12086 bp, 14 predicted proteins | sample KB31754_FD_96462 | JGI IMG/M metagenome (GOLD analysis project Ga0134128, IMG submission 96462) | Terrestrial soil microbial communities with excess Nitrogen fertilizer from Kellogg Biological Station, Michigan, USA - KB3-175-4 | ecosystem: Environmental > Terrestrial > Soil > Unclassified ...
AGATGCGCCAAGTATTCCCACTTTTGGACAACTTCCCGAGTGGTCCTCTGACTTATCTGGGCTAGGGTGATCGTCCCCGCCGTCACAAAAGAGATCAACAAAGGCAATAGCTGGAGCGTAGAAGCGCGTTCTAGGCCACTTTATTCACCCCACGCTTCGCGAGGGTAGGGGCTGCCGAGGCGATAGATGGCGTTACTTTACGACTTCGGCAATAAGCCATGCGGCTCCGACGACGATGGTGGATGCTGCGGCGCTGGACCCGATCAGATACCAGCGCCATGCCTGCAATCGCTCGACAGTTAATTCCAGTATGCGGATTCTCCCCGGCTGACCGTTGCCGCACAGGTCGTGCATCTGCTCCTCCAGCTTGGCAAGTCGTTCGCCCGTCTTGCGAGCATTCTCGTTATAGTCGGAGCGGAGAGCGCGTAGTTCCTCAAGGATGATGTCGCTCGTCTCCATTAGCTCACTGCCCCCGCTGGCAGCTTATTGTCCGCCACCAGCTTGTCGAACAGCGCACCGGCTGCCAAGTCCTCAAACGTGTCACCCTGTACAGGTGTAACGGCAGATTGCCAGAACGTCAGCACCGACGCATCCCGATAGCTGATCGTCTCCTGCCAGCCGGTGTCCGGGTCCGTCAGCGTAATGTCCAGCACCCCCGTCCCAAGCTGGGCCAGGCTAGGTGTCTGGCTATACGTCATCGCTGTGACCTGGACGGACTTGATGGTCAGCGATGTGCTCAAGCCGGTCGCGATCTGGAGTGGTGTCGTAAAAGTGTAGGTCTTCATCGTTAGAAAATCCTCTGGCAGATCGCATAACCATCAGTGATCGTTGCGCTCTGCGTGGTGTTATTCCATACATACACTTGGATAGTGTGTGTGCCGGGTGTTAAGCCGGTAATCGAGCCGAAGTACGCGCCCGATGCTGTTACCTGTGCGTTGGTGGGCATACTGACGTAAATGAAGCCAGAGCCATAGTTCGTTCCGCTCGTGTTGCCATCGACAAACACGCCAAAACGTACCATTCCGGTTCCGGCAGTTCCACCTATGTTGATAGACCCAACGCCTTGAACGTTGTAAACATCAGTAGAAAACGCGGTCTGTGCTGTCCATGCCAAGCCGTTTGCAGCGACCCATTGCCCGGATGTGAGGGTAGAGGCAACACCAAGTTTTACTTGGCTGGTGATGACGTGCTCATCTGTAACGTTTGCTCCAGCCTCTGCGGCAGCAAAACGGTCGAGCCCGTCAAGCACGGCATCAAGACCTGTTCCGCCGTAGCCGAATACGCGGCCTCCGACACCAACCCATGCCGTTTGGCCGTTTGGAGCACTGCCACCAATGCCGCCGTTGTACGTGAACGTGTCGTTGGGCGAGAGGGCAATCTCAACATGACCATTAGCGAACGTGTTCCAATTTATCCAAATATCCCACGAATTGTTGCTGGGTGAAGTGCTACCGTTTGTAGCATTGGCAATCACTCCTAAGATGGGGTCTGACCCGCCCTGCGTGTAATAGGTCACGCCAGAGATGTTTGGAGCTTGTGTGCCGTTACCACTCCGCACCGTAATCGTTGTGACCGCCTCTTGACCTGCATTTGTGTTGTATCCCGTTCCGCCATGGTAGGTCAGCGTGAGGGAGCCGGGGGAACCGAATACCCACGTCCCAAGCAGCATCCATTCGGTTGAGGCTCCATTCGAGACTGCGAATGTCTGTACAGCACGCCTACCGGACGGGCCGGGCGCAATGTTGTCCAGATTCTTATTAAGGTGGGCACCTTGGCCAAAATCGATAATCGCTCGGCGGTTCTGGTCCATGTTGGAACCGGGCATACGAAGGTAGGTAGAGCCATCTGGCACTTCATCCACGCTGTTGGGCAGGATGGATGCGGTGACGCCGCCCATTGTCCAGCCCGGTGCAGCATTGAAGATCACGAACAATATCTGAGCGTAAGCTGTATTCGCAGCGGCGACCAGCGTTCCTCGTACCTGTTGGGGACTTTCTGTAGGAGTTAAATCACCCCATTCTTGATAGTTGGTCACGTTACCCGCTGCATCAGAAAACATAATCCGAATGCGAGCTTGGCCTGCCGTACCCACGGGCGCACTGTAAAGGGCGGTTGCCGAGATAACCGCTCCGGCAGCGCAGGGAATCTTTTGGTTGTTGGTCAACACATAAGTCCCTGTCTGATTGCATTTTGCGCTGTAACCCGAGCCTAAGAAACCGCCGCCGGGAGTGATATTGCCGGTAGGAGTCCAGCCCACGTCACCCGCCTCAAAGTTGGGGTTCTGGAGCAGGACTACGCCGGTATGGGCTGGAACGTCGGACTTGTAGGCCGTCGCCACATTTCCTACTTCAAGCTGAGGCTCACTGAAGTAGAGCTTTTGCCCGTTGGCAATAGTTGCCCCGCCCGTATCCGCAAGGACAACAACTTTGGTCACACCTGCCGGAACAGTAAAAGACTTGCTCACCCTACCCTTACTGCCGGGATTGCTCAGTGCATCGCCGTTATAGCTGGTAGTAATTGCGGGGTCAAAGACCGCCCAATGCGGCTGTGCCGATCCTGTCACAGAGGTAGCGTCAATGTATCCAGAGAGAGTGTACGTCTGACCTGGGACGACTGTAATAATCGAGGATGCCGGGAATGAAAAGAAGGACGTTCCATTGCCCAAAACAGCGAGCGCCCGTCCGCCACTCGCACCCACTCCGTCTTCAATCGTGGCTGCGACCGGACCAGCACTGAGATTCCAGTACGTCGAACCAAACTTGAAGTCGGAATCAGGAATCAAATTCCGCTGCTGACCAGTAGAGTTCAGGCTGACGACGGTTGAAGAGACACCGTTTACATTCGACGTGTCCGCTGCTGTGTGATTGGCTGTTACATCCGCACCAGCCTCCAATGGCTCCAACGTGTCCAGCGTCTTTCCATCAGGGAATTTGAAGATCGGGCCGATGCCGACCGGGCCGACAGGAAAACTAATAATTTTAACCGGCAGAGCATTGGCTACCTGTACCCAGTCGGAAGTTGCACCACCTGAGCGGACCGCCCGCACCTGTACCGTGATGTTCTGGTATTGAGTCGGGCTGATGCCGTCCACATACATATAGGTGGATTGGCCGGACACACTGCCAGCATCGACCCACAGCGAAATCCAAGACCCATCGGCCTGCTGTGTCGGTGAAAGGACTAGCGGGCGGATAGGACTAATGCCGCCGTTTTGGGAGGTGTTTAGCGTGCTAAATTGATACCGCACCTCAATCTTTCCACCGTTGTTAACGTATGTGTCTTCAGGAGGAGTCCACGATACGAGCATCCGGGGAGTGCTCGTCCCATCGGAAAGGACCGATGCCGTCGTCGCATCGTCTTCGATGGCAAGATTCGTGGGCGGGTCAACGATGTACGGAACCGCACCGGGAGCGGACGGAACATCATAGACGGTTAGCTCCTCGGCTTCCGACCATTCGTACACGCTCGGATCGGTCTCGCCCATTTTGACCTTGACGAAGGTGCGAGGCGCACCATTGCCATAGTCCGTGTGGAGAGTGAGCTTCTGAACCTCAAAATACTTGTTTACCCATCCATACGGCGCATAGTTGAACTGGACAACATCGGTCGGCTGTAATTGCAACGCGGCCAATGAGAGAGCCATCGTTGCGCTGCCCTGCTGACGGTTACGCAGGAGGGCGATTTTAGCCAGACGCTGGGCTTGAGAGACGGACAGGACGCAGGGGAGGTTTAGCTCATAAGGGAGTTCAACGCCGCCATCCTGGGAGAGATAAACGTCAACGCCAGTCCCATAGCCGTGCAGTTCATCCGCTGCATACTGCGGGAAGTTTGTCGGCTGGAATGCGAACGGAAAATTATTCTGAATCGAGCCTTCGTACCATCCGTTGCTGTCGTAGAGGTCGCCAGCCGCGTTGAACGGATAGTTGGGGGCCGTGTAGGTTCCATTGATGCGGTTGTACAGGTCAGGCAGAGACTTTTTCGGCGTCCACTGGAAGCTATCGACGAACAGGGATTGGTCTGCGTTGGCGTTCACCAATGAGGATGGCGAAGTCCAAGCCGCTGGCCAGATGTACCATTCCCCACCGATGCGAGACAGACGCCCACCGCATGACGCTAGGACGGTCGTGAGCGCGTCACCAACCGCAGTGGTCGTGTCGTAGTGCCAATGGCACGCATAGCGAGACTCAGAGCCACCCCCACCGCCCGCGAATGACACCTGCTCATCGCAGATGTTTGCGGCAGCGATTAGCTGATTCTCGTTAACGGTGTTGTCCCCAGCTCCCCAGATGGTGTCGGTGAGGATGTCAGCGGCAATGAGAGCGGGATTCGAGCTATAGCCCCTCGTTCCCGTGCGTGGGTCGAAAATGTCGTTTTTGCCGTGAACCGTAAACTTGATTTCAGGCAATTGTGGGAAGGTGCCGGGGTCGTACTCGATCTTCAAATAGACATACGTGCATCCGCCGACCCACGGTGAGCCATTTGTGCCAGCGGCCCAGTTGGGGTCATTGGCTGTCATGCCGCCTATTACGTCGCCCGCTGCCTGGTCGCCGTAACGCGCCTCGCAGTACACCTTGCCGCCGAAGTCGTACTTCTGCCCATTAGGAGCCGTGTGCTGGCCACTGGCAGCTTGGCCACCAAAGTTGTATCCGTTTCTAGTGGTGTTGCCAGTGGAGCCGGACTGCCAAAACACACGACGACCGTCGAGGTACAGATTCTCAATCGCATGAATTTCATGCGTAGCGATTGCGATTATGAAGTTGTATTGGTCTTTATGAGAGCCGGTTGTGCTCTGATAAATAATCGTTCCGCCTGCCCGCTGCGTGCCGTAGATGATCTGGCGAGGTGAAGCGGGCTGCCGCGTGGTGATGTTCATCCCACGGTTCTGCGTCAGAGCATCGGCAATGGCCCCGGCTTCCATTGCAACGCCGGAGGCAGCAAGTCCCATCAGTTCTGGCGTAATCGCAACGACCAGAGGAGTGAGCAGTCCGCCAGAGAGAAAGTCAGCGGCAAATACACCGGCGACCGCACCTAATTCGGCGATGCCTGTGATGGCCTTACTCATGCTTGAACCTTTCTGCGGGGATACCTATGTCTTCGTGGGCGGGAATGTGCCATGCACGCTGGACAGCGGTGATGGGAGCCTTGATTAGGCCGGACTCGGAGACGGATACGACGTGACGACCGGAGAGGTGGACAACGCCAGCAATGAGATTGCCGTCGTTTTCAAACACGACGAGGTCGCCGCGTTGAGCCATGAGCGGGTACTTCCACTCGGGCAGTCCATGTTGATTCGCGCAGTAAGCAGCGGCGTCAGCTACGGTCGAGCCGCCCGTTACGGTCTTAATCAGTTCAAAGGCGCTCGCCTGATCGTGATATTTGCCACGAAACTCTGCGGCTATATCAATGCCTGTCATGGCCTGAATCGCATCAGCGGCAAACAGGCAGCAGTCGAACTGGCCCCACGCGAAAGAGGTATGCGCGTGGTTGGTCAAATAATCATGGAGTTCGCGAGTTGACCACGTATGGGAACGAATTGGGAGGGGATTTTCAGGCATAAGAAAGCCCGCTCTAGGCGAGCTGATTGGGAAGTGGTTAGAAGTGTGTGGCGCTTTAGCTGCCCCAACGCAGGGCTATATCGTTCAGACTTTCCACCCAGCTAAAGGCTGAATCGGTGGGAAAGTACAGACGCTGGTCGGCGGAGGTGTAACGCCTCACGGAGGGGCGCTGAAGGTTATAGAGCTTGTTTTCCAGATTGAGGCTGATTGTGACCGTCTTCGCCTCGGTTTGAAACGTGGGCTTGTCTACGGTGCCAGAAAACAGTTGGTAAACGCCGTGGATGGCGCCGGCTGTAGTGAGAGAGGCAAACCAGACGGTTACAGGCGCACCGATCTGAATATCATTCAGGCAGTCATTGAGCAGCGTGGAGTCAATGCCGGAGAGGGTCACCGATGTTCCGTCGGCGCGGACCTCCGTGGCTTCATTTACGTCGCCAACCTGTCCGAGTGAGCCAACGCCAATATATGTATTGCCGTTCCACACGAGTGGGCCGACGCCGCTCCAAACATGAGAGACACCGCTGGTAAACGTGATGTCGGCGAGAAAGGCCGGATACAGGGCCTCGCTGGTGAGGTCGGCGATGAGAGGGCTTGTTAGATTACGGGACATTTATCGAACTTCTATTGCCTGGAAACTGAGGGTCGTTGCCTGCGCGGGTGAATAGTTGACTGTGCGCTTGTTGTCCGCTAGGCGGAACAGACCGACGGGATTACTGGTAATGACGGAGGCGTTCGCGCTGATGGACTCACGCACTGACGGCCATATATTGAGCGTGGCGTCTCCGTTGGTGTCCGAGTTCACCGCGTCGTCCACCACCATGTGAAGGCGGTATCCGATCTGGATTAGGTCGCCGCTCAGGAGCAGCCCTATAGAGCTTGCCGTCCACCCCGATGTGTTTATGCTCGTGGCCATTGCAGCGGTCGCTGTGGATACGACGGGTGTGCCGAGAGGATTACCGAGAGGTGACGTTCCGGTGCCGTATCCAGCCCCATAGCCAAGTTGGAACACATTCTGCGAACCACGCAGGGCGGCCAGGAACGCCAGCCACGGAGCCGCCGTTGCTCTGTCCATAGGGGGCAGCGTGACGGTAGCCATCTACGCGCTCGGGGGCTTCCTCGATCACGGCGGCTTGGAACACTTTTGCCCCCTCACGCAGTGCCTGATTCACCACCTGAATGTGCCTCTTGTCGGACATTGCTTTCAGCTTGTCCATCAGAGGCTTGCTGCTGATCGTCATCTGGGCGGGCATGGTGTACTCGAAAAATTGAATTCAGCTTGCGGGCAATCGTCCGCCGAGTGCGCCGTTTAGGTTTCGCGGATTTCCACTGTGAGGGCATAAAGTCCTGCGGCGTGGTGGGATTCTTCGGACGGCTCATGGAGAAGTTCGCCGTTACGGATGCAAGCTGGCCAAACAGGAACTCCTGCATCGTGTCAGCGTGCTCTTTGCGCTTGAGCAGCGCGTCAAACTGGCGTGGAGTCAGAGCGTAGAACTCATCCGATGTAAGCCCGAGGTCGTATCGAGCGATAGCCCACATTTGGAGCCAGCTAGGAGCCGCCGCCTTTACTCGGCGGCTGGTGCGTTTTTTTCCGTCTCCGGCCCGGGGAGAGCAGACTGCCACGCCTCGGCAATGGCGTTTGCGATGGTGTAGACGTTTGCAAAGCTAACCATTTTCACCGCGTCATCAAAAGAGATGTTTGGGTGGAATGTGCGTAGTGCCGCTGCAAATATCACTCGCGTATTCGCCAGATTTAGCTGAGGCAAGGCCGCGAGCAGATTGACATTATGGCCTTCAGCGTTCAGCGCGGCCTCAGCGACCGCCAAGGCCCCGAGGTCAAAACAGAGGTTGTATTCCTTGCCGTCAATCGTGACCGGAGTTTTAGGCAGAGTGGGGTCGGCGGGAGTCCCCGCGACTTTAGTCTTGGGCATGGATGCTCCTATTTATATGTGGGTAAAAAGAGGCGCAGCGCATACGGTCGCTGGCCTATGGAAGACTAGGCAGCAGAGATTGCCCACGCACCGTCAAGAGTCAATTCGATCTTGGAGGTGTTGAGCTTGTCTTCTGCGAGGTCAATCGCGCCGAACTCGGTAACGAGAGCGGAAAACGTGACCGTCACGGTCTTAGCTGCATCCTCATCTGCGTACTGAATCGCGAAGTCATAGGGCACAGCGGCAAGCTGTGCGGTGGATGCCGAAGTCTGGCCAGCATCGGAATTAGCGTTCTTCAAGGTCGCCGTGATAGTGCCAAAGTCGATGGTCGTACCCCTGCGGCGGACATTGCGGCTGGATAGGTCGGTGGCTTCCACGGCTCCCAGCTTGATACCAGAGGCGGTAATGTCCTGAATCCCACCGATGGCCTGATAGGTCGTGGATGGTGTTGCCGAGGTTACGCTGCCGATGGCAAGGACGGCCCCATTGCCGGTCGTGCCCTTAATTTCTGCTGTTGCTGCGGTGATGTTTACGGACATAGTATGTTGCTCCTGATGCCCGGTTTCCGGGCAGAAATAATTAGTTGTGCCAGATGTAGAAGTCCACTTTGGCCGTATATTGGCGAGGCACGTCGGCAAAAACATCGCCGGTCGTAACGCGCAAGATGTTCTTTATCGTTGTGCCGCTCACAGAGCCTCGGTATCCGGCGATTGCGGCGGTTACGACGTTTCGGAGTTGAACAGCGGCTCCGTAAGTCTCGCCCCAGCATTCGATCTGGACTCGTGTCTTTGTCGTCCCCAGCGGGTCGTCAAGTGTTGGCGAGTCAGTGGATGAAATGATCCGATAGGACACAGCGGGCAAAGTCGGGTCTTCGGGAATAGTCATCGGATAGGCGCCCGTATCACCCGCTGGCCGTGTACCAAGCTGAGAGGCGATGGCCTGATTAGTAGAGAGAAGTGTAAAGAGACCGGATTCGATCATTGGGCACCGTTAATCTCGTAGGCCAGGACGCTGATCTGTCGATGTGCGGTGTTGTCATCCCACAGTGCTTGAATCTCGTATGTGTGAGTCACGTTCGATATGGCATCCAGGTAGATGAGCCGCATGGACGGCTTCAGGATGAGTGATGGCGAGTAACGCATAGTGATCCTGTAGACCACCTTCGAGATGAACTCGCTCGTCTCGTAGAGCAAAGCGCCGCGTTGAATGTCGATGCTGGCCCAGACGGTCGCCATGGTCGTCCACGTTTGCTGAGGCTGTCCGAATGCGTCCTGTGTGGCCGTCTGCTGCTGTATCTGTACGCGCCTGTCGAGTTTCCCTGCTTGCATGGATCACCACTCAAAACTGTCGAACGTTTCCCCAGCCAGGAGAGCATCCACAGCCAACGGAATGGTCTTCAGGTTTAGCTCCGAGACAGCCTCTCGGTGCTCATACCAATGGCCAATAAGCAGGAGCATCGCTTGGATCATCGTCTGCGGGCAGGTGTTGACTTCCACCCCGTCGCCATAGGTGCCAGCGGTATATGTGATTCGCACTTGTCCCGGCAGATAATTCTGTTGATAAGGCCACGTATATCCGGGTGCTGGTGATATTCTGCCTAGCTCCGAAGTCGTATCTACGATGTATTTCGACGGGTCAATCGTGATGCTGGTCACGCCATCAGCGGCCAGATAAGTAATCGACTCCACGCTGACGAGCGCTGGCTTCGGAAGCCGTATCGTCAACCCACGGTAGTACCACGACAACACCGTGTTATAGGTTTGCCCGTATGTGACATTCCAGCCCGGATATGGGAAATAGTCGAGGGTCAAAAGGATTGATCGATTGAAAATCGCTCGGTTTGTGACCTGCTCCACATACTGCCGTGCCGCTGTAATCAGAGACGTTATATAGGTGTCATCATCTGTGAAGTCCACGCGCAGATGCGCCTTCGCCTGTGCCAGCGTAAGAGGCTCGGCGGTGGGCTGCGTGAGTTCGCGATAGGAAAGAGGCATCAGTAGATTCCGGGGTATACTGCCCAGACAACGGGTTGGGGCGCTGGCTGCGGCTTAGGTTTTGCGGCGGGTTTCTTCTTTGGCATTGCGGGAAGGAGTCCCCGGAGGCTCATCACCTCCGGGGCGGGGTTTAGCTGATTTTCAGCCCCTGGATTGGGCTGAACGTCGTGGTGTTAGCCAGGGTCGGGGCACCGCCACCGCGAGCGAATCCAACCACGCCGGTGCGGTTCAACTCGATCCAGCGCTGATTCGACTGCTTGATAACCAGACCGGGCGAGACTTCGCGCAGGGTGTAGCCCTTGTCGAAATCACCGAAGGCCACGGCGATATTGCCGGTGGCGACGGCTTTGCCGTACTGGTCAATCTTGACCGGGAAGCCAAGAATCTGGCCGGCAAAACCAGAAGTTGCGCCGTCCAGGTAGGGGACAAAGATAGGACGGCCCTGCGAGTCCTTGATCTTCAGCACGTTGCCGAGAACGGTGTTGCTGAATGCGAAGCACGCTCCGGGATGATAGGCCGGGTCCAGCGCCGCGATGAGCGCCACGAAGTCGTCGTATCCCAGCGTTGCCGCTGTCTCGGACGAAACAAATGGAATCGAACCAAGGTAGCCGGTGAAGTTCGAGCCATTACCATTGGTGATGTAGTTGGACGCGCCACGAGTATAGCGGTCGGTCAGCACCTGATTGACATAAGAAACGATGTCGTAATCCAGATCCTGGATCAGCTTGTTATCGATCAGGACGGGATCGCCGGTACGCAGGCCATCCGTCTGAATGGTGATACCAGTCAACGTCGGGTCCGTACCGTTTCCGACGGCAGTGGAGTCCAGCACCAGCACGTCCGACGTGCCATCCAACAGCGGAACCTTCACCGGCTCGCCGGTCGTGGTCCGCATGTGATGCACAACATCGTAGATCGAGCCCGCCGAACGCTGTGCGAGCACCGGGGGCAGGGCCGCAACCGGCACCATCACACCGCCATCGGCAGCGATGGTGAGGTCGCGCTGCTCAAAGCGTTCGCCGCGCAGGTATGCGCGGAACGCCTTGTTCGTGGCCTTGTTGCGCTGCTCCTGGGTCCGGTCGTCAGTCTCGGTGGATTCAACAGCCGCACGAGGAATGCCAGGTTTGGGGAGGCTGCGCTCCTCGGACTCGGCGCACGCTTCCACGCGCTCGATATCGGCCTTCAGGTTGTTGGCATCCGTCAGCATCGCATCGACTTTGCTGCGCTGCTCGGCAGACACATCGGTGCCTGTCATAATCTGGCGTGCATCCGCCAGAATTTTGTTTCGCTTCTCAATAAGTTCACGAAGGGTCATAAATCTTCTTGTTTTCCTGTGTGTGGTGTCACCGGACACACGTCGGCGTGCCCCTGTGAACAGGAGGCGTTACGATTAGCCGGGGTTAAATGATTGGGTTACTCAGATTCGGCGATGCAAAGGCGAAGCATTGTTAGTTCGCGCCATTCATCATCCGTCGAGCGCGTAGAGTTGCGTTCTGCACCCATGCACTGTGGGTCTGCGGAGCAGATGCCACAAGAGCCAGTCATACATTGCGGGCAGGTGCAGGTGCATTGGTCGGTGAGTGCGCGAACAGACTTCGATTCGCTCACGTCAATGTCGTATTTCTTGCAAAGGTCGGCCAGCTTATCTTTTGCGGCCTTGAGGTCGTCATCACTCACGCCTTTTACCTGATCGATACGAGCGAGAGCGTTTCGCAGATGGGACTTTGTTTTGTCATCAGTCGAGAACTTCCATGGCAGCTTCCATGTGGAAGTGTCCTGCGGGTCGCCAACGATCAGAAAACAATCAGCAGTGAGGTCTTCCCCGTCCACGTGCTTTGTCTTCGGCTTGGCGCGTGCCTCAAAGCGAGAACGGAACTCTGCGGGCATTGAATCGGGCAAGGAACGAACGTGAGAATCTGCACCGTCGTAGGCCGGATAAGTGACCACTGAGCAATCGAGTAATTCCGACACCTCAAGGATGCGGCGTGTCACTGAACCGTCAGACTCATCCGTCCACAGGTCGCGAGTACAGATGAAGCCGAAAGAACTACCTGTAATATCCTTGCGCCGCATAGACACTATCAGGTCACGGGCTAACTGGGTATCAGGCGGAACAATCGTGTACGCGAGTCCCTTATCATCCACGCTTACAGTCATTGTCCCTGATGCGGTGCGGCCTAATACATGATCGGGGTTGTGGTTATATAGTCCACGGATGTCCTGCGTCAGCACGCCATCAAAGGCGTGCTCGTCGATGATCTCTGTCCACATCCCACCGTAGTTGGTCGGTGCGTTAAAGAGCGCGGCGTGCCCGGTAATAGTGGGCTGGGCGTCATCCGATACCCGGAACTCCTGATTAAGGCTGCGGCGTTCAATCTTCATTGTTTCTTTTTCTTCCTCGGCTTTGGAGTCGGCGCGGGAACGGTTGGTTCGTCCTCATCAGGCTCCGGCGTACTGTCGTCTGGCTCCTGCGTGGTCGGAATCAGGTCTCCATCCTTGAGCAACTGCTCGGCATTGCCCTTATTCAGCGCGTATGTGTAAACATCGCCCTCGGCACCGTATGGGTTCATTCCGATTGCACGGCGAACTTCGTTGGGGTTCATCACCGC
>Ga0134128_10008880_pt1 | contig 12086 bp, 13 predicted proteins | sample KB31754_FD_96462 | JGI IMG/M metagenome (GOLD analysis project Ga0134128, IMG submission 96462) | Terrestrial soil microbial communities with excess Nitrogen fertilizer from Kellogg Biological Station, Michigan, USA - KB3-175-4 | ecosystem: Environmental > Terrestrial > Soil > Unclassified ...
CGAGACGGTACGCAAGCGTGCCGCCGATGCGAATGACGATGCACTTACCCCGCAAGAAGCGCAGATTGCCCGCTTGGCCACGGACGGCCTCACCAACCCCGAGATCGGCCAGCAATTGTTCCTCAGCCACCGCACCGTCGAGTGGCACCTGCGCAAAGTCTTCACCAAGCTGGACATCAGTTCTCGCCGTGAACTGACGAACGCCTTACGCGGCTCGACCTCAGAGCCGGTGTCGCTTTGATGAAGTCAACACGTCTCCTCAGCTGAAGTTGAAGTCGCCGAGAGCAATCGCAGTTGCTCCAGCGCTTTGGCGGAGTCGCTCCCGGTATCGGCGCGGTACATCACCACGTGATCGCCACCTGGATATGGCGCGTTGAGCCGGCTCCGGTGCAGATACATCTCGCCGACCAGCGGATGACAGTAGTGGTGGATTCCTAAGCGGTAGCCCACATCGGCGCGCGACCACAGCTCGCGGAAACGTTCACTGGCGGAGGACAATTCAGCTATTAGCATCTGCATACGAGGATCGTCCGACCAGCGACCGCCCAGGTCGCGCAAACCAGACACGACGCTCGCCGTCGCGTCGTCCCAATCGAGGTATAGCTTCGGAGCGGCGGGGTCCAAAAGACGCCACCGCAAGAAGTTTTGTCCCGGTGTGAACTCCGGCGACAGCGCGCGTGCCATCGAATTCGCCGCCAAGACAACTTGGTACCTGTTCACCAGCGCGGCCGGTATCAGAAACTGTTCGATGACTTCTGCGAATGCGTAAGCCGGTGCTGCTTCCTCTTGGCTGAGGTCCGATCCGGTCGGAGCTGCCAGGTACTGCAGATGCTCCCTGGCTAGAACGTCCAGCCGCAGGGCACGGGCGAGTGCATCAATGACCTGAGGCGACGGATGCTTGTCGCGGCCCACTTCCAGTCGCAGGTAGTACTCGGCGCTAATGCCCGCCAGCAGTGCCAATTCCTCGCGACGCAAACCTGAAACCCGGCGTCGCGCACCGGGAACCAGACCGACATCCTCAGGCCGCACTTGCTGGCGCCGCGCTCGCAAGAAATCGCCCAGCGCATTGGTTTTCATCGCAGCAATCCCACATCACTCACTTGGAACAGCTCCGGCGGGCGTCGACAGCGACCGCAATTCCTCAAGCGCTCGGGCCGAGTCGCTGCCGGGTTGAGCGCGATACATCACCACGTGGTCCCCGCCCGGATACGGTGCGTTGAGCCGGTGGCGAGAAAGGAAAAGCTCGCCGACCACCGGATGGCGCAAGTGGTGGATTCCCAAGGTGTAGCCCACCTCCGCACGGGACCACAGCTCGCGGAAACGTGCACTGGCAGAGGATAATTCAGCAATCAATGCTCGCATGCGAGGATCGTTGGGGCAGTCGCCGCTGAATTCCCGCAATCCATTTACAATGAGCTCCGTCGCGGCATCCCAATCAACGTAGAGCTTGGGGGCAGGGGGGTCCGTCAGGCGCCAGCGCACTAGGTTTTGTCCCGGCGCGAATCCCGGCGACAGTGCCCGCGCTAGCGGATTCGCGGCCAATACGTCGAGATATCTGTCGACCAGGATGGCCGGCATCGCAACGTGTTGGATGACGTCGGCTAACGCATAGGCCTCCGCTTCCATCGCGGGGGTATTGCTGCCGTGCGGGGCAACCAGCTGACGTAGATGCAACGTGGCCTTGGCGTCGAGCCCTAGGGCCCGCGCGAGTGCGTCGAGAACCTGAGGCGACGGATGCTTGTCGCGGCCCACTTCCAGTCGCAGGTAGTACTCGGCGCTAATGCCCGCCAGCAGTGCCAACTCCTCGCGGCGCAACCCTGCCACCCGGCGCCGCGAGCCGGGAACCAGACCGACATCCTCGGGCCGCACCTGTTGGCGCCGCGCGCGCAGGAATTCTCCCAGCGCATTGGCCTCGACAGCCATTGGTCGAGGGTAATCCTGTCCCTCGCAGTACAGGGGATAAACGCGGCATCCCCACTTCAGTGTTGGCGCACCGATGGTGAACGTACGGGTTAGTGGCTAGTGAGCCGGAGCCCACCGAAACACCAACGGAAGAGGAAGCTATGTCCACCACAGTGACGCTGCCGACAACGCCGCAGCCGTATTTGGAGCACGGGCTGCTGCCAGCTGATTTCTACGCCTACGAGGAGCTGCTGTCAGATTCGGAGCGGGAGAAGGTCGCCCGTATCCGCGAGTTCTTCCGCACGGAGGCCGCGCCGATCGTGGAAAACTACTGGGCGCGGGCCGAGTTCCCGCACGAGCTCGTCAAGGGTTTCGCGAAGCTGGGTCTGCTGGATTGGGCCGACCCTGATTCGTCGGAAACTCCGCCGAGCAACTTGATGACGGGCATCACCGCGCTGGAGATGGCGCACGCCGATCCATCGCTCTCGGTGTTCTTCGGAGTGCACTCGGGACTTGCGATGGGCTCGATTCTCTCCTGCGGCTCCGAGGAGCAGAAACGTCGCTGGTTGCCGGCGATGAGCCGCTTCGAAAAGATCGGCGCGTTCGCGCTGACCGAGCCGCATGGCGGTTCCGATGTGGCCGGCGGGATGGAGACCACCGCCCGTCGAGACGGTGATGAGTGGGTGCTCAACGGCGCCAAGCGCTGGATCGGTAACGCCACGTTCGCCGACGTGGTGGTGGTCTGGGCCCGCGACGTCGAGACGAATCGCGTATTGGGTTTCGTGGTGGAGAAGGGCACTCCCGGGTTCACCGCGACCAAGATTGAGAACAAGTTTGCGCTGCGGATCGTGCAGAACGCCGACATCGCGCTCGACGAGTGCCGCGTCTCTGAAGACAACCGCTTGCAGAACGCGAACTCGTTCCGCGACACCGCCGAAATCCTGCGCCGCACACGCAGCGGCGTGGCCTGGCAGGCGGTGGGGGTTCAGTTCGCCGCATATGAGCTCGCGCTGCAATACGCCACGGAGCGCACACAATTCGGTCGTCCGATCGGCAAGTTCCAAATGGTGCAGGACCTACTGGTCAAGATGCTCGGCAACGCCACCGCGTGCGCCGGGATGATGGTGCGCCTGGCCCAGTTGCAGCACGACGGCGTGTACCGCGACGAGCAGTCTGCGCTGGCGAAGGCCTTCTGCTGCTCGAGGATGCGCGAGACCGTGCATTGGGCGCGGGAGTTGTTCGGCGGCAACGGCATTGTGCTGGATTACAACATCGGCCGGTTCGTTGCGGACTCCGAGGCCCTCTATTCGTACGAAGGCACCCGCGAGATGCAGACCCTGATCGTCGGCAAGTCGGTCACCGGCTTGAGCGCATTCGTCTGAGGAGATAACAATGACAACACAATCCGTGTTCAGCGGCCTCAAAGTTGTTGAACTGGCCAGCTTTATTGCTGCGCCGGCGGCAGCGACGATGCTGTCTGACTTTGGGGCCGACGTGATCAAGGTCGAGGCGCCGGGTATGGGTGATCCGCAGCGATTGCTGAGCTCGATCCCGCCGAGCCCGGCGGCGAACGGTAATTACAGCTGGCACTTGGCCAACCGTAACAAGCGCGGGATGTCGATCGACCTGAAGTCGGAAGGCGGGACGCAGATCCTCAAGCGTCTCGTCGAGTGGGCCGACGTGCTGATCACCAACTTCCCGCACGGTACCCGCGAAGGTCTGCACCTGGGCTATGACGAGGTGTCGTCGTGGAATCCGCGGATTATCTACGCCGATATCACCGGTTTCGGCGATGCCGGCCCGGATGCGCGGCTGCCCGGGTTCGACCTGACCGCCTTCTGGTCGCGTAGCGGCCTACTCGCCTCCACACGGGACGCCGGCGCACCACCGACGTCTCCGCCTTGGGGCAGCGGTGATTACACCACGGCCGTCGCGATTTACGCGGCGATCACGACCGCTCTGTACCACCGGGAACGCACGGGACGAGGCGCCAATGTTGGTACGTCGCTGCTGGCCACCGGGGTGTGGGCGACGGGAACGCTGGTGTCGGCGGCCCTGGCCGGCGGCAAGCCGTACGAGCTGAACGACCGCAGGAAGCCGGTGAACGCGCTGACGAATTCGTATCAGTGCGGTGATGACCGCTGGATCATGTTGGCCGCCAGGCGATCAGCGTGGCCAGTATTGGCGAAGGCCATTGGTCGTGAGGACCTCTTGTCCGACCCCCGCTTCAGCGACGCCGCCGCCGTCAGTGAACACGCCGCTGAGCTGGCCGCCGTGCTCGAAGACACACTCGGTGCCCAGCCCTTGACGCATTGGGAAAAGGTCCTCGACGAAGCTCGCATTCCCTACGGCGTTATCAAGACGCCCGAGGAGGCGGCCGAGGACCCGCAACTGCGCGCCGCCAACATCGTCGTGCCGATCGAGGGTGCTGCGGACCTGGAGTACACGGTCAACAACCCGCTCACTCTTCGGGGAATAGCGCGGGTACCGGCGCGGCGCGCACCCGAGCACGGGGAGCACAACGCCGAAATCCTGGCCCAGTTGGGTTTCAGCACTGACGACGTCGACCAGCTACAAGCCACGGGCGCGATTCCCGTTGCACCAGAACAGGAACCAGTCAAATGACCACAACCGAAGTATCGACGCAGCTAGTGCTCACCGAGATCAACAACGGCGTGTTGACCATCACGATCAACCGGCCAGCGCAACGCAACGCCGTCAACCGCGAGGTCGCCGTCGCAGTGGCTGCTGCACTCGACGAGCTGGACTCCGATTCGTCACTGTCGGTGGGCGTGCTCACCGGCGCCGGCGGGACATTCAGTGCCGGTATGGACCTGAAGGCGTTCGCTAACGGGGAGACCCCGATCCTTCCGGGTCGTGGCTTTGGCGGGGTCACCCAAGCGGTAGTGCGCAAGCCGCTGATCGCCGCGGTCGAGGGATGGGCGCTTGGTGGTGGTTTCGAGATGACGCTGGGCTGCGATCTGATCGTTGCCGCCGAAGATGCCAAGTTCGGCCTACCCGAGGTGAAGCGGGGACTCATCGCCGGCGAGGGTGGCGTCATCCGCCTGTCCAAGCGCATCCCGTACCACGTTGCTGTCAAGGTGCTGCTCACCGGCGAGCCGCTCCCGGCCGTCGACGCCAAGCAGTACGGCCTCGTCAGCGAGCTGACCGCACCTGGGGCCGCAGTGGCCGGGGCGCAAGAGCTCGCTGCACGCATCGCTGCTAACGCACCGCTTGCCTTGGCACGCGTCAAGGAGGTTCTGCGACAAACGCAGGGCCTCAACGACACCGACGCGTTCACGCGTCAAGCCGAGAACGCATCCAGCCTGCTCACCAGCGAGGACGCGCACGAGGGAGCGTTGGCATTCGCCGAGAAGCGCGCACCCGTCTGGCGCGGGCGCTAACAAACAACGAAGTAAAGGAGAAACAATCATGAGTACACAAAAGTCAGTGCAGCGCGTCGCAATCGTCGGTACCGGCACCATCGGTGCAAGTTGGGCGACGCACTACCTCGCCCACGGATTCGATGTCACCGCTACCGATCCGGCGCCCGGCGCCGAGGCGGCACTACGGTCCTATGTCGAAGGTGCATGGGAGGGAGTGACGACGCTCGGACTTGCACCCGGCGCGTCCCCCGACCGCCTGAAGTTCACCTCAGACATGCCGGCGGCACTCGCGGACGCCGATTTTGTCCAGGAAAATGCGCCGGAGCGCCCGGAACTGAAGATAAAGCTGTTCGCCGACATCGACGCCGCCACACCGCGTGACGCGATCATCGCCTCGAGCTCATCGGGGATCACGATGAGCGTGATGCAGGCCGACTGCGTGTATCCAGAGCGAACCGTCATCGGTCATCCTTTCAACCCCCCACATGTGATCCCGCTCGTGGAGGTCGTCGGAGGTACCAAGACAGCACCGGAAACGGTCCAGGATGCGATGGTGTTTTACGCCTCGATCGGCAAGAAACCCATCCACCTGAAAAAGGAGCTGCCCGGCCACGTCGCCAACCGCTTGCAATCGGCGCTGTACCGGGAAGTGGTCTACCTAATCGGTCAGGGTGTGCTCGACGTCGCTGACGCCGACGACGCGGTGTCATGGGGCCCCGGCCTGCGCTGGGGCGTGATGGGGCCAAACCTGCTGTGGCACCTCGGTGGTGGCCAGGGTGGCATCCAGCACTTCATGGACCACCTGATGCCACGCATGGCAGCCGGATGGCCGGGGCTGGGGAACCCGGAGTTAACCCGTGAGCTGGAGCAGCAGATCGTCAAAGGCGTCCTCGAAGAGGCAGATGGTCAGTCGATCGACGAGCTGGCCACCCAGCGTGACGAGATGCTCTTCGAGCTGCTCGCGGTGCGCGCCCAGTATGGGTCGTCGCTCGACAACTGCGTGAAAAGTTCTGAAGTGTAGGGAGATAACGATGTTGAGCGTGATGTATGGGGTGTCGGCGATGATACCCATCACCTTTGGGGTTGCAGGTTACGCGCTGGTGTCACGAGACGGCAGCATCCCGAACCTCAGCGTCACGCCCGACCATCTGAGTGCTATGCCATTGGCCACCGATCGTGTCACAAGTGTTGACGTGCTTAATGATTGAAAGGATCTGCCATGACCGAGACTGGAAAACTGTTCGTACTGGAAGCCAGCGGAGAAGGACGCTTGTTCAGCATCAACCCCGACGGCACTGACAAGACGATCCTCGTCGCCGGATGCCCCGTGCCTGACGGCATCGCAGTCGATGTGGAAGCGGGGCACATCTACTGGACCAACATGGGCGTTCCGTCGAAGAACGACGGCTCGATCGAGCGAGTCGATCTGGACGGAAGCAACCGCACCACGATTGTCCCTCCCAGCGGCACCTACACCCCCAAGCAGCTTCATTTCGACGGCGTCGGCCACAAGCTGTACTGGTCGGACCGCGAGGGCATGCGGGTAATGCGTTGCAACCTGGACGGCTCGGGCCTCGAGACTCTCGTGCAAACGGGAGAGGGCGATCACGACCGCCAGGACGAGACGAATTGGTGTGTCGGCATTGCCGTGGATCACATCGGCGAACATCTCTACTGGACCCAAAAGGGCCCCAGCGACGCCGGCCTCGGTCGACTCTTGCGAGCGGGACTAGACATTCCCAAAGGCGAAACTCCAGCTGCACGAAGCGATGTCGAGGTGTTGTTCAAAGACTTGCCCGAGCCGATCGACCTCGAGATCGATCACACCAGCAGGACGTTGTACTGGACAGACCGTGGCGACGCACCGCACGGGAACACGGTCAATCGCGCAGAGTTGGACACAATCGGCGCCAGTGACCCGCACATCGTGGTGACGCACCTGATGGAAGCTATTGGCATTGCGCTGGATCCGCGTCACGGCCGCATGTTCGTCAGCGATCTGGGCGGCAACATCTGGACGGCTGGCCTGGACGGAGCCGGCCACCGACCGGTACGCGCACTGCAAGGAAACCTCACCGGTATCGCTTATGCGGAGCTGTCCGAGGGGGACCCGGCATGAGCGCCACGGCGCATACCGTTGACGACACTGGCCAGCGTCATCGCGTCGTCGTGATCGGTTCGGGCTTCGGCGGTCTCACCGCGACCAAGGCGCTTAGGAATGCGCCAGTCGACGTCACGATGATTGCCCGGACTCAGCACCATCTGTTTCAGCCGCTGCTGTACCAAGTTGCCACGGGCATTTTGTCCGAGGGTGAGATCGCGCCCGCTACCCGCCGCATTCTTCGCGATCAGCGCAATGCCGAAGTGCTACTCGGTGATGTCGTGGAGATCAATCTCGCCGGACGCTACGTGGTAGCCGACCTGCTCGGTCAGCGCTACCAGACCGCGTACGACAGCCTGATCGTCGCGGCCGGGGCTGGCCAATCCTATTTCGGCAACGACCATTTCGCGGAATTCGCCCCGGGCATGAAGACGATCGACGATGCGCTCGAAGTACGCGGACGCATCCTCGGCGCGTTCGAGCTAGCCGAACAATGCAGCGATCCTGCCATCCGCGAGAAGCTGCTGACGTTCACAGTCATCGGCGCGGGACCGACCGGGGTGGAGCTGGCGGGCCAGATCGCTGAACTGGCAGCCCAAACCATGAAAGGTGCCTTCCGCCATATCGACTCGACGCAAGCCCGGGTGATACTCCTCGACGCGGGGCCGGCGGTGCTGGGGCCAATGGGCACCAACCTGGGAAACAAGACCCAGGCGCGCCTGCAGAAGATGGGTGTCGAGATACAGCTGGGATCAACGGTAGTCGATGTCGACCGTGGCGGATTGACGGTCAAGGACTCAGACGGCACTACCCGCCGGATTGAATCCGCTTGCAAGGTGTGGTCGGCAGGAGTGTCCGCGAGTCCGTTGGGAAAGCAGATCGCGGCGCAAGCCGGTGGCGAAGTCGATCGGTCAGGCCGCGTAATCGTACTACCCGATTTGACCGTCCCCGGCCACCCGAATGTGTTCGTCATCGGTGACATGGCCGCGGTTCCGGGTGTTCCCGGTATGGCGCAGGGCGCCATTCAGGGCGCGAAATACGCAGCGCGAGCCGTCAGGGCCGAGCTCAAGGCCGCGACCCCCGTCGTGCGCGAACCGTTCCACCGTGCCGCGCGCGAACCGTTCCGGTACGTCGACAAAGGCTCCATGGCGACCGTCTCACGTTTCTCCGCGGTGGCCAAGGTCGGTCGGCTGGAGTTGAGCGGCTTCGTCGCATGGCTTGCGTGGCTGCTATTGCACTTGGTCTATCTCGTCGGGTTCAGAAGCAAGCTGGCCACGGTCATTTCGTGGACAACGACATTCCTGACCATGAACAGAGGCCAACTCACGATCACCGAGCGGCAGGTCCGCGTGCAAGAACACGTGGAGCGAACCACACAACCCGCGGCGGCGACCGAAGCCGCATAACGACAAGGAGAGAAAGATGAGTTTCAATCTGCCAACCGACTTCGAGAACCGGCCGGTCGCCGTGATCGGCGCCGGTACCCTCGGCCGGCGCATCGCGCTGATGTTCGCCGCACATGGTGCCGAGGTGAAGATCAGCGACCTAAGCGAAGAGCAACGCGATGCCGCATTGGACTACGTGTCGCAGAACATCTCGGCTGTGGCGGACGGGCGTACTGACATTGCGCCGGACCGTGTTTCGATTGATGCGGACCTCGCCGAGGCGGTGCACAACGCCTGGCTCGTGATTGAGGCAATCCCCGAGCGGCTCGACCTAAAAGTCCAGATGTTCGGCCAACTCGACGATCTGGCGCCCGCCGATGCCATCCTGGCCAGTAACTCGTCATCGTATGCCAGCCGCATGTTTTTGGACAAAGTCGCTCACCCCGAGCGCGTACTGAATATCCACTTCTACATGCCGCCGAAACAGAACGCGGTCGATGTCATGTCGAGCGGCAAGACCGAGCGCGATGTCCTCGACTTCGTGATCTCGACCTTGCCGCAGTATGGGCTGTATCCGTTCGAAGCGCGAAGGGAAAGCACTGGTTTCATTTTCAACCGGGTGTGGGCTGCGGTGAAACGAGAAAGCCTCGAAGTCGTGGCCGAAGGCGTGTCCACGCCACAAGAAATCGATGAGATGTTCCAACTTAACAGTGGCTCCGCCGGCCCTTTTCGCATGATGGATCAGGTTGGACTCGATGTCGTGCTCGACATCGAAGAGCACTACTGCGCTGAGCACCCCGAGTACCCCGAAGGGCCGCGCCGGCTACTCCGCGATTACCTGGAGCGAGGTCGGCTCGGCGTCAAGTCGGGTGCGGGGTTCTACGACGATTACCCTCGCCGCGCCCAGCACCTTGTCGGGTCCTAATGACTGGAGAAGTGCTCACCGAAACCCAGGTGACCGCCGCGGTTGCAACCACAGTCAGTGTGCTGATCGCGCTGTACGTCACCGTCATCCGTGAGCCGAGACGTGCGGCTGAAGAAGCCAGACGCAGCACAGCACGCTTGGATGCATTGCACCGCATCGTGCGGGAACGCATTGCGGCGCAAGCTCGAAAGGTTGTCCCGTCTTGCGTGCGAACGCCGATGTTCGGGGATTCATGGTGGGCTGTCCGGATCGACAATGCGAGCCGGGCAGTGATGGCTTTGATTAGCGTAGACGTTGAGGCCATCGACTCGAACGGTATTGCAGTTCCCGACGGTTGCCGGCGGGCCAATAACACGATGCCGGTGGAACAGGCTTTCGAGCGGTCGATTCTGGCGATCTCAGGATCGCTGAAAGGCGGCTTTCAACATTCGCCGACGGCCAAACAAGCGTTGCGGGACGCGGTGGTTGGTCATTTCTCGACGGAGTGGAATCGTACCCTTTCGCCGAATCAGCACACGGTGATGACCTACACGGCAACGTCTCCGGACTACGCGCTGCGCGTCACAATCGTGTACGAGGACGAAGCCGGTTACCAGTGGCGGCGCACCGACACCAGTCAGCCGGAGCGCATAGGACACGACACGCTAGGTCAGGTGGATGTCACTGACGTCGATTGAGACCATGAGCTCATCGACGATGAGGTCGCCGTTGGCGTCGCATCGGTAGGCCCGTCGTTTCGACGGCAGCTTGATTCCGTCGGCCTCAACGATGTCGTAGACGTATTGGATCGCGGCAAACCCGCCGGCGACGTCGACGCGGTAATCGTGGCGGCGGAGCAGTAAATCGCGGCCGAAGTAGAACTCCTGTAGGCGGCTGTGGCCGGCGAACGATTCGGGGAAATGGACCTGCAGTCCGCGCCACCGCTCGCCGTTCTCCGTAACCGGGTCAACCTCGGTGACGGTGAAGCCCGGCAGCGTCATGAAGAACGGAGTGGTCAGATAGGTCCACAGCGCGTAGCCGTTGAAGTAGGCGCGTTGCAGCGGATCCCACGGTGTCGTTAATTCGTGCCCGGTGAACGAGTTTCGCGGGTCGGCCCGTTCGGCGACGACACGGCCGTCAAGCTTTTCGACCGCGACACGTTCCGGGGTGAAGTCGGTCTTCTGGTCGGCAGCACCAAACGGCTGCACCGATGCCCATTCACGTTGCAGTGCAACGGTCATGCGCCGCGGCACGGGGTCTTGGGGTTGCCCCTTGATCTCCCACAGCATGCCGCCGCTGACGATGGTTGCTTCCATCGTGGAGAATGCGCGCCAACGCTCCAGCCCCCCATGGGCCTCGAGCACGCCGTCGAGCAGGCCGGCCATATCGCCCGATCATAGGCCGCGAAGCCGTCTCGCTGTAAGACGCTGCGCTATGAATATCCGACACGTGGGTGATGGTGCGACCCACGTTGAAAATGCTGATCTGGCAGCTGCGCGGGCGGCAATTTTATTTACAAAATCGTGGGATAAGATAGCTCACCCATTACGCCGCGGGATCTCAACGACAGCCGAACCATGAACGCGCACTCCGATAGCACGATCCAGGCGGGCGTCGCTTGGCACTACACGCTGGGGTGGGGGAACCTCTTCACCGTAATGGTCGCGCTGTGTGCGATCGTCGCAAGCGTGACCGTCAGCGTAATCACGCTGAGACGCAACACCGATCACTTTGAGCAGGGCCGCATAGATGTGCGGAACGACAAGCTGCGGTCCGAGGTGATCGACTTGGTCAGCGCCCTCTCACAGCGCAGCTCGCAAGTCGAAATCCTGATCCAGCGCATACGTCACCTTGAAAATGTTGACCGCCAGGCGATCCACGAGAATTTCGAGGCCATGTTTTCCGAGGGTTTCTGGGATTTCTATCGGAGGGCAACCTCACATGCATTCGCCGTGCTGGCCCTTACCGAAGACAGGGAAGCCGCGGAGGCAATCGGCGTCATATACACAGCGCTCGGAAGAATCCGAAAGGTAGTTGAGGACGCAGCCGCAGATGCGTCGGCGACTGACCTGGTCGAGCGCACTGAAGCTCAAAAGCTTGGCCTTGCAATCGACGCAGCCACCAAGCAACTCAAGTCTTACGCCGTGTGCAAACTGGGCGTTACCGCCTACGACGAGCACGGCAAACCGCTAAACAAGCTTGACATTCTGTCTTCGGAATAGGGGGCCCGTTACACCTTCAACGGTTGGGTGGTCGGCTCTGCGTCTGACTGCGGCGGAGGCGGCCGGCGCCGCACGAGTGTGGGCCACCAGAACCAGGGTCCCAAGATCGCGAGTATCGACGGTACGACGAACGACCGCACGATCAATGTGTCGAGCAGCAGGCCGATGCAGACTGTCGAGCCCACC
>Ga0134128_10008881_pt1 | contig 12086 bp, 5 predicted proteins | sample KB31754_FD_96462 | JGI IMG/M metagenome (GOLD analysis project Ga0134128, IMG submission 96462) | Terrestrial soil microbial communities with excess Nitrogen fertilizer from Kellogg Biological Station, Michigan, USA - KB3-175-4 | ecosystem: Environmental > Terrestrial > Soil > Unclassified ...
CTTGAGGGCATGACCGTCGAGATAGCGGCCGAAGAGCTGCTCGCAAAACGCGATGGATCCTGCGGTGTCGAGACGATCGAGCCCGTGTGCCTGCCAGGTCTCCTCACGCGTCTCGACGATGACGGTGGAGAGGTCGCGGCTGAACTGGTAGGCATGCACCTGGAACCATCCGTGAGCGGTGCGCTCGAACGCGAAGGTGAATGCCTTGAAGGTCTGCGTGGTCCCGAGCCAGATGTAACGGCATTTGCGCCGGTCGAGCTCCGGCTCGAACATGGCTTCGTGACGCTGGCGGGTCTTGCTGTTGGCACCATCGGCAGCGACGATGAGGTCTGCGTCCTCGAGCCCGGCTTCCGAGTCGACCTCCCGCTCGAAGTACTGCCGGACCCCGAGCTCCGCTGCGCGCTCCTGCAGGATCCACAGCAGGCGCTTGCGGCCGATCCCGCAGAATCCGTGGCCGCCGCTCACGAACCGCCGGCCGGCAAAGTGGATGTCGATGTCGTCCCAGTGATGAAAGTTGCCGACGATTGCGGCATGCGAGCGCGCATCGGCGGCGCGGAAATTCTCCATCGTCTGGTCGGAGAAGACGACGCCCCAGCCGAACGTGTCGTCCGGCCGGTTACGCTCATGGACTTCGATGCAGGCACCGGGAAGCGCCTTGCGCATGAGGATGGCGGTGTAGAGGCCCGCGGGGCCGCCCCCCAGGCAGACGATTCGCTTCACGGCGGGCCCTTGGCCTGTATCGCTTGCATCGAGGCTGTGTTATATTTCGAGATACTTGAGATGTCAAGTATCACGCTCGCTATTCCTGGGGGATTCAGACCATGACCACCTCGGCCAGCGCCTCGCAGTCGGAGACCCTCGCCCGCCTGATCAGCGGCATCGTCGGGGGCGGCATCCGCGTCGTGGACCTCACCGTGCCCCTCGAGGCTGCGACGGCCACGATCCAGTTGCCGCCGCAGTTCGCGCCTTCGAAGCCCTTCTCACTCGAGGAGATCTCCCGCTACGACGAGCGCGGCCCGGCGTGGTACTGGAACAATATCGCCTGCGGGGAGCATACCGGCACGCACTTCGATGCCCCGGTGCACTGGGTGACCGGCAAGGACTACCCGAACAACGCCACCCACAATATACCGGTCGACCGCTTCATCGGCCCCGCTTGCGTGATCGACGTCTCCCGGCAGGTGGCCGGCAATGCGGATTTCCTGCTCACCCAGCAGGTCGTCGAGGACTGGGAGCGGCAGCACGGGCGCATTCCCGCGCACGCCTGGGTGCTGGTCCGCACCGACTGGTCGAAGCGCCGCACCGCCAGCGAATTTCTCAATATCGGCAAGGACGGGCCGCATACCCCGGGCTTCCATCCGCAGTGCGTCCCGTTCCTCGCGCGCGAGCGCGATATTCTTGGCGTCGGGGTGGAGACGGTAGGCACTGACGCCGGTCAAGCAGCTACTTTCGAGCCGATGTTCCCCTGCCATACGCTCATGCACGGGTCCAATCGATTCGGCCTCGCCAGCCTGATGAATCTAGATCAGCTGCCGCCCACCGGTGCCGTGGTGATCGCCCCGCCGCTGAAGATCGTGAACGGCTCGGGGAGCCCACTGCGCGTGCTGGCGCTCGTTCCGGCGTGAGCAGGCTTAATATCTAAAGACCCATGGCCGAGCGCTCGTTTACCAAAGAGGTTCAGTCGCTGCGGCTCGGCGCAGGCGCGGAGTTCCGCGGCGAGGGCATTCTCGCCGTAACCAAGGCGCTCCTGCAGTCGGGCGTGGGCTATGTCGGCGGCTACCAGGGGGCGCCGATCTCCCACCTGATGGACGTGCTCGCCGACGCCGAGGACATCCTCACCGAGCTCGGCGTGCACTTCGAGGCCAGTGCCTCGGAGGCCACGGCCGCCGCCATGCTTGCGGCCTCCATCAATTATCCGCTGCGCGGTGCGGTCACGTGGAAGTCCACGGTGGGCACCAACGTCGCCTCCGATGCGCTCGCCAATCTCGCCTCCGCAGGCGTGCGGGGCGGGGCGCTCATCATCGTGGGTGAGGACTACGGAGAGGGCGCCAGCATCATGCAGGAGCGTACTCACGCTTTTGCGATGAAGTCGCAGATCTGGCTGCTCGATCCGCGGCCGCAGCTGCCGGAGATCGTGCGGGCGGTGGAGCAGGGGTTCGAGCTGTCGGAGGCGAGCCACACACCCGTGATGCTGATGCTGCGCATCCGCGCCTGCCACGTGTACGGACGCTTCACAACGAAAGACAACAAACGGCCGCCCTTCTCAGCGGCCGACGCGCTCGAGTCGCCTTCCAGGGACTATGGCCGGATCATCCTCCCACCCTCCACCTACGCGCAGGAGCGGGAGAAGATCGAGCAGCGCTTCCCGGCTGCCGTGCGTTTCGTTGCCGAGCGACAACTGAACGAGCTCCGTGAAGGGGAAGCGAGCGACATCGGGATCGTGCTGCAGGGCGGCCTCTACAACAACGTGCTGCGGGCCCTGGAGCTGCTCGACTGCGCCGACAGCTTCGGGACGAGCCGGATTCCTCTCTACGTGCTCAACGTGACTTACCCGCTCTTGTCCGAGGAGTGGGCCCGCTTCTGCGCCGGCAAGCGTGCGGTGCTCGTGGTGGAGGAAGGCCAGCCGGAGTTCATCGAGCAGGCGGCGAGCCAGATGCTGCGCAAGCACGCGCTAGCGACCACACTCCTCGGCAAGGGCCTGCTGCCCATGCACGGGGAATACACGGTCGATGTCCTGCGCAAGGGCATCGGCGAGTTCATTGAGCAGTGGGCGCCCGGGCTTCGGCGGGGCTCGAGCGGCGCCCCCGCCAGAGAGGCGCCGCTCGTGCCGGTGGGACAACTGGCAAAACTGGTCCCGCCGCGCCCCTCGGGCCTGTGCACCGGCTGTCCGGAGCGCCCGTTCTTCGCCGCCATGAAGCTCCTGCAGCGCGAGACCGGGCCGCTGCACATCAGCGCCGATATCGGCTGCCACTCTTTCGCAACGCTGCCGCCTTTCAACATGGGCAACAGCATCATGGGGTATGGGCTCGGGGCCGCCGGCGCCTCTGCATTCCACACCGGAGGGGGGCGCCGTCCCGTTGCGGTCATGGGCGATGGAGGCTTCTGGCACAACGGGCTCACCAGCGGTGTCGGCAACGCCGTGTTCAACCGGCACGACGGCCTGACCGTGATCATCGACAACAATTATTCCGCGGCAACCGGCGGACAGGACATTCCATCCTCACGTTGGCCGAACGAGCACCGGCAGGGGAACAACTCGATCGTCGATGCGGTGCGCGGCGTCGGCGTGAAATGGGTGCGGCATACGCGGACGTACGACATACCGCAAACCTTGAAGGTTCTGCGGGAGGCACTGACGACGCAGTTCCGCGGCCCCAAGGTGATCGTTGCCGAGGGGGAGTGTCAGCTCAACCGCCAGCGGCGGGTCCGTCCGCTGATGAAGAAGGCGATCGATGAAGGCAAGCGCGTGGTCCGCGAGCGGTTTGGAGTCGACGCCGACACCTGCACCGGCGATCACTCCTGCATCCGTCTCTCCGGCTGTCCGTCCCTCACGGTGAAGCCGAATCCGGACCCTCTGCGCACCGACCCGGTCGCCCATGTGGACAACAGCTGCGTCGGTTGCGGTGTTTGTGGCGAGGTCGCCCATGCGGCGGTGCTCTGCCCCTCCTTCTATCGGGCCGAGCTTCTCTACAACCCCTCGTGGTGGGACCGGGTGTTGGCGCGCGCGCGCGCCGCGGTGATCGGCAGGTTGCAGCGGCGCAGTGACCGCAAGCGGCTTCGATTCGCGCTGTGACGCCGCGGCCGATCAAGCTCTGTGTCGCGGCACTCGGCGGCCAGGGCGGCGGTGTACTCACCGAATGGCTCATCCGGATCGCCGAGGCCGAGGGGTATCTGGTGCAATCGACCTCGGTACCGGGCGTTGCGCAGCGCACCGGGGCGACGATCTACTACCTGGAATTCTTCCCGCAAGCTGAGGTCGAGCGCGCCGGACGCGAGCCGGTCATGGCGCTCATGCCAGTGCCCGGCGATGTCGATTGTGTCATCGCCTCGGAGCTGGTGGAGGCTGGCCGCGCGATCCAACGCGGCCTCGTTCACCAAGAGCGAACGACCCTCATTGCCTCTTCCCATCGCTCCTACTCGATCGCGGAGAAGAGCGCGATGGGGCAGGGCGCGGCGGATGCCGCAGGACTCATCGAGTTGGCGCGCAGGCAGGCAAAAAGGCTCATCCTCTTCGACATGGAAGAGCTCGCCGAGCGGCATCACAGCATCATCAGCTCTGTGCTCCTCGGTGCCATCTGCGGCAGCGGGGTGCTGCCCTTCACCCGGCAGGCGTTCGAAGCAGCGATCCGCGAGAGCGGTATCGCCGTCGCCACCAACCTCGCGGCCTTCGCCGATGCCTGCGGGCGCGCCGGGCACGAGGATGCTGCCGCCGGTACGGCGCACTCGACATCCGCCTCGACCGGTTCTTCCGCCGACATCCCTGAACGAGCGCGCTCGCCGGGTTTGCAGCCGTTGCTCGACCGGGTGCGGCGGCTGGCGAAGCCGGTGCAGGCGCTGGCGCTCGAAGGCGCCCGCCGCACGATTGACTACCAGGATCCGGACTATGCCGCGCTATACCTGAGCCGGCTCGAGCGCATCAGCGCGCTCGATGGGCGCTCGCGTCCGCAACGGCAGGCGCGCTCAGATGAAGAGGACGGCGGCGACTGGGCGCTCACGGCGGCCGTCGCCAGAGGCCTTGCCCTCTGGATGACCTTCGAGGATACGATCCGTGTCGCCGACCTCAAGACCCGCGCTGCCCGTTTCGCGCGGGTGCGCGCCGAGGTCCGCGCGGCCCCCCATCAACTCCTCGGCATCACCGAGTTCATGAAGCCCCGCGTGGCGGAGATCGCCGGGACGCTGCCCGCCGCTTTGGGCGCCTGGGTGCTCGCCTCGCCGCGCGTCTCGGGATGGCTCGGCCGCAGCACCGGAGGCAAGCGAATACGCACCAACACGTTGACGGGCTTTCTCTTCCTGCACGCACTGGGCGGCCTCAGGCGCTGGCGGCGGGGCACGCTGCGGTACACCGAGGAGAACGCCCGGATCGAGGACTGGCTCGGCCGCATCGAGCGGCTTTGTCCGCTGCACTATGACCTGGCGGTCGAGCTGGCGCGCGCACAGCGGCTCATCAAGGGCTACGGTGAGACCCATGAGCGCGGCTGGAAGAATTTCTCGGCCTTGCTGGCCCGCCTCGATGCGCTCACCGCCCGTGCCGACGGGCCCGCGGTCATGGCCCGGCTGCAGGCGGCCGCGCTGGCCGACGAAGAGGGTTTGACGCTCGCAAAGGAGCTGGCCGGGCTGTCGGCGCACGCCCTGACGCCGTGACGCGCAGGGCCGGCGAGCCTCTGGCTCCGGGGGCTTCAGGCGTGGTAGAGTGACATTACTTTAGGTGTCAACCAGTTGTGCGGCGCACATGGCGACCAAGGTCACACAACTTCGCATCCTGCAGGCGGCTCTCGAGCTGTTCAATGCGGAGGGCACAGCGGCCGTTTCCGCGAGCCGCATCGCCGAGCATTGCGGCATCAGCAAGGGCAATCTGCAGTATCACTTCCCCAACAAGCGGGATGTGATCTTCGCCATCTTTCAGCTCGCGATCGGCGAGATGGACGCCGGCTGGTATCGCGACCACCTCGAGCCGACGCTCGAGCACATGGCGGCCATGTTCGTGCGCCAGCTACAGCTCATCGTCAAGTACCGGTTCTTCTACCGCGAGTTGGCCGATCTCCTGCGCCAGGACCCGCTGCTGCGGCGCCGCTACTGCGAGAACCGCGAGCGCCGCTTCGGTGTCATCGAGAAGTTCATGCAGGCGTTGGCCGGCCGCGGCCTCATGCGCCTGCCGCAGGATGCGCGGCGGCTGCGCTCGATCGTCGAGGTGACCTGGATCCTGTCGGAGAACTGGGTCAACTATACCGAGTACCAGGACAGAGAGGTGAGCGCCGCGACCATACTCCATGGCTATGCGGCGATCCTCGAAGTGCTGCGACCCTACCTCAGCACTGACCCGCAGCGCCTCACGGAGGAGTCCTCCTGCACGATCGAGCGCCTCGTGCCGCATCGCGCGGTTGCAGGCGTGACCTGCAACACCGCCGTGAGCGTGATCCCAAGGGGTGCGCCCGAGCCGGCATTAGGCCATCCAGCCTAAAGCGCCACTGTACAAGCATGGATGCGATGGCGACATTACCCCGGAGCAAGATCAGACAGCCGGGGGTAGGCCATGAGAGCGAGTGCATTCGAGCTGCTGGCAAGATCCACGCTCGCAGCGTTCCCAACGATATGGCTGGCCACCGCGACGGCCATGGCGGCAGGCACGACCGACTCCGCTTCTTCGAATGCGACCACTGAGGTGGCGCAGGACGCCTCGAGGCGCGATGCGTCCGCTGAGGCTACGGCGGCGACGGCGGCCAGCGTTTCGATGCAATCGCTGCAGCAGGTCGTGGTCACCGGCTCGCGCATCAAGCAGCCGACATTGACGGGTTCCGCCGCTCTGCAGGTCGTCAACAGCGGCGAGCTGAAGGCCGAGGGCACGCAGACCATCGATACGTTGCTCGACACGCTGCCTTCGGTTCAGGGAAATTTCTCGCTGACGCAAACCTCGAATCCAGGCGGCGCCCGCGGTGTTGCCAACGTCGATTTGCGCGGCCTCGGCCCTGCGCGCACGCTGACGCTCATTGATGGCAAGCGCGTGATGCCGGGCAGTCCCCTCGGCGGCCCGGAGGCCGATCTCAACTTCATCCCGCAGGCGCTGGTCGAGCGCGTCGAAGTCCTGACGGGCGGGGCCTCCTCGGTGTACGGCTCGGATGCTGTTGCCGGCGTCGTCAACTTCATCATGAAGAAGGATTTCAACGGATTGCAGGTCGATGCACAGGGCGACATCACCGGTACCGGCGATGGCGCGAGCTATGACACCACGCTGGTCTGGGGCAGTAATTTCGGCGATGGCGCGGGCAACGTCACCCTCTACGCGGGCTACAGTCATTTCAACGCAGTGACGGACGGACAGCGTGACTTCGGCGTGCACGCCCTCGCCACGCTGCCCAATGGCCAGCCTGCCACGAGCGCAGCGCAGTGCCAGGCCGTCTACGGTCCGGCGAGCATCGTCGCCTTCGGCCGCTGCTCGGCGGGCTCCTCGGCCATCCCCAACGGCCGCTTCATCAGCAATGATCGCTCCGCGGCCGGCCTGTCCTCAGGGGGGCTGGTCGATCCGGGCGGTACGGCTGCCATACTCCCGGATAACGGCGAGCAATATAACTTCAATCCGCTGAACTACCTGCGCCTGCCCGACGATCGCTACAACCTCGGCGGGTTCGCACACCGCGTGCTCAACCCGCACCTCGATATCTACGGCAGCGCGATGTTCATGCAGGACGAGAGCACGACCCAGGCGGCTCCCGATGCGATCATCGACACCTTCAACATCAACTGCGACAACCCGCTGCTCTCCAGCCAGGAGCAGGCGTGGCTGTGTACGGATGCGGGCCTGAGCCCGGCGGGTAAGGCCAGCGTGGTGTTCTTCAAGCGCACCGCCGAGGCGGGCAATCGCGAGGACGACATCCGCCATACCGACTACAGGGTCGTCGTCGGCGCAAAGGGAGCGCTCATCGACGATCTCTCCTACGACATCTCGATCCAGCGCGGCGAGGCGAGGCTGGATGAGAATTTCTCGGGCGTATTGTCGGAAACGAACCTGCAGCAGGCGCTCCTCGCCACCACGGGCTCGGGCGGCAGCATCGTCTGTGAAAATCCCGCGGGCGGCTGCGTGCCGGCGAACATCTTCCAGGTCGGCGGCTTGACGGCGCCGCAGCTCAAGTACCTCGGCATCACTGCGCAGGAGCAGGGCACCACCGTGGAGAAAGTGGGCTCGGCGAGTGTGAGCGGCGACCTGACTCCATACCACCTCGTGAGTCCGCTCGCCAACAACGGCGTCGGGGTCGCGGCGGGCCTCGAGTACCGCCAGGAGGCGTTGAATTTCCTTCCCGACGAGGAGTACCAGAGCGGTGCGCTCGGAAGCCCGACCCCGCCGGTATCCGGCCGCTTCAACGTGCGTGATTACTTTGGCGAGCTGCAGTTGCCGGTGATCGAGGACCGGCCGTTCGCGCGCCTCCTGCAGCTCGATAGCGCCTATCGGCTGTCGGATTATCAGATCGAGGGCCGCTCCAGCAGCCTGCTGACGCACGCCTACAAGCTCGGTGTTCGCTTTGCGCCGATCAGGGATGTCACCCTGCGTTGGAGCTGGAACCGCGCGGTGCGGGCGCCGGACATCAACGAGCTCTTCTTCCCGTCCTCGGTCGGCGGCGCCACCGGGAGCGATCCCTGCTCCGGGCCGGTGGACCCTGCAACCGGAGTCGTCTCGGGCGGCGCAACGCCTGCGCAATGCGCGCGCACCGGAGTGACGTCGGCGCAGTACGGCACGATCCAGCAGTGTCCGGCCGGCTTATGCAACGGCCTCGGGGGCGGCAATCGTGACCTGCAGGCCGAGCGGGCGATCACCCGCCAACTCGGCCTCGTGCTGACACCCCGCTTCCTGCAGGGATTCGCTGCCACGATCGATTACTACGACATCACCATCTCGCAAGAGATCGGCACCGTCGGCTTCAGCACCGTGCTCACCGAGTGCACCACTCAGGGTCTTTTCTGCGATGCCATTCATCGCAGCGCCGCGGGTAACCTCTTCGGATCTCCGGACGCGTACGTGGCGGGTACGAACGTCAACGTCGGCTTCGTCAGGGAGCGTGGCGTCGATGTGAGCTTCGACTATCAGCGGAATTTGGGCGATTTCGGGCTTGGGGACGCGGGCCGGTTGGCCCTCAGCTTCGCCGGGACATACGTCCATTCGCTCGAGGAGCAGGCTGCGCCCGGGGTTCCGGCCTACGACTGCGCGGGCCTCTACGGGTTCACCTGCGGCTTTCCGCGTCCACACTGGCGCCATACCCTGCGCGCCTCGTGGCTCGCGCCCGCGGGTGGTCCGCTCGGAGGGCTCGGCGTCTCGGCCCGATGGCGCTACATCGGCTCGGTGTCGCTCGATAAGAACCAGACCGGCACCATCCTCGCCCAAGGAGCTCCCGATCTCGTGGACGCCGTGCTCGGCAGCCGCCAGTATCTGGATCTCACATTGTCCTACCAGCTTCGGGCTGAGGACGTGACGTTCCGCCTCGGGGTCAACAACCTGACCGGCAGTGATCCGCCGCTGACTTCCACTACCGGGGCGAACAGTTTCGCCAACCCGCAGTTCTTCGGTGATGCAAACACCTACCCTGTCCTCTATGATTCCCTCGGCAGAGTCATTTTCCTCGGGGTCACGGCAAACTTCTGACTGGCAGGAACCGATCGATGACCATGAAGAGCATCTCTGCGGCGGGCCGGTTCGGCCTGCCGTTGTGGGCGGTTGGCGCAGCGCTGGTGCTCGCTGCCGGCGTATCAGCCGCGGGCGCCGCTGCCGCCACCGGAGCAGGTGCGGCGCGGCAGATCGATCCTGCGCTCTACCAGGCGCTCAAATGGCGCAACGTCGGCCCCTTCAGGGCGGGGCGGACCACGGCAGTGAGCGGTGTGGCGGGGCAGCCGACAATCTTCTACCTCGGCAGCTCCGGTGGCGGCCTCTGGAAAACCGTAGACGCCGGTACGACGTGGCACAACATCTCCGACGGGTTTCTCGATGTCGGCGCGGTAGGGGCCATCGCGGTGGCGCCATCCAATCCCAACGTCATCTACGTGGGTACCGGCGAAGCATCGATTCGGGGGCAGACGACGTCCCCGGGTGATGGCGTTTACAAGTCGACCGATGCCGGCAAGACGTGGGCGCACCTGGGTCTCGCCGATACCCTGCACATCGCCGCCATCGCGGTCGACCCCGGCAATCCAGACATCGTCTATGTCGCCGCACAGGGAAATCCCTGGATACCGAGCCCTGATCGCGGGGTGTACCGCTCGCGCGACGGTGGCAGGACCTGGAGCCGGGTGCTGTTCGTCAATCCCACGACCGGCGCTCACGGCCTCAGCATCGATCCGAAGAACACGCAGATCCTCTATGCGGCCCTCTGGGATCATCAGCGCCTGCCGTGGAACATTCGTAGCGGCGGCCCCGGCAGCGGCCTCTGGAAGTCGACCGATGGCGGCAGCCACTGGCAGCGGCTGCGCCAGGGCTTACCCGACCTCATGGGCAACACCGGTGTTTCGGTGTCGCCAGTGGACCCTGATCGGGTCTATGCGATGATCGAGGCCGTCGACGGCGGAGTGTTCCGTTCCGATGATGCCGGCCAAACCTGGCAACGATGCAACGGCGATGCCGGCATGCGCGACCGGGGCTGGTACTACACCCGCATCTACGCCGATCCGCAGCAGGCGGATACCGTCTACGTGCTGTCGAACTCGGTGGTCAGGTCAACCGATGGCGGCCGGACCTTCCATGAGGTTCCAACACCGCATGGCGACAACCACGACCTTTGGATCGATCCGCGCAACGACAAGGTCATGGTCGAGGGCAATGACGGCGGCGGCGTCGTCACGCTCGATGGCGGACAGAGCTGGTCGAGCGACCTCAACCAGCCCACTGCGCAATTCTACCGGGTATTTGCCGATGACCGCTTTCCATACTGGATCTACGGCGGCCAACAGGACTGGGGCACCGTCGGCATTGCGAGCAGCACCTCGCACAATGGCATTGGACGGGAGGATTGGCACGAGGTCGGCGGCGGCGAAAGCGCGCAAATCGGCGCCGATGCCCGGGATCCTACTCTGGTGTATGCGACGGGCATTCTCGGAGATGTCACCGAGTATGATTCCAGGGACGGCGACACACGTGAAATCCCGCCCTATGACTACTTCTCCGCCTTCCGCCCGCCGAGCGAGCTGAAGTACCGCTCGAACTGGACCGCTCCGCTGCTCGTCTCCTCCCATGACCCGAAAGCCATCTACTATGGCGCGCAGGTCGTCTTCAAATCCACCGACCGCGGCACCCACTGGCAGGCGATCAGTCCCGACCTGACGCGCCATGAGCTCGCGAAGGAGGGTGTCGACGGCGGCCCCATCAGCATCGAAGGGGCCGGCGGGGAGACCTACGGCACCCTCACCTACATCGCCGAATCGCCGTCGGCGGCGGGCACCCTCTGGGTGGGATCCGATGACGGGCTGGTGCACCTGACCCGCGACGATGGCGCGCACTGGACGGATGTCACCCCGCGCGGGATGAATGCCGCGGAGGTGCAATCCATCGAGCCCTCGCCGCACGATCCTGCGCGTGCCTATGTTGCGGCGTCGCGTTACAAATTCGGCGATTTCGCGCCGATGCTCTACCGCACGGACGATTACGGCCGGACCTGGCGCGACATCGCTGCGGGCCTGCCGGTCCACAGGTCCGTGCGGGTCGTGCGCGAAGATCCGGTGCAGGCCGGACTCCTTTATGCCGGCACGGAGAGCGGCCTTTTCATCTCATTCGATGACGGCGGCCACTGGCAACCTTTCCAACTCAATTTTCCGCGGGTGCCGGTCACCGATCTCGAGGTGCACCGGGGCGATCTCATCGCCTCGACCGAAGGCCGCGCGTATTGGATCCTGGATGACCTGAGCTCGCTCGAGCAGCTCGCCGCAAAGCCGGCCGAGGTGCAGAGCGGCGGCGCGTACCTTTTCAAGCCCCGTAAAGCCTATCTTCTCGAGCAGCGCGGCGGACCGCCGGCCCTTCTGGCGGATGTCGGCAGCAATCCGCCCGACGGGGCGCTCATCCGCTTCGAGCTCCCCGCGGCCTCCGCAGGCGGCTCCGAGCCGGTCGTGCTCGAGATACTGGACGGTGAGGGCCGCGTGCTCCGGAGGTTCACGAGCCGGCCAGTCGCGCAGGAGGCGCGCAGTCTCGTCAAAGGGGTTCAGAGGCTGCCGCCGCCCCCGCCGGTTCCCGCCAGGCGCGGCATGAACGCCTATGTCTGGGATTTGCGCGTTGCGCCCTACACTCCGGTGGCCGATACCATCCGCTACGTGAGTCAGGTGCCGTACCGCGTCGCTCCCGGCACCTACACCGTACGTCTGAGTTATAAAGGCCAAACCCTCGCTCAGAGGCTCGAAATAGC
>Ga0134128_10008882_pt1 | contig 12085 bp, 12 predicted proteins | sample KB31754_FD_96462 | JGI IMG/M metagenome (GOLD analysis project Ga0134128, IMG submission 96462) | Terrestrial soil microbial communities with excess Nitrogen fertilizer from Kellogg Biological Station, Michigan, USA - KB3-175-4 | ecosystem: Environmental > Terrestrial > Soil > Unclassified ...
AAACCAGGCTTGTTGGTCGCCACGCATTCCGTGCGACAGCGGTACCCGCGAAAATCGTAGGGGCCGGGAAGATTGCCCGTGGCCTGTCCGGGCTCGAGCGCGACCGTGAACGGCCAGTTTGAGTAAGCGCCTCCATCGATGACCACCTCTGCATCAAGCGCCTTCAGGCGCCCACGCTTATCCGCGTAGGCAGTAAGCCGGTAATGATGCTGGCGCGAATTGGCCCCGGCGACCAAATGCTCGCGCCGATCCTCGATATACCGGAATGGTCGACGGTATCTCAGCGCGAGCCATGCAACGCACAGCTCTTCCGGATGCAGCACGCATTTGTATCCGAAGCCGCCTCCCACGTCGGGCGAGATGACGCGCACGCGCCCTTGATCAATCCCGAGAAATTGCGCGATGCCCACGCGGATAATGTGCGGAACCTGGGTCGAGGTGTAGACCATGAGCTGATCTGCGCGCTCGTCCCAATGGGCGAGCACCGCCTTGCCTTCAAGCGGTACCATCGCCTGACGCGAAAGGGACAACTCGCGGTTGACCACAACCGGCGCATCCCTGCTCTCGTCAGTAAATCCACTCTCGTATTTGAGCGTGAGGAATTTGTTGCCCTCCCACTCTTCATGCACGCGAAGCTCGTTGTCGGCGCGCGCGGCGTGCACATCGACAAGGGGGGGAAGCTCCTCGATTTCAATCTCTACCTGTTCGCAGAGATCTTCCGCCTCTGCCCGTGTAGGGGCCAGGCACATCACCACCGCCTCGCCGACAAAACGCACTTTGCCGTGCGCAAGCGGCGGGCACGCCGAGATGCGATAGCCGGGAACCGTATTGGGCGCGACGATATCCGCGACAGTATCGAGGTCGGCGCGGACGAACACGGAGCCTTCACTGTCTGGCGGCTTCGTGACCTGCACGATGCGCCCGTGCGCAACCGGGCTGCGCAGGAAAGCGACTTCGCTCTGGCCTGGGAGCATCATATCCGAAACGAAGCTGGCGCGGCCATGCAGGTGCCGCGCGTCCTCCTTTCGCCTGACTCGGGTGCCTATACCCTGCCCTGTCACGCTGTCATGGCTCACGGCGGCTGTTTCGTTGCATTCGGCAGCGGCTGAGGCGAGCCATTACCGCTGTGCGGACATGATGTAGCGATAGCTGTCGAGATTGCTCTCAGCGATGCGGAACCAGAGATTGGAGTCGGCGAGGAACTGGCGCCAGGAAGCGTAGATATTCTTGAAATCCTCGCTTTTGGCGGCGAGCTCGTCGTACGTCTCGAAAGTCGCTTTGTAGCAGGCATCGAGGACCGGACGCGGGAATTGCCGCAGCTGTACGCCTGCTGCGACGAGCCGCATCAGCGCCTCCGGATTTTTTGCGTCGTATTTCGCCATCATCAGGAGGTTCTGCTCCGCACAGGCGGCATCAAGGGCATCTCTGTAGACCGCCGGCAGTGCGTCGTACTGTTGCTGATTGACGATCAGCGTGATCATCGCCGAGCCTTCCCACCACCCCGGGTAGTAATAGAATTTCGCGATCTTGTGCAGCCCGAGCTTCTCGTCGTCGTAGGGCCCGATCCATTCCGCGGCATCGATCGTGCCGCGCTCGAGGGCAGAGTAGATATCTCCGGCTGCTATCTGCTGCGGCACCACGCCAAGCTTGGCCAGAATGGTGCCGCCTAGGCCTCCGATGCGGAATTTCAAACCCTTCAGATCATCGACGCCATTGATCTCCCTGCGGTAGAAGCCGCCCATTTGCACGCCGACGTTGCCGCATGGGAGCTGGACCATCGCGTTCTTGCGATAGACTTCGCGCAGAAGCTCCAAGCCGCCCCCGTAATACATCCAGGCGTTCTGCTGCCGATTGTTCAATCCGAAGGCCACGCCCGAATCGAATGCGTAAGCCGGGTTCTTGCCGATGTAGAATGCGGCAAGCGTATGCCCGCATTCCACGGTGCCCGCCTGCGTTGCATCCATGACTTGCAGCGGCGGAACGATCTCGCCTGCGGCAAACGGCTGGATCGTGAATTTCTGGTCAGTGAGCTGGCCGACGCGTTTGCACAAGTCTTCGACCGAGCCGAAAATCGTATCGAGGCTCTTGGGCCAGCTCGCGGCCAGGCGCCACCGCACGGCAGGATTACTCTGTGCGAGCGCCGGGCTCGTCACCGCGCCGGCCAGCAACCCGGTTGCCGCCTGTCGCAGGAATCTGCGACGTCTCATCGAAAGCTCCTTGCTTGACAAAAGGGCGCACCGGAATGCCCGAGCGCTCCAGCAGAATGTCGTTCGCATGTTTTCAGTGGGCAGCTATACTGATTAGCCGAACTATAGCTGTCAAACTGGGGCATTCTGCTGGCAAGAAACATGACCACAGACGCGATGATGCATATGCGCAGCGGCGGGAAGGCAAGCGGCCAAAGCGACCGTGAGCCGGTATTGCTTGAACGGCAGTATGTGTGGCCCGGCGACCTCACCGAAATTCCAGATTGGGTCTACACCGACGAAGCGATTTATGCGCGCGAGGTGGAGCGTATTTTTCACGGGCCGACCTGGAACTACGTGGCCCTTGAGGCGGAGCTCCCCAATCCGGGCGACTTCATCCGATCTAATGTGGGGCCCACCCCCGTGGTCGTGGCGCGCGCCAAGGATGGCGCCATAGCCGTTGTCGAAAACCGCTGCTCGCATCGGGCCGCAGAATTCTGTCGCGAGCTGTCCGGCAACGCGAACGAATTCATCTGCCCCTATCACCAGTGGACCTATGATCTGAAAGGCAATCTGATTGGCATCCCGTTCAAGCGCGGCATCGGCGGCAAGGGAGGGATGCCGCGTAGTTTCGACCAGAGCGAGCATGGTCTCACGCGACTCAATGTGACCAGTCATCGCGGCGTGGTGTTTGCGTCCTATCGTGACGAGATGGAGTCGATTGCCGAATATCTCGGACCCGACATCTTGCGCGAGTTTGAGGCGACATTCGACGGGCGCAAGCTCAAGGTGCTGGGCCATTACCGTCATTCATTGCCGGGAAACTGGAAGCTTTATCACGAGAACCTCAAGGACCCATATCACGCAACATTGCTGCACACGTTCCTGGTGACCTTCGGCCTGCTTGTCGCCGGCAACCGTTCGCTGATGCTGAGCGATGCGAGCGGCCGCCATGGCGTGATGGCTTCTGCCAAATCCGATGCGAGCAAAGTCTCAGCGGACGCGAAGAAGGAAATGCGCTCCTACAAGGAAGGCATGCGGTTGCGCGAGGAGCGCTTTATGGATTTCATTGAGGAATTTAACAGCCCATGGTCTGTCACCATGGCCACGATCTTGCCCAATCTGATTGTCCAGCGCGAGATGAACACGTTCGGCATCCGGCAGATCGTGCCGAACGGGCCGCACGAATTTGTTATGAAATGGACGATGTTTGGTTTCGAGGGGGACAACGAGGAGATGACGCGGCATCGACTGCGCCAGGGCAACCTGATGGGACCGGCGGGATTCCTTGGATTGGAAGACAATGAGGCGATGAAGTTCGTGCAGGATGGAATGCGCCGGGTTCCGGATAAGCGGCACCTCGTAAAACTCGATCCCGCAACCGAGGCGGGCACGTCCGAGAGCTTGATCTCGGAATCAGCCATCCGCGCAATGTACAGGCATTGGCGGCAGGAAATGGGCGTGTGACAGAAACAGCGCGACTGAGCACTCCACGTTAATCGCGCTCATGGACGAGCAACCACATACGCCTGGCAGCGACCCGCGTATCGCCGGACTCCTGCTCCACCATGACATCCATAATTTCAATGCCGCCTATGCGGCCGCTCTTGATGAGCAACGTCTCATGGACTGGGTCGAGATGTTCACGGATGACGCCTTCTACGTCGTCATCTCACGCGAAAATGCTGACAAACAGCTGCCGGTCGGGCTGATCTACTGCGAAAGCAAGGCCATGATACATGATCGCGCGTTCGCGCTCGAGAAGACAGCCATGTTTGCGCCTCGCTATTTGCGCCACATCATCGGCAATCTGCAGGTGTTTGGGCAATCCGGAGACCAAATTCGTGCACGGGCGAATTATGCGCTCATTCAAGTCTTGTACGATCGGCCTGAAGCTAAGCTGCATCAGGTGGGCGTCTATCAGGACGTATTCCGGCGCGTGAATGGCGAGCTCAAGCTCGCGCAACGCCGGTGCATTTACGACAATCTCCTCGTCGACAACGCCCTCTGTTTACCGGTCTAATCAATTGTCATGCGCGGCCTTGTAGCGGGGCGGCGTTCTTCGTACCGGCGTTAAGACGGGGATGGCCGGTCAAGAGCGGCGCGTTCGATGCAGACGTTTTAAGTCGCAGCCGCTTTGTTGAGAATATCGTCGGGAGTGGAGGAAACCACCTCGACATATTTCGGCACGAACTTCCCGCCCTCGATGTATTTAATGAACTCAGGCCTGATCTCGTTCGCCAGGATGCGGCGGATACGGGCGTGCTCCTCGATGTCCGACCATTCGGCAATCAAAAAGAATCTTTGCGGATCCTCGGTATCGCGGCACAGGACTCCATCCTTTACTTGCGCCTTCGACTTGTGCATTGGATTTCCGTCGGAATAATCGAATTCCTCGAATAATTTTATAAATTCCTGCTCGTGCCCTTTCTGCACGCGGAAGTCATAGATATGCAGGTAATTGCCCCTGGTGGCCAGCGGCGCCTGTGCCATGCGCGTTCTCCTTCTACTCTGGTTCCTGGGCTGAGCGTTCCGCCCGGCGGGCAACCGCGTCCTGAAGCAGCCGGCGGCAGTCGACGAGCTCCTGCAAGGCAGAGCGCAATTGCTGCACCTGCATGGGCGATAGCCGACCTTGCGGCGCAGTGACCGGCTCCGGTTCGGAACTCCTGTCCGGAACATCGGCCTCTTCCGGCAATTCGTCCGCGATGGGCGATGCCTCCCGGCTTGCAGGTCTGGGGTCGCGCTCTCCTTTTGCCGGCGTGGGCTGTGGGGCGCCCGGGCGCCACACGCTCTGCACAAAACGATGCCCCTGCTCGCGTAAAAGCCGCTGGACGCCGCGGATAGTGTAACCCTCGCCGTAGAGCAGGTGCCGGATGCCGCGCAGAAGATCGACATCCTGCGGCCGGTAATAGCGGCGGCCGCCTCCACGCTTCATAGGCTTGATTTCGTGAAAACGACTTTCCCAGAAACGCAACACGTGCTGAGGAATATCGAGTTCCTCGGCCACTTCGCTGATGGTGCGGAATGCCTCGGGTGACTTATCCAAGCAAGGTTCCCGGAGATCAGATAACGGCTGCCTCAGGCTTCGCTTTCGGGCGCCGCGTTGATCCGCTGTTTGAGAATGGCTGACGGCTTGAACACCATTACGCGACGCGGCGAAATCGGCACCTCTTTTCCAGTCTTGGGATTACGCCCGATTCTTTGGCCTTTGTTGCGTACGACGAAGGACCCGAAGGAGGAAAGCTTCACCGTCTCGCCGCGTTCGAGGCAATCCGTAATTTCCTTGAGCACGAGCTCGACCAAATTGGCCGATTCGGTCCGGGACAGGCCGACCTTCTGATACACTGCCTCGCACAAGTCTGCGCGCGTGACCGTCTTGCCCGTCATCGCCCAGCCCGTTGATCGGGATCAAATATCCCTCTGAATTTTCAGACGATATTAGGTTGGCACCCTCGGGTCAACGGGGGCACAGCTGGCGCGCTTGCCCTCACCAGCGCAGCAAAACCGAACCCCAGGTGAAGCCGCCGCCCATCGCCTCCAGCATGACGAGGTCTCCGCGCTTGATTTTGCCCTGCGCGACGGCGGTGGACAGGGCGAGAGGAATGGACGCAGCCGATGTATTACCGTGCTTGCCCACGGTCGTGATGACTTTTTCGGGCGCAATGCCCAGCTTCTTTGCAGTGTCGTCGATGATCCGCTGGTTGGCCTGATGCGGAACGAACCAGTTGATGTCCTTCACCGTATAACCGGTCGCTTTGAATGCATCCTCGATTACATCGGTAATCATGGCCACGGCGTGCTTGAACACCGCGCGTCCTTCCATCCGCAGATGACCGACCGTTTGGGTCGATGAAGGACCGCCATCAACGTAAAGCTTGGTCTTGTGGCGCCCGTCAGAGCGCAGGTGCGCGCTGAGAATCCCGCGATCCTCACGCGTGCCCTTCTCAAGCTGCGCCTCAAGCACGACCGCGCCCGCCCCGTCCCCGAAAAGCACGCACGTGGTGCGGTCCTTCCAATCGATGATGCGGGAAAACGTTTCGGAGCCGACCACGAGCGCGCGTTTGAACGCACCGGTTTTCAGCAGACCATCTACAGTCGCCAGCCCGTAGACAAATCCGGAGCAGACCGCCTGCACATCAAATGCAGCACCATGCGTTATGCCCAGCCCGGCCTGCACGGACACCGCGCTGGCGGGAAAAGTGTTGTCCGGAGTCGATGTTGCCAACACGATAAGATCAATAGACTGCGCATCGATCCCCGCTGCTGCGAGCGCTGCGCGCGCCGCCTGCAGTGCCATTTCCGACGTGGTCTCGCCGTCAGCAGCAATGTGCCGCTCGTGAATGCCGGTACGTTGCGTGATCCATTCGTCCGACGTGTCCACGATGCGCGAGAGTTCAGCATTGCCGAGCACCCGGTCCGGCAGATAGCTTCCGCAACCGAGCACGACCGACCGCGTTACGCTCACGGGACGGCTCTCAGCGCTGCCGGCGGCGGCTGTATTGTCGTTGTGGGATGTTCGCCGAGCGTTTGGCCGACTTTGGCGAGCAATTCATGCCGCACCATCTCGTGTCCGATGTCGATGGCGCGCGCAAATCCTTCGGCATCCGTGCTGCCGTGACTCTTGATCACGATGCCATTGAGACCAAGCAATACTCCGCCGTTCGATCTGCGCGGATCCATCTTTTGGCTGATGGCCCGGAAAGCAGGGCGCGCGAGGAGGTACCCCAGCTTGCGCGGAAGCGTACGGCTGAGTTCCACCTTGAAGAGCTCGCCAAGTTGGCTGGCAGTTCCCTCTGCGGCCTTCAGCGCGATATTGCCGGAGAACCCTTCGGTCACCACCACGTCCACTGTGCCCTTGCCGATATCGTTGCCCTCAACGAACCCGAAATACTCGAACTGCGGGCGGGCGTGCTCGCGCAGCATCTGCCCCGCCCGACGCACCTCCTCAAGGCCTTTGACCTCCTCGACGCCGATGTTGAGCAGCCCCACCTTCGGCCGATCGAGCGAAAACAGCACGCGCGCCATCGCACTACCCATTGACGCAAGATTCACCAAATGCGGCGCGTCAGCTCCGATCGAAGCCCCGAGATCGAGCACGATGCATTCGCCCTTAAGCGTTGGCCAGACCGCGGCAATGGCGGGCCGTTCAATGCCGGGCATCATCTTCAGCTCGAACTTCGCCATGGCCATCAGCGCACCGGTATTGCCGGCGGACACGGCAACGTCGGCCATGCCTTTTTTGACGGCATCGACAGCCAGCCACATCGACGATTTCCATCGCCCTTTGCGTAAAGCCTGGCTTGGCCTGTCGTTGGCGTGGATGGTCACGTCGGTATGCACGATTTGCGCGCTCGCGGTCAGCCGCGGACAGGCAGCGACAAGCTTCTCGACGATGGCACGGTCGCCGAACAACAGGAATTCCATATCCGAGTAATGGGCGAGCGCGACCTCGGCTCCGGCGACGACTACCGCGGCCCCATGATCCCCACCCATCGCGTCGAGCGCGATCCGCACTTTACCGGGCATGGGGCGACATTAGCGCGTCGGCGTGAACGACAACAGTGATGGGAATTCAGCCTTTTTTCTGCGCATTACGCCTGCTGATGTCCGGCTGAGGAGTTTTTCCCAGACCCGCCAGTGCTGCAAAAGGGCCCTCCGACTTCGGTTCCACTGGCGGCTCGAAGATGCTGTCAGGCTTGCGCGGATACGGGTCAATGCCGAGCATGAGGAATTCCGTGGCGAGAACTCCGAGATCCACCCTGCCGTCGATGAGAGTCTCCGGCTCGTCCTCCAGCAGCACTTCGATCTCCCGTCCGCTTGTTAAAGCCAGCGCTCCTGTCGGTCGCGGAAGATAGATCAGGTCGACATCTTCGTTGAGCTCGCTCGTCATCGGCTCGAGTGTGACGCTGCACGTCTGGCAGACTGTCGCAGATACCCGACCCACCACATGCAACCCGTTCCGCCCGTGCAAGCTTACTTCAAATTCGGCTTCGAGCCGGGGCAGAGCGGGGATGCCTGCGAGCCGAGCAATAGAGGTGCGCGTCTCCTCGTTGGCGACCAGATGAAAAAGTCGTCCGGCCTGGGGCACCTCGGCCTGAAGGACAGGGAGGCTCCAGGGGTGCTGCACGGTTCTTTCAAATTTCGACATCTCTCCGCTCCCGTAGAGAGCCCCGCTGTATGAGAAACAGCTGCTCCGGATCCGGAAACGTCAGTTCGTTTTGCTCGAACGTCCTTTGCCGGGCGAGTCGTCCTGTGGCCTCCCTGATATAAGTGGCGAGACATTTGGGACCAATGTCGTCGTCCCGCCATGCCGATAAATTTCGGCGTATAACGGACTCCAAGCCATTATTCTGCGGGTGCGCCAGCGCGCGCTCATACGCCGCCTGCCGTTCGTAAAACGCTTGTCCGATGCGGCGCATCTTACGGGGAACGGCGAGATCACCGACACCCATCTCGCGCATGCTGTCGTCCATATCCTGGCAGAAGTGGTCGAATATGCCCTGACCGAGCTGAAGCGCCGTCCCGCTTTCGTCACGAAGCCGCCGCAATACGAGAAAGACATGAAGCATGAGCATTTCGAGACGCCCAGCGACCGTGTCCGGGACGCCATAGAGGCTGTAAAACGCCGGGGCGCGGGCCTGCGCCACGATGGCGCCATAGAGCGAGGCAATCTTGTCCCGTTGAGGGACGGGGCGAAACCAGCGCGACATCAGGGCTTTGGCTCCGGCAGTGCCGGACGAACGATCTTGGAGCACGCTAGTGAGCGCGTCCGAGACTAACATGCAAGAGTGACATGCAATCCGCTCAGGGCATTACCCAGTGCAGTCGTGCGAGGCGCGCGGGCAGCATCGCGGGGGCGATGATCATGCTCGCGTTGCTGTTGGGCGGATGCTTCGCCGAGACCTACCACAGGGGCTACATCGTTCCCGACGGCGCGCTCGAGCAAATTCCCGTGGGCTCGACGCAAGAGCAGGTCCTTATCGTGATGGGGACACCGTCAACCGTCGCTACCGTAAACGGTGAAGTCTACTACTACATTTCGCAGGCCTCTTACCGGCCCATCGCCTTCATGCCCCAGCAGCTGACTGACCAACGGGTGATCGCAGTCTATTTCGACAGGAACCGGCGCGTGCAACGGCTGGCCGACTATGGTCTCAAGGACGGCAAAGTTTTTGACTTTATCAGCCGGACCACGCCTACCGGGGGTAAGGAAAGCGGCCTCCTCAACGTAATGTTCAAGATCTTCTAAGCGCCGAGGCGCGACTGGAGTGCGTTGCGCTCATCCTAGCGGGTGTGTGCCAATACTGCGAGCAGCAGGAGCGCCACGATATTCGTGATCTTGATCATGGGATTGACGGCCGGACCGGCCGTGTCCTTGTAGGGATCGCCCACCGTGTCGCCGGTGACAGCAGCCTTGTGCGGCTCCGAGCCCTTTCCGCCGTAATTTCCGTCCTCAATATATTTCTTCGCATTATCCCAGGCGCCGCCGCCTGAGGTCATGGAGATCGCAACAAACAGCCCCGTGACGATGACCCCGAGCAGCATGGCGCCAACTGCAGAGAAACCCGCCGATTTGCCCGCCGGTCCACCGCCGGCCACCCAATAGATCAAGAAGTACACGATTATCGGCGAAAGCACCGGCAGGAGTGAGGGGACGATCATTTGCTTGATTGCCGCTACGGTGAGTAGATCGACAGCCTTGCCGTAATCTGGTTTTTCGGTTCCCGCCATGATGCCCGGCTTTTCGCGGAATTGCCGGCGCACTTCCTCCACGATTGCTGAGGCCGCGCGACCCACGGCGGTCATTCCCAGCGCGCCGAACAGATAAGGCAGCAAGCCGCCGAACAAGAGCCCGGCGACGACGTACGGATTGTTGAGCGAGAAATCGAGCTGGATGCCCTGGAAATAACGATGCTCGGCCGGCTGGGAAATGAAGAACTGCAGATCCTGATTGTAGGCCGCGAACAAAACCAGCGCGCCAAGTCCGGCCGAGCCGATGGCATAACCCTTGGTCACTGCCTTCGTCGTATTGCCGACGGCGTCGAGCGCGTCGGTGGCTTTGCGCACCTCCTTCGGCAAGCCGGACATCTCCGCGATTCCCCCGGCATTATCCGTGACAGGGCCGAATGCATCGAGCGCCACGATCATGCCGGCGAGCGACAGCATCGTGGTCACGGCAATCGCAATCCCGAACAGGCCTGCCAACTTGTAGCTGATCAGAATGCCGGCGATGATCACGATGGTAGGAAGCGCGGTCGCTTCCAACGAGACCGCCAGTCCTTGAATGATGTTGGTCCCGTGTCCGGTCAATGATGCTTTGGCAATGGCCTGCACCGGCCGGTAATTGGTCCCGGTGTAATATTCGGTGATCCAGACGATCAGCCCGGTAACCGCGAGGCCGACGACCCCGCAGACAAATAGAGACATCCCGGAATAGCTCTGTCCTGGCACCGGCCCAAAGCCGACGAGCAACTGTGTAACGAGCGCAATCCCGATCAGAGACAGGGCGCCGGTGGCGATCACGCCCTTGTACAGGGCGCCCATGATGGATTGGGTCGGGCCGAGCTTGACGAAAAATGTGCCGATGATCGACGTGATGATGCATATGCCGCCGATCGCGAGGGGATACTGCATCATCCTGAGCAACAGCGTCGCACCAGCCGCATCACCGGCAGCGGGCCGGAAGAAAATTGCCGCGAGAACCATCGTGGCCACTATCGTGACCGCATAGGTTTCGAACAGGTCCGCTGCCATTCCGGCGCAGTCGCCGACGTTGTCCCCGACATTGTCTGCGATGGTTGCGGGATTTCGCGGATCGTCCTCGGGGATTCCCGCCTCGACCTTGCCGACGAGATCGCCGCCGACGTCTGCGCCTTTGGTGAAAATTCCGCCTCCCAACCGCGCAAAGATGGAAATCAGCGAGGCGCCGAAGCCCAGCGCCACGAGCGCATCGATCACCGTCCGATCGTCCGGATGCATGCGCCGGGTACCAACCAGGAAGCCGAAATAAAGTGTGACGCCAAGGAGCGCGAGACCGGCGACAAGCAAGCCGGTGATTGCGCCTGAGCGGAAGGCGAGCTCGAGTCCATCGGCAAGCGACCGGATTGCCGCCTGCGCCGTGCGAACATTGGCCCGAACGGAGACATTCATTCCAATGAAGCCGGCCGCGCCTGAGAGAACTGCCCCGATCAAAAAGCCAAATGCAACCAGCCAGCCAAGAAAATAGCCAAGGATGAGAAAGATAACGACACCTACCCCGGCAATCGTGGTGTACTGGCGCTTGAGATAGGCTTGCGCTCCTTCGCGTACGGCAGCGGCGATCTCCTGCATGCGGGGATTCCCGGCATCGGCCGCGAGCACGGTGCGAACGGCCCAGACTGCGTAAATGATTGAGAGAAGGCCGCAAAGCACAATCAGCCACAAAGCTGCCATCAGACTCCCCGTTGGTCAGGAAAGCGCGACCGCCGTCCGCCGGCAGGCTTACGCCGCGATCGCCAAAGTGTGTCCAGCACCTCAGCCGAGGTGCGGCGGACATTGCCAAAAACAGCTGCGCGACGCAACGTTTGGAGCCGAATTCATCCTCGGTGCCCGCCCTCAATTCGGTGCTGAAGAATGCCGGCAATTCTTCACGAAATCATCTTGGTCGCCTACAGCGATATACGCCAGGTATTTCCTAGGATGAGGGACGCTCAGTTAGCCTGTGAATCAGAAATGGCTGAACGAGAGACGTGCGAGCGACATCGGCTTGCCAGCCTGATCCAGCAGGCGCAGGCCAGAACCGGCGGTGATCCTCCCGACCGCAGTGACAGATACGCCGCGTTCTGCCACTGCCTGCTGTAACGATTCGAACCATGAGGGCGCGACACTCGCCAGGATTTCGTAATCGTCTCCTCCCGTCA
>Ga0134128_10008883_pt1 | contig 12084 bp, 7 predicted proteins | sample KB31754_FD_96462 | JGI IMG/M metagenome (GOLD analysis project Ga0134128, IMG submission 96462) | Terrestrial soil microbial communities with excess Nitrogen fertilizer from Kellogg Biological Station, Michigan, USA - KB3-175-4 | ecosystem: Environmental > Terrestrial > Soil > Unclassified ...
CGGAATTGTGCGCGAGAGTGGCCACGCTCCGCGGCAAGCCGGTACCACTTGACCGCCTCGGCGAGATTGCGCTGGACCCCCTCGCCCTTGACATAAAGCTCCGCGACCCGAAAAGCCGCTTCGCTTGAGCCTGCCGAATGCGCCGAGTGCCACCGGCACAAAGCCGAGAAGAAGCGTTTTCTTATGTAGGCCGCCTCCCCACCGCGCATGCGGCGGGAGGCGAACGCGCACTGGACCGTCGCCCACTGCGAGAAAGAGAGAGCAAAGCCGCCGCTCATGGCTCACGCATCGCATCGCCGACGCCATGAACGAGGCCGCCAATGAGATAGGCGCCGAGCGCTCGCGTCCCGACCTTCACGTCGCCAATCAGGGTCATGCCCGGGATCAGCCGAAACGTGCTTGGCACGTCAATCAGCTTGATCACGGTGATCTTGACGCGGACGCGATAGTAGGCGGGAGTCGGTGCGCCGTTGTCGTCGGTAGTGAAGGCGTCCTCACTGATCCACTTGACCACACCATCGACCGTTCCATGCTCAGCGAAATTGAACGCGTCGATCTTCATCGTCACAGGATCGCCCGGCCGGATGAAGCCAACGTCACGGCTTGCGACCTCGATCTCGGCCTCCACCGGAGCATTCATTGGCACGAGCGTCATCAGCGTATCGCCTTCCTTCAGCACCGATCCGACCGATAGTTTCGGCACCTCCAGCACCATTGCGCGTTCTGGCGCCATGAGACGAACCAAGTCCTGATGTCGGGCCGCCTTCTCGAGCTGGCTCACCGCCGCGTCTCGATTATTGCGCGTAAGAATCAGGTCTTGTGAAATCTGCGAGAACCATTGCTCGATGAAGGCCGCGCGATCCGCCTTCGCGCCATCAAGTTGGTGCTCCGCCTCCTGTAGGCTGCTATGGTCGAATTCCATGGTTCGCAACGCTTCGAGCCTGGCGTCTGTCGAACCCAGTAGGTTGAGCCGCGATTCGTTCCCGTGCTGCGCAAGCGTATTGCGCATGCCCTCAATCTCTTTTGCAACGCTAAGTCGCTCCCGGTAGCGGCTCTCGTCATTCTGGTATTTGTCGATAGTCGCTTGCGTCAGGGCGATCTTCTGATCGAAGCTCTCGAGTTGCGCGGAATATTGCGCCGCGCGTTGGTTGAACAGCGCTTTCTGAAGAGCCGCGTATCGCTGCCAGCTGGGATCGGATGTTGACAGGAAATCAGGAGCCTTGTGGGCTAGTTCTGCCTCTTCGCGGGTGATCTGTGCGTTCAGGCTGTCGATCTGCTCCTGCAGCTGATGGACATCGGCAACAGCAAAGGTCGGGTCGAGCGTCGCGAGCAGCCGGTCCTTTTCGACAACCTCGCCCTCGCGCACGTCGATGCTTTTGACGATCGAGGGATCGAGCGCCTGGAGTACAAGAGGCGCGTCGACAGAGACGATCTTTCCACCTGTGCTTGAAACGACGCGATCGACGCGCGCAATCGCCAGGATCAGCGCGAGCACGAGACAGGCCGCGCCGAAGACCAGAACCGTGGCGCGAACGCTCAATGGCTCGTCCTCATGACGGATCGCGTCGATTTCCGACTGGAACTGCCTGACAGCCGCGGGAATAGCCTCGCTAGCCACGGGCGCTTCCACGCAACGGAACGACCGCGGAAGCCGCTGCCGCAGCGTGTCGGTTCTGCTGGTGCCAGAGTCCACTGTAGATATCGCAGGTCTCCAGCAACTCATTGTGTCGACCGACCGCCGCAACCTTGCCGCGGTCGAGCACGAGAATGGCGTCGGAGTTCACCAGTGACGAGAGACGATGCGAAATGACAATAACCGTGCGGCCGGCAGCGATGCGCCGGATGTTCTCATTGACGATGGCCTCACTGTCAGGATCGAGCGCGCTCGTCGCCTCATCGAGGATCAGGATCCTCGGATCGAGGATCAGCGCCCGGGCAATCGCGAGCCGCTGGCGCTGGCCACCCGACAGGTTCGGCGAGCCCTCGTATATATGCGTCTCGTAACCGCGGGGAAGCCTGTCGATAAACTCTTCAGCGCCCGCGAGCCGCGCAGCTCTTACAACCTCGTCGAAGGTCGCATGCGGTTTGGCGGCGGTGATGTTCTCACGAATCGTCCCGCTGAAAAGGAAATTCTCCTGCAGGACAACGCCCAGGCTGCGCCGAAGATGGGTGACGTTATATTCGCGCACATCGATTCCATCGACCTTGATAAGTCCTTCGTAGTCGGAGTGAAGCCGCTGGAGCAGGCGCGTTATCGTCGTCTTGCCGGAGCCGCTGCGCCCGACAATTCCGAACGTGTGGCCGATCGGGACTTCGAACGACACGTTGTCGAGCGCAGGGGACATTGCGCCGAAATATTTGAAGCGCACCTTTGCGAATTCGACGTGGCCGCTAAGCGGTGTGCGGACGCCGTGATCGCGGCTTCCCTCCTCTCTCGGCTGATTGACCAGCTGGGCAACGATCGCCATCGCCGAGCGCGCTTCGTCATATTGATTGATGAGCTGCGCCATTTTGAGGAGCGGCCCCGACACCCGTTGTGTCAGCATCAGGAAGGCGAACAGCGCGCCGACATAAACGGGATCATGAGTGGCGATCGCGAGGTAAACGCCGAGCGCATAGGCGCCGTTGACGGCAAGGCGCTCCAGTGGGCGAACACCGGCCTGGATAGTCGCCGACATGTAGCCCTCCGAAAGCTTCAGTTTTGCGATTCGCGCAACATGGATGTCCCATTGCCGGCGTTGCCGGTCTTCAAGCGACAGCGATTTAACCGTGCGCATGCCCTGAAGGGTCTGAAACAAGAAGGCGCCTCGCTCGCCTTCTGCTCGTAGGACGGCGCTCGTCCGTTTCCGGTAGGGCGGAAGCATTACGACGAGCCAGCCGACGATGAACGCGCAGATTGTCAGAACGATCAGCGTCAGCAGAGGGCTGAAAAAAAACATCACTGGCAGAAAGACAAAGAGGGTCAGTGAATCGAGCGCCGTTCCGAACAACTGCCCGGTCAGGAAAGTGCGGACCTTCCAGATCTCGTTCATGTCGCGCCCGATAATGCCGACCTGAGTCCGCTCGAAATAGTCGATCGGTAGCGTGATCACGTGATCGAAAAGATATTCCGAAAGCCGGACGTCGACTCGCGCCGTGATAAACAGGACGAGGAAGTTGCGGAGATAGGCGAAAATCGCTTCAAAGAAGATGACCGCGCCCATTGCGATGCAGAGCACGGTGAAGGTGTTGAGGGCACCGTAGTAGATCACCTTGTCGGACAGCAGGCGCCAGAAAACAATGGGCGCGAGCGCGAACAGGCTGAGCGCTATCGCGCAGATGGCGAGGTCGCGGACACATCGGCGTTCCCGCATGATAAGCGCGGCGATCAAGCTCAGGCTGAACGGCTGCTCCTCGTCGGTGAGATCGAAGTTGCGTCGCAGGAGCACGACTTCGCCTGTCCACCCACCCTCGAAGCTCAGCCGGTCGATCACCAGCCTGGAGTCTTCTCCCGCTTTCGGATCGCGCAGGACGACGGCGGGCGCGTCGTCGCCTCCCTCGAGCGACTCAAGGACCATGCTTCCGCCGCTCGTTAGCGTCACGACGACGGGAAGCGCTTTCCTCAGGTGATTGAGGCCGCGCCACGAGAGGCGAACGCGCTTGGCCTTCATGCCTGCATGCACGGCGCAGCGCGCAATCTCTTCTGCCGACAACTCGCCGCCGAAGAGATGATTATCGAGCGTCACCTGCTCTGCAGCGATGTGGAGCCCATGGCGTCTCGCCACAATCGCAAGGCACTCGACGCCGCTTGGAATCCTAACGGCCTCGATGTCCTCGGCCCCAGGATCAATGAGCGCGTCGTCGCTCAAGACGCACGCTCGAGCGCGACAAGCGATGCTCGGTTCCCCGTGCGCGTCTGTTCATCGACACCAATGGCGCGCAGCGCATCGCGAACGCATTTTTTTTTGTCAAAGCGTGTTGCGATGGTCGCCCTCGCCGCGCGGCCTCGCTCTGAATGTTGTTGCCGTCCTCCGAGCGCCTGGACGACCGCGTCCGCCAAGGAAGACGTATCGGTAAAGGGCACGAGGACGCCGTTGCGCTGATCGTCAATAACTTCCCGAACGGGACCTGTATCTGAGGCAATGATTTCGCATTCCGTGGCCATGGCCTCAAGAAGCGACCACGAGAGAACGAAAGGATAGGTCAGATAGACATGCGCCGACGACACCTGAAGAAGGCTCAGGTAGGCGTCGGGAGCGAGGCGGCCCACGAAATGGATCCTTGAGAGGTCGAGCTTCGAGACTACCGCGTCAAGATAATGTGTCTTCCAGCTCCTCCCGGGTGGCGGCGCGTGGCTATATGAATTCCCGTCCCCCCCTGCGATGACGATCTGCGCATCGGGGCGGGCGCGCAGGATTTCCGGCAGCCCGCGCATGAAAGCATGATAGCCGCGAACCGGCTCAAGATTGCGCGACACAAAAGTCACGACTTCGTCCGATTTCGTCAAGACCTTGCCCCCAGGCAGCGGGAAGCGCGCCGCTTCGTCCGGCCGAAACCGCTGCAGGTCGACGCCCTCGTGCGCCACTTGGATCTTGTTGTGGAACTCTCGCGGAAAGGTCGAGCGTTGCCAGTCGGTCGGTGAGATCCCGGCGTCAGCGTCAGTTAGCGCGAGCAACGAGCTGGCGTTCTTGCAATGGAGCGCCGCGAGCCCGTCTACGCCGAGCCTCGGCCCCTCGGGGTCAAAGTGAACGTCCTGGCCTTCGCCGCGATAGAAGAATTCGCAATAGACGACAAGTCTTGCCTTCGGAAAGGCGGCGCGCAGCGGCAGCGTTTCACCCCATCCGCAGTGTGCGAGGATGATATCGGGAATGAATCCGGCGAATGCCAGCGCGGTCGTCGCCATGAGGACGTATTCGGCGCGCCGGCATTCCGCATCAAACCGGCGAGCGAATGGATGCGTCGCCGAGACGTCGACCGAGGGAATCGCGTACCGCAGGACTGCAACTCCCGGCGGGGTTTGCGCGCCTTCAGCGCCAATGGCGGCGAGTTCGAAACCGCCGATTTCCTTGAGCGCCTCGACCACATTTCGGAACTGGGCCGGAAAGTTATTGTGAACGAAAAGAACCTTCATCGACAACCAACCCAGCGATTTTTGATATCCAAGGCGCCGACGGCTGGCCCGGAGCGAACCGCTCCAGGCCATCTGGCCACCGCGCCCTGTTAGTGGACGGTCGTCTTGTGGCCGTCAGCGAAGTCGATCGTTGCGTGGCTCACGGTCAGAGTCTGGTCGTTGCTGAAGGTGATCGTGGTGGCGCCGTGGACGTTGACCTCGCTCTTGATCGATGACGAGGTCTGGTCAGTATGGATCGTAGTCGCCCTGCCGCCGTAGATGACGTCGTTTCCGTGCAAGCCGATATTGACATCGTCGGAGCCGCGGCCGCCCTGAACGAATTCGTCGCCGTTGTTGAGGTTGATCGTATCATGGCCGCCGCCGAAGATCGTGTCGTGGCCGTCGCCGCCGGTGACCGTGTCATGGCCGCGTCCCGCGATGAGCAGGTTGTCGCCGTGAGAGACCTGGAGCAGGTCGTGCCCATGTGCCCCGATCAGCGTGTCCGACGAGTCGCTTCCCCATCCTCCGGTGAGGGTCGAACCACCCCGGCCTGCTTCGAGCAGGCTCGAGCCGCCGCCGATCAGGGTATCGTGGCCAGCCCCGCCGATCAGCGTGTTCTCGCCGCTTCCCCCGATCAGCAGGTTTTCCCCATGGGTGACCTTTAGCGATTCTTGACCTGCGCCGCCAACCAGCGTGTCGCCCCCGGGCCCCTTGTCGATGATGCGGTTCGCGCCGTCGCCCGCCGCAATCAGCTTGGCCCCGTCGTCCTTTACCGAGATCGTATTGTGCGACCCGGTGTCGAGGAAGACCTGGACCTGGTTTGGGATCGAGTAGGAACCGCTCCTCTTTTCGACCTCGACTCCGGTCGTTCCCGATCCCAGGTTGATGATGCCTGCGTTCTTTATTGCGTCGATGATTGCGCTTTCGGTACCTGGGGAGAAGCTTTGTTGAAGCAAGCTCTCGAGAGAGCTGCCGTTCATGTTGTATATGGCCATCGTACCCATCCTTTCACGCTAAAGGCTCGACCTAAGTTGTCTTCGCTCGGAAGATGCGCACCCTGGGCTGCTCCTCGTGTCCAGGCGCAGGCCGAACGCTCGCGCGCCGTTCCGAGCAAATCTCGAAACGAAAACCCACGAGAGGGTCGCGCTGCGTTTGACTCACGCATTCGACCTCGCGCCCGCGTTCGCTGATTATGGCGGAGCCTAGGAACAGGGCCTCGGCATGGAGGATGAAGAGTTGGACGCGCTCGCCTATCAGCCGTAGCCGAACCCCCAGGAGCGCCTGGTTTTGCCCTCGCGTCCCGCCGAAGGCGCCGACCCCGAGCCACTCCGACCAGGCCGGATCTCGTCCGCCAGACAAAACCTGGGCCTCGACCTGGAGTCCCTCCGTGCTGAGTCCAAGTATTTCGAGCCCTTCGATGCGGGCCGGAGCCACCGGACCGCCAGCCCACTCGTTGGCCTTGACCGGCACGTCGCCGCGTCTCGACACGTGCGCCAGGAAAAGAGCGCCTTCAGAGCCGCTCAGATTCCTGGCAACAGCGGCCAGGGGCCGGATAGACGGGCGCGGCGCAATTGCGCCCGTCTCAAACGCCGTAGCGCCGTCGTCGGACAAAACGCCCACTGATTCGAGTTTGAAGGCTGCGTCGAGGGAGCCGTTCGAACTGCGGCGCCTCACTCCGATTCGAAGCTTACCGTTGTCAGCTGCTCGGACGAGCGCCACTGAACCCGGGCGTTCGAGTCGGCCCTCCGCCGAACCCGGCTCGGGGATGACCTGGATCACGTCCTCGAAGCCGGGCGCCGGCGCCGCCGAACCAACCGGATGTTCGGAACCCGCAGCACCGGACTCGTACCGCAGGATGTAAAGCCCGCGGGCAACAAACAAGGAAGAGTCTCGATCGAATGGCGCCTCTGGACTGGTCACGCCCGGCCCCTTTCCCCCGTCGCTAGTGGACTCCAGTTATAACCGCGCAAACATCCTTGCCAAATAGAAAGCTCCCGTAACCTCTATATATTTTGACCGCGTTGCCGATATTATTGAACAAAAATTGCTTACAACTGGAGTGATTAGCAATTCGCCAGGAGAACCTATATTCATCACGGACAATATTTAGACAATTTTTATGAATCCGAGTAGGAGCAAATTGCAAGTCTTTCTGTGTAGATGATCCTCTTGACGAAACCGCTACTCTGCCCCCGAGATCTGCCTGCGCTCGTGATACTCCCTCGTTCCCTTCCCTGCGCTTTCGCCTTTGAAACGCCCAAGCTGCGGCTCGTGTGGACTCAACCACCAGTCCATCGCCGCAGCTTGTCGCCCCATGTCCGAGCCGCATGACCAGGTCCTTGTGGTTTCCCAGACCTGCTCCCGGCACCCTGTGCGACGACGAGGAGGCCCCTTGTCTCCGACTCAAGCACAGCGCGACCACCGAGTTCTCCGATGCCGCCAGGCATAGCGAGGCCTTGGCGCTGCTGTGCGCCGAAGCGTTGAGGCAGGGCCGGCCCGAAGCAGCGTTCATGTTCGCCGACCGACGATGCCGCCTCGTCGCGCCCACCGCGTGCGACCTGCTGCTGCGCGCGACCGCGTCCCGCCTCATGGGCGAAACGGGCTACGCGGAACGCGATCTTGCGCGGGCGTTCGAGACCGATCCAACCCACGATCTCGTGATCGCCAACGTGCTGGCTTGGGGACCTCCAGCGTTGCAACGGACGGCGGCGACCCGTTTCATCGAGGGCGACTCGCAAGACGGCGAGACCCTCCGCCTCGCGATGCGCGCGTTCCAATCGTCGGAAACGCCAATCGTTGCGAGAATGCGGATTCGCGACAACCTATTTGCGGGCTGGGTCACCTGGCGCCCAAAGCGCATCCTCAACATGACGATCCGCCGAAACGGAACCAACGAGGACTTCGAACTTGAGCCCGACTTCCTCCATCCCCTAACCGCCGAGGGCTGGTCCGCGGCCGAAGTTGCGATCGAGATCGAAAGCCCGCGACTACAGTCCGTGACCTTCTGTCAAGGGAACAGGCGGCCGCTTTGCACCGTCCTCCCGCCCCAGCGATCTAAGCCGCATCGCCTCTCCAGGACCGGGCATTCCCTCGCATCGCGGAGTGAGACGTGCCACTCCGTGGAGATCATCGTTCCGGTCTATGAGGACTATGGCGCGACAAAGGCTTGTTTCGACTCACTTGAGGTCGAAGGATCTAGGATCGCCAAACGGGTCACCGTAGTCGACGATTGCTCGCCTGATGCTCGTCTTCGAGCTATGATTGAAGACGGCGCGGCGCGTGGACTGTTCACGGTCCTCCGAAATGAAGAAAACCTCGGATTTGCTCGATCCGTGAATCGCGTCCTCGAACGGATAGAGGGCTCCGACATCCTGCTCCTGAACGCCGACACGGTCCTGCCTCGGGGCGCGATCGATAGACTTGCGGCGGCGGCGCATAAGGAAGCGGGCATCGCGACCGTCACGCCCCTTTCGAATAACGGCGAATTCACCAGCTTCCCGAGGCCGAACGCTTGCAACCCGCTTCCATCGCGCTTGGGCATCCAAACTCTGCACGATCTCGCAACCGCGACTAACGCAGGAGAGATCATCGACCTGCCAAGCGGCGTTGGCTTCTGCCTCTATATCACGCACGCGGGCATGCAAGCCGTCGGTCAACTCTCGGAAGTCTATTCCCGCGGCTACTACGAGGACGTCGACTTTTGCCTCAAGGCGCGGGAGATGGGGCTACGCAATGTTTGCGCGGCGGACGTATTTGTTGGTCATGCCGGGACGCGATCCTTTCTGGATGAAAAGCGCAGTCTCGTCGTTCGCAACCTTGCGATCCTCAATGACCGGTTTCCCAGGCATGAGACTGACTGCGCTGCCTTTCTCAAGGCGGACCCGCTCGCGCCCGCTCGCGCAAGGATTGAGGAACGGCTCGCGCCTGTCGGGCGCATCGTGCTCCTCATCGCGCCCACACCCTCCGGGCGGTTGCTCGCCCTTGAGCGCGCACGCCAGCTCGAAGATTCCGGGGACCACCTTCACTGCATCCACTGCGAGTTCGACGACGCCCGCGGACGTATGACGATCCGAAGCGCTCGCGGCGCCGCTCCAAAGTCATTGACATTCAAGGTTGCAGACCCGTCCGCCCTGGAGCGGCTGCAGAACTATCTGGCGCGGGCTCAGGCGGAATCGATTGAGCTGTTCGCGCCGCATGCGCTCCCCGACGTGATTCTAGACCTTGCGTATGCTCTCAACGTCCCCGTGCGCCTGGCGATTGGCGATCTCGATTGGATCTGCGATCGAGATTTCAGCTTCGGAAGGTCCTGCCGGGATAGCGCCTTTCCCGGCCAGTGCGACGTGTGCGCGCTGCCGCCGGCACCGGTCGCCGCGGCCCACGAGGGAGGCACAATTGATGATCGACGTCGAGCCCGCGAGGCGTTCGGTGAAGCCGAGGCCGTCATTCCGCTGGACCGCGTGGCGGCCGCGTTTTGCGCCGCCAACATCACGTCGCCGATGATCTTGCGTTGCCCGCGTCCGCGCAAAGCGGACATGGATGCGGTCGAAACTTCATCCCGGGAAGCGATCCTCGGTATTATATCCCCGGAAAACTCCCCGGAGACGGATCGGCAAATCCTGGCGCTTGACTGTCAGTTCGCACGCCAGCGGATCGACGCCTCCATCGTCGTGCTCGGACGGTGCCTGCACGACCTCGCTATCATGGAGAGCGGCCGTGTTTTTGTGACGGGCGTTATCTCCGAAGAGGAATATGCGCCTGTCCTTCGGCAATATCGGATCAGCAAGCTGATGTCCCCTTATCGGACTCGGCACTTCGGTCTGATCGATCGTCTGTCTGCCGGCTTCGGACTCCCGAAGGGGTACTTTGACTGGTCTTTTGGCGCCTTGGACCGCGAGTCAGGCGACTTGGCGCTCGACCCCAGAATTTGCTTCGAACGCGCCGCTCTCGAAATCGGCGCATGGATGACCCTCGCTTGACCACCTCATCTCCGCCGCGCACGACCACCCACGACGAAAGTCGCTTGCCCCAGCGCATCAAGCAGCGGTGTCAAAGTAACGCAGGCTCGTCGACATGCAGCGCGACTGCCATCTCGCGAGCGGCGATCTATGCTGCGAGAGCGCGCCACTCGGCCAAGGCAGCAGAGCGTCTCTGCTTGTAGACTTGCCTCGTGACGAGATGGCGCTCCGGATTGAACTGGTTGTGCACCTGGGCATGAACGGAGCTGAACTTCTGCAGCGTCTTCAGAGTTCGAAAGCGCTGCATCGCCCATTCGCGTCGCCGAAACGGCTCCTCGTACTCTGGCGATTTGGCCAAGAAACTGGCGAACGACTTCCGCGCGGTCCTTGAAGCTCGCTGGTACCGAGCGCTGTTTCCCAACACACGGATCGGGCGAAAAGACTCAGAGACCGAAATCGAGCTGACGGCAAGGGGATCTCGGCTAGCGACTTCGGTCGGCGGCACGCTGACCGGCCGCGGCGGCGATCTGGTCATCATCGACGATCCCCTGAAGCCTGACGACGCCTTTTCCGAAGCCAAGCGCAATGCGTCGAACGAGTGGTTCAAGAACACCTTGTTGTCCCGCCTCGACGACAAACGCACCGGTGCGATCGTCATCGTCATGCAGAGGGTTCATATGGATGATCTGGCCGGCTTCGTGACGAGCCAATCCGATGAGTGGGAGCTCCTCAACCTTCCCGCCATCGCCGATGTGGAGGAGGTCATTCCGATATCGGCCACGAAAGTTCATCGCCGTCGCGTCGGCGAGGCGCTTTCACCGGAGCGCGAGCCGCTTTCGGTTCTCGAAAATATGAAGCTGCAACTCGGTAGCGACGCGTTTTCAGCCCAGTATCAGCAAATGCCTGTCCCGCCCGGCGGCGCCACGATCAAGCGCGATTGGATCAAGCGCTATGTGGAACTGCCTCTGCAACGCGACCGCTCTCTCATCCTCCAAAGTTGGGACACCGCGAGCAAAGGCGGCCCAGAGAACGACTTTTCGGTCTGCACGACCTGGGTCATCAGCCGTACCAGTCGATGGTATCTCATCGACGTCTGGCGGAAACGGGTCGACTATCCCGCACTTAAGGCCGCTGTGCGCGATCTTGCTTCCCAATACGCTGCAAACCGCGTGCTGGTCGAAGACACAGGCGCCGGGACTTCGCTGGTCCAAGAGCTGGTCGGCGTCGTCGATGGTATCATCGCAGTCCCAGCGGATGGCAACAAAAGTACCCGCAGGCGCTCGGCGTTCGTAGGGAAGCAGCGTTGGTCTAGACTAGGGATGATCCAGAGGGGCGCTTTCGACACTACGGCCCTCCGCGACGGAAGCGGCTGGGACCGTTGCCGAGGTGCCCCGCACCGCGCAGATCAGAGGTCCGAATCCCCTCAGTGCTGATTCCTGAGGAAGCCGCCCCCCAATTCCTGGATGATGCCGCCCCTCGTAACGGAATGATGCCGCCCCCCGATTCCGAGATGATCGCGCCCCCATAACGGAATGATCCCGCCCGGGGTCATCCGTGGATTGGCGGGCGCCGCCGTTGGCCTGATCAGGTCGCCCCTTTGGCAACCCCAAAGGAGGATCGATGCCAGCGGAGCGGATTGAAATGCGCGATGCGCGCGAGATTATACCAACGGCCGTTTGAATTGACTCGCAAGGGGGATTCCCGAATCGGCAAATCTCTGAATCGATAGGCTCTCTCGGGTGAGGAGCCGGATCGATGGACAGGGCGGTGGCGATTGGGCGATTGGATTTGACGGCGGAGGGGCCTTGTCACGCGAACGTTAGCGCGCATCCGGTTGTCGGGTAATATAAGATGGCGCATGACGATCTCGTTTGCCCGCCATCAGTTCCCGCCTGCGATCATCCGGCACGCCGTTTGGCTCTATATGCGTTTCACGCTCAGCTATCGCGACGTCGAAGATCTGCTTGCGGAGCGCGGTCTGGATATCTCCTACGAAACGGTGCGGCGATGGGTTTTAAAGTTCGGGCCCCTGTTCGCCCG
>Ga0134128_10008884_pt1 | contig 12084 bp, 17 predicted proteins | sample KB31754_FD_96462 | JGI IMG/M metagenome (GOLD analysis project Ga0134128, IMG submission 96462) | Terrestrial soil microbial communities with excess Nitrogen fertilizer from Kellogg Biological Station, Michigan, USA - KB3-175-4 | ecosystem: Environmental > Terrestrial > Soil > Unclassified ...
CGCACGTCGCTGCCGATCCGGATCTGCTCCTGCGTGCGGCCGCGTTCGAATGCGGGAACGATGTAGACGGGATCGCCCGACCTCAACAACAGCATGCCCATCGTGCGCTCGCTGTTCCACCAGCGCAGGCCGGTGAAGTAGTCGAGCGTGGTGCCGGCGTCGACGAAGATCGCGTCGATGCCGTTCTTGTCCATCAACTGCTGCGCCCGCACCATCCGCGCGCGACGTTCGTCGTCGCTGATTGGAACGATCTTCGATGCGACCGGCTGCAACGCCAGGATCGACTTCGGCAGCTTGTGGTCACGCCCGGAAGCTTCGGCCGCCAATGCGCTGCCGCCCAGCATTGCCATCGGCAACGCCGCGGCGCCCATTGCCGAGGTCCGCAGGAAACGGCGCCGGGCTGGGCGCATGGTGTTGTCGTTCGTCTGCATCGGGCTTGCTCCGGCGGCGTGGGAAACGCGATGGTAACCGTTGCCGCGCATTGGCGAGGGTGATGCGGGACAACATCACGCGCGCCGGTGCCGGCACTTGTCCGCCCCACTGCAAAGGCGTAGCGTGAAATCCGACCGGGGCGTCGCCCACGGCGCCCCTGGCCACGTTCCTCACTGCAAGGAGGTGGCTCATGACGTCGACCGCAGTCTCCCGTTCGTTCGAATGCGCGCCGCACGCGACCCGTTCCCTCGCGTGGGCGTTGACCCTGAGTCTGAACCTGACGATCGTGTTGTTCGCGCTGCTGCCGAGCACGCCGTACACGATTCACGCGCCGCCACCGCAATCGCTTTTCGCGGTGTTGCAGCCGTCTCCACCGGTGTCGCCGCCCGCCGTGCCGACGCTGCACGTCGTGAAGCAGGTTGCGACGTCGAGCATCCATGTCGCGACGACACACGCGGCTCCGATCATCGTCCCGGCATTGCAAACCCTCGCACCGATCGCGCCGGTAACGACCGCGATCTCGACAACGGGAACGAACACGGCTCCGGCCGCCACCGACAGCAACGCCACCATCGCCTACGAAACCGCCACGCCGCCTGCGTATCCGGTGCAGGCGCTGCGTGCCGGCGTCCAGGGCACGGTGCTGTTGAAAGTGTTGGTCGACCTAAGCGGCAAGCCCGTGCAGGTGATGATCGAACGCAGCAGCGGATCGCGGGCGCTGGACGATGCAGCGCGCAAGCATGTATTGGCGGCTTGGAGATTCCACCCCGCAATGCGCGACGGCCACGCGATCGAGGCGTGGGCCGTGGTGCCGGTACGATTCAATCTCGATCAGGGCTGAGCCACTGCCCTCACCGCGCGCGGCACCCATTGCGGATGCCGCGCTTGCGTCACTGCGCGGTCGGTGCCGCCTGCGGCGGCTCGACGTGCGGCCGCGACGCGCGCACGATCAGCCACACCAGCGCGGCAATGCACAACGCCGGCAGCATCAGCGGCAGCAGTGCGAGCAGCACGATCGGCACCACCAGCAGTGCGGCCACACCGACGAAGAACAATCCGAACAATCCGCCGAACAACGCACCGATCAAGCCGAGCGTCAGCTTGAATAGCCCAACAATCAGCGCACCGAACAACCAGCACGCGCCAACCACCACCAGCACCAGTATTCCGAGTTCGAACATTTCGATCTCCTCGCCGTCTGAGGGCGGTTCGCTGCACACCGCATATCCAGTATGCGCCGCTTCGGCACCGTGAGCAGCGTGACTCACGACCCATGACTTCCGACGCATGCCGCTATTATCAAGTGCGCTATAGTGTACTCGCGCATAAGCGCGATGCAAGCGGTTCGTGATGTCGGAAACAGACGCCCACCTGAAAAAATTCGAGAAGGAGCTGGCCGCCGGGACGGTGTCACTGGTGCTGTTGGCGGTGATGGCCGCGGCACGCGAGCCGCTGTACGGCTACCAGATCGCCAAGCGGCTGGAACGCGAAGCCGGTGGCGTGCTGGTCGGCAAGCAAAGTGCCTTGTACCCGGTGTTGCGCAACCTGAGTGCGGCGGAATTGCTGGACACGTTCATCGAACCTTCCGAAGCAGGCCCGCCGCGACGCTACTACCGCATCACCCCGCTCGGCCGAAAAGTCTTGCGCGAATGGACGGGCGCCTGGACTTCCACCCGCAGTTTCGTCGATTCGATTATTGAAGGCCCAAAGCCATGACAACGCCGCAAACCATCAAGCAATACCTCGCGCAACTGCGGGCGGCGCTTGCGGGCGCCGATCCGGCGATGATCCAGGACGCGCTGTACGACGCCGAGGAACACCTGCGTTCGGAACTGGCCGAAAACCCCGGCATGAGCGAGGCCGAATTGCTCGCGAAGATCGCGACCACTTACGGCGCGCCGGAAGAAGTCGCGGACATCTATCGCACCACCGAGAAGACGGTGGCGCGCGCATTGCGTTCTCCGCCCCCGCGACCGCGGCTGTCGGCGCTCGGCCGCTTCTTCGGCGTGCTCGCCGATCCGCACACTTACGGCGCATTGTTTTACATGCTGCTGGCGCTCGCCACCGGCATCTTCTATTTCACCTGGGCGGTCACCGGACTGGCGCTGTCGGGCGGATTCGCGGTGATGATCTTCGGCCTGCCGTTCTTCCTGTTGTTCATGGCCTCGGTGCGCGGATTGTCGCTGCTGGAAAGCCGCATCGTCGAGGGCATGCTGGGCGTGCGGATGCCGCGAAGGCCGCCGTACACCGAACGCGACCGGCCGTGGCTGAAACGCATCGGTGCGATGCTGTCCGATCCACGCACCTGGGCGACGCTGTTCTACATGATCCTGATGCTGCCGCTCGGCATCGCCTACTTCGTGATCGTGGTGGTGCTGTCGGTCGTGTCGCTGGCGTTGATGTTCACGCCGATCGCGATGGCCTTCGACTTCTTCGGATTCGGCCGCGATTTCGTCAACGGCTACGTGACGGTGGATTGGGGCTTCGGCACGCACATTCCGGGTTGGGCCGACGCAGCCGGGATGTTCGTGGTCGGCTTCTTCCTGCTGTTCGGCATGCTGCACCTGGTGCGCGCGATCGGTTACGTGCACGGCGCGCTGGCGAAGCATCTGCTGGTGAAGTCCGCACGGGTTTGAACGGCGATGCAGCCAAGCATTTCCCGTTCGTGTCGAGCGTCACTCGCGCAGCGAGCGGAGTCGAAACACGACGGTGATGGTCTTTTCCCCGCCACTTCTACCGAACAAGTAGCCCGGCCCCGGATTCCACTTCGTTTCATCCGGGCTCCCGCATCAAGGCGTCGGTGCCGTTGACCCGGCATCCTTGCGCAACTTCCCGAGCAGCGGTTCCAAGAGGTCCAGCGGCAGCGGAAATACGATGGTGGTGGTCTTGTCGCCCGCGACCTCGACCAGCGTCTGCAGGTAGCGCAACTGGATCGATTGGGGCTGCCCCATGAGCGTCTGCGCGGCCTGCATCAGCTTCTCGGACGCCTGCAGCTCACCCTCGGCATTGATGATCTTGGCGCGCCGCTGGCGCTCGGCCTCGGCCTGGCGCGAGATCGCGCGGTACATGCTTTCCTCGAGATCCACCTGCTTGATCTCGACGTTGGAAACCTTGATGCCCCAGGCGTCGGTGTGCTGGTCGAGGATGCCCTGGATGTCGGCGTTGAGCTTCTCGCGCTCGCTCAGCATCTCATCCAGTTCGTGCCGGCCCAGCACCGAGCGCAGCGTGGTCTGGGCGAGCTGGCTGGTGGCCTCCCGGGCATCCTCCACCTGGATCACCGCCTTCTCCGGATCGATCACGCGGTACAGGATCATCGCGTTGACCTTCACCGGCACGTTGTCGCGCGAGATCACGTCTTGCGGCGGCACCTCCACCACGATCGTGCGCAGGTCGACCCGGACCATCTGCTGCATCACCGGGATCAGGATGATGATGCCCGGCCCCTTCACCGCCTGAAAGCGGCCGAACAGGAACACCACGCCGCGGTCGTACTCGCGCAGGATCTTGATCGAGGACAGCAGGATGATCAGTACGATGACGACGATCACCGCGATGATGGGATACGTGTTCACGGGGGTGCCTCCTTCGAAACAGCCAGGGGTTTCACATCGAGAACGAGGCCGTGCATGGCGGTGACCGAGACGGCCTGGCCGCGCTGGAGCGGCACCTCGGAGCGAGCCTGCCAGCGCTCACCGTGCACGTGCACCGCGCCACGGCCTTCGAAATCGGCCACCACTTCGCCGATCGCGCCGATCATTTCCTCGCGTCCGCTCACCACCGGACGCTTGTGCGAACGCATCGCCATCCACACGATGCCGACCAGGATGCCTGCAGCCGCAATCGCGATGCCGACTACCACCGGCAGTGCAATGCCGTAACCCGGTACGCCGGTCTGCATCAGGATCACCGAACCGATCACGAACGAAACCACCCCACCGGTACCGAGCACGCCATAGGCCGGCACGAACGCTTCCGAAACGATCAGGATCACGCCCAGCAGGATGAGCCCGAGGCCCGCGAAGTTCACCGGCAGCAACTGGAATGCATACAGCGCCAGCAACAGGCAAATTGCGCCCACCACGCCGGGCAGCACGCCGCCGGGGTGCATGCCTTCCATCACCAGCCCGCCCAGGCCGATCAACAGCAGGATGTAGGCGACCGACGGATTGGCGATCACGCCGAGGAACTGGCTGCGCACGCCGGGCGTGATGGTTTCGAGGCTTGCGCCACGCGTCTGCAGCACGCGCGAACCCCCCGCCGTCTCGACCTTGCGCCCGTCCACGTCGGCAAGCAGCGACGGAATGTCTGGCGCCATCAGGTCGACCACGTGCAGTTTCAGCGCTTCATCGGCCGACACGCTCACCGCGTCACGCACCGCCTTTTCCGCCCAGTCGGCATTGCGGCCGCGCCGCTCCGCCAGCGCGCGGATGTAGGCGACGGCATCGTTGGTGACCTTGCGCATCTCGGTGTTTTCGCCCGGTGCCGACCAGACTTGCCACTGCTGGACCCGGGCAGCGGCACGCTGCCGCCTCCGGTCAGCGACACCGGCGTGGCCGCGCCGATGTTGGTTGCCGGCGCCATCGCGGCGACGTGGCAGGCATACATGATGTAGGTTCCCGCGCTGGCCGCGCGCGCACCGGACGGTGCGACGTAACCGATGACGGGAACCGGCGATGCGAGGATCGCCTTGATGATGTCGCGCATCGAACTGGATAGCCCGCCCGGCGTATCGAGTTCGACCACGATCGCGCCGGCGTGCATCGAATCGGCCTGTTCGATGCCGCGCACCACGTAATCCGCGCTGGCAGGGCTGATCGGTCCATTGACGCGCAACACCACCGCCACCGGATGTGCCATCGGCGATTCGGTCGCGCTCGCGCAGGTTGCCGCCATCAGCAACGCGATCACACCCCACAGCATGTAGCGCCACGCCTTCATGTCGCCATCAGAACATTACCGTCGAAACTTCGCAAACCAGCCATGATCCGCGCTTGCCGCCGCCGCGCACTGATCGGCGACAAGGGGTCCAGGCGTGATCGGCGTAGAGTGGCTGTTTTGAACTTCGAGGAGACGGTAATGGACCATCCGATGTATCCCGAATCCAATGCCGATGTCGCGCGCAAACGCCATGAACTTGCGCCAGGTCCGCTGGAAGCGTTCCAGAATTTCAGCCGCGCGGTGTTCGCGGAAGGTGCGCTGCCAAGCGTGACCAAGCAGTTGATCGCGGTGGCGGTGGCGCACACCACCCAATGCCCGTATTGCATCAAGGGGCATACCAGGGCGGCCATCAAGGCCGGTGCGACCGACCAGCAGATCATGGAGGCGATCTGGGTCGCCGCGGAGATGCGTGCGGGCGGCGCCTATGCACATTCGACGCTTGCGATCGACACCATGCAGCAGGCACACGCGGTCTCGCACCCTGCATGATCGCCGCCATATCGGCGCGCAGGCTTGCCCGCGACCGCGCGGCACAAGCTATACTTCCGGCTTTGCAACGCGGCGCAAGCCGCCCGCAGGGAACCAGAGAAACATGATCCGATCGCTGCTGACCGTCGTCCTGATGGCGGGTTTCGTGTGTTTCGCTTCCACCGCTTTCGCCAAGGGTGATCCGGCCAAGGGCAAGCAGGACGTGTACTCCTGCCACGGTTGCCACGGCATCACCGGGTATGAATCGGCCAATCCCGAATACCATGTGCCGCGCATCGCCGGCCAGAACGAGCAGTACCTCATCGACGCGCTCAACGAATACAAGAACGACGCGCGCAAGTACCCGACGATGAACGCACAGGCACACAGCCTGACCGAACAACAGATCGAGGACATCGCGGCATATCTGTCCAGCCTCGCGCCCAAGCAACTGCACAAGAACTGAGGGGACCGACCATGCAGCAACGCACCATTCTCGTTTCCCTCCTCGCTGTCGCGCTGGTCTTGGGCTTTGGCACGGCATCGGCCAAGGGCAACGCGGCCGATGGCAAGACCAAGGCAGCAGCTTGCGAAGCTTGCCATGGTGCCGATGGCAACGGCATCGCGCCAAACTATCCCGCGCTCGCCGGCCAATACCAGGATTACCTGGCGCAAGTGCTGCACGAATACAAGAGCGGCCAGCGCACCAACGCCATCATGAACGGCATGGCTGCGCCGCTGAGTGACCAGGACATCCAGGACCTGACCGCGTATTTCTCCAGCCTGCCCAGCAAGCTGTCGGACCTGCACGGCAAGATCCAAGGCGGCAACTGAAGTACACCGATGACCCTCGCCGAACTCACCGCGCTGCACTGCGAACCCCGCAAGGGCAAGGAGCACGCACTGGATGAAGCTCGCGTGCGCACGCTGCTGGCGGCACTGCCCGAGTGGCAACTGGCCCTCGACGGCAAGTCGGTGGCCAAGACTTTCCGCTTCAAGAATTTTTACGAGACGCTGGGTTTCGTCAACGCCATCGGCTGGATGGCCAACCGGCAGGATCACCACCCCGATCTGGAAGTTGGCTACAACCGCTGCGTGGTGCGCTGGTCCACGCATGACGTCGGAGGTTTGTCGATGAACGACTTCATCTGCGCCGCACGCGTCGAAGCAATCGCGCGGGATTAGCACACGCAGCTACGCACTACGTGTTCGCGTCAGCAACGACTGGCGCAAAAAAACGCGGCTCGAAGGCCGCGTTTTTTATTGCCTGGATCCGGTGTCAACGGCCATCCATGGCCTGCACGGAACGAGTACGTCCTGTAACTCATTTACTGCGCGCCGATCTTCACCAGCGTGACGTCGAAGATCAGGGTTTCATTCGGCGGGAAGCCGTTCTTCGGTTCGGAACCATATGCGAGATCCGACGGAATCACGAACTTGTAGTGGCTGCCGGTCGGCATCAGCATCATCGCTTCCTTGAAACCGGGGAACACATTGGACAGGTCGAGCTTGGCTGGGCCGGTGCCGTGCTTGGCCGAGGAATCGAATTCCTGGCCGTTGACAAACGTACCGGTGTAGTTGACCTGCACGGTGTCGGTGGCCTTCGGCTTCGGACCGGTGCCTTGCGTGACCACCTGATACTGCAGACCATCCGACGTGACGCGCACGCCGGCCTGCGATTTGTTCTTGGCTAGGAAGGCGTCGCCCGCCTGCTTGTTCTGCGAGGCGACCTGGTCGTAATGCTGCTTCGCGCGTGCGGAGAATTCGTCCCCGAACGCCTTGGCGACGTTCTGCGCTTCGGTCTCGCTCATGCTTGGCTTCTGGCCCTGCAGCGCGCGCGTCACGGCCTGGCCGACCTGCTGCGGATTGACAAGATCACGCGCCCAGTCCGGATACCGCCCTGCGAGTTCGTAACCGACGATCTCACTTGCCTTGGCCTTGTCGACCGTCGCCGTCGATTTGGTCTGTGCCTGCGAAATACCTGCGACGCCGAGTGCGGCGATCACGGCAACGGCGGCCAGGCTCGGCCGCATGATCTGCTTCATCGATGTTTTCCTCTGATGATGGATGGCTGACGCGCTGTTGCGCGGTGATGCGTCAATCGTGAACGCGCCATTCTGCGTGTTTCGCCGCGGAATGGCAACGAGCACGGCTATTGACCGTGGTGCCACGACAGGGTTCATTCATTCGGGCGCTGCATCCGGGAACAGCGCCTCTCCGCGGGGGGCCGGACACACCGATCCCCGTTATGCCGGTAGCCGAGCCTCGTTCCACCGAATCCATACCCATGACTGATGGCAGGGGGTATTGACGGGTTCAAATATGGTGTTATAGTTCACTACAACACTGGTCAACGAGATCACTAGGAGGCCCGTCATGAACGCCCGCAAATCCATCGCCGTCGTCGCTGCCATGCTGATCACCGCCGCCGGGATGGCCGGCATCGCCAACTACAGCAATGCCGCCGCCGATTCCTCCCGCGCGGCAATCAATGCCACCGCGGTGCCCGTGATCACCACACTGCCCACTATCGAGGTCACGCCATCCCCCGCCCAATTGCGTGAGCTGCACAGGCAGGGCGAGAAGGGCGGTTCGGCTTCGGCCTCCTCCGCTTCCATGGATGCGACGATGCCGTACTACTCGTTCGCGTCCAGCGAAGCCGGCGCGTGATGCAATCCTTCAGGGGCCTCGCGACCGATGCGAGGACGGAAACATCAACGCCGGGATTGAAGCCATGAGCGTAACCTGGAACGACAACCTCCCGATCTACCGCCAGCTCCGCGAACGCGTGGTGGCGATGATCCTGGACGGGGCGTTGAACGAGGGCGATGCCCTGCCCTCGGTGCGCCAGGTCGCGGCCGACTACCAGATCAACCCGCTCACCGTTTCCAAGGCATATCAGGAACTGGTGGACGAACAACTGGTGGAGAAGCGCCGCGGCCTCGGCATGTTTGTCACCGACGGCGCCCGCGAGGCGCTGCTCAAGAGTGAACGCGAACATTTCCTGCGCGAAGAATGGCCGCGCCTGCGCGCGCGCATCGAACGCATGGGCCTGGACACCCAGAAATTGCTGGCCACGCCAGCGCAAGAATCACACAAGAGGGAATCGTGATGAACGCAGCAGCCGAAGCCATCGCGGAACGACCCGCCACCCCGCCGGCGGCCGGATCCGAAACCGTTGTCCATGCGCGTGGACTCACCAAGCGCTACAAGAATGCCGTGGCGCTGGACGGTGCCGATTTCGAGGTGGGCAACGGCCGCATCGTCGGCCTGATCGGACCCAACGGCGCGGGCAAGACCACCGCATTGAAAGCCATCCTCGGGCTGACCGACTTCGAGGGCGACCTCAAGGTGCTGGGGATGGATCCGCGCCGCGAGCGGCCGCTGCTGATGCGGGAAGTCTGCTTCATCGCAGACGTCGCCACCCTGCCCCGCTGGATTCGCGTCCACGAAGCCATCGACTTCGTGGCCGGCGTGCACCCACGCTTCGATCGCGCCAAGTGCGAACGTTTCCTCAGCCGCACCAAGCTGCAGGCCAACCAGAAAGTGCGCGAGATGTCCAAGGGCATGATCGTGCAGTTGCACCTGGCCATCGTGATGGCCATCGATGCACGTCTTCTGGTTCTGGACGAACCCACGCTGGGGCTGGATATCCTCTACCGCAAGCAGTTCTACCAGAGCCTCCTGGAAGACTACTTCGACGAGAACAAGACCATCCTCATCACCACCCACCAGGTGGAAGAAGTGGAACACATCCTCACCGACCTGTTGTTCATCCGCGACGGCAAGGTTGCGCTCGGCACCACCATGGAAGAGATGGGCGCGCGCTTCGCCGAAGTGCTGGTGAACGCCGATAAGGTCGAGGCCGCGCGTGCGCTGAAACCCATCGACGAGCGTGCCGCGGTGTTCGGCAAAAGCATCTTCGTGTATGACAGCGCCGACCCGGAACAACTGGCGCAGTTGGGCGAGGTCAAGCGGCCATCGGTGTCCGATTTGTTCGTCGCCATCATGAAAGGAACCTACGCATGAACGCGATTCTGAAATCGCCGTTTGCCTGGTTGCTGAAACGCGAGTACTGGGAATCACGGCGAGGATTCCTGTGGGCACAGGTGACCGCGGCCGGGGTGATCCTGGCCATCACGATCCTCGGCATCATCGCGGGCGAGGTGTTCCGGGCACGCATGGGTGTGAACATGTCCGTGCACATGGGCGCGGCCAACCTGAACGAGATGCTGCGCAGCGCATCGACCCATGACATCGATGCGCTGGTCAAAGGCCTGGACATGACGCTGCTGCTGTTCGGCTTCATCTCGTCGGTGGTGCTGGTCTTCGTGGTGTTCTTCTACCTGCTGGGCGCGCTGTACGACGATCGCCGCGATCGCAGCATCCTGTTCTGGAAATCGCTGCCGGTGTCGGATACCGCCACGGTGATTTCAAAGGTGATCGCCGCCCTCGTCATCGCGCCGCTGATCGCGATCGTGGTGACGCTGGCCGGATACATCGGTGCACAGATCATCGTGAGCCTCTGGTTCCTGGCGCACGGCGTGAATCCTTTCGGATTGTTGTGGGCGCACAGCGAACCATTCTCGCTGTGGCTGCATCTCCTCGTCATGGTCGTCGTGAACGCGGTATGGGCGCTGCCCACGGTCGGCTGGCTGCTGGTGTGGTCGGCGGCGGTGCGCAGCAAGCCGTTCCTGTGGGCGGTGGTGATCCCGATCGTCGCGGGCGTGCTGAACTTCTGGATCGGCCTGCTGGGCCTGCCCAATGTCGATAGCCAATTCTTCTGGGGCAACCTGGTGGGCCGCGCGCTGCTCAGCGTGATCCCCGCGAGCTGGATTGCGCCCAACGCGCTTTCGCATGGCGTGGATTTCGTCGGCGGCGACCAACTGGCTGCGATCAGCTATGCGTCAATGGCGCACGCCTTCGCGTTGCCGCAGATGTGGATCGGCGCGATCGTTGGCATCGCCCTGATCGCGGCGGCGATCTGGTTCCGCCGCTGGCGCGATGAAGCCTGACCCAACTTCGCACGGGAGACAGTCATGAAAAGGATCCTGATCCCAGCAGCCATCGTTCTGATCGTGGCGAGCGTTGCCGCGTGCGGTCATGGCAGTGGACACGATCGCAATACCAGCGTGTTCCAACACCTGTCCGTCACGCACAATGGCGATGTGATGGCCCATGCCCACGACGGCAGCAGCGCGCGGATCAGTGCCGCAGGCGATCTCGATATCCAGGGGAAGAGCGTCGCCGTGACGCCCGCGCAGCGCGCATTGCTGCAAAGCTATCACGCTGACGCGATGGCGCTGCGCAAGGATGCGATGGCCACCGGAAAAGCCGGCGTGGAGACCGGCATGCATGCTCTGGACGCCGTGGCCAAGGGTCTGGCGAGCGGCAATACCGATTCCATCGATTCGGAAGTCAACAGCCGCGCCAGCAAGGTCGATGCCCTGGCGCATACCGTGTGCCAGGATCTTGCCCGCTTGTATGCGGCACAAGGCGGGGTCACTACGGCGATTCCCGCGTTCAGTCCCTACGCCACCATCGAGCCGCACGAAGTTTCCGACTGCCGCAACGACTGATGCGAATCCAACGCTTCCACTTCGAGCCGACCATAACCATGCGAAAACTGTCCACCTTCTGCGCCGCATCGAGCCTCGTCGTACTGACCTCCTGCAGCGCGGGCCAATCGCCGGCGCCCTCGGCGGTGTCGACCGCGTCCCCATCATCCTCGGAGGAGACACCGATCAGCAGCGCCATCAATCGTGCCATGGACAAGGTCGGCGCTGAAATCGCCACCAGGAACATCCGCGTTTCCGACAATGGCGATCGCTTGCCGAAAGCCGAGATCACCCCGCAGGGCGATTTCCTGGTCGCCGGGGAAGCCGTGCAGTTGACGCCGGTCCAGCGCAAGGAAATGCTGGCGTATCGTCAACAGATTGTCGAAATCGCCCAACAAGGTGTCGAAATCGGCAAGCAGGGTGCTTCACTCGGGGTGAGCGCGGCCGGCGCAGCGCTTGCCGCGGCGCTGTCGGGGCAATCGGAACAGCAAATCCGGCAACACGTGGAGGCCCAGGCATCCGGCATCCGCAAGGCTGCGGCGAAGATTTGCGATCGCCTACCCGCGATGATGGCAACCCAGCAGAAGCTCGCGACCGATGTCCCCGCATTCAAGCCTTATGCGACCATGACCCAGCAGGACATTGTCGATTGCCATCGGAATGCGTTGAAGGACAACGACGACTGACA
>Ga0134128_10008886_pt1 | contig 12083 bp, 11 predicted proteins | sample KB31754_FD_96462 | JGI IMG/M metagenome (GOLD analysis project Ga0134128, IMG submission 96462) | Terrestrial soil microbial communities with excess Nitrogen fertilizer from Kellogg Biological Station, Michigan, USA - KB3-175-4 | ecosystem: Environmental > Terrestrial > Soil > Unclassified ...
CTGGAAATCAAATTCCTTCCCGATCCGTCGCTCTATGATGGCCGTTACGCGAATGTTGGCTGGTTGCAGGAGCTGCCCAAGCAGGTGACCAACCTGTCGTGGGACAATGCGGCGCTGATGAGCCTTGACACCATGGGCAGGCTCGGTATCAACGAGAACGAGGCCATTGAGCTCGAGTTGCATGGCCGCAAGATCATCACGCCGGTGCTGATGGTTCCGGGGCATCCGAACGACTGTGTGACGCTGCATCTTGGCGGCGGTCGCCGCGTGGAGGCTGGACGTGTGGGCGCGGGCGTTGGCGTCAATGCGTACCTTCTGCGCACCTCGGCAAACCCGCTTTCAGATTCGGGCCTCAAGGTGACGCGCGGCAAAGGAACGTACGACCTCTGCGTCACCAAGGTGCACAACATCGAGCACCGCGGCAGCTTTGCGCAGCACGATCTGGAGCACAAGGAGTTCGACACGCAGGGCGTGTACTCGCTTGCGGGCCATGAGGCCCAGGAGCGTTCGATCATCCGCTACGCGACTGTTGCTGAGGTTAAGAAGGACGCGGATTACGCCCACAATGGCGCGAGTGGAACGCTGGTCAACAAGGTTGGCTATAACCCGCAGGGCGAGAAGGTGCCTCAAGAGGAAAGCTTCTGGCCGGATGCGTGGAGGTACGACCACAAGGATCCATCCACGGGACAACTGCAGAACAAGTGGGGCATGGCGATAGACCTGAACTCCTGCGTGGGCTGCAACGCGTGCATCGTGAGCTGCTATGCGGAGAACAATATTGCGGTGGTCGGCCGGGAGCAGGTGAAGATCGGCCGCATCATGCAGTGGATTCGCATCGACACATACTTTGAAGGCGACCTGCACACGCCGCAGGCGTTCTTCCAGCCGATGCTATGCCAGCACTGCGAGTCGGCTGGATGTGAGCAGGTGTGCCCGGTAGGTGCGACGATCCATTCGCCTGAAGGCTTGAATGTGATGGTGTACAACCGCTGCGTGGGCACGCGTTACTGTTCGAACAACTGTATCTACAAGGTGCGGCGCTTCAACTTCCTGTTGTACTCGGACTACGACACCGAGAGCCTCAAGTTCATGCGCAACCCGGATGTCACGGTGCGCTCGCGTGGCGTGATGGAGAAGTGCAGCTACTGCATCCAGCGCATTGAGGCGGTGAAGATCGACGCGGACAAGAACAACCGCGTGATCAAGGACGGCGAGATTGTGACGGCGTGCCAGCAGGCCTGCCCGACGGATGCGATCGTTTTCGGCAACATGAACGATCCGAACTCACGGGTCTCGCAGCGCAAGGCGAAGGAGCGCGACTACGAGGTGCTCGCCGATCTGAACTATCACCCGCGCACGACCTATACGGCTGGCGTCATCAACCCGAACCCGGAGCTTGCTTAGTATGGCAACCCAACGTCCACCTCACGATCCGGAAACGGTGCACGATCCGATGATCGACCCGCGCACGGGCGAGTATGCGGTCATCGCGCCCGGGCATAACTTCAGGAGCGTCACCCAGAAGATTGCGGGCATTGTGCTCACCGGCAGCACGCCATGGGCGTGGTGGGGCGGCCTGTTCTTCGCGGCGACCATCGCGATGGGTGTGGTTGTCGGCGTCACGTGGCTGGTGCTGAAGGGTGTCGGTATCTGGGGCGTCACGATTCCCGGCGCCTGGGGATTCGCGATCATCAACTTCGTCTGGTGGATCGGTATCGGTCACGCCGGCACGCTGATCTCGGCGATTCTGCTGCTGTTCAAGCAGGGCTGGCGTAATTCGATCAACCGCTTTGCTGAGGCGATGACAATTTTCGCCGTGTGCTGCGCCGGTATGTTCCCGCTGCTGCACATCGGCCGCCCGTGGCTCGGGTACTGGCTGCTGCCGTATCCGAACACGATGAATGTGTGGCCGCAGTTCCGCAGTCCGCTGGCGTGGGACGTCTTCGCGGTCTCGACGTACGCGACGATCTCAGTGGTCTTCTGGTACATCGGCATGGTGCCGGACTTCGGCACGCTGCGCGACCGTGCGAGAGCGCCGATCGCCAAATACTTCTACGGCATGCTGGCGCTGGGATGGCGCGGATCGACACGGCACTGGATCCGGTATGAGTCGGCGTCGCTGCTTTTGGCAGGCCTTTCGACACCGCTGGTGCTCTCGGTACACACAACCATCAGCTTCGACTTTGCTGTGGCGGCAATGGCGGGCTGGCATACGACGATCTTCCCGCCCTACTTCGTTGCAGGCGCTGTCTACTCGGGGTTCGCGATGGTGCTGACACTCGCGATTCCGATTCGCAAGTTCTATCACCTGGAAGACCTGGTGACGCTGCGTCATCTCGACAACATGGCGAAGGTCATGCTCGCGACGGGCTCCATCGTGGCCTATGGGTACGGCATGGAAGTCTTCATGTGCTGGTACTCGGCCAGTCACTGGGAGTTCTTCATGATGTGGAACCGTATGTTCGGCCCGATGGGCTGGGCGTACTGGTTGCTGATCCTGACGAATATCGCGATCCCACTGACCACGCTATGGAGTCGCCGCCTGCGTGTGAGCCCGGGCTATCTGTTCTTCCTGAGCTTTGTTGTGAACATCGGCATGTGGTTCGAGCGCTTCGTGATCGTCGTCACGTCGCTGTACCGCGAGTATCTGCCCTCGAGCTGGGGAACGTACCGCGCCACGTTCTGGGACTACATCCTGTTCATCGGCACGTGGGGCTTCTTTACCGTCCTGTTCATGCTCTTTGCGCGGCTCGCCCCGATGATCCCGATGAGCGAGATTCGGATGATGCTGCCGCAGACCAAGGTGCACCCTGGCGGACAACCTGCTGACCGCGTCGTTGAGGAGGCTCTCTAATGCCACCGCGTGAAGGAATCTATGGTCTGCTGGCGGAGTTCAACACTCCGTCGGAGTTGGTGCACGCGACCGAAATGGCGCACCGTGCGGGTTATCGCCGAATGGAGTGCTACACGCCCTATCCGGTGGAAGAAGCGGCTGAGGCGCTGCGCTTCCACAAGACACGCGTTCCCTTGATCTGCCTGATCGGCGGAATCATGGGGCTGATCACGGGATACGGTATGGAAGTCTGGATCAATGTGTGGGGATATCCGCTGAACATCCGGGCGATGCCGCTCTTCAGCTGGCCTGCCTTTGTGATTCCGGGTTATGAGTGGACGATTCTGTTCTCGGGCTTGTCGGCGGCTTTCGGAATGATTGCGCTGAACGGCCTTCCGCAGCTCTATCACCCACTGTTCAATGCGCCGAACTTCCGTGATGGCGCAACAACGGACAAGTTCTTCCTTTGCCTCGAGGCGCACGACCCACGATTCTCGGCGGCCGAAACCCGCGAGTTCCTCGAGCAGTTCAACCCGGTCTCTGTTGTGGAGGTCGACCACTAATGCAGGGATCAGGGATCAGGGAGCAGGGAACAGGAAAGACGATGCGTGCATTGCGAACAGCAGCGATCTTCGGAGCAACGGCATCGATGCTGGTGCTTGCCGGCTGCCGCCAGGACATGCAGGATGAACCGAAATTCTTCCCGCAGCGCGGAACGACGTTCTATCCGGATGGCCGGTCAGTGCGCCCGCAGGTGGCCAACACTGTCGCGCGTAATCAGGGGGATGAAGAGTCCTACTTCTACACGGGTCTGGTGAACGGCAAAGAAGGGGATGGCCTGCCTATCGATCTGACGGCTGACACGATGGCGCGTGGCCAGGAACGGTTCAACGTCTATTGCACGCCTTGCCATTCGCGCGTTGGCAACGGCGACGGCATGATCGTGCAGCGTGGCTACCGGCCGGCGGGCGACTTCCACACAGCGCGCCTGCGCAATGCACCGCTGGGCCACTTCTTTGCGGTCATCACGAACGGTTATGGCGCGATGCCTGATTATGCGGCACAGGTTACACCGCAGGACCGCTGGGCGATCGCGGCGTACATCCGCGCACTGCAGCTGAGCCAGGACGCCAAGCCATCGGATATTCCCGCAGGGCAGCACGTTGAGGAGCTGCACCAGATTGCGAACGAGCAGGGCATGCCGCCCGGCTTTGCGGATCCCTGGGGAATGCCTGCCACTGCGATTTACGGCACGCCGAATGGGCAGGACAACGGTATTCCGGGGCTGGGAACAACGACGGCTCCGGCGGGTGCACAGACTCACGGCGGCAACGCGGCGGGACAACCGTCCGCAACCCGTAACTCTTCGGGTCCTCCACTTGCAAGACGCGATGCGGAAGCACCCGGAAAACCGGCGGCACCACAACACTAGGGAAGTTCAGGACGCTTGATCGATAGATTTTTCCAGCAACCCGAAGGCGAATAACCGATGGCATTTGAGAACGAACATTTTGGAGCCGGCCCCACCCACGGCGAGGTGGCACATCCCCACCCGCGTCAGATGCCATCGGTACTGACCGCGCCGGATGTTGTGCTTCGCTGGCGGACAGTGTCGCTGATCGCGGCGGTGGTGCTTGGACTTGCGTCACTGCTTCTCTTCCTGTGGACACCCGAAGGACGGAATCACCTGTTGCGCTCCTACCTGATGGGCGTGATGACGTGTTTCAACTTCACGGGAGGAGCGTTGGCTCTCCTCCTGGTGCAGTACCTGTCGGGCGGCAAGTGGGGGCACGTTCTTCGGCGGCCGCTGGAGGCGATGACGCGCACGATCTGGGTCGTCGTCCTGATGATGCTTCCGATTTTGTTCCTGATGAAGCACCTCTATCAGTGGGCTGCGTTCACGACACCGACACAGACGTGGAATGCGTTTCAGGCGGGCGTCATCACCCAGGAACAGGAGCTTTGCATCAACCTGAAGCACTTCATGCTGAGTCCGATCAGCGCGTGGGTTCAGGCCATCCTGGTGCTCGGCTTCATAGCGATTGTGGTGATGCTGCTCAACCGCTGGACGATTGAAAGTGATAAGGATCCTGCCGCTGGTACCTTCCTGAGCTTCGACAAGTGGCGGACGCGGTTTGAGAACCTCTCGGGTATCTCCCTGTTTCTCTACGTCATCGCGATGACGGACTTCGTGATCGTCTTCGTCAAGTCGCTGGACGTCACCTGGTACTCCTCGGTTTATGGCCTCCAGTTCCTGGTGGCGCAGGGTTATGCGGTTTTGGCGCTTGGCATCCTCACGCTGATCCTGCTCTCGCGCTATGAACCGATGAAGTCGATGTTCCGCATTACCGAGCAGCACGATCTCGGCAAGCTGGCTTTCGCCTTCGTGATGCTGAATATCTACCTGACCTTCGCGGAGTTCCTCATCATCTACTCCGGAAACCTGCCGGATGAAATTCCGTGGTACCTGCACCGGATCAACGGCGGATGGTGGACGATCTGCACACTGGATGTAGTTTGCCACTGGGTCATTCCGTTCTGCATTCTCCTGTCGCGTGACTTCAAGCGTTCCAAGCGCCGGATGATCTGGCTTTGCATTTTCATGATCGCTGCACGGTTCATCGATATGTTCTGGCTGATCGAGCCGAACTTCAAGGATGCCGCCGGCAATCTTCATATTGTTGGAAACTGGAGCATTCTGGCCTACGTGACCGTTCCCCTTGCGGTCTTCGCCTTCTGGCTTGTCTTCTACCTGACCGAACTCACGCGCCGGCCGCTCATCCATCTGAACGACCCGCACACCGAAGAGCTTCTGGAGCCTGAACATGCCCACTAGAGGACACGAAGGACACGACCCTTTGCGCCCCGCCGACGGAGGCCTGCATCCCGTCCCGCCGGTGCGCGATCCCGAGCACCCGGGTTACGAGGTGGAGGACGTTAACGTTGGCGGCATCGTTACGTTCGTCGCCGGTCTCGCAGGCTTCCTGATCATCTTCTTCGTCTTCTGCTTCTTCATGGGCAAGGCGATTAACTATGCGCTTGCCAAGCAGGACGGCCCGGTCAATAAGTGGCATGCCGGGCAAGGCGATCTCGGAGCGACTCCGCGCGGCACGCCACGCGAAGACTTGACCTCCAATGCGGTCATGGAGCAGCGGCAGCTGGCACAGATGACCCAGAGCTTCCCAACGCCCCGCCTGGAGATGGACGACGGCGATCAGGACATTGCCGACCTGCACGCGCGTGAGGATCTGCTGCTGGATTACTACAGCACTTCGCCAGACCTGCCGGCCGGAACAATACGAATACCGATTGCCCGTGCCATGCAGCTTATCGTGCAGCAAGGATTGCCGAAACCAGCGACAGCGGTCCAAGCCGCTCCGCTGATGGCAGGTGAGACCGAGCCGACGGTGCAAGCGCCGATTACAGACGGTTTTGCACGTACAGGTTACGAGCTTGACACCATTGAAGCGCGGGAGCAGAAGAACGAGTTCAACCGCGCTGAAGCGCACCACGAATAGAATTGAGATTGAGGACCGTTTGACCGTAGTGCACACAATTCGAACCCGCCGAGCCGGCATAAGGCACCTTGCCGGCGCTGTCCTGGCGTTGGGTCTGGTGCTGCCAATCTGTGCGGTTGGGCAGGTCTCGAGCTACGGCGATAAGACGGAGGGTCCGAACGTCGGCGACCAGCTGCCGAAGATTCTTCAGGGCGCCACGATCCAACAGCATCTCAATGCACAGCTTCCGCTGGGAGCGACCTTCACAGATGATCACGGCAATCCGGTAAAACTTGGCCAGTACTTCGACGGGAAACATCCCGTCCTGCTGTCGGCGGTGTATTACAACTGCCCGATGTTGTGTTCCGAGGAGCTGGACGGCATTTCAAGTGCTCTTGAGATGGTTCACCTGACGCCTGGAAAAGATTTTCAAATCGTCGTCGTCAGCATCGATCCCACCGAGACATCTCAACTGGCCGCGCGCCGCAAGGACTTTTACCTGCGCCGCTACGGTCATCCCGAGACCGCCAATGGATGGCACTTCCTTGTTGGGCAGGAGCCGAGCATCCAGGCGCTGACGAAGTCAATCGGCTTTGGCTACGTCCGCGTCCCGGGGCCGGACGGCAGGCTGACACAGTTTGCGCACGCAAGCTCCATTGAGATTGCGACGCCGCAAGGTCGCCTCGCGCAGTATTACCTGGGCGTCGAGTACTCGCCGAAGGACGTGCTCCTGGGGCTGATTGATGCCTCGGACAACAAAATTGGTTCACCGGTGGCGAACATCCTCACCTACTGCTACCACTACGACCCGCAGATCAACAAGCATTCGCTGCGCGTGGCGCGGGTTGTTCAGCTCGGCGGTATGGTGACAGTTGCAAGCCTCGGTACCTTCATGTTTCTGATGTTTCGGCGAGACAAGGAACTAAGTCGCAAACTCGACAGCGCGCCGAACTGGCATGACGAAAACAGGCGGAACGGATAAGGCAAACGATGGGTATTAGTCCAGTCCTATGGCAATTTTTGGTGAAGTGGCTGCACAGCTCGGCCCTGTTTCCGGTCGAAGCGTCCACTATCGCGCCCTATACGGATGCGCTGTACTTCTTTCTGGTTTCGGTGTCGCTCGTCGGCTTGATCTTCGTCACCCTCCTGATTTTTTACTTCTCGGTTCGCTACCGCCGCGACAAGCATCCGGTGGCGGTGCAAGTGGAAGGATCGACCATTCTCGAGGCGACGTGGACGATCATTCCGCTGGCCATCTTCCTCGTCGTCTTCGTATGGGGCGGCCTGCTGTACTTCAGGATCTATGATCCGCCACCCAACGCCATGAATATCTACGTGGTGGGCAAGCAGTGGATGTGGAAGGCGGAGCACCCGGGCGGGCAGCATGAAATCAACGCGCTCCATATCCCGGTGGGGCAGCCCGTCCAGCTGACCATGATCTCGCAGGACGTGTTTCACAGCTTTTCCATCCCGGACTTCCGCGTGAAGCGCGAAGTTATCCCCGGCCGCTATTCAACCGTGTGGTTCCAGGCGACCGATCCAGGCACGTACCACATCTTCTGCACGCAGTACTGCGGCACACTTCACTCCGGCATGATCGGCGAAGTTACTGCGATGACCCCGGCCGACTACAAGAAGTGGCTGGATCAGTCGAATTCCGGAATGAGTCTGGCGCAAAACGGCGAGCGACTCTTCGCATCGATGGGATGCAATGCCTGCCACTCCGGGAATGCGGCAGCTCGCGGCCCCAATCTCGCCGGGGTCTACGGATCGAAGGTGACACTGACCGATGGCAGCCAGGTTCTTGTGAACGATGCCTATCTGCGTGATGCAATCCTCAATCCATCGCAGCACGTTACGGCCGGATATGCTCCCATCATGCCGACCTACCAGGGGCAAATCAGCGAGGACGGCCTGATTGATATCGTCGAATTCATCAAACAATTGCAATCCAATTACCGCATCCAACAGACCTTCGTCACTGCGGACTCGAACCAGGCGTCGCCCACCACTCCAAGTGTGGGCAGCAACCAGGACTCGGTGAAGCCATGAGCAGTACAGCAACCATCGTCACTTTGCCCGACCAGGCCACAGCAAGACTACCGAAGCGCAACTATCTCAACAACGAGGACGGCTTGTTGAGCTGGCTGCTGACCGGCGACCACAAGCGCATCGCGATGCTGTACCTGATCTCGATCACGTTCTTTTTCTTTATCGGTGGAGCGTTTGCCGGTCTTATTCGTCTGGAGCTTCTGACGCCGCAGCCGGACCTCGTCGCGGCAGATACCTATAACAAGTTCTTCACGATGCACGGCATCATCATGGTCTTCCTGTTCCTGGTGCCGTCGGTACCGGCGACCATCGGGAACTTCCTGATGCCGATCATGGTTGGCGCGAAGGATCTTGCGTTCCCGAAGATCAATCTGCTGAGCTGGTATCTGTATGTGCTCGGCGGCATCCTATTAATGGCCGCGCTGGTGCTCGGTGGCGTGGATACGGGCTGGACCTTTACCACGCCGCTCTCCACGCACTATCTGAACACCCACGTCATTACAGCGGCGCTGGCGATTTTCGTGGCGGGCTTCAGTTCGATCTTTACCGGCCTGAACTTTATCGTGACGATCCACCGCATGCGTTGCCCGGGCATGACGTGGTTCCGGTTGCCGCTCTTCGTCTGGTCGAACTACGCCGCTTCGCTACTGATGGTATTGGGCACCCCGGTTCTGGCGATCACGCTGGTCCTGGTGCTCCTGGAGCGCGTCTTCGGTATCGGCGTCTTCGATCCGACCAAGGGCGGGGACCCGCTCCTCTTCCAGCACCTGTTCTGGTTCTACTCCCACCCGGCTGTGTACATCATGATCTTGCCAGGCATGGGCGTCATCTCGGAGACGATCTCCACCTTTAGCCGAAAGCGCGTCTTTGGTTATACGGCGGTTGCCTTCAGCTCGGTCGCGATCGCGCTCTTCGGCTTCTTCGTGTGGGCGCACCATATGTTCATCATGGGCATTTCCAACTACTCGGCACTGGTTTTCAGCCTTCTGACCATGCTGGTGGCGGTGCCTTCCGCAATCAAGATATTCAACTGGGCATTCACTCTGCAGAAGGGTTCGATTACCTTCGAGACGCCAATGCTGTATTCATTTGGCTTTATGGGGCTGTTTACCATTGGTGGGGTAACCGGCGTTTTCCTCGGCTCGCTGGGCATGGATATTCACCTGACCGAGACATACTTCATCGTGGCGCACTTCCACTTTGTGATGGTCGGTGGCATGCTTATGGCCTTTCTCGCCGGAATTCACTTCTGGTGGCCGAAGATGACCGGCCGCATGTACCCGGAGTCGCTCTCGAAGCTGGCCGCTGTCACTACCTTCATCGGCTTCATTCTGACGTTCATGCCGCAGTTCATTCTTGGATATCTTGGCATGCCGCGCCGCTATCATGCCTATCCGCCTGAGTACCAGGTGCTCAACGTCCTCTCAACCGCGGGCGCGACGGTGCTTGGCGTGGGTTATATGTTGCCGCTGCTCTACCTCGGTTGGTCGCTGAAGTATGGCGCGATTGCGGGAGACAATCCGTGGCAGGCTACCGGCCTCGAGTGGCAGATTCAGTCGCCGCCGCTGACGGAGAACTTTATCGAGATACCGATTATGGATCACGAAGCCTATGACTACGAGTGGCTCGAGCAGAAGCAGAAGAACGAGGTGACGACCGTTGGATAACACCGTCGCAACCGAACATCCGCACACGCACGAAACAGCTGTGCATGTCGAGCACGAGCATATCGCGCTGCCGCAGCACCGTCACCATTTCGAGACGGTCGAGCAGCAGCGCGAGGCCGGAAGCTTCGGCATGTGGCTCTTCCTGCTCACGGAGATCATGTTCTTTGGCGGGCTGTTCTTCGCGTACCTGCTCTATCGAAACTGGTACTATGCGGCCTTCGCGTCGGCGTCCGAGACGCTGAGCATCCAGATCGGCACAGCGAACACAGCCATCCTGATCACCTCGGGCTTCTTCATGGCCTTAGCCGTTTGGGCCGCGGAGGTCCGCAAGAAAAAGATGCTGGTGTGGACGCTGATCCTGACCACCGTCTTCGGGGTTGCATTCCTGGGATTCAAGTACGACGAGTACCACGCCAAGTGGGTGGAGCACCATATCCCCGGGGCGCACTTCGATATCAAGGACTTCGTCAACCCGCCCATTAACCCGCAGACCCACAAACCGATCGAAGACCCGATTTCGCCCGACATGGCGCAGCGAACGCAGATCTTCTTCTTCCTGTACTTTGCCATGACGGGAATGCATGCGCTGCATATGATTATCGGAGTTGGCCTGCTGTTCTGGCTGATTCGAAGGGCCGCAAGGGGAGACTTCAGCGCCGGTTACGTCGCGCCGATCGAAAACTTTGGGTTGTACTGGCACTTCGTCGACATCATCTGGCTATTCCTGTATCCATTGCTCTATCTGATTAATCGTCATCCCATGCACTAGTCTGCTGCGCCTATGACCCGCACTACGCCCAAGGAAGACTCGATGGCTGAAACAGTCCACCACACCGAAGCTCAAGATCCGACTAACGTTACGAATCCCGAACACACGTCACACCATATCGTGACGCCGGCTCAGTATGGCCTTGTGTTCGGCACGCTGCTCATTCTTACCGGGGTTACGGCAGCTGTGGCGTTTATTCCACTGGGCTGGGCAAATCCGGTGGTCGCGCTGTTCATCGCCTGCTTCAAAGCGTGCATCGTCGTCCTGTTCTTCATGCACGCGAAGTATCAGTCGCGGCTGATCAAGATGACCATCGGTTCAGGCATCTTCATGTTTCTCTCGCTGATCGTCATGACGCTCAGCGACTACATCAGCCGCTCGTGGGGCCTCTGGTAAACCCAGAACGCACTAGCGTACAAAATCCTGCGCTCTGCGGCTTCAGCCCGGAGCGTCTTTCTTTGCGCTGCGCAAGACCTGCCGTAGAAATCCCATCCAGGTGACCGCTTCATCCTGACTGTTGCCCAGTTGCATCGCGAGTTGTCGCACGACATGTTCGCGGGCGTTCGCGGGGAATCTTCGCGAATAGCCCGTAGCCTCCATTGCGCCGACCAGTAGCTGGGTCAGCCGGTCCCGAGTATCGGCGGTGATCTGTACCTCATGGATGGGGGGAAGTTCTCTCGCATCCTCGAACCCTCCGCGCCCGAGTTCGTAGAGGCATACGGCCACTGCCTGTCCCAGATTCATCGAAAGATGGCGAGCGTCCGAGGGTGCAAACATCGGAATGTTCACAAGGAGCTGGCAATGGCTTAGCTGTTCGTTGGTCAGCCCTGTTTTCTCTGAGCCGAAGAGAAGCGCGACCCGGGAGTCAGGCTTGGGTAACTCCTTGATGAGTTCCTGGGCTGCTTCTGCGAGCGGCAGTACTGTCCGGGATAGCTGTCGGTCACCGATTGCGGTAGATCCAACGCTGAAAGTGCAGTCGGCCAGGGCGTCGGCGATAGAGGGGAAAGCGCGGGCGCTCTTCATCACATCGGACGCACCGACTGCTGATTTTGTGGACTCAAGCTGTGCCGCCTCAAATGGCACGATGTAGTCGTTCACGAATCTCAGGTCGGAGAAGCCGAAGTCCCGCATCGCCCGAGCCGCGGCACCGATATTCGATGGGTTGCGAGCTCCAACGAGAATAACGGCTAAGCGAGCACGCATGGCTGCTGAAAGCATGTGTCGATTTTAGTGATTCTTCGCATGGCCTCGCGCAAGCTGCAGGA
>Ga0134128_10008887_pt1 | contig 12081 bp, 7 predicted proteins | sample KB31754_FD_96462 | JGI IMG/M metagenome (GOLD analysis project Ga0134128, IMG submission 96462) | Terrestrial soil microbial communities with excess Nitrogen fertilizer from Kellogg Biological Station, Michigan, USA - KB3-175-4 | ecosystem: Environmental > Terrestrial > Soil > Unclassified ...
CAGCTTCCGAGCCGGCGAGGCGATCTGATCGCAGTCCGTTTCATCACGACGCCTCGTGTACAGTGCCTGCGGTGAGAGCAACTGCGTTCACGTCGTTCTGCGTGGCGTCTACGACGTATTCAATGCTGCGTTCCAGGAATCCGCCCCGCTTCAGCGTCATCCCGTGCTTCAAGAGCGCGACGCCGCCCAATTCAAGTAGACACCACGTGCGGTTCTTACAATCGTAATCGGGCACGAGCGTGATCGCGTTATACGCCGATGCGTACTGAAGCACGCGGGCCACTGCAGGATGCGTAAGGTGAATGCGATCGAATTCTTCTTGTGGAATGCCGATGGCATTGGCGCCCGCGCCGAGCGAAGCATTCGGCTCTAGAGATTTCTCAAGGCACTCGGCAGCGATCGCACTGACTAGACGCGAAATCACCTCATGCTCAGGGAAGCTCCACTGGCTCAGCATCGCGCCTGCGCGCTCACGTAACACGTAATGCTGCGTCTCCGGTGAGAGCGACGCCGGCTTGCCACGGGTTAGCTGCGTGAGCGATCGATCAACCAGCGCGCCCGCGAGCCGCAAAAACTGCTCAGCGTTTTCCGACCCTGCGTCGCAGAGATCGTCCATCCCATAGTAGTACGCACGCGTGTACTCATGCATTAGCTGCAACCGCGCCGCGTCGGCAACCGTTGCATCGGGAGTCAGAGGACGCGTAGGCTCAAGGTTTTCAGGAGTACCCTCCAGGCCCTCAAAGAGGGGTGCGCGTCGCGCGATTTGCTTGTGATACCTGGCCATGAGGATACGCGTCATCGCAAGCTTCAAATCGGGCGTTACATCGTCACTCTTGGTCGAGGTGGCGTATGCTTCAACACCACGCTCAATCGTAATGCGTCGTTCGTCTGTCACCCCGTACCGCTTCTGATCTCGCTTGACGGCACGGGCAAGCTCGTCCAACCGCCCGCCACTCAAACCGGTGAGCGCCGTTGACAAAAGGTCCTCAAAGCGCTGAAAGCCACGCTCTGCTAGTCCGGGTGTCTGCTGGAGGTAGCGGTTCGCCATGTCCTTCGCGGTCTTGCGGAAGGCCGCTCTTTCCTTTTTGCGCTCGGTATACCCAGACTGAAGAAAGATGCGCGTGACATCGCGACCGGTTGCGATGCCGGGCTGTTCAGGTTGGTCCGAAGGTGTTTCGCGACCTGCGCGAAACGCCTCCTCAGGTGAGATCACATCCAACCAACTAAGCACCCATCGGCCGACGCGAGGCTCGCGGCGCGCGAGCCACGCCTGCAGGGCGGCGAACTGTGAAGGATGAAGTGTCTGCGCATCGTCCAGCGTTACGAGCGGTCGAAGCCTGGCTGCAATACGTCCTGCGTCTGTTTCGAGGTTGACCTCGAGCTGCTCAATAACGTCGAACGGTCGGTAGGCGCCGATGCTGCTGCTTTCGATCATCGATACAGGCGGAGGGACCAATGCAGCAGCGATGTTGTACAGCTCCCGTTCGACCTGCCGAGCACGGCCGAGTACCGCGGGCCCATTCGGGCCGCCAATCGCGTCTGTCGCCGCGTCGTTCCCATCTCGCGCAATAACGCGAACATCGGATGGCCGAACTCCACCCACCTCAAGATTGTGCATCCATCCGAGCACCGCCCGCGCTTGCACGAGCGTGGTGAGCAATCCGGTCTTGAGCTCGTCTGCGTACGGAAACTGCCATATGTCTCGATAGCCGCTCTCCAGGGCGAGACGACACGCGACGATGGCAGGCCTGCCGTCAACCACGGCACGACACTCCGCGAGCGCGGCGACCAGCGGCTTGTACGACGCGTTCGACGCGTGGCGAAGCAGTGCCGCTATACGGTGGAACTCAAATAGCTGCGCAATCGTGGTCTTCCCGGAGCCCGGAGCTCCGCGCATCAGCACGAGGCGGTCATACAGACGGTCGCTGATCGCGTGGGGCTTCAAGTAAACAATGACGGGCTGCGGGCTCACGACGGAGAGGAACGCATCCTCGTTATGGAAGTACTCACTCGCCCGCTTTTCAAACGGGTTACTTAGCGAAGCCATGATCCCTCACTCGCGCGTATCATCAGCGCCTATTTCCTGCGCAAATCTCGCGATCAAATCTAGCCATGGCGCTGCCTTCTGCGGAAAAGTGGACGCATTGCGTGTCGGCGAGGAGCGTTGTCGGCGCCGTCGTGGCCCGGCGTGTCTGCCCAAAGCAAGGCGACAGAGTTGTTCGGCGTGTTGTGCTCCAGGACTAACGGCAACGCACAAGCGGAAAAGCCGAGTGAGGCGTCCGTGCCACCCTCTTCGATATGCTTGTTTTTCGTTGTCGGGTCCTCTGGATCGAAATACTTCTTCGCCAACGGGATGAACTGCTGCGCTTCGGGCAGCGGTGAACAATCAATGGGCAGGGTGTTGGGCAACACGGTGCCGAAACTGAAGTGGACCTCGGGGAACCAGCGATCTACTCCCAACTCCGCGCGCGCCCTTTGCTCGCGGTCCCGTACCACTCCCACGGCTCGATGGTTGGCGATGTAATGATGAACACAAACTGTGAGCTGAGGGTCAAAGTGTGATTGAAGAACGGGAGAGATGGTTTGCCTGAACGAATGGAGTTTGCCTTTCCATTCGCCCGCTTTGTCCTTCCGAAGAAAGGTGGTTCCTGAGCCGACAAAATCGTCGATCAAATAGACAAGCCGAAAGGTCGCCGCCGTATCCTGTAGGTCGCTGCGGAGATCCTTGAGCAGCTTGCTCCACTTATCAGCATCCGCGTAGGTCGTCAGCAGAACCTGTTCATTGCTGACGATCCCGCTGTTCGCCCGACGAACTATGTCTAGGTGTGCGCCCTCGCTGAGGCCGACGAATAGGGTTCGGCGGAGGAGGGTGTCGTACGCGCTCGCCGTCTGCAGACTCGACCAGACTCGATATGCCGGCACCCTGTGCTGCTCAGCAACGACGCGGCCTAGGTGGCGCTGTACGTGATCTGCATAGAACGATTCCACAAGGCGTAGCATCTCGGCCGGCCCGATGTAGACCAACACGCATCGGACAAACGCGTATGCGTTTTCTCGCTCAGCACCCATCGAAAACTGCTGCAGCCAGTTCACGAGGCTTTCGATGAACCGTGCCCCCGCCAGAAAATCCTCATAGCCATCGTACTTGAGGCGAGCCATCAGGCTGAGCCAATGAAACTCGCGGGTCGCACGGGCATCATCCCAGCTCATGACTTCCCCGAGGACACGAAGTCCGAGCGTTTCTTTCATACCGCCTCGGTCCTGACGAGCCTGGGGCCCGTCGAGCGAGCGCCGCGAGGCGTCCGGCTTGCTACGGTCACCGACCATCGGCAACTGCCCTCGCTCGTGACTTGCAGCGCTTCTAGGTAGGCGTGTAGCGCCGCTGTGCGCCGAAGACCGGCGGGCGCGACGTTCCAACACTCGCCGAAAACGCTCGAAACGTTTTCCACACTTAATCCAAGAGGGTGCGCCAAGAACGCTGCATCATTGCCGCCCAGCTGTCCTTGATCACCGATCGTCATGATGGCAACGGTGTCGATCGGGTTGCGTCGTCCATGGCCGCCACGCCGCGTGCGCACGCCCTCTGGCGAGCAGGCCGCGCGGATCGCGTCAACAACACACAACTTCGACACGCCGGCAGCTACGAGATCGACAGTGTGGCCCGAGGCCACAGCCCGAAGGGGAAGGTCGGTGCGAAAATCGCCGAGCGCTTCCAATACCATTCGATAGAAGAGTCCCTCGGGCAGTGGTCGCGTACAGCGAAGCGTCAACTGCGTCGGCCGTTCACGCATGTCGACTAGTCCAGCAAGGTGCGGTGCGCACTCGATCGCGCGCTTGGCACGCTCAATGACGGGCCTAACGGTGTCCTCAAGGATCGGCCATTCATTGAGTCTGCAAATGCAGCCGCCATTGTACATTCCGATCACGACGCGCGACCAACATGGCTCCGGGATTACCTGTCGAAGCGCTGTGAGCACCGAATCGCCGCGCCCGGTGGCAATACCTATGTCGAGGCCTGCGTCCAGAAGTCGCGCAAGAGCCAATCCTACGGTGGCAGCGGGAGCGCCAAATCGCTCGTGCTCCTCGCACATAGTGCCATCATAGTCGAGCACTACAGCGCCGATCTGTGCGCCTTCGGCGACTCTGATCCACTCCCGACACTTCGCTCGCCACATGACGCGTGTCGCCTCGCTAGCACCTTCCCACACTGCAGGCGAGACCTTTCGGCGAATCCAAAGATCGTGCACCTCATCCCGCACTGAGCGGGATGCCTTGGCATTCCGCGCCGGGGCTGGCGAGGCATGATAGAGAGCACGTCCGAACGCGGGCACGCTCGGCTGGCCAACGTCGATGCCCGCTGTCTCGCCAACCGCCCGTGTCAAGATCATCACCCGAACCAGCAGATCCAAACCCGCGGCCTCATCGCTGAGTGGAGAACTCAGGATCTCGATGTGTGCGCGCGCTGGTAGCAGATCGAGAGTGCGGTGGAGAACGTCGGGCTGCTCGCCCGTGGCAAACCCCAACACGAGCGTCTCGCGAATGCGGCGAGACAGACCGTGATGCCTGCCGTGCGCAAAGTTGCGCGGATCAGTCACGGTGACAGAGCCAAATCCTATTTCGGACCATTTCGATTCAAGATCGGTGGCGGCTGGAACTGCCCAGTCAGACGCGAGCGCGATGACTGCGGCGCGAGTTCCAGCTTCCCGAATCAGCCGCGACGACAGAACCGCGCTGTGCGTCGCAACTGCTCCTACCGCTGGCAGCGAGACGGGCAAAGTCCCGCCGTACGCCCGCGCGAGTACGGTGGTGGTGAGCAGTAACGAATTCGTGGCCAGGAAACCATCCTTTGGTGACGGACCGACGACCTCGTGCACTGAGGTATGTCTGTGAAACGCGAGCGCACGTCGGAGGGGAGTGTCAGCCCGCGTGCAGAGTCCCACGACCGGAGAGTACTCAGTAGCAATTGCATGATTCGCCGCAGCGAGTATGTCCCGATTTCGCCCGCTTGCGCTGAGCAGCAACACGCCGGCAGCTTGTGGCGCCGGGTGTCGAAGGAACTCGAGAGGCGTGATGACACGAGCCGGCAGTCTTGCGTGTTGCTCGTGCAACCGCGCCGTGTACTGAGCCGCGCTCGTCGAGCCACCCGATCCAATCACGATGAGTGGGCGCGCACGTAAGGACCGTATCGACTGCACTAGGCCGGAGAGATCCGTAGAGAGCGCGAAGGCATATGTACCGGTGAGCTCTGATAATTCGTCAGCGTATCGGCGGCCCATTTTTCCTCGCGCCTGGAGATTCCTGCGTGCGAAGGCGCATTGAAGGGTGTTTCTTCGAGGTGATCAGATCGCGGCGCAAATCCCCATGCTGCTGGCGCCTCTGACTGCGTCGCGGCGCCTTCTCGCGCGGCGCTCGGCGTGGCTGCTGCTCTGACGTCAGGATATCCTCGGCTGGTGCGGCTATTTCATCGCGAGCAGCACGTCTGGCGATCCACTTTGCGAGCAGTGGAGCCACACTGAACTGTCCTCGAGTCTCGGTGCGGCGAACAAGCCCATCCGCGACTAGCCGCGTCAGCTGCGCACTGACGTGCGACGGCGCTAGATCGATTCTCGTAGCAACGTCAGAGGCACTCGTCGGCGAACCGGAGCGCGCAAGTTCCCACAAAATGGCGCGCTGCTGTGGACCGAGCGCTGCCCACGATTCAGCGTAGACGGCCCCTGCAAACTCCGCGGCCCAGGTGGTCAGATCATCTAGGGCGTTCTCCACATGCAAGAGCTGCTCGTCCGCCGTCGGCACGCTAGGTGATCTCCTCGTCACCGCGCTTTCGTTCTCAGACAATTCACGCACCTGCGTCAGCCGGCTCAGAAAAACGAGAGCCGCCGGATGGCCACCCGCAGCGATGATGATGCGTTCCGCCGCCGTGAAGGACAGGCGGGGCTCGCGGTGACGAACGAGAGCCCGCGCGGATTCGTCGTCCAATGGAGCTATCGAGACGCTTCCAATAGGTGAGGCCGCCTCCTTCGCCAGATGTGTCAGCCACCCGTTTGGAGTTTGGAACCGCTCGGCCGCAGTCGGGTGGCAGCTCGCAAGCAGTCGCAGGTTGCGGTGCCTAACGACGAGAGCAGTAAGAAGCTCCGCGACTCTCTCACGCTTGAATACCAGCGCATCGATATCATCGATGGCCAGAACGCACGCTCCGTTTCGCTGGTCCTCCTCGCGAACCGTGGGTCCGCCTTCGAGATCAGAGTAAAACTCCCTCGGCAATAGCCGAAGCAAATGGCGCTCATTTGCTACGATACTTCCACTTAGCCAGATAACTTGGCTCGCTAGCCGATTCGCCGCCGCGCGCGCGGCCACCGCGAGAAGTGAGGTCTTTCCAAAGCCAGGCAGGCCAAGGACAAGACCTAGCCGGCTCCGCGGATTTCGCGAGGAAGCAACCGTATCGGCCGCGCGGGCGACGAATGGATCGCCTGAAGAAACGTCCATGTTGCAAACATAAACGTTGCAAGTTCTTTTCGCAATATCTTCGGTCGGCGAACACCAAACGCTTCGGGCACCACAGTCGATTCCTTATTGAGCCTCTCGGAATCGTCCCAGTGAGCCGCTCAGCGGACGTCGACCTGCAGGGTATGCGGGCGGTCTGCAGCATCGCGACCGGCGTGACTCGCACGCCCCCGTACTCCTGTTGGTCCCGAATCGGCTCCGCCCGCACGCTCTGGGCGAGGAACCCGAGGCCGTCCGGCTCGACCTCGGTTGCACACACGCATCGCGAAAGGTCGTCGCCATCGCGTCGAGGGATGGCGTCGCCATGCGCGAGGAAGTCCACGTCCCGGGTCGGCCGGCGCGGTGACCCGTTCCAGAGCGAGAAGAGCACCGCGCCTTTCAGCACAAATCGGTCGCGGCTTGGAGACTCGCCGAGCCGGTAGAGCAGGCGTTCGACGGCGTACCGCAGGAGCACCGACCGCGTCTCCTCTCGACGGTCGCGGGCGATCGCGAGGAGCCGCTGGTGGACAGATGCCGCCACATTCGCGAGAGGCCATTTACCGGTATGGGTTCGGTGAGTTCTCGGGGCCCTCGTCCCTTACGACGCGGTGATCGCTTGCAGATAGGAGCGCATCACGTTGGTCATGCGGCAAACGGCGGCGTACCTCGAAAGCTCGTCGACGGAACACCTCTGCTGGCGCCAGCAGTGGCGCAGCGCCTCGATCGCGACGTCGATGCCGATCTTGCCCCGGTACTTGAAGGAGTCGGCAACGGTCTTAGCGACGCCGTAGATCGGAACCCGCACGCCGTCGATCTTCTGCTCTTCGATTCCTTCGGCGCGCGCGCGGCCCGAGAAGCGAACAATGCGGAGCGGCAGGTCGGGCGCTTTCGGCGCGCGGTCCTTTTGATCGATCGCCATCCAGAGCTCCGACGGGTTCTGCGTCGTTAGGCGGTGGAAGCGAAGGGCCGAGAGGAGGCAGATTACACCTCGCGGTACGCGCGTACTCGCCGCTGCGAGCGTCTCGTGCTCGATCTGGGGCGCCCCTGGCAGCGCGTACAGCCCTCGCCCGTGGCGCTCCAGCTTGCCGGCGGCGACGAGGCGTCGAAGGAGTTCCCGCGGGAGCTTCTGCGCGTCGAGGTCTCGCGGCCGCAGGAACGTTCGCCGGCGGGCCAGCGCGACGATGCGGTCCGCAAGAGGCCGGGCTCGGGGTATGTCTCGTTTCGTCGGCATATTCTCATATCTCCCGACGTTTCGTAACAACAATACTCCGACCTATCGCCAATTCGGCGCGAGCTGCGGTTCGACCTTTCTTCGGCTAATCTTCGTGGGTTCTCAAAGGCTCCTCTGAGTCATGCCGTCGAATTCCCTCAAGCGGTGGCAGCGCCGGATGCACCACGACCAAGGCCACGACTTCGATCCGAGTGTTCCCGAACTTCAAGAACAGCCGGCCCTTTGTGAAGATCGGTCCGCTAGTCGCTCGGAGTCACGGGACAAGGCAACAATCCGCGCCCTTGACGAGATCGATCCCGGCCTGGCTGGGCTCTTCCGTCTCGGACGCGAACTCTGCGGGCGCCCCGATGAACCGGGCCTAGCCTACCTGATCGCTCACGCGGGACGAGAGCTTGTGTTTGGTGTGGTGTCTGAGCTCGAGGATACGAGCGAACCTCCTGGCACCGAACCGCTCGAGGCGTCGACGACTCTCTCCGCCGAGCTGGAAGAGCGCGTCGCGCAACTCCTTGGCGAGGGAGACGAGGTCCGCACAAAGGCCGTGGTCGCCGCAGTGATGGAGGTTCTGCGCGGTCGCACCTCGGCGGCGGACGAGTCGCAGGAAGCCAGGAATGAAGATTTCCGCCGGCGCATTGCGACCGCTCTCCAGCTCTCGCCCAATCATCCGCTCGTGAAGCAGTGGTTCAGGGTCCACCGTGCCATGCAACGCGGAGCGCATGCGCGCATTCCGGCGCCCCAGGCCGCGCCCCTGCGCGTCGCCTTCGCCGAACTCGCGGAACTGCTGTTCGGGCGCGTCGGTCCCATCTTCGAAACGCAGGCCGAACTCGACCGCCTCGCGGCCGTCGCCGTCCCTGACGAACGCGACCTCGCACGCGTACGACAGCTCGTGCCCCGGGCGGTCCAGCGTCGCTATTTCTTTCGCCAGCTGCAGGCTCCCGCGTGGGTAGCGCCGCTCAGGTCTGACGGATTCTTCGCGCACCCACCAGAGCGAGAAGTGTATCCCGACGGTTCATGGCGCATGCGCCCTTGGCCCGAAGGCGAGTACCTGCTCAGGATGGCGAGCTCGGAACCCGAGGACACCCTTGAGGCACTACGAGCCATTCCCGATACGGTTCAGAATCCTGTCGTCTGGGGAATCGTCGCAGATGCGGTCTCGGTCCTGCCAATCGAGAAAGCGGTTCGCCTTGTCCCGAAGATAAGAGCTGCCCTGCAACGTCAGCTGGCTGTGCACTTCTCCAGGCGAGCGCTGAAGGCGACGGTGCGTCTCGCCCGAGATCGAAGCCGCGAAGCATTCGACGTCGCGCTCGCGTTGGTGAGGTTGCGTTCTGCGCCGACGATCCCGCTGCGGGAAACGGGGGAGACTTCGGACGCATACGTCACGCGTCTCAAAGAAATGCGTGGTCCGTTCGTCCGCGGAGACGCCTGGGCATTCAACCGAATAGATCATCACGAAATCGAGAGCTTGGTCGCAGAGTTGATCCCCGCGCTCGAAAGACTGGACCCTCGTGGCACACTCGAACTCGTCGCCGAGCGGCTCTTGCACACGGTGCGATGCGTCCGCCGAGTGCGACGTCTCTTGAGCGACAGGATACGAGAGGCAACCGATACCACCACTGGCGTGGACGAAGGGCGTTCAGCTGAAACGGTTGGAGATGTAGATGATGACAGATCCCAGCTGAGCTTCGATGACCTCCTTGCATCTGGGGAAGATGAACCCGGCGACAGTCATCGTTGGTGCGACGTCCTCGACGTCGGCAACCATGACGCTGATGTGCGTGCGATGCTCGCGCGTTGCGTGCTTTCACTCGGTCGGCGATTAATCGCGGAGGGCGCGCCGGCAGAGGATATCATCGCGTCGCTCGATCGTGATGCGGAGGAGATCTTCCGGCGCATTCAGTGGCGTCTGATGGCAGACCTGCCGAACCTAACGCTCACCCTTCGAGCCCGCCTGGACACGTTTCTCGGGAGTGCCGATGCGCTATGGCCGCCGTACCGAGCGCGCGAGACGGCTGCTCTGCTGCGTGCGCACTTCGGCGAAGCATCAGCGAGCGCGCAGCACGAGTTTGTGGATGCTCTCGAGCGCGGCCCCGGAGACGAGTACGTCAACAGCATCATCGAATTCCGAAGAGAATCGAACACGTCCGAGGCACGAGCGGAGGCGATTGCGGATTGGCAGCGCGTACGTATTCGCTGGTTTCAGGAGCGCATCCCTGCCGCTCTTGCTTCTCTGGCCGAGCGACTCGGAGTCCAAGCAACGGTGCCCGATCGGATGCAGCAGTCGCTCGACGAGGTGGGCTCCTGGTCAACTGGTGTCTTCTCGGCGAGCTACAAGAGTCCGCTGACGGCCGATCGCCTCGGGGAGCTATCGCCAGGCGACCTGGCGCACTACCTCGCGACCTGGCAGCCCGGCGACGCCAATGGCCATCCTTTCGACAGACCCTCGAAAGAAGGGCTTCGCGCCGCTCTGACATCCCTGGTTGCCGACTCACCCGAGCGCGTCCCGTCGCTCCTCTCGGCGCTCAAGTCCAAGCCGATCTCTCTCGGCTACGTTGCCGCCATTGTGGACGGACTACGGCCGGCGGTCGATCAGAAGAAGAGCATCTCGTTTGACGCAGTGCTCTCTGCCGCCGACCATGCGTGGCGGGCGAGCGAACTCGCGCCACGAGTGAGCGATGAGGACCCTCGCCAAGCCATCTGGACCGCGGTTTCTGCGTGCGAAGTGATCGAGGCCGCGTTGAATGCTGAAATAGTCTCGCAGGCGGACTTTGAGGCGCTGTGGAGGTTCGCGCGTGATGTCGTTGCTTCCGAGCTCACCTGGCGAGACACGTCTGAACGCAACCCGCCAACCACATTTGACGAGGTGTGGCAGCTCTCGCGATCGCACCTGGCATCACGCGTCATCCGGATGCTCGTGGCCATAGCATGGCGGGATTTTCTTCTCGCCAACCCGGGGATTGTCTGGCCACCCCCCGGCAGGTCGGATGCGGCGACCCGACTCATTCCGCTGCTCGAGGACGCGCTTTCCCGCTCGGGAACAGCAGCGATAGCGGTGCAAGCCGCCATAGGAGAAGGGGTCCCACGGCTATTTTGCCTCGCCCAGCAATGGACATCGGCGAACCTCGCACGGCTCTTCGAGGGCGGCGCCAAGAGTCCTTCAACGCGTCCCGCGTGGAGCATGTTTTTGCGACACGCGCCGATGATGGTGCCGACCTTCAAGGTTCTGAGACCGTGGTACGCGTCCGCGGCGGGTGCGCTCCGGCAAGACGGCGACGCGTCGGCGTACGACCGTGACTGGACCCTTGGGAATGCGCTCGCGAATCACGTAATTGAAGCGGTCATCCACGGACTCTGCCGGGCTGGTGACGAAGATCGAATCGTGGAAACGACGTTCGGTCGTGTGCCCGTGAAGACCCGGACGCAAGCGTACTGGACGATCTTTCGCGGCTGGAGCGATAGAGAGCCGGAGGCAGCGAGCGCTCTATCGCCTAACGTCGTCGCGTTCTGGGAGTGGCGACTCGGAGAGCTCGAGCGACTTCCTGCGAATGCGAGCCGAAGTGAAGAGGCAGACGGGCTTTGCTGGTTTCTCGCCACGCCGCACCTATCGCCTAACGACACGATCCGACTCGGGCGCCGGACGGTCGCGCTTCTCGGCGCGGAGCATCACACGACCGGACTCGCGTGGGGTAGACTCTCCGCGCTCGCAGCAGTCGATCCGGTCGGCACGTTCGATATCGTGTCGCGGCTCATCGAGCTCTCGTTGGAAAGCGACCTTCCGTACCTTGCCTTCGACGACGTCGCGCCGAGCCTCCGAGCAGCGATTCAAGCAGGCGAACCTGTTCGAAGTCGCGCGTTGTCACTGGTCAATCGGCTCGGCGAGGTGGGGCTCGACGAGTATCGGACGCTCTGGATCGAGGCACAGGAGTGAGCTTCGCCGTTCACCATCACTGGGTGTCGCGGTCCTACCTGCGGAGGTGGAGCGGCGATGGTCGGAGTGTTTCGGCGAATCGACTGCTCGTGTTGCACGACCGGGGTCACTTTGGTCGCACCGTTCGATCGAAAGGGCAGCTGCCCGAGCCCACTTGTACACGACTATCGCCAATGCGCGTGAACCTGAGATCGTCGAGCGGTGGCTGAACGAGGACGTCGAACAGCCGGCGCTGGAGGCCATCGAACGCCTAGGATCAATTCTGTTCAGTTAGCGCTTGAGGCGTTATCGTTGTCCGACAGCCAAATTGCGAGGGCGGCATGGCGCGGACGACAGCGGGGCTGCTGGCGGGCACCAGGCTGACGGATCATATAAGTCTTGGCGTGCTGACGGCCAGCTTCCCCATCGAGACGGTTGCCGAGGTGCTCCTGCGCACCGATCGAGGGAG
>Ga0134128_10008888_pt1 | contig 12081 bp, 5 predicted proteins | sample KB31754_FD_96462 | JGI IMG/M metagenome (GOLD analysis project Ga0134128, IMG submission 96462) | Terrestrial soil microbial communities with excess Nitrogen fertilizer from Kellogg Biological Station, Michigan, USA - KB3-175-4 | ecosystem: Environmental > Terrestrial > Soil > Unclassified ...
AAGTGGCTGCTGCCGCAGACGGCACGCGTTGGTATGCGCTGGTATGCACGCACCATTTAGTCTGCGATAACGAGTCGATCGACATTTTGTTCAATGAGCTTGCCTCTTATCTTAATGGGAAGCCCGAGGAGCTCTCCGAGCCGAAGCCCTACAGAGACCATGTAGCACAAGCGCTTGCCTACGCGCGCAGCCGGGATGCACAGGCCTTCTTTCACACGAAGCTCGGAGATATCGCAGAACCGACGGCGCCCTTCGGACTCATGGACGTGCGCGGGGACGGTTCCGAGATGCTGGAAGCTCACGACCAACTGGAAATCGACCTCGGGAGGCGCCTGCGTATGCAAGCGAGGCGCTTGGGCGTCAGTGCGGCCACCGTGTTCCATGCTGCCTGGGCACTGGCAGTCGCCAAAGCGAGTGGGCGGGAGGACGTAGTGTTCGGAACCGTCCTCATGGGGAGGCTCCAGGGCAGTGCAGGTGCGAAACATATTTTGGGCATGTTTATCAACACGCTGCCGCTGCGGATAAGCCTCGAGGGAATGACGGCGCTGAAGCTCGTTGAGCGCACCCAGCGGGAGCTAATGGAACTACTCGGACACGAGCAGGCATCTCTTGCCGAAGCACAGCGCTGCAGCGCTGCCAGCGAATCGGCACCGCTCTTTACGGCATTGCTGAACTATCGACACAGCCGCGAAAGGAACCAGGAGCTCAATGGGCTATCGGGCGTTACACTCCTCTCGAGCCAGGGTCGGACGAACTATCCGATACTGCTGTCAGTAGACGATCAACGCGGGGGCTTCATGCTCGAGCTGGAGACCGACAGGCGCATCAACCCGAAGAGAATGCTGGCATACACGCGCACGGCAGTGCAGTCTCTGGTGGAAGCCCTGGAGAGTGCGCCCGAGACCGACGCTCTATCGTTACAAGTCTTACCGGCGAGCGAGCTTTTGGAGATTGGGCGATTCAATGCGACCGAGACCGAAATGCCAAACGGGAGGCTCGTTCACGAGCTGCTCGACGAGCAAGTGAAGCGTTCGCCGGAGGCGGTGGCGGTGAGCTATGAGGGGGAGTCGCTGACCTACTCCGAGCTTAACGCGCGCGCCAACCAGCTGGCTTGGCACCTTCGAGCTAAGGGTATCGGGCCGGATGAGCGGGTAGGGATCTGCATGGAGCGAAGCCTCGAGATGGTGGTGGGGCTATTTGGCATATTGAAGGCCGGTGGCGCGTATGTGCCGATGGATTCGAGCTACCCGGCCGAGCGCTTGGCGTACATGCTGGCTGATGCTGCTCCAAGATTCGTGCTGATCCAGGAGCGGCTAAGAAGGCATCTACCGCGCTCCAATGCCACATTAATCGCACTGGACAGCCAGTGGGGCGAGATCGGTCGACAGGAGACCGGGAGCCTGAGCGCTAAGGAGCTCGGCTTACGCGCCGATCATCTCGCATACGTCATCTATACGTCCGGATCCACAGGTAGACCAAAGGGGGCGATGAATGAGCACCGTGCGGTGGTCAATCGCATATTGTGGATGCAGGAGCAATACCGGCTTGGGCAAGCGGATTGTGTACTGCAGAAGACTCCTTTTAGCTTCGATGTATCCGTGTGGGAGTTTTTCTGGCCGCTGATGACCGGTGCGCGTTTGGTTGTCGCTCGCCCTGGAGGCCATCAGGATCCGGCCTACCTCATGGACCTCATTGAGCGGAGCGGGGTCACGACGCTGCACTTTGTACCATCGATGCTGCAGACATTCCTTGGGCAGCACGAGATGGGGCGATGTCCGAGCATACGGCACATCGTCTGCAGCGGTGAGGAACTACCTGCGACTCTGCAGAACAAATGCTTAGAACAATTTCCGCACGCGCAGCTATCGAACTTGTATGGACCGACAGAATGTGCGGTTGATGTGACGTCATGGGAATGCACGAGGGATGAGGCGGAGGGACGCGTGCCGATCGGCCGTCCGATCGCCAATACCCGAATCCATGTGCTCGATAGGCGCGGGCGGCCAGTGCCCATTGGGGTGGCAGGAGAGGTTCACATCGCAGGTGTCCAGGTGGGCCGTGGATATCTGAATCGGCCGGATCTGACGGCCGAGCGGTTTTTGGCAGATCCCTTCGGTACCGATCCCAATGGGCGGATGTACAAGACAGGAGATCTCGGGAAATGGAGAGACGACGGAACGATCGAGTATTTGGGTCGTAACGACGATCAGGTGAAGATCCGCGGTTTCCGCATCGAGCTGGGTGAAATCGAGGCGCAGCTGGTACAGCACCCCGAGATCAAGGAGGCAATAGTGGTGGCGCGGGAGGATGCTCCCGGAGAGAAGCGCCTGGTGGGATATGTCATCCCCAGGGATATCTCGAATCGTCCCGCTGCTGAGAGTCTGCGCGAGCACCTGAGGTCGCTTCTGCCGGAGTACATGGTGCCGAGCGCCTTTGTGGCCCTGCAGGCCATCCCGGTGACACCTAACGGGAAGCTTGACCGCAGGGCGCTACCGAAGCCAGACCAGTCCGCGTACACGGGGCGCGCGTACGAGCCGCCCCGAGGAGAAGCGGAGGAGATCTTGGCGCACATCTGGCAGGAGATGCTGCATATCGAACGCGTGGGGCGGAACGATAGCTTCTTTGACCTTGGCGGGCACTCGCTTCTGGCACTGAAGCTTCTCTTTATGATTGATCGGGAATTCGGGCTCACTTTGAATGTGACCGATGTCTATAAAAACCCCACGCTAACCGATCTTGCCGGTCGGATCGGTGGCGATTTGCGTTCTGAAGACCTCGTCGACTTAGGAAAGGAGTCGAAACTCGACGAAGAAATTCGACCGCTTGCCGACGCCTGTACAGATATCCGCTCGGATCTCGAGAACAACATTCTCTTGACCGGCTGTACGGGATTTGTGGGCCGCTTCCTTTTAGCAGAGCTGCTTAATACCACTGACGCCACAGTCCACTGTGTCGTCCGGGCGCGTTCACAGGCCGAAGCGAGTTCTCGGATAAGAGATACCCTAACAAAATGGGACCTTTGGAGAGATGCATTTGCCGAACGGATTCGTGCTGTTCCGGGCGACCTGCGCTCTCCCGGACTAGGCCTCGATTCCAATGTCTACCAGCGCTTGTCAATGGTAGACAGCATTTATCATTGCGCCACCAGTATGAACCACCTCGAAACCTATTCGATGGCTCGTATAGCGAACGTGGATGGCGTACGAGAGTTGCTTCGCCTCGCGATCAATAAGAAGACGAAACTCATCAACTACGTTTCCACTTTAGGAGTATTCGGGGCGAAGCAGGGTGGGCGTGTGGTGCAGGAGACAACGCCCATAGATATGGAAAAACATCAAACGTCTCTCGGTTACACGGCAAGTAAATGGGTAAGTGACAAAATCCTGCTTACCGCAGAAGAACGAGGTATTCCGTGCAACATCTTCCGGTTAGGGCTTGTATGGGGCGACAGGAAGGCCGGCCGTTATGATGAATTGCAGCGTGAGTATCGATTGCTGAAGAGCTGCTTGATTTCTGGATACGGAATAGAGAGATATCGATATCACATGGCCCCGACACCGGTTGATTACGTCGCGCGCGCCGTCGTGTGCCTCTCTCGTCGGCATCCTCTGGGTCACGGGATCTTCCACATTTCCTCGTCAACTAACAACATTGGGAACATATTCGAGCGGTGCAACACGTTTTTGAGTGATCCAATGCGGCTACTCTCGTTCACTGCATGGATCGCGGAGATCAGGAAGTTACATCTCGCGGGAGTGTCACTGCCCATCGTGCCTCTTGTGCAGGCAGCCTTTTCCATGGATGCGGCTTCATTGCGTATGTGCCAGCCAGACCTAAACTCTCCGCGCGTGGAATTCGACTGCTCGCGTACCGAGCAGGAGCTTGGCAGGGCCGGAATTACCCCGTTCGAGTTTGACGATGATCAACTCCGATTGTGTCTGGAAGACATGATGATCAGGGATCCGGAGCTCATGCATCGAAGCAGTCGCGTGGCTTTCACCAAACGATACGAGGTGTCGCCCATGCAGTTTGTATAGGAGCGCAGTCAGGGCCAGGGACGGAGAATGCTACGCGAGGCTTCGGCGGACGCGCGTGGGGAGAGTTCCGGTATCATCGTCTACCACGCAGTTTGGGTCTTGCTAACGAGATATCTCAATGACGGCGCAAACGCTTACTGAGCCTATTATCGAGCCCGATCTGCCGATCGTCGATGCTCATCATCACTTATGGTTCCTCGGCGAGGGGCAACTCGCAGCGATCGAGAATTCGGAAGCCCTGGTTGGTCGGGCGCTCGCGCCGGTCTTTCGTAATCATGCGCGATACCTGCTCGATGAATTGCTGGCCGATGTCGCGACCGGGCACAGCGTTTGCGCGACGATATTCGTCGATGCTCATGCCATGTACCGTCCGCGGGGTCCCGTAGCGATGCGTTCGGTAGGCGAAGTTGAATTTGCCAACGGCGTCGCGGCTATGGCAGCAAGTGATGCGTTCGGCACGGTGAAAGCCTGCGCCGGGATCGTGGGCAATGTCGATCTGCGTCTGGGCGAGGCGGCTGAAGAGGTGCTGGACGCCCACATTCAAGCGGGCGGAGGCCGTTATCGCGGAGTGCGCGGCGCCGCGATAACGGCCTACGACGAGGATTCGAGTATTCTCGGCCAGGGCGGCATACCGCACCTTCTGCTCGACCCAAAATTCCAGTTGGGATTCGACCTTCTCGGCAAACTGGGGCTTTCGTACGATGCATGGCTCCTCGAGCCGCAGCTTCCCGAACTCATTAGCCTCGCCAGAGTCTTTCCGGACACTCAGATTATTCTCAACCATACCGGCGGTCCGTTGGGGGTGGGCCGTTATGCGGGCAGGCGGGAAGAGCGATTCCCGCTGTGGCGCGACAATATTCGTACTCTAGCGACCTGCCAGAATGTGGCCGTTAAGCTCGGAGGATTGGGAATGCCAACGCCCGGGTTCAAAACATTCATGTCGACGCCCCAGGCATCTTCAGCGCGGCTGGCGGAAGAATGGAAGCCTTATATAGCAACCTGCATTGAATCGTTCGGTCCTGACCGTTGCATGTTTGAGAGTAATTTTCCAGTGGATGCTGCCTCTTGCTCCTATCCTGTGCTATGGAACACCTTTAAGCGGCTCGCTTCAGGAGCATCCAAGGAGGAGAAAAACTCCCTGTTTTGGGGCACGGCAGCGCGAATCTACAGGATCCCTACGTGAGGCAAGTCCTGAGTGGCGAGTGCACTCGCATCGCTCGGCTCGCTGTTGCTGAGGCGGGGGCAGGGGTGCTCAACAGAGCCTCTGCTCGGCGAACCCTCGAACCCTCGCGCGAGTTACCAGTTTGCGTCGGCGGCGACGTGAGAACTGGGAAGCACATTGCATCATCCGTGGCTGAACCATAGTGTTTTCCGCCGCGCGTAGCTTTCCAGCCCCGCGAGGCCGCCTTCGACGCCAATACCAGACTGTCGGGCCGGCTCGGACGAAAACGCGTACCCAGGCCCCTCGCCTGTCGGAGCGGCGGCATTTACAATTACGGGCGAGCGTACGCCTTTGGCCATCCTGAATCCGGTGGATAGACTGGCGCTCCATACGTAGGCAATGAGCCCATAGATCGTGTCATTCGCGAGGCGGATCGCGTCTTCCTCGGATTGAAACGGTATGACGGATAGCACTGGGCCGAAGATCTCCTCTTGACAGATCCGCGTTTGATGTGATGCGACCGAGAATATCGTCGGTTCGACGAAGTATCCGCCCGCTTCCTGCAATAGGCGATGTCCTCCATAAATAAGGCGAGCGCCTTCTGCTGATGCTGATGTAATGTATTCCATGACCCGAGCACATTGCGCGTCGGATGCGAGGGGACCGAAGGTTGTCATCGGGTCGCATGCGTCTCCTATAACGAGGGGCTTCAGCCTATCGACAATCTTTTCCACCAGCTCGGTCTGTATTCGCTCCTGCACGAGCAACCTAGAACCTACACTGCACATCTGCCCCTGGTTGGTTAGCAAACCGCGCGCAATGGCATCTGCTGGGACATCCAGGTTGATTCCATCATCGAAAACAATGTGAGGGGATTTTCCCCCGCATTCTGCCAAGACGATCTTCATGTTCGATTGCCCGGCGTATTGAAGCATGAGCTTGCCGACGGCCGTCGAACCAGTAAAGGCTATCATGTCTACATCGACATGCAGCGCGAGCGCCTTGCCAACGGCTTCACCCCTCCCCAGAACGACGTTCAGTACGCCGGGTGGAATCCCCGCTTCGAGGGCTAAGCTTGCCAAGCGTAGCGCCGAGCGCGAAGAGAGCTCGGACGGCTTCAGTATTATCGAGTTTCCCATCGCCATCGCGGGAGCGGCCTTGAGCACCGCGTTACAGGTCGGGAAATTCCAAGGTGTGATAGCGGCGACTACACCTCGTGGCACCCGTTGCTGAACAACGAAGCTGCTGCTATCGCTGGGCAAGACATCACCCATCAGCTTGTCGATCGATTCAGCATAAAATCGCACCAGATTGGCTGCTTGCAAGGCGTCAAATGCAGCTTCACGGACGGGCTTACCCATCTCTGCGGCATCCAGGGCATTAAGGTCCGGTGCTGCCGCCGAAATCAGATCTGCCCACCGATTGAGAACCCTTTTGCGAGTCGAGGGAGATTGTCCCTGCCATCTGCGATCGTCGAAGGCTCTGAGGGCAGCCCGCACTGCCAAGTCGACATCGGCTTGGCAGCCGGCCGGAATCCGCAAGAGCAATGTTCCCGTGGAGGGATTTACGACATCGAGGACGTCCTGGCCATAGGACTTCGCCGTCTCGCCATCGATAAAATGGTAACCTACCTCACCACTCAAATGTGTTTTGGTCACGATGTCCTACCTGCCATTCTCCAGGGAAACACCAGTGAGTCTCCTTGTGCGTCGGTGAAGCCCTGGCGAGCTTCCTGATAGCGCCCTTTTGTAGGTACTTGCTTTAGCGGCCGAGGCTGTGAGTAGACCAGAATATCGAGCCGGTTGTCGCGCTGGCCTGCGACCAACCCCTGCGCCCGCTTGTGCAACGTCTCCGCTGATCGCGGAATACCGTGGGCTCCAGGCGATTAAGCTCGCCTTATCAGTGAGTCTTCTGTCTCTGCTGGACATTACGATTTGTCGGTGTGCCTACGTCTTTTCCTGAGTGCGGATGGCGGACCGTGCTTTCAGCAATTGTGATGTCATCGCCTCCCGGAAAAGTGGCATGTCAGCAGCAACAATCAGCAGACGATATCCACGAGCGACTAGAGCCTCTGCGGTAGATCCAGGGTGGGGCGCGGTCCCGAGCAGTTTGCCTGCTGAATTGGCAGCTCGTTCAACGCGGGCCAATGCTTCTGCATAGCCTGGTTGTGAAAAATCACCGAGTTGTCCCAGGCTTGCCGTCAAATCCCATGGGCCAACGACGATCCCGTCGACGCCATCGACAGCAACAATCTCTTCCACGTTATTCACCCCGAGAGCTGACTCGATCATTACGAGCAGACGCGCATTCGATTGCGGCTCGGTTTCAGTCTCTGCAGAGACAATGCCATATCGTGTTACGCGATGGAGCGATGCGCCGAACGAGCGCGTTCCGAAGGGTGGATACTGCGTTGCGCGAGCCAGGAGTGTCGCCTGCGCTGCTGTCGACACATTTGGTATGACGACGGCGTCTATACCCATGTCCAGGAATTTGCCAACAGCCTTAGGGTCGTGATCCGCAAGGCGAACCAACGCGAGAACGCCCCCAGCCGTAAGTAGCGCTGCGGTCTCCAGGCAGTCGCTCTCGCTCAAAATGCCGTGTTCACAATCCATCAGCGCGAAGTCATATCCACATATGCCGGTAAGCTCGCTGACCTCCGGATTCCGGCGTGTCTGCAAGAATCCTATCAACGGCCTTTTGTCTGAGAGGCGTGCGGGCACGGATCGTATGGTGCTCACGGTGAAGCTTCGGAGCGGATTCTATGGAAGTAGGTAAGCTGCGGAACGCGGGTGTTGCTAAACGGGAAAAGTTCTGAGGGAATAATAACGGGGGGTGCCGATGCGGTTACGTAGCAGGGTGTGCATAGAGCTTATTATCATTTTGCCCTCCCGGTGGCGACACTCGCGTGAGTCGTACGGCCAAAAACATAGCACGGGACTCGCGCGAAAAGTTGTCCGCCCGTTACGACGACTTATCAGTTCGTTACAACGTTTTGGAGTGGTAAGCAATTAGGCGAAATCATCTAGAGGGCGGTCTAACGTAGCGGACACATGAGATAAGGATCAAAGCGTGCGGTAGTCGATCGATATGCTCAGCTGGGCTCGGTGTGACTTGTGACCACCGGTATTGTCCGACAACAGTTTCCTGTACGTTCACCGAGAAGCGCGTCGCGCCGCTCTTCAGGCCGCATTAGGTCGAACTCGGTCATTCTGACAATGGATTTCGACAAGCGAAGTTATTGCGCATTCGGAGATGAATGAAAGGGGGCGCGGGGCATTCGCGTCCTCGTTGCCGGCAGTGCATAGAACGTCGAAACACAGGTTAACGCAGGCCACAAGGTGGTGGGAAGGAGCCTCGCCGTTTCGGGCTGGCATGAATCTCGCCAACGGCCTATCTCATTGAGATATATGGGATTCCGCGGCCGGAGCCGCACCGTGGCAGTCGTCGGGCCGGTAGCTTCGCGGGTTGGTGGAGGGGGGGAACGCGGCCGCGGCGCATCCAAGCGTATGCATAAGCCGCAATGATGCAGGTAATAGACTACAGCACGTTTTTGGATCCCACGGCCGTCCGTGCATTCTTGCCGTCTGAGGCGAGAGCAGACGAAGGTATCTACGAGCGTCAAGAGGGAATCCGATTTCGCAAGGAAGGGGCCCATAGCATTCGCTGCGAGAACGTGCGCCTGTTGGAGGGCGCTTTCCTGCTCGTCGCGCACAATTCCTCTGGTGAGGTAACGACTTATCGGCAGGCCGTCAGCCAGAGCGATTGGGTCCACATACAATTTCGGCTCATTGGCGGTGGCTGGGAGGACATGAGCGGGGTGGGAATTGTGCAGACCCCGGAGGGGTCGTGCATCGTCTCCCGGTACCCGGAGAATTGTCTCATCGAAAGGACGGCCGACACCACGAATGGTTGGAAGACTGCGTGCGTCTTCTCCACTCCGAGGGCGCTCACGCGCCTCTTGGGCATCCCCGTGGCAAGGCTTCCTCAATACGTCCCTTGGCTCGGGGGCGAGCCGCAGGCGCAGCCACGTTCCACCGTCCTGCCGTTGCAGTCGTCAATGGTCGTGGCGGTGAACGACATATTGTCTTGCCCGTTCCGAGGTCACAATCGCCTCGTCTACATGCGTGGTAAGTCGCTTGAACTACTGTCGATGGTCATCCATGCGCTCGGCAGAGGCAACTCTCAGGAGGCGCCTGCGTTGAGGCTTTCGACGGCAGACGTGGAAAGGGTTGCCCTCGCTCGCGCTGTCATGTGTGCCCACCTAGAGAGTTCATTGACCCTGAGCGAACTTGCCCGCAAAGTGGGTATCAATCGGACTAAGCTGGCGCTCGGATTTAAGGATATCTACGGAGTTTCGGTCCAGGCGTTTTGGCGCGATACTAGGCTTGATTATGCGCGCGAATTGCTCCGGGACGGCGAGACATCGGTTACGGAAGTCGCATTTAGCATTGGCTACTCCGAACTTTCGTCTTTCACCCGAGCCTTTACTCGCAGGTTCGGGACCGGCCCGCGCGAATGCATGGTGGAAGGCCGGCACACCCTGAATCGCGATGAGCGACGTCGCCTGGCGGACGATGCGGATCATTCCGAGTGCAGCGCCATCGCCTTCATGGCCGACACCCGATAAGCCGTACAGCTCTCCGGAGCACCCATACCGGCCTCTTGTCTCGCGGCCGAGCCCGAATTGCCTTAATTTTGTAACGGGCGGACAAGTTTTCGTGATTAGCGGGCAAATATCGGAGCAGGTTCTCCGCTATTTTTTGGCTGCCATGCTTCGAAGCAACGGCATCGCCACAAAATACTGCGGGGGGCACAATGACAACAATCCATCAGCACACCCTACGGTGCCGCCGCGCGCGCTTCGGCGCTTGGCTCTGCTGCTGCGCCCTAGCGCAGCTGACTGCCACCGGCCCCACCTTTGCCGATCAGCCCAGCGGAACTACGCCTTCCGCAAACGATAAGAACGCAGCCGCAATGCACGTCGATCCGCGTTCTTCGCATGCCTCGGTAGATCCCGCTTCCAGCAGCGGCGAGCAGGGGCAAGAACAAGAATCGAATCTCCAGACGGTAATAGTCACCGCGGAGAAGCGAGCGGAACTACAGCAGAATGTGCCCGCGAGCATCCAGGTGCTGACAACGCAGGCGCTCGAAAGAGAAGGAATCTCCCAATTTTCAGATTACGCGAAGCAAGTCCCGAGCTTAACGCTCAACGGAAGTGCTACGGGCAATTCGGGCCCGGGTCAGGGTTCGCCAATTATTCGCGGCGTTTCATCGGGGTCGGCTGACAACAGCGCCACTGTCGCCATGTACCTGGACGACGTTCCATTTACCAGTGATTCGAACTTCAAATCGTATGATAACAAAGTAGTCCTAGATCCAGATCTCGCCGACATCGATCGCATTGAGGTCCTCGAAGGCCCTCAATCTACCCTATACGGCGCGAATGCCCTCGGCGGAGTCATCAGGATCATCACGAATCAGCCTGATCCAGACCTGTTCAAAGGCGGCATCGGGATCGACGGAACCACCGTCGAGAGTGGCGGCAGCGGATACGGTCTGCACGGCTATCTCAATGCGCCGATTGTCTCTCATGCGGTTGCGTTGAGGGTGACTGCCGTCGATCGCGAAGACCCTGGATTTATCGACAATCTCACTACCGGTCAAAAGAACGTCAATGATGACGGCGTCCGGGGCGCACGCGGCCTGCTGTTGATCAAGTTCAGCGATAGCGTGGAGACCACGTTGAGTGCATATTGGCAGGATATCAAGCAGCCGGGCCCCAATCTGATCTATCTGAATCAAATGACGGATCAGCCTTCTTTGGGGGAGCTTGCATACGCGTCGCCGATCTTTCAGGGCGATAGGATCATCAGCCGAGCCTTCAGTGACAAGCTCAAATTTGACATGAAGGTCGCAAGTCTCACGAACATCGCGAGCTATACAAATTCGTACTATAACTACTATGTTGACTACAGTCTTTACGCCTCACTCGTGCATGCTCCCGCCGGCGATGGGGCCGCGGGTGAATATCGAGTAACAACCGAACGCTACAATGATGAGCTCCGACTGACTTCGGCGCCCGGTCGGTTTGAGTGGCTGCTCGGTGGCTTTTATACCCACGAGAGAGATAACCTGAATTTGGGAATTCTCGGGACCGAACCGACGGGCGTTGCGATTGTTCCACCGTCTCGGTTTTACAACATTCTTACTGTCGGAATTGTCGATCTATACAAGGAGCGCTCCTTCTTCGGCGACCTCACGTACCACTTCACCGATAAGTTAGAAGCGACCATTGGCAGCCGATATAGTTACGACGATCAGCCATTCTCAATCTCGGAATCTGGTATCTTTGCGAGTCTTGCCGAAGATCAGGGCACGCATTCTGACTCGGGTCCATCTTACCTGGCCACTATAAGTTTTAAGCCCAATACTGACCTTACACTTTACGTACGTGCCGCGGACGCCTACCGCCCCGGAGGCACTCAGCCATTGACAGCCTCGGCTGTCGCGGCTGGAATTAACCCCAATTTCGGGCCGGACAAACTATGGAATTACGAGGCCGGGGCTAAAGGCACATTCTGGGATGGCCGTGGATCGCTTACTGTCGACGCCTACTACATGGATTGGTCTGGAATTCAGCTCAACGCGGTAGTGAACCACTTTACGGAGGTCACCAATGCCTCAAGTGCCGCTGTCAAGGGCGCTGAAGCGTCTTTGGCATTGACGCCCGCGCACGGTCTGAATCTTACGATCAGCGGTGCATACAATCACGCGCAGCTGACCTCGGGCGTTCCGTCGATAGGCGCAAAGAGCGGCGACCCACTTCCTTACGCTCAAAGGTTGAGTGCGGCTGTTGCTACGGATTACGTACATGAGCTGACC
>Ga0134128_10008889_pt1 | contig 12079 bp, 12 predicted proteins | sample KB31754_FD_96462 | JGI IMG/M metagenome (GOLD analysis project Ga0134128, IMG submission 96462) | Terrestrial soil microbial communities with excess Nitrogen fertilizer from Kellogg Biological Station, Michigan, USA - KB3-175-4 | ecosystem: Environmental > Terrestrial > Soil > Unclassified ...
CGGAGCGCGAGCGCCTCGATCAGCTCGTCGGTCGTCATTCGCGTTCGCCGACCATCGCGGCGAGCGCCTTCAGGCCGCGATGGATGCCAACCTTGACCGCGGACATCGACATGCCGGTGACGCTCGCGGTTTCGGCGACCGAGAGACCTTCGATCTTCACGTGCAGGATCGGCAGCCGTTGCCGCTGCGGCAGGCGAGCCAGGAGCTTCGCGAGGTCACGACGCGCGTCGCCGGCGTCGTGCGTCGCGCTCGCACGCGCGTCGGGCGCATCGTCGATGTCGTCGCTCGCCACTTCGGCATGCCGGTTGCGCCGCAGATGATCTGCAAGCTTGTAGCGAGCGATCGCATGGATCCACGGCGTCAGCGGCTGGGCGGTGTCGTACGTATGGCGCTTGTCGTGCACGGCGATCAGGCACTCCTGGGCGAGGTCCTCGACTTCGTGCGGACGCCCCTGCAGCCGCTTGCCGATGAAGCGCCGAAGATGCGCGGCGAGCTCGCGCAGGAATGCGCGATACGCGGCGGCGTCGCCCGCTTGCGCATCCAGCATCAGCATGCGCAGCCGCGCTTCGCTCGCATGAAGCCGTGATGTAGTCGAAGTTCGCAGCATCGCTTCGTCGGGTTACAGCGGAACCGATGGGCACGCCGGGGCTTCCGCCTCGTCCAGGCCGGATTCTGCGCCGCGCGCTGTAACCGTCCGCCGGTCTCCGACGAACTACGACTCGTAGTGCGCGCCGCGTCAGTTGTCGCTGCGCAGCCACGATACCTTTCAACTGCCAAGGAGCAATACCATGCGCCGCACGAGCACGCTCGCCGCCGCCGTTCTGTGCGCCGGACTGATCCTCCAGGTCGGCACGGCCGCCGCAATGGACGACATGAAGAAGGACACGATGGGCAAGGACGCCCACGCGATGAAGAAGGGCGCGATGGCCGCCGACTGCCCGGATCGGGGCGCGATGGGGAAGGAGGCGATGGCCAGCGAGGGAATGAAGAAGGACTCGATGGGCCACGACGCGATGGCCGCGAAGGACACGATGAAGAAAGGCGCGGCCGGCAAGGACTGCATGCCGGATACGATGAAGAAGGAGGGAATGGCGAAGGATGGAATGACCAAGGACGGAACGGGGCACGACGCGATGAAGAAGTAGCGTAGTGAAAGTAGGGTCAGAGAGACGACTGATCCGCGAGCAGTCGTTTCTGACCTACTTTGTGCCACGCGTCGAACAAGTCGTCTCTGACCCTGCTTTCTCGTGCTGGCGCGTGAGCGCCCACGCAATGTGCTCGCGCACGAGCGGCGAGGGTTCGCTCGCGCGCGCCTCGAGCGCCGCGACGATCGCCGTATCGGGCGGCGCATTGCCGAGCGCGACCGCGACGTTGCGCGACCAGCGTTCGTAGCCGATGCGGCGGATTGCGCTGCCTTCGGTGTTGCGCAGGAACTCGTCCTCGGTCCAGCCGAAGAGCGTGATCAGCGCCGGGCCGTCGAGACCGTTGCGGACGGCGCCGAAGTCCTCCGTCGTCGTCGGCACCGCGTAACGGTTCCACGGACAGGCGAGCTGGCAGTCGTCGCAGCCGTAAACGCGATTGCCGATCAGCGGCCGCAGGGCCTTCGGAATGCTGCCTTTCAACTCGATCGTGAGGTACGAGATGCAGCGCCTCGCATCGAGCTCGTACGGCGCGACGATCGCCCCCGTCGGGCACGCGTCGATGCACGCGTGGCATGTGCCGCAATGCGCGGTCACCGGGGGCGTGACCGGCAGCGGCAGGTTCGTGTAGATCTCGCCCAGGAAGAAGTACGAGCCGGCGTCGCGCGACAGCAGCAGCGTGTGCTTGCCGCGCCAGCCGAGTCCCGACTTCGCCCCGAGCGCGACTTCGAGCACCGGCGCGCTATCGGTGAAGACGCGATGGCCGAACGGACCGATCGCGTCCTCGATGCGCCGCGCGAGCTTCGCAAGCCCTCCGCGCAGCACCTTGTGATAGTCGCGCCCCAGCGCATAACGCGCGACGTAGCCACGCCGTGGATCGTTCAGCACGTCGTGCGCAGGCTCCGCCGCGGCGGGCCAGTAGTCGAGCCGCGCGGTAATCACGCGAATCGTGCCGGGCACGAGGTCGGCAGGACGCGCGCGGCGCGCGCCATGGCGAGCCATATAATCCATCTCGCCATGGCGTCCGAGCGCGAGCCAGTTCATCAACTGCACTTCCTCGGCCGCGAGATCGGCATCCGACACGCCGATCGCACCGAAGCCGAGCGCGCGTCCCCATTCGCCGATTTGCGTCGCGAGCGACGCGCAGTCGTGTTCGTGTGTCAGCACTGACGCTGCATCTGCGCGATCCCGCCGCGACCGCCGATGCCGGTGCGAGTCTCGCGCCGTGTCTTGGCGGCGGGAATGTCGTGACGCTGCAGGGCGAACTCGGCAGCGGCAAGACGACCTTCGTGCGCGGGCTGTTGCGCGCCCGCGGCGTCTCGGGGCCGGTCAAGAGTCCGACGTACACACTGGTTGAACATTATTCTGTTTCGAGCTTATACTTTTATCACTTTGATTTTTATCGGTTCATGAATCCGAATGAATGGGATTCGGCCGGAATGTCCGACTATTTTCGCGACGATGCCGTCTGCATCGTCGAATGGCCGGAACGCGTCGGCGACCTGCTGCCCGTTGCCGACCTCGCATTATCGCTGTCGTACGCGGCCGACGGCGGCCGCGACCTCGTTGCCGAGGCGTTCACCGTCGCAGGCGAGCGATGCCTGAGCGCGCTCGCGGCACGCCCGGCCGGCTGAGCGTTTCGATCGAGCGCCGGCGCGCGTTTCGCTGGCTGCTGCTTCCCGCCGCACAGTTCGCGCTGCCCGCCGCATGGGCGGATGCGTCACGGATTGCGTCGGCGCGCGTGTGGCCGGCGCGGGAGTACACGCGCGTCATCTTCGAATCGTCGTCCCCGATCGAGCACCAGCTCGTCGTGCTGCGCGATCCCGATCGCGTCGTGCTCGACCTCGCGCGCATCGTTGCGTCGCGCGAGCTCGAACAACTGCCGTCGCACGTGCAACAGTCCGACCCGTACATCGCCGCAATCCGGATCGGCCAGCCGTCCGGCGGCTTCCTGCGCGTCGTGCTCGATCTCAAGACCGAGGTACGGCCGCAGGTCTTCGCGCTGAAGCCGGTCGCCGAATACGGCCATCGACTGATCGTCGACCTGTACCCGCTTGCGCCGGTCGATCCGCTGATGGCGTTGCTGCAGAGCGAGGGCTACGACGCGCAGGCCGCGCATCCGTCGCCCAGGCAGGTTCCCACGGAAGCCGCAAAGCGGGCGCCGCCGAAGACATCGTCGCGGCACATCACGATCGCACTCGATCCCGGGCACGGCGGCGAGGATCCCGGCGCGATCGGTCGCCGTGGCACGTTCGAGAAGACCGTCGTGCTCGCGATCGGCCGCAAGTTGCAGCGCGTGCTCGCGTCCGACCGCAACCTGCGCGTGATGCTGACGCGCAACGACGACTACTACGTTCCACTTGCCGAGCGCGTGCGCAAGGCGCGGCGCGTGCAAGCGGATCTGTTCGTGTCGATCCACGCCGATGCGTTTCGCGAATCGTCGGCGCGCGGCTCGTCGGTGTTCGCGCTCTCCGAGCACGGCGCGACGAGCGCGGCGGCGCGCTGGCTCGCGCAGAAGGAGAATGCGGCCGACCTGATCGGCGGCGTCAATCTCGACGTCAAGGATTCGGTGCTCGCGCGGACGCTGCTCGACCTGTCGCAGACCGCGCAGATCAGCGACAGCCTCAAGGTCGGGCAGGAGGTGCTCGAAGGGATCGGGACGCACAACCCGCTGCACAAGGGCACCGTCGAGCAGGCGGGGTTCGCCGTGCTGAAGGCGCCCGACATTCCGTCGATCCTGATCGAAACGGCATTCATCTCGAATCCCGACGAGGAGCTCAAGCTGCGCAACGCGCGCGAGCAGCAGCGCTTCGCCGATTCGATCGCCGAGGGCATCCACCGCTACTTCGCGCAGAGTCCGCCGCTCGCGCGCGCATAGAATGGCGTCATGACAACGCTCGCGCTGCTGTTCACGAGTCCCGTCGTGATCAAGCCGATCAACGACATCGTCCGCGCGGCGATGCCGGGCGTCCGGGTCGTGAACCTGCTGGACGACGCCATTCTTGGCGACATCTCGCGCGCGGGCGATGTCGGCGCCGTCGAGCGGCGCGTGACGCTGCTCGCCCGATGCGCGGCCGACGCGAAGGCCGATGCGTTGCTGATCACGTGCTCGTCGATTGCCGAGCTCGCGCCGCCGGCGGCCGAGGCGTCGCGGCTGCCCGTCTATACGATCGACGAGGCGATGGCCGAAGAAGCGGTGCGTCTCGGATCGCGGATCGCGGTGCTCGCGACGCTCGCGACGACGCTCGATCCGACGTGTCGGCTGATCGAACGCAAGGCGAAGGCGGCGGGCAGGATCGTCACGATCCGCAGGGAACTTGCAGGCGACGCGTTCGAGCAGCTCGCACGCGGCAACGGTGCCGCGCACGACGCCATTCTTCGCAACGCGCTCGAGTCGCTTGCCGGTTCGCACGACGTGATCGTGCTGGCGCAGGCGTCGATGGCGCGGCTGCTCGACGGGCGCAGCGCGCCGCTTGCCGTTCCCGTGCTGTCGAGCCCGCGCCTCGGCATCGAGCGTGTGCGGAGTCGCTTCCTGGATCGCGGGCTCGCGGTCGGCTGACAATGTCGCGCGGATCACGGCGACGCAGCGGTCGCTAGACCGCCGAGATCGCGTAGCGCCGGCGCAGCGTGTCGGAGATCGCCTTGCCGACCGCCGACACGACGAAGACGAGCGCGATGTAAAGCCCCGCCGTCGCGGTCAGGATCTCGATCGGCTCGTACCAGACGTTGACGATCTTCTGCGACTGGTACATGAGGTCCGGCACGGTGATCACCGACACCAGCGTCGACGACTTCACGATCACCGTGAACTGGTTGACGATCGACGGCGCCGAGCCGAGCGCCGCTTGCGGGAGCACGATGCGCCAGAACACGTGCACCGGCGACATGCCGACCGAGTACCCGGCTTCGCGCTGACCCTTCGCGACACCCTCGATGGCGCCCCGAAACGTTTCGGCGAGATAGCCGCTCGACTGCAGCGCCAGCGCGGCCCAGGCCGCCGCGAAGAACGAATCGGGCCAGCCGAACACCGCAGGCCAGACGTAGTTGACCCAGAGAAGCTGAACGAGGATCGGCGTCGCGCGGAAGAACTCGATCAGCAGGATCGCCGCGGGCCGCAGCGGCCGCACGTACATCCGCACGAGGCACAGCAGCAGCCCGATAAGGACGGCGATCACGAACGCGATCGCGCATACCTTGATCGTGACGACGAGCCCTGCCAGCAGCGCATCGCGCTGGTCCCAGACGAGTCGTTGCCAGTTGCCCATCGTGCCGGCTCAGGCGTAGATCTTCGCGCGCCAGCGCTCCGACAGCGCGCGCAACGCGCTGCTGCCGGCGAGGACCACGGCGAAATACGTGAGGGCCGCGCCGGTGTAGAGCGGCAGCGGCCGCATTTCCTGCTGTGTGATCATCGTCACGTCGTACATGAGGTCGGGCACCGCGATCAGCGACACGATCGTCGTCGCCTTGAAGAGCGATATGAACTGGTTGACCGATTCGGGCAGCATCCGGCGCACGACCTGCGGGAGCACGATGCGCCGGAAGATGAGCCGCTCCGGCATGCCGAGCGAGCGGCCCGCTTCGACGTGCGCAAGCGGAATCGCCTCGATGCCCGCGCGGAACGTCTCGGCGAAATAGCCGCTGTAGACGAGGCCGAGGCCGATGACCGACGAGGCGAACGGGTTGAATTCGAGGCGGCTGCGCAGCAGGTAGCTCAGAAGCAGGGGCAGCACGAAGTGCACCCAGACGACCATGATGTACTCGGGCGCATTGCGAAACGTCTCGACGTACAGCGTGCCGAGCGCCCGCAGCGGCCACAGCCGGTTCACGCGCGCGAGCGCTGCGCCGAGCCCCACGAGCAGCGCGACGATCGCCGAGGCCGCGAACACGTAGAAGTTGACCGCGAGCCCGTGCAGCAGGACGTTGCGGTACTCCCAGAACAGGGAAAGGTCGAGCGCCTGGTGCAGCGATTCGGACACCGTCGCGTCAGCGCAGATGCTTCGAGATGAACTGCCGCAGGCGTTCGGAGTTCGGTGCGCCGAACAGCGCCTCGGGCGGACCCTCCTCCTCGATCAGGCCGTTGTGCAGGAACATCACGCGGTCCGACACGTCGCGCGCGAAGCCGATTTCGTGCGTCACGACGATCATCGTCGTGCCGTCGTTCGCGAGCTCGCGCATGACGCCGAGCACTTCTTCCGTAAGCTCGGGATCGAGCGACGACGTCGGCTCGTCGAAGAGCATGACCTTGGGCTCCATCGCGAGCGCGCGCGCGATCGCGACGCGCTGCTGCTGGCCTCCCGAGAGCCGCGCCGGATATTGCAGCGCCTTCTCGGCGAGGTGCACGCGCGCGAGGCACGCATTCGCGATGTCCATCGCCTGCTTGCGCGGGAGTCCGCGCACGCGCAGCGGTGCCTCGACGACGTTGGCGAGCACCGTCATGTGCGGCCACAGATTGAACTGCTGGAAGACGATGCCCAGCTCGCGCCGCATCCGGTTGATCTCCGACAGCGAGCGCGGCTTGCGCTCACCGTCCCTGCCGTTGCGGAAGCAGAGCGACTCGCCGTCGATCAGCACGTCGCCGGCCGTGGGCGTTTCCAGATGATTGATGCACCGAAGAAGCGTGCTCTTGCCGGACCCGCTCGCGCCGATCATGCTGACGACCACGCCGCGGCGAACCTCGAACGAGACGCCCCGCAACACCTCGAGCGGCCCGAAACGCTTGTGGAGGTCGACGACCTTGATCGTGGGCGCCGTCATGGCGCCGTATGGAGGCGCACGCTCGTGCGTGGCCGGACGCTGCCGCTCGCTTGTTGACAGTGCGAATTCACTTCGCTATGGTCGCCGACGCGGAGGCCGCTTGGCAAGCATTGCATGAACGTCATCCCTGCACGAGTCGGCGCACCGCTCGACGAGATCGACACGCCCGCGCTGATCGTCGATCTCGACGCATTCGAATCCAACGTGACCAGCATGGCTGCGATCGCGCGGCAGGCCGGCGTGCGCCTGCGCCCGCACGCGAAGACGCACAAATGTCCGATGATCGCGTTGCGCCAGATCGCAGCGGGGGCCGTCGGCCAGTGCTGCCAGAAGGTCGGCGAGGCCGAGGCGCTCGTGCGTGGCGGCGTCCGCGACGTGCTCGTGAGCAATCAGGTCGTCGGCATGTCGAAGCTGCGCCGGCTCGCGTCCCTCGCCACCGAGGCCCGCGTCGGTCTTTGCTTCGACGCCGCCGAACAGGTCGAGGCGGCATCGCGCGTGGCGACCGAGTTCGGGGTGACGTTCGGCGGCCTCGTCGAAATCGAAGTCGGCATGCAGCGCTGCGGGGTCGCGCCCGGTGCGCCGGCGCGCGAGCTCGCGCAGCGGATCGCCGATGCGCCGGGCCTCGCGTTTCGCGGCATCCAGGCCTACCACGGCAGCGCCCAACACCTGCACGGTGTCGACGCGCGGCGGCAAGCCATTGCCGGTGCGGCCGCCGCGGTTCGGGAGACGCTCGCCGATATCGGGCGCTCCGGACTCGACTGCGATACGGTCGCGGGGGCGGGCACCGGAACGTTTCGCATCGAAAGCGAAAGCGGCCTGTGGAACGAGTTGCAGGCGGGCTCGTACGTGTTCATGGACACCGAGTACGCGCGAATCGGCGGAAGCGACGGCGATCGCTACACCGAGTTCCGGCACAGTCTTTTCGTCCTGGCGACGGTGATGAGCGTGCCGACGCGCGAGCGCGCGATCGTCGACGCGGGACTCAAGTCGTACAGCGCGGAGAAGGGCCTGCCGTGGGTGCAGGGCCATGACCACGTCACGGTCGTCGGCGTCTCCGACGAGCACGGCAAGCTCGAGGTCGGCAAACGTGCCGTTCCGCTGCGGCTGGGCGACAAGCTGCTGCTGATTCCGGGCCATTGCGACCCGACGGTGAATCTGCACGACTGGTATGTCGCGGTACGGAAGGGGCGCGTCGAGGCGCTCTGGCCGATCACCGCGCGCGGTGCGAGTATCTGAAGGCAATCGGCATTGCGACGTTCGAGCATGCGCGGCGGGTGCGGGTCACGCGCGTGCGATGATCGGCAAGGCGCGGGCGTCCGGCGAACGCAGCCGGGGACGCCGAAGCGTCAACCACACGTGGAGGAGGCGACATGAGCGATGCGTTGAACGAGGGCAAGCGTGACTTCCTGAAAGGGGCGGCGATGCTCGGCATGGCATCCGGCATGATCGGCGCAGCGGCCGCGCCCGGTCAGGCGATGGCGCAGATCCTCGAGACGGGCATTCGCGACGACTCGAGTTTGTCGAAGATCCGCAAGGCAGGCACGATGCGCGTCGGTTATTCGCAAACGGGACCATGGTTCTACAAGGATGCGAAGACCGGCGAACTGGGCGGCATCTACAAGGACGCGGTCGACCGGCTCGCGAAGGAAATGGAAGTCAAGGTCGAGTACAAGGAAGTCACGTTCCAGAACGCGACCGTCGGACTTCGGCGCAACGACTACGAGCTCTACGGCTCGTCGCTCACGTATACGATGGCGCGCGCGCTCGTCGTCGACTATGTTGGACCGCTATGGTCGAAGGGAAGCCTGCTTTTGGTGCGCAAGGACAGCACGTCGCGTTTCAAGACGCTCGCCGATTTCAACGAGCCGAACGTCACGTTCTCCGTCACCGCCGGCGGCAGCGAGGAGCCGCGCATCCCGATCCTGTTTCCGAAAGCGAAGCTCATCACGACCACCGGGCAGATCGTCCTCGGCGCGGAACCGGTGCGCACGAAGAAGGCCGACGTCTGGATGAGCGGCGACAGCGATGTGCTGCTCTTCGCGAAGCGCAACGCCGACTGGGCTAGCGTGTTCGATCCCGAGCATCCGATCGACAAGCGGCCCAACACGTGGGCGGTGCGCTACGGCGATTACGAATGGAAGCACTTCCTCGACTTCTTCGCGACGTTCATGACCGTCAACGGCGAGATGGAGCGCCTGTTCCAGAAGCACATGGCGGTGATCGGGAAGTGACCCGACGATGATCGTCGACTGCCACGCGCACGTTTTCCAGCCATGGGAAGCCGCGTGCGGCCATCCGTCGGCCACGATTCACCTGAAGTATCTGCAGAAGGTGGTGACGCGGCCGGCGGCACGCGCGTTTCGGGCGCGCGACGGCCTCGAGATCAGGCCGACGATGCTGTTCCGGCCCGACGACAATACGTGGGCGGGCCTCACCGACGTGAACTTCCGCGTCGGCCGCTTCGGCGCGCTCTGCTTCACCTACGAAGGCGACGATTACTACGTGCAGTACCAGCCGGTCGGGATGCAGGACATGGCATGCCCTCCGGAGTTGATGCTCGCGCAGATGACCTATGCCGGCGTCGACCGCTGCGTGCTGCAGGCGGGCGGCGGCTACGGTGCGATGAACGACTACAACGCCTTCGTTCAGCATCAGTATCCGGCGGAGTTCCTGGGCCTGTTGCACGTGGACGAAGCGACCGCCGACGTCCAGACGACGCTCGACGAGGTCGCGCGCGCGGCCGACGTGCTGGGGCTGCGCGGCCTCTACTACGCGCAGGACTTCTCGCGCCACGGCTATGCCCGCAACGTCGACCACGACGCATTCCGGCCGTTCTGGGACACGATCGTTGCGCGCAAGCTGCCGGTGTTCATCGAGCTTTCGTCGACGCCGACCTACGATCGCGGCGGCTACCTCGGCAACCTGCGCGCACTCGACGTGCTGCTCGCGCGCTACCCGGCGCACCCGTTTGTGCTCGTGATGGGTCCGCCGGTCGGCTACTTCGCTGCGAGCGGCGCGTGGGAATTCCCGGACGACGTGCTCTCGACGTACATGCGCGACAACCTGTGGATCGAGGTGATGTTTCCGATCACGTGGGGCGGCATCTGGGATTACCCGTATCCGGAAGCGCAGGCGCTGATCCGCGGCATGCGCGACCGGTTCGGCGCGAGCAAGCTGTGCTGGGGCTCCGACATGCCGAACGTCGAGCGTTTCTGCACGTATCGGCAGTGCGTCGATTACGTGCGTCGCTACTGCACATTCCTGTCCGCCGGCGAGAAGGACGCGATCCTGGGACGCAACACGGCCGCCTTGCTCGGCCTCGAAGCCCGGGCGTGAACGACGCGTCGATGCGCACGCGGGTCGGCGTCGACATCGGCGGCACCTTCACCGACCTCGTCATCCTCGACGAGACCGGGCGCGTGTTGCGCACGAAGGTTCCTTCGACTCCCGACGATTACAGCCGCGGCATCGCGCACGGGCTCGAGGCGGCATTCGCGGACACGGGTCTCGACGTCTCGCACATCGCGCAGGTGATGCACGGCACGACGGTGGCCACCAACGCGCTGCTCGAAGGCAAGGGCGCGAGGGTGGCGCTCGTCACGACGAGCGGCTTTCGCGACGTGCTGGAAATCCGCCGGCTGCGCATGCCGGTGCTCTACGACATCCGCTTCCGCAAGCCGCCGGCGCTCGTTCCGCGGCAATGGCGCTTCGAGGTTCCCGAGCGCATCGACAGCCAGGGACGCATCGAGCGCGCGCTCGACGAGACCGCGGCCGCTTCGGTGATCGACCGCATCCTCGATGCACGCATCGACACGGTCGCGATCTGTCTCATCAACGCGTACGCGAACGGCGTGCACGAGGCGAGGTTGCGCGAGATGATCCGGGCGCGCGCGCCGGATGTCGCGGTGTCGATCTCGAGCGAGCTCGTGCCCGAGATCCGCGAGTATGAGCGCACGAGCACGACGGTCGTGAACGGGTACGTGCTGCCGCTGGTGCGGCGCTACCTCGAGGGACTCGACGCGCAGTTGTCGGCGCGCGGCATCGGCACGAAACTCACGATCATGCAATCGAGCGGCGGCGCCATGAGTGCCGCCGCCGCGGCGGAGCGGCCGATCCATATCATCGAATCGGGTCCTGCGGCCGGCGTCGTCGGCGCGGCCGAGTTCGCGCGACGCCTCGACAACGCGAGCCTGCTCACGTTCGACATGGGGGGCACCACCGCCAAGGCTGCTCTCGTCGAAGGCGGCCGCTTCCTTCGCGTCAATTCTTTCGAAGTGGGCGGAGGCATCAACATCGCGGGACGCCTGCTCTCCGGCGGCGGATATCACGTCAGTGCGCCGGCCATCGACATCGCGGAGGTCGGCGCAGGGGGCGGCAGCATCGCGCGCATCGATGCGGGTGGCCGCCTGATCGTCGGTCCGGACAGCGCAGGCGCCGAGCCGGGTCCCGCGTGCTACAAGCGCGGGGGCACGTTGCCGACGGTCACCGACGCGAACGTGGTGCTCGGCTTCATCAATCCGCGCGCACTTGCGGGCGGCCGCTTGCCGATCCATCGCGATGCAGCGTGCGCCGCGATCGAAATGCACATTGCGCGGCCGCTCGAGCTCGATCTGCATGCCGCCGCGTGGGGCGTGCATCGCGTCGCGAATGCGGCGATGGCGCGAGCGCTTCGTGCGGTATCCACCGAGCGCGGCCACGATCCGCGGAAGCTTTCGCTGCTGGCGTTTGGCGGCAACGGACCGGTGCACGCGTCGACGCTCGCGCGGCTGCTCGACATACGGAGGATCCTCGTCCCTCCCGCGCCGGGCGTCTTCAGCGCGCTCGGCATGTTGTTCCCCGACATCGAGCACCATTACGTGCGTACGCACAAGCGCGGTCTCCGCGAGCTCGACCTGTCCGCGCTCGAGTCGACGTTCGGCGCATTGCTCGCCGCGGGAAGCAGTGCGCTCCGCGACGAAGGCTTTCCGAGCGATCAGCATCGTTTCGAGCGGCTGCTCGATCTGCGCTACGCCGGCGCGAACAGCGAATTGACGTTGCCGTTCCCGTCCGCCGAGGACGGCGACAGGATCGCGGCGCTGCGCGATGCGTTCGCGTCGGCGCACGTTCGTCACTATGGATACCAGTCCGACGACGAGGCGGTCGAAATCGTGAACGTGCGCGTGATCGCACGCGCATCGAGGCAGGGA
>Ga0134128_10008891_pt1 | contig 12077 bp, 9 predicted proteins | sample KB31754_FD_96462 | JGI IMG/M metagenome (GOLD analysis project Ga0134128, IMG submission 96462) | Terrestrial soil microbial communities with excess Nitrogen fertilizer from Kellogg Biological Station, Michigan, USA - KB3-175-4 | ecosystem: Environmental > Terrestrial > Soil > Unclassified ...
CAGCCGGCCGGTATCGTCGACCAGGCGTATCGCCTGCAGCGCCGCCGCGTTGTCCTTGCAGCGTGGCCAGACGTCCAGCTCCTGCAACAGATCGACGGAACCGTCGAGTAACGCGGTGGTGCGGTTGTCGGCATAGGGCGCGCGGCGGGCGATCAGGGCGGTTCTGGCGCCGGTCCGCGCCACCGCAATGGCCGCCGCAACGCCGGCGGGCCCGCCACCGATCACCACCGCGTCGAAGGGGTTTTTGGCATCGCTCATATCAGGACAATTGACACTCCCCGCGGCATTTTCAAGCCCGTGCGGCAGGCCCGGCCTGTCGCGGGTTTGCGCGGCGGAACGCCGCAAGGGGCGGTGTGCAAAGATCAGCGATTCCTGATAGCACTTCGGCCCAAATGGACCACGCCAATCAACCGGATTCCTCGCCCGCGTCGCCACGAACGCGGGCGGCCGCCTTCTCCGTGCATATCTTCACGGCGCTGGGCGCCGGCATCGCATTGATCGCGCAACTGGAGGCCGTGCGCGAGCGCTGGGCGGCGATGTTCGCCTGGCTCGGTATCGCATTGGTGATCGACGCTCTCGACGGCCCGATCGCGCGGCGGCTCGACGTCATCCGGGTGCAGCCGAACTGGTCGGGCGAGGTGCTGGATCTCGTGGTCGATTTCGTCACCTACGTTTTCGTGCCGGCCTATGCGATCACCGCAAGCGGCCTGTTGCTGCCGCTGGCGGCGCCGCTGCTCGGCATAGGCATCGTGGTCTCGAGCGCGCTCTATTTCGCCGATCGGCGCATGAAATCCGACGACAATCATTTTCGCGGATTTCCCGCGTTGTGGAACGCCGCGGCGTTCTATCTGTTCCTGCTGCATCTTTCACCCGCGATCTCCAGCCTGATCGTTGCCGTCCTGATCGTGCTGACCTTCGTGCCCTTCCACGTGCTGCATCCTGTGCGCGTGGTGCGGCTGCGCGGACTGACGCTCACGCTGGTCGCGATCTGGGCGGCGCTGGTGGTCTACGCGCTCGCCAACAACTTCGATGCCGGCGCCATCGTCACCATCGCGCTCTGCGCGATTGCCGCCTGGATCGTCGGAAGCGACGCCGCGATCCGGCTGGTGAGGTCGTTCGCGCCATGATCGGATTGTGGACCAGCCCGGAAGCGTGGGCCGCACTGCTGACGCTGACCGCGCTCGAGATCGTGCTCGGCATCGACAATGTGATTTTTCTTTCCGTGATGGTGTCGCGGATCCCGCAGGCCCAGGCCCGACGCGCGCGGCAGATCGGCCTGGCGCTGGCGCTGGTGTTCCGCATCCTGCTGCTCAGCCTCTTGGTATGGCTGATCGGGCTGACCGAGGATGTGTTCGCCGTCGCCGGGATCGGCTTTTCCTGGCGCGATATCATCCTGATCGGCGGCGGACTATTTTTGATCGCCAAGGCGACGCACGAGATTCACGCGGAGGTCGAGGCCGGTGACGAAGACCCAGGCGGTACCGCATCAAAGGCAGGCGCGTTCGCCTGGGTGATCGTCCAGATCATCATCATCGATCTGGTGTTCTCGCTGGATTCGATCATCACCGCGATCGGCATGGCGCAGGACCTCCAGATCATGATCGCGGCCGTCGTGATCGCCTGCTTCATCATGTATGTGTCGTCCGGGCCGGTCGCCAAATTCGTGGCCGAACATCCGACCACCAAGATGCTGGCGCTGGCGTTCCTGGTGCTGATCGGGGTGGCGCTGGTCGCCGATGGCTTCAAGTTTCATATTCCGCGCGGCTACATCTATTTTGCCATCGCGTTCTCGGCGCTGGTCGAAATGTTCAATGTGCTGGCAAAGGCCAATCGCGGCAGAGCTGGTAAATAGCAGGCAAAATTGTTCCCGTTCGACGCTCGCCGGGTGGTCGAGTTGACAAGGCTGCTTCGATGGCCTTCGATTCAATGGATGAATACCAGGCTATGCCGCGGGAGGAGACGAAATGACGAAAGCCGTGCGGGTGCACAAGGTCGGCGGCCCGGAAGCGCTGGTTTACGAGGCGATTGACGTGCCGGCCCCGGGACCCGGTGAGGTCCGCATTCGCCAGCACGCCGTCGGCCTCAATTTCATTGACGTCTATTATCGCACCGGCCTCTACAAGGCGCCCGGCCTGCCGTGCATTCCCGGCAACGAAGCCGCCGGCGAGGTGCTGGCGGTCGGTCCCGGCGTGACCAATTTCCACCCCGGCGATCGCGTCGCCTATTACCACAACCTCGGCGCCTACGCGTCCGAGCGCAACATTCCCTGGGAGAAGCTCGTCAAGCTTCCCGACCACATCACCTACGAGCAGGCCGCCGTGCTGATGCTGAAGGGACTGACGGTCTGGTATCTCCTGCACAAGACCTTCAAGGTCGAACCGCACCATCGGGTCCTGATCCACGCCGCTGCCGGCGGCATTGGCCTGTTGGTCTGCCAATGGGCGAGGGCGCTCGGCGCCCATGTGATCGGTACCGTGGGGTCGAAAGCCAAGGCGGAGGTTGCGCTCGCCAATGGCTGCGATCACGTCATCCTCTATAACGAGGAGGATTTCGTCGCGCGCGTAAGGCAGATCAGCCGCAACGAACTCTGCGACGTGGTCTATGACGGCGTCGGCAAGACCACATTCCCAGGCTCGTTGTCCTGCATCAAGCCGCGCGGATTGTTCGTCAGTTTCGGCAACGCGTCCGGCCCGGTGCCGCCGTTCGCGCTCGCCGAACTCAACAATCATGGCTCGCTGTTTGCGACCCGGCCGAAGCTGAACGACTATATCGGCACCCGCAAGGAACTGCTGGAGGGCGCCGACACGGTGTTCGCCGCGGTCATCAACGGCAAGCTGCACGTTCCGATCAACCACGCCTACGCGCTGAAAGACGCCGCCAAGGCACATATCGATCTCGAAGGCCGCGCCACCACCGGCGCGGCCATCATGCGGCCGTAGTCGTCGTCATTGCGAGCGCAGCGAAGCAATCCAGAGCCAGGAAGGAAGACTGGATTGCTTCGTCGCTTTGCTCCTCGCAATGACAAGGGGGCGGCGCTACGCCACCAGTCGCGCGGCGCCTGCCTTGGTCAATATCCCGTCGAGCCCGTCGATCATCGCGCCGATCTCCTCGCGGGAAACGTTGAGCGCCGGCATGAAGCGCAGCGCGTCCGGTTGCGGCGAGTTCAGGAGCAAGCCCTGTTCGAACGCTTGCGCGACGATCGACGCGCCGATCGGCAGTTTTAGGTCGAGCGCCAGCAGCAATCCACGGCCGCGGACTTCGCCGAGGCCATGCCTTGCAGAGAGCCGCTGAAGCTCAGTCTCGAGGTGCCGTCCGGCCTCGACGGTCGCCTGCAGGAATTCGAGCGTTACGACTTGTTCGAGCACGGCGAGCCCCACAGCGCACATCAGCGGATTGCCGTTGAACGTGCCGCCTTGGTCGCCATGTTCGAAACAGGAAGCTTTCTCGGTCGCGAGCAAGGCCGCCAGCGGCACGCCACCGCCGATCCCTTTGCCAAGTGTCATGATGTCAGGCTCGATGCCGGCATGCTCATAGTGGAACAGCTTTCCGGTGCGGCCCATGCCAGTCTGTATCTCGTCGAAGATCAGCAGCAGGCCGTGCTGTTGGGTCAGCGCGCGCAACTCCTGCAGGAACCGATCGGTCGCCGGCCATACGCCGGCTTCGCCCTGAATCGGCTCCAACATCACGGCGACGGTCTTGTTGTTGATCAACCGCTCGACGGAATCGATATCGTTCAGTTCGGCCTTGCGGAAGCCCGGCACCTTCGGCTCGAACAGCGGCTCGAAGGCCTTCTTGCCCGACGCCGACATCGTCGCCAGCGTGCGGCCGTGAAAGCCGCCGGCAAAGCTGATGATCTCATGCGCGCCATTCTTGTGTAGTACGCCGTATTTGCGCGCGAGTTTGATTGCGCCCTCATTGGCTTCCGCGCCTGAATTGGCAAAGAACACCCGATCGAAGCAACTGTTGGCGACGAGCGCCTGTGCGAGCTTGAGGCTCGGACCGTTGTAGAATGCCGGGCTCGGCGTCAACAGCAGCTTTGCCTGCGCGGCGAGCGCGTCGGCGATGCAGGGCGGGGAGTGGCCGAGGCAATTGACCGCCCAACCCTGCACGAAATCGAGATAGCGCTTGCCGCTATCGTCCCACAGCCAGGAGCCTTCGCCGCGGACGAACACGGCCGGCGGGCGCGCGGTGATGTCCATCAGCGCGTCGTACGGATGGGGTGCGGTGGTCATGTCGATCTCCTGTGGGGTTTGGGGGTGAAAACACGGGCCGAAACGCGAGAAGGCCGCACTTTTGAGGGTGCGGCCTTCTCGAAAACTGGGCTGAGCTTGTTAGCTAATCAGCGTTGTCGTCGGACTCGGCGCGACCCATCATCGTCGATCGAGCGACGACGGAAAGCTGCGCGGCGGTTGGTCCGGGTGAACATCATGATGCGGCCATACAGCCGAAACGCCGGTTCTGTCAATAGCCGATCGCGGTGCGCTTGCGGTCAGAAGCCGGTGACGCTGCCATGCAGGTCGTACTCGTCGGCGCGCTCGATCTTCGCGGTGACGATCTCGCCGACCTTCAGCGGACGACGGCTCGAGAGGTACACCGCGCCGTCGATCTGCGGGGCGTCGGCCTTGGAACGGCCCTTTGCGACGGTCGGACCGACTTCGTCGATGATGATCTGCTGCCGCGAGCCGACCTTGCGCTTGAGCCGGCGCGCCGAGATCTTTTGCTGCCGCGCCATCAGCGCGTTCCAGCGCTCCTGCTTGACCTCGTCGGGCACCGCATGGCCGATCGCATTCGACGACGCGCCGGCGACGGGTTCGTATTTGAAGCAGCCGAGCCGATCGATTTCGGCCTCTTCGAGCCAGTCGAGCAGGTAGGCAAAATCGGAATCGGTTTCGCCGGGAAAGCCGACGATGAAGGTCGAGCGCAGCGTCAGTTCCGGACATTCCGCGCGCCATTTCTGGATGCGCGCCAGCGTCTTTTCCTGCGCCGCGGGGCGCTTCATCGCCTTGAGCACTTCCGGACTGGCGTGCTGGAAGGGAATGTCGAGATACGGCAGCACCTTGCCTTCGGTCATCAGGCCGATGACTTCGTCGACATGCGGGTAGGGGTAGACATATTGCAGCCGCACCCAGGCGCCGAGTTCGCCGAGTTCCCTGGCGAGGTCGAAGAACTTCGCCCGAACCTGCCGGTCCTTCCACGGGCTCTCGGCGTATTTGACATCGACGCCGTAGGCCGACGTGTCCTGCGAGATGACCAGCAATTCCTTGACGCCGGCAGTGACGAGTTTTTCGGCCTCGCGCAGCACGTCGCCGGCCGGGCGCGACACCAGGTCGCCGCGCAGCTTCGGGATGATGCAGAAGCTGCAGCGGTTGTTGCAGCCCTCGGATATCTTCAGATACGCGTAATGTCGCGGCGTCAGCTTGACGCCCTGCGGCGGCACCAGATCGAGATGCGGATTGTGCGCCGGCGGCAACGCCCGATGCACCGCCTCCAGCACGCTCTCATATTGCTGTGGGCCGGTGATCGACAACACACCGGGATAGGCGGCCTCGATCTGCTCGGGTTCCGCGCCCATGCAGCCGGTCACGATTACCTTGCCGTTTTCGGCCATCGCCTGCCCGATGGCGCCGAGCGACTCCTGCTTGGCGCTATCGAGGAAGCCGCAGGTGTTGACGATCACGATGTCCGCGCCGTCATGCTTGCGGGCGAGTTCATAGCCTTCCGCGCGCAACCGGGTGATGATCCGCTCGGAATCCACCAGCGCCTTGGGGCACCCCAGGGAGACAAAGCTGATTTTGGGCGCGGCGGCCTGCGGCATAGTGTTCCAATGGCTTGATTGATCGGCTGCAACTAGTCCCAATTGCTCATAATTACAAGGCTTTGAGCCGGCCTTTGGCATGCTATGGGATGTGTGAGCCGAACAGAGTCATCGATGGGCGCCGAGCCTCCTCAGAAAGAAGCTTCCCCCAAGATCGTCATTGTCGACGAGAGTCCGATCCGCGCCGCGATCCTGGAAGAGGGATTGCGCGAGGCCGGCTTTACCGGCGTCGTTCACATCAGCGAAATGCAGAGTCTGCTGCAACGGATCTATGCGCTCGATCCGGACGTCATCCTGATCGATCTTGAGAACCCCAGCCGCGACATCCTGGAACAGATGTTCCAGGTCAGCCGTGCCGTGCGGCGGCCGATCGCGATGTTCGTCGACCAGAGCGACGCCGCCTCGATCCAGGCTTCGGTCGACGCCGGGGTTTCCGCCTATATCGTCGACGGCCTGAAGAAGGAACGGATCAAACCGATCCTCGACCTCTGCGTTTCCCGTTTCAACGCGTTCGCGAAGCTGCAGGATGAGCTCGATCGGGCCAAATCCGCGCTGGAAGACCGCAAGGTGATCGACCGGGCCAAGGGAATCCTGATGAAGCTGAAAGGCCTCACCGAGGACGAGGCTTACGTGCTGCTGCGATCGACCGCCATGCGGGAGAAAAAGAAGATCAGCGAAATCGCACAGTCGATCCTGACGGCGTCCGAGCTGCTGAAATGAACGGCGCCCTGCATATCGGCTTCATTCCGCTGATCGACGCGGCCGCCTTGATCGTCGCGGTCGACAAGGGTTTTGCCAAAGCCGAGGGGCTGGACGTCACGCTGGCGCGGGAGGTCTCATGGTCCAACGTCCGCGACAAACTCAATATCGGCCTGTTCGACGCCGCGCATCTGCTGGCGCCGGTGGCGATCGCCTCGAGCCTTGGCGTCGGCCACGTCAAGGTGCCGATCATGGCGCCGTTCAACCTCGGCCTCAACGGCAATGCCATCACCGCTTCGCCGGAGCTGCATGCGGCGATCCTGCGCGAGGTCGAAGGCGATCCGTTCGATCCGATGGCGACGGCGCGGGCGTTGGCGCGCGTGGTAGCGGCGCGGCGCAGGAGCGGCGCGGAGCCGCTGACCTTCGGCATGACCTTCCCGTTCTCTACCCATAATTACCAGTTGCGGTTCTGGATGGCCGCCGGTGGCGTCGATCCCGATGAGGACGTTCGGATGGTGGTGCTGCCGCCGCCCTATATGGTCGAGAGCCTTGCCGGCAAGCAGGTCGATGCGTTTTGCGTCGGCGATCCCTGGAATTCCATCGCCGTCGATCGTGGCGTCGGCTGCATTCTGAATTTTGCTTCCGACATTCTGCCGCGTGCGGTGGAGAAGGTGCTGGCGTTCAGACAAGGCTGGTCGGAGAGGAACAAGGAGACCGTCTCCGCGCTGGTTCGCGCCGCTTTTCGCGCCGCCGAGTTCATCGAACAGCATGAGAATCGCGCCGAAGTCGCGCGCATCCTGTCTCATCCCGGTCGCATCGGCGTACCCGCCGATGTCGTCCAGCGCACGCTGGACGGTCGGCTCAAGGTATCGGCGGACGGGACCATGCTGGAAAGCCGGAACTACCTGCTGATCGGGCGTGAGGGTGCGGCACGCCCCGATCCAGTGCAGGCGGCATGGCTATACGCCCAGATGGTGCGCTGGAAACAAACGTCTCTCAGCCCGGCAGCGCTGGATGCGGCCATGGCTGTGTTCCGGCCCGATCTCCACGACGCGGCGTTGGGCCGGTCGGCCGTTGCGGGGGCCTCTGAAAGCCCTGGACGGATCGAGGCGTTCGCGGGTCCGACCTTCGATCCCGGTGATATCCGGACGTACCTGGCCGCATTCGGCAGCCCTGAACGCACGAATGGCTAGATATTAAGCAATGCGATTCGAGGGCTATATTTTGAGCAATTGCTGCCCCGAACGGCATGAATGAGAAATCAAAACATTCATCCCCTCACATGCCGCCGTCACTCTATCTCGTTGTTTAAAAACATATTTTCAAGAATTTCTGCACTGGCACACGACTTGAATAGAGGTTGTGGCCGGCGGTCGTCGATGTCTGCTGGAGTTCCGCAGCAACGACGCTGACCGGAATGTTCCGAGACCTCCGACGCGGCTCCGCCCGCGCGCCGGTTTCCGGACACCGCACCCATTCCTCGTTTGAGCTGCGCAAGCGCGGCGATTGGAGCCTCGTTATGGATTACGCGAAACCGGCCGACGTGGTCGCTGCCATGGTCGATGCCAGCCTGAAGAAGCTGGCGTTGGCGCCACGCGACCTGCTGATCCGCGGCGCGCTTTCCGGTGCGCTGCTTGGTGCGGCAACGACGCTTGCCTTCAGCGGAGCCCTCACCACGGGACAGCCGCTGGTGGGCGCCATCATCTTTCCCGTCAGCCTCGTGATGATCGTGGTGCTTGGCCTCGAACTCCTGACCGGAAGCTTTGGGCTGCTGCCGTTGGCGCGCCTTGAGGGAAAAGCGTCATGGAACGCGATAGTCGTGAACTGGTCATGGGTGTTTCTTGCAAACCTGCTTGGCAGCATGGCCTATGGCGTCCTGCTGGCGATCGCCCTGACCAACATGGGCACGGTGGCGCCCTCGGGCATTGCCGCCCGCATCATCCAGGTCGCGGAAGCCAAGACGGTTGCCAACGAGGCGATCGGCGCGGCCGGCATGGTCAGCGTTTTCGTCAAGGCGATCCTCTGCAACTGGCTGGTCTGCCTAGGCGTCGTGATGGGGATGACCTCAAGCTCGACGGTCGGGAAGATCGCCGCGATCTGGCTGCCGATCTTTCTGTTCTTCGCGCTCGGGTTTGAACACGCGGTCGTCAACATGTTCGTCATTCCGACCGGCATGCTGCTCGGCGCCAAGGTCAGCCTCTATCAATGGTGGGTCTGGAACCAGATTCCGGTGACGCTCGGCAACCTGGTCGGCGGCTTCGTCTTCACCGGGCTTGCGCTGTACGCGACGTTCAAGCCGACGGGACAATCGGCGGCGGAGTCTTCCTCGCTGGTGTCCCAGGTTGCCGCCGAATAACGAAAGTCACGACAGGTCATGAAGCTCGAAACAACGTCAGCCGATTTCAGCGACGAACAGAAGCGGTACCTCGAAGGCTTCATGTCGGGCCTGCAGGTCGGACGCGTCGGCCGCAATGCCGGCCTCACGGGCGGTTCAAGCGCGCCCGCCGCCAAGGTGGATTCCGAGCCCGTCGGTCCGGATGCGCCGGGGCTGAAGGCCCAGGACAAGCTTCTTCGCGACGGCAAGAAGCTATCGGACCCGGAAAAATTCAAGCGCGAGCAGCATCCGTTCGATGCCTATGAACGCCTCAAGGAGCAGGCGAAAAACAACGCCGCGCCGACGCCTGCGGACAATTTCCGCTGGCGCTATTACGGCATTTTCTATGTCGCGCCGGCGCAGGATTCCTACATGTGCCGGCTGCGAATCCCGAATGGCATCCTGCAGCACTGGCAATTGGACGGCCTGGCCGGCCTGGCCGAGCGTTTTGCCGGCGGCTATTCGCACGTCACCACCCGCGCCAACGTTCAACTGCGCGAAATTCCGCCAAAACACACTGTCGGCCTGATCGAGGGCATCCAGGACATCGGGCTGTGCTCGCGCGGTTCGGGCGCGGACAATATCCGCAACGTCACGGGAACGCCGACCGCGGGTATCGATCCGGTCGAATTGCTCGACACCAGGCAATACGCGCGCGAATGGCACTACCACATCCTCAACGACCGTTCGCTGACAGGGCTGCCGCGTAAATTCAACGTGGCGTTCGATGGCGCCGGCAAGATCGCCGTGCTCGAGGACACCAACGACATCGCGTTCGCCGCCGTCGAGGTGAAAGACGGTTTCGGCGCCGCGCCCGGCGTCTGGTTCCGGCTCGGGCTTGGCGGCATTACCGGGCACAAGGATTTTGCCCGGGAAACCGGCATCATCGTCCGGCCGGAAGACGCGACCATGGTCGCCGACGCCATCGTGCGGGTGTTCATCGAGACCGGCGATCGCACCAATCGCCTGAAGGCGCGGATGAAATACGTGCTGGACGCGATGGGGCTGGAACAATTCCTGCTCGCGGTCGAGGCGCGATACGGCAAGCCATTTACCCGCGTGCCGTCGCAAGCAATCGTGACGCGGCCCGCGTTCGACCGGCTGGCGCATATCGGAGTCCACAAGCAGAAGCAGGGCGGTTTGAACTGGATCGGCGTGGTATTGCCGCTGGGCAAGCTGACCGGCGAACAAATGCGGGGCCTCGCCAGGATCGCGTCCGATCTCGGCGACGGCGACATCCGGCTGACGGTCTGGCAAAATCTTCTGCTCTCGGGCGTTGCCGACGACAAGGTCGCGCCGGCGACCGCGGCGATCAAGGCGATCGGGCTCGCGGTCGAAGCATCGCCGATCCGCGCGGGCCTGGTTGCCTGCACGGGAAATGCCGGCTGCAAGTTCGCGGCATCCGACACCAAGCGACATGCCGCCGAGATCGGCGACTGGTGCGAGACGCGGGTGCCGATCGAGACGCCGATCAACATCCATCTGACCGGCTGCCATCACTCCTGCGCCCAGCACTACATCGGGGATATCGGCCTGATCGCGGCGAAGGTGCCGGTTGGAGCCGATGACGACACCGTAGAGGGCTATCATCTGTTCGCCGGCGGCAGCTTTGGACCCGGAGCCGACATCGGCAAGGAAATTTACCGCGACATCAAGGCAGAGGACGCGCCGAAAACCGTGGAACGGCTGTTGAAGGCCTACGTCGCACATCGCGCCTCCGTCGACGAGACGTTCCTTGCATTTTCACGCCGCCACGATGGCGAAAGCCTGAAGAAGATGGCGGAGGCAGAGAGCACCCCATGAACCAGTTGACGCCCCCGCCGCGGCTCGAGGTCATTCCGGAAAACGCGCCGTTCTCCGACGCCCAGCGCACCTGGCTCAACGGTTTTTTGGTCGGGCTATTGCAGCTCGACGGCTCGGTGCCCCTGTCGCCGGAGCAGGGCGCGGCCCTGTTGCAGGGTGCCGCAGGCGACATCGATGACGGCGAGGCTCCGTGGCACGACCAGACCATGGCGATCACCGAGCGCATGAAGCTCGCCGAGGGCCGGCCGTTGCGGCGGCGGATGATGGCCGCGATGGCGCAGCAGGATTGCGGCCAGTGCGGCTATAATTGCAACGACTATTCGGAGGCGATCGCGGCCAAGAGCGAGGCGCGTTTGAATCTTTGCGTGCCCGGCGGCAAGGAAACCGCGCGGATGCTGAAGGCGCTGCACGAAGAGCTCGGGAACGCGCCGCAGGCTTCGCCCGGCGCCGCCGCGCCGGCAGCGGTGACCACGCACATCCCGACCGGCGAGGCCGGCCGCTCGCGCGAAAACCCGGTCGCGGCGACCTTCGTGTCGCGTCGCCTGCTCAACAAGGCGGGATCGGAGAAGCAGACCTGGCACATCGATTTCGACCTGTCGGGCTGCGGCCTCGATTATGTCGTCGGCGATTCCTTCGGTATCTTCGCCAAGAACGATCTTGGCAATGTCGATCAGATCATCGCGCTGCTCGGCGCCTCGCATACGACCGAGGTGAACGGCAAGACCCTGCGCGACGTCCTGATATCCGACGTTTCGCTGTCGCCCGCGCCGGACACGCTGTTCGAGCTGCTGTCGTTCATCACCGGCGGCGCGCAGCGCGAGAAGGCGCGCGCGCTGGCGCAAGGCGAAGACCCCGACGGCGACGCCGCGACGCTCGACGTGATGGCGGCGTTGCAAAAATTCTCCGGCGTGCGGCCGCATCCCGAAGCGTTTGTCGAGGCGCTGGAGCCGCTGCAACCGCGGCTTTATTCGATCTCCTCGTCGCACAACGCGACGCCAGGAAAACTGTCGCTGACGGTCGATAGCGTGCGCTATGTGATCGGCAAGCGCAAACGGCTGGGGCTGGCCTCGATTTTCCTGGCCGAGCGCATCCAGCCCGGCGACGACGTGAAGGTCTACGTCCAGAAAGCGCATGGCTTTGCGCTGCCCAAGGATCCGAACACGCCGATCATCATGATCGGGCCGGGCACCGGCGTCGCCCCGTTCCGGGCGTTCCTGCACGACCGCCGCGCGACCGGCGCGACCGGAAAGAACTGGCTGTTCTTCGGCCATCAGCGCAGCGGCTGCGACTTCTTCTATTCCGACGAACTCAACGCTATGAAAACGGCGGGGCTGCTGACGCGGTTGTCGCTGGCGTGGTCGCGCGACGGCGACAAGAAGTTTTATG
>Ga0134128_10008892_pt1 | contig 12076 bp, 11 predicted proteins | sample KB31754_FD_96462 | JGI IMG/M metagenome (GOLD analysis project Ga0134128, IMG submission 96462) | Terrestrial soil microbial communities with excess Nitrogen fertilizer from Kellogg Biological Station, Michigan, USA - KB3-175-4 | ecosystem: Environmental > Terrestrial > Soil > Unclassified ...
AGGCGCGCGGCGAAGCGAAGGCTGGTGCCTTCGCAAGCCGTGCAACGCGGCCAGCGCGCATTCTGGCTTGAACCCTCCGGGAAGGTGCCGTATGCGTCGCATGCCGTTGTTGCAGCTCCTTGCCGTAGCACCGCTACGACGCGTCGCCGCGCCTAGGCCCGCAACGCATACGGTACCTTCGCACTCCCAAATTAAATGTCAACAGGCCCTAGGCCAATAACCATTCTTCAATAAAGCCCAGAGACATGACTATCCAGGAAGACTACGCCGCCAAACGCATGTCGCCGCAAGAGGCGATGAATCTGTTGAAAAATGACGACGTTATCGTCGTGCCCACGGGTGTCGGCGAGCCGCCTTCCTTGCTGCATGCCTTGTCTGCGGTACGGCGCAATTTCCGCAACGTCAAGGTCGCGCAAATCCTGGCCATGCGCAAATACGAGTATTTCGATTGCGACACCGTGGAGCACGTGCAACATACGGCCTTCTTTTTCGGTGGCGCCTCGCGTGCGTGCGGGCAGGGCGGCTGGGGCGACTTCATTCCGAATTATTTTTCGGAAATCCCCATGCTGATCGAGCGCGACCTGGTGCGCTCCGACGTGGTATTCACCATGGCTTCCCCCATGGATGCCCACGGTTATTTTTCCTTGAGCCTGGGCACGGACTATACGCTGGCGGCAGTGGCCAAGGCTCGCGCGGTGGTGCTGGAAGTCAATCCGAACGTGCCGTTTGCCAACGGCAACTGCCACATTCACATTTCGCAGGTGAGTGCGCTGGTGGAAAGCGAAGACCCCATCCTCGAAGTCGGCTTGCCCAAGATCGGCCCGGTGCAGGAAGCCATCGGCAAGCACGTGGCCGACATGATCGACGACGGTTCGACCCTGCAGATCGGCTATGGCGGCATTCCTGATGCGGTGGTGATGCAACTGACGCAAAAGCGCGACCTTGGCATCCATACTGAAATGATCGGCGACGGCATCATGACGCTGCTGGAAAGCGGCGCCGTAACCAATCGCAAGAAAACGCATATGCCGGGCAAGATGGTGGCGACCTTTGCCCTGGGTTCAAAGAAGCTCTACAACTTCCTCGACCGTAACCCGATGATGGAAATGCATCCGGTCAACTTCACCAACGACCCCTACGAGGCATCGAAGAACGACAACCTCGTCACCATCAATGCCACGCTGCAAGTGGACTTGCTGGGGCAATGCGGTTCGGAAAGCCTGGGTGATACGCCTTATTCAGGCACCGGTGGGCAAGTCGACTTCGTGCGGGCGGCCAACCGTTCGCGCGGCGGCAAGTCCTTCATCGTGGTGCCCTCAACCGCCAAGGGCGACACGATTTCGCGCGTGGTGCCCGTGCTCTCTCCAGGTACGCACTTGACCACCAGCAAGAACGACATCAACTACGTCGTCACCGAATACGGCGTGGCGCAATTGCGCGGCAAGTCGGGCAAGCAGCGGGCGCTGGAGATGATTGCCATCACACACCCGGATTTTCGTCCGGCGCTGCGCGAAGCGGCGAAGCAGATGCGTCTTCTTTGACCGGTGCCAGGTTGCGCAGGCGCCATGCCACGGCCAGGGCCGCCGCCAGGCACAGGCTCAGGCTGAACACGATGCCGGCCCAGCCATGGCTGCTCCAGGTGGTGCCGGCCAGTGAGCCGACCACGCTCGACCCCAGGTAATAGCAGAACAGGTACATGGCTGAAGCCAGGGCTTGAGGCGCCCTGGCGCGCCGCCCGACCCAACTGCTGGCGACCGAATGGCTGCCGAAGAAGCCAAACGTGAACAGGGCAATGCCGGGCACGATCAGGTAAAGCGAATTCGACAGCGTCAACAGCAGGCCGCCAAACATGATGCTGATCGCAACCCAGAGCACGCGCCGGCGGCCGAATTTGTCGGCCATCCTGCCGGTGGCGACCGAGGAAAAGATGCCGGTCAGGTAGAGCGAGAAAATGGTTGAAATCTGGCCCTGGCGCAAGCCGAATTGTGGCTGCATCAGGCGGAAGCCCATGTAGTTGTAAAGGCTGACGAAGCAACCCATCAAGAGGAAGGCCAGAAGGAACAAGAAGGGCAGGCCGGGGTTTCGCAGGTGGCTGCGCAAGCCGGCGGCAATCGCAGCGGGATTGAACTCGCTCTTGTGAAAACGCCTGGAGGCCGGCAGGCTGCGCCAGAACTCGATGCCGGCAAACAGGCTGAACAAACCGATCACGGCCATGGCGCCGCGCCAGGACCATAGTTCGGCCAGGTTGGACGCCACCACGCGCCCCAGCATGCCGCCCAGGGCGCTGCCGCCGATATACAAGCCCATGGCGAAGCCCAGTGAAGACGAATCCATTTCCTCGCTCAGGTAAGCCATGGCCACGGCCGGCAAGCCAGCCAACACCACGCCGAGCAAACCGCGCAAGAGCAGCAATTGTGCATAGCCGCTGGAAAAGGCGCAGGCAATCGTCATCAGCGCGGACAACATCAAGGCGCCGCACATCAGGGACTTGCGCCCCACCGCGTCGGAAATTGCACTGGCGACCATCAGGCTGATGGCGAGCGCCCCGGTCGAAACCGACAGCGACCAGCTGCTTTGCACCGGCGTCAGGTTGAATTCCTTGACGAACACCGGCATCAGCGGCTGTATGCAATACAGCAAGGAAAACGTGGAAAAGCCGCCCAGGAACAGGGCGCGGTTGGTGCGCCGGAATTCAATCGTGCCACTTTGGGTACGGGCCGGAAGAGTCATGCCGGATATGCTCACAATGTTACCTCGAAGAACCAGTCAGTTCATCTTAGGATTGTGCATTAATACTGTCCAATATATATTAAAGTCATTATTCATACTTTAAAACGATAAATGGAGCTACGCCACCTGCGTTATTTTGTCGCCGTCGCGGAAGAATTGCACTTTACGCGTGCTGCAGAGCGCCTGCACCTGGGCCAGCCACCCTTGTCGGCGCAGATCCAGGCACTCGAGCGCGAAGTTGGTGCGCAATTGCTGGAGCGTACCAAGCGTTCGGTGCGGCTGACCGATGCCGGCAAGCTGTTTCTGGAAGACGCGCGGCGCATCCTGGCGCTGTCGGAGCAGGCCGGGGAAAATGCGCGGCGTGCCAGCCGTGGCGAGATCGGTGAGTTGCGCGTCGGTTTCACCTCGTCCATGCCGTTTTCCGAAATCCTGCCGCGCGTGGTCAATCTTTACCGGCGGCGTTACCCGCAGGTGAACCTGTCGCTCCAGGAGATGGCCACCATGCGCCAGATTGAAGCGATAGCGGACCGCGTGCTCGATCTGGGCTTCATCCGCACGCCGGAGCTTGATGTCGATACCGGCGTTGAGCTGACCACATTGCGCCACGACCCGCTCGTGATGGTGCTGCCCACTTCACACCCACTGGCCCGGCACAAGACTGTCAAGATTGAAGACTTGGATGGTGAGCCTTTTGTGGCCTATTCGCGCAATGTCGGCGCAGGCTTGCATGCGCAAGTCATGAAGCTGTGCCGCGACGCTGGGTTTGAATTGACGGTGGCGCAGGAGGTGCGCGAAGCCGCCATCATCATCGGGCTGGTCGCCGCCGGCTGCGGCATTTCCGTGCTGCCCGAATCCTTTCAATGTATCAAGATGAGCGGGGTGTGCTATCGCATGATTGCCGACAAGGCGGCCACCACGGCTTTGATGCTGGCGCGGCGCAAGGGCGACAACTCCACGCTGGTGGATTCGTTCCTGGCCCTGGCGCAGGGCCAGCCTCAGAGCCTGCCTATTTGACGCGCTGCTTTTCCAGCTTGCGCGCGAGGGTGCGCCGGTGCATGCCGAGCCGGCGCGCGGTCTCGGAGATGTTGAAGTCGGTCTCTACCAGCACCTGATGGATGCGTTCCCATTCGAGGTTCTTGATTGAAGTCGAGCGGTTGGTCAATTCAACTTCGGTTGTGCCGGCAACGTGGCCGAATGCGGCTTCAATGTCGTCGCTGTTCGATGGCTTGGCCAGGTATTGGCAAGCTCCAAGCTTGATTGCTTCAACAGCCGTGCCGATACTGGCAAAACCCGTCAACACCACAATCAGTGCAGCAGGGTTGTGTTGGTGTAGAAGCTGTACGCAAGCGAGGCCGGAACTGGCGCCGTTGAGCTTCAAGTCGACCACGGCGTAGCCCGGTGTGCTGCTTGCTTCATAACTCGGCAGCAGGGCTTCCATTTCTTCCAGGCTCTTGGCATGCCGGACTTCGTAGCCGCGCCGCTCGAACGAACGCGACAGGGTGCGGGCAAAGGCTTCGTCATCTTCGACGATCAGGAGCTGGCGCTTATCGCTCATGGCGCGTCCCCCGGCTCGTTTTCCTGCCCATTCTCGTCGCGATAACGAATCGATGCCAGCGGCAGGCTCAATTGCACCTCGGCGCCACCTTGTTCGCGGTTCTTTACCGACACTTCGCCATCGAGCTTGCGTGCCACGTTGACCACGAAGAAGAGTCCCAGGCCGGAACCCGGCCGTCCCTTGGTCGATTGATAGGGTTTGCCGATCTGCGGCAGCATCGTGGGCACGAAGCCCGGCCCCTTGTCCGACACACACAGCAGCAGCGTTTCGCCCTCGCGTTTGACTTCCATGCCCACCCATTGGGGCGAAGCTTCGAGCGCGTTGTCGAGCACGTTGGCGATCATCTGCTTCAATGCCGTATCGGACACGACCGGGATATCTTCCTCGATCTTGTTCTCGTACGCGAAAGTGACGATGGAGCGGCTGCCGCACCAGTCATAGACCAGGTCGTTCAGGAAAGTGTTGAGCGTGGTTTTGGCCGAGGAGATGCCACGCGCTTCTCCGGCCGAGAGCAGGATGCCGGAGAGGATGCTCTTGCAGCGCTCCAACTGGGCCTGCATCTCGGCGATGTCTTCCTGGATTTCCCGGGCCGCAAAGGGTTTCATGCGTTTCCAGTCGCCCAGGATCACCGACATGGTTGCCATCGGCGTGCCCAGTTCATGCGCCGCGCCCGAGGCCAGCAAGCCCATGCGCACGATATGTTCTTCTTCCACCGCATGGCGCCGCATTTCGGCCAATTTTTCGGCGCCGGCACGGCGCGTGCCGTTGATGCGCGTGATATAGGTGACGAGCAAGCCTGCATTCAACAGGAAACAGATCAGCAAGCCTGCCACATAGAGCCGCGAAATGCTGCCATCTTCGGTCTGCGGCAAGACCAGGTGGTCGGGCAGCAGCGACAGGCCGGCCAGGCAAGCCATGATGAGGGCGACGATGATCCAGGTTGTTTTTTCTTCGAGCAGCACCGAGCTCAGGATCACCTGCAGCAGGTAAAGGAACACGAAGGGATTGGTGATGCCGCCCGACAGGTAAAGCTGGCCCGTCAGCGTAGCCACGTCGACCAGCAGTGCCAGAAACAGTTCGGTGTTGCTGACATTGCGGCTTTCATGCCAGCGCAACTGGCTGGCGATGTTGAAGCCGATCAGGCAGGCCAGCACTTCGAGCATGTGCGGCAAGGGCAGGGCGATGCGGAAACCGACGATGGCGACGGTGATGGTGGTGATCTGGCCCAACACGGCGATCCAGCGCAACTGGATCAATTGCCGCATGTTCTGGTGCCCGGCGTTGCTGACGATCTCGGCAGCAGGGGGCGAATTCAGGAATGCCGCGTCCGCAGGGTCGGCGGCATTGTCGGTGATGGCTGGGGGGAGCTCTATCTTGCTATTCATTCATCTCGTACCTTGGTGCGCAGCAGGCTCAAAGCCGCAAACGCGCTCATCAAGGCAAGAGCATACCAAGTTAAGGCATAAACGAGGTGGTTGTTATGAAACGCCACCACGGTCAGGCCTGCGACGGGTGCGGACTTTCCGGTATTCTCCACGGCATCGGCGTCGACAAAATAGGGGGCAATATCTGCCAGCTTCCGCTCTTGTGCAATCGCTTGCACGTCACGCGAATACCAGCGTCCTGCTGCCGGGTCGTTGTGGCGCAGAAAGCCGCCCCCGGGCTCTGTCATGCGCAGCAAGCCGTCCAGCTTGACGCTTTGGCCCTGCGGGCTGCCTGGCACCACATCCTGGCCCGGTTCGATGAATCCGCGATTGACCAGGACGATGCTGCCGTCGGCTTGACGCAGGGGCGTTACAACCCAGAATCCGGCGCCCAGGGCGGTGGCGGCCTGCACGCGCACGGCTTGGTCGTCGAGGAACACGCCGGAAAGGCTGACGTGGCGATACTCGTCGGCAGCGGCAGTCACACCAGCCCATTCGGCCTTGCCCGGCGCGGTGGTGGGCGCGGCATGTACGCGGCTGTCGACGCGTTCGATCAGGGCCAGCTTCCATTGCAGGCGGAAGACTTGCCAGGTGCCGAGGCCGATGAACAGGCAGACGGCAAGCGCCAGCAAAACCAGCAGGGCTGCCGGTTTGCGCCTGGTTTGCGCGCCTGTCATATCGGCTTCAAGCGTTGCGGCAATCATTGCTCCATGTTCTTCATGTCGTGCATGGCAGGCATATTCTTCATGTCATGCTGGCCGTCGCCGGGCTTCATGCCTTCACCGGTCGTATCCATCATGCCCGGCATCATATTGTGGTTCAGGTGATACATGACCCAGAGCGAACCCGACATGACGATGAACAACAGCGTGCCGGTGAAGATGAAAGCCAGCATGTTCCAGCCGTTCTCAGAGCGCGCGTTCAGGTGCAGGAAATACACTACGTGCACCACCATCTGCATGGCGGCAAACACCAGCAGCACCACGCCCAGCGTGCTCGACTTCGGAATCACGTTGCCCATGACGAGCCAGAACGGAATGGCGGTCAGGATCACCGCCAGGATGAAGCCCAGCATGTAGCTCTTGAAGCTGCCGTGGTCGTGGCTGTCGTGCTCATCGTGATCGTGATGGCCGTGGCCGTGTTCAGTGTGCGCGCTCATGCCAGCACTCCCATCAGGTAGACAAAGGTGAAAACGCCGATCCAGATCAAGTCCAGGAAGTGCCAGAACAGCGAGAGGCACATCAGGCGGCGCTTGTTCGCTGCCGTCAAGCCGTGTTTTTTTACCTGGAACATCAGGGTGATGAGCCAGATGATGCCGAAGCTGACATGCAGGCCGTGGGTGCCGACCAGGGCGAAGAACGAGGTCAGGAAGCCGCTGCGCTGCGGACCCGCACCGATGGAAATCAGGTGCACGAATTCGGACAATTCGAAATAAATGAAGCCGGCACCAAACAAGCCGGTGATGGCCAGCCAGAGCATGGTGGTTCCCACGTTCTTCTTGTACATCTCAAGCATGGCGAAGCCATAAGTGATGGACGAGAACAGCAGCAGCGAAGTGTTCAAGCCCACGATGGGCAATTCGAAGATCTCCGCGCCGGTGGGGCCGCCGGCGTAGTTGCGGCCCAGTACGGCGTAGGTCGCGAACAGGCAGGCGAAGATCAGGCAGTCGCTCATCAGGTAGAGCCAGAACCCGAGCAGCGTGCCGTTCTCGGGATGGTGCTCACGCACGTAGTAGTGCGTGCTGGGCAGAGTGCCCGCGTTGGATGTGGTGAGATCAGACATGGGCAGCCAGCAGTCGAGTGCGTTCACCCTCGGTGCGGACGACGTCGTCCGACGAGATGTAGTAATCGCGGTTGTAGTTGAAGGTGTGGACAATGGTCGAAACCAGCAGCGCCACGAAGGCGACGATGACGACCAGCCACATCTGCCAGATCAGGCCGAAGCCGCAAACGGCGGCGCAGGCGGCGATGATGAAGCCGGCGCCGGTGTTCTTCGGCATGTGGATGTCGACAAAACCTTCGGTCGGGCGCTGGTAGCCATGCGCCTTCATGTCGGCCCAGGTGTCGTTGTCGTGCACCAGCGGGGTGAAGGCGAAGTTGTAGTCCGGCGGCGGCGACGAAGTCGACCATTCCAGCGTACGGGCACCCCAGGGGTCGCCGGTGACGTCCTTCAACTGCTCGCGGCGCAGGAAGCTGACGACGAGCTGGATGATGAAGGAGGCAATACCCAGGGCAACCAGCACGGCGCCGAATGCAGCGATCTGGAACCAGATCTGCAGCGAAGGATCATCGAAGTGCGACAGGCGGCGCGTCACGCCCATCAGGCCGAGCACGTAGAGCGGCATGAAGGCGAAGTAGAAACCGATGGTCCAGAACCAGAAGCAGCACTTGCCCCAGAAGTCGTCGAGCTTGTAGCCGAAGGCCTTGGGGAACCAGTAGTTGATGCCGGCAAACATGCCGAACAGCACGCCGCCGATGATCACGTTGTGGAAGTGGGCGATCAGGAACAGGCTGTTGTGCAGCACGAAGTCGGCCGGGGGCACAGCCAGCAGCACGCCGGTCATGCCGCCGATCACGAAGGTGATCATGAAGCCCATGGTCCAGAGCATCGGCAGCTCGAAGCGGATGCGGCCGCGGTACATGGTGAAGAGCCAGTTGAAGATCTTGGCGCCGGTCGGGATCGAGATGATCATGGTGGTGATGCCGAAGAAGGAATTCACCGACGCACCCGAACCCATGGTGAAGAAGTGGTGCAGCCACACCAGGTAGGACAGGATGGTGATCACGATGGTGGCGTACACCATCGAGGTGTAGCCGAACAGGCGCTTGCTGCAGAAGGTCGAGACGATTTCGGAGAACACGCCGAAGGCCGGCAGCACCAGGATGTAGACCTCGGGGTGGCCCCAGATCCAGATCAGGTTGACGTACATCATGGCATTGCCGCCAAGGTCATTGGTGAAGAAGTTGGTGCCGAAGGTGCGGTCCAGCGACAGCATGGCCAGCACCGCCGTCAGGACCGGGAAGGCCGCGACGATCAGCACGTTGGTGCACAGTGCGGTCCAGGTGAAGACCGGCATGCGCATCATCTTCATGCCCGGTGCGCGCATCTTGATGATGGTAACGAGCAGGTTCACCCCGGACAGCAAGGTTCCCACACCGGCGATCTGCAGCGACCAGATGTAATAGTCCACTCCGACGTCGGGGCTTGCCAGGATGCCCGACAGCGGCGGGTAGGCGAGCCAGCCGGTGCGCGCGAATTCGCCGACGAACAGCGACACCATGACCAGGCCGCCGCCGAATGCGGTCATCCAGAAACTGAAATTGTTGAGGAAGGGGAAGGCCACGTCGCGTGCGCCGATCTGCAGCGGGATGACGTAGTTCATCAATCCTGTAACCAGCGGCATGGCGACGAAGAAGATCATGATCACGCCGTGTGCGGTGAACACCTGGTCGTAGTGGTGCGGCGGCAGGAAGCCGTGCGAGTCGCCGAACGACATGGCTTGCTGGGCGCGCATCATCAGCGCGTCGGCAAAGCCGCGCAAGAGCATGACCAGGCCCAGCACCACGTACATGATGCCGATTTTCTTGTGGTCGATGCTGGTGATCCAGTTGCGCCAGAACGGGCCCCACAGGCGGAAGTAGGTCATGGCGCCCAGGACGGCCATGCCGCCCAGTGCCACCATGATAAAGGTGCCTACCAGGATGGGTTCGTGATACGGAATCGCCTCGAGCGAGAGGCGGCCGAATATCAGCTTCATCGGGTCTAATTGAAGTTGCATCGCTTGTTTCCAGTCAAATATTCGTTTCGATCACTCGTGCTCGTTGCTACGGCCCGGCTTGACGTTCACATCCGTCACCATGGTCTGGTCCATGCAGGGCGAGCCAGCGGCGACGCAACGGTTGAGGATGGCGTGGTAGAGGTCCGCATCAACGGTGGCAAAACGGCGCACCGGCACCTTGATGCTGGGGTCGGCCAGGTCTTGATAGACGGGGCGGGTCAAGGCGCCGCCGCCGGCCTTGGTCGATTGCACCCACTGGTCGAAGCTTGCCTGGTTCACACCATGGAAAGTGAAGCGCATGTCGGAGAACCCTGCGCCGCTGTAGTTGGCGGAAAAGCCTTCGTAGTCGCCTTCCTTGTTGATCACGGCAGAAAGGGCGGTCTCCATGCTCGGCATGGCGTAGATCTGGCCAGCCAGTGCGGGGATGTAGAACGAATTCATGACCGTCGAAGCCGTGATCTTGAAGCGGATCGGCGTATTGACTGGTGCCACCAGCTCATTGACCGTGGCCACGCCCTGGTCCGGGTAGATGAAGAGCCATTTCCAGTCAAGCGCGACAACTTCCACGTTCAGGGGCTTCATCTCTGCCGTCACGGGGTGGCGCGCATCGATGCGCTCCAGCGGGCGGTAAGGGTCGAGCGTATGCGTGGTGATCCAGGTCAACAGGCCCAGCGCGATGATGATCAACAGCGGCGCACCCCAGATGACAAGTTCCAGCATCGTCGAGTGGTCCCATTCCGGGTCGTAGGGCACGGACGTGTCGGGTTGGTTTTCGCGGTAGCGCCACGCAAACCAGAATGTCAGCACGATCACCGGAACGATGATCAGCAACATAAGCATGGTGGAGACGAAGATCAGGTGGCCTTGTTGTGACGCGATGTCGCCCGAAGGCTTCATGACGACCGTGTTGCAGCCGGCCAACAAAAGAGCGGGGAGGATGAGCAGTCCGCGACGGGCGAGTGGTGTGGCCATGTAGGGAAGTTCCGCTAGCTTCAAATTGTGCTAATGTAACTGCACGGGTCAACCTTGGCGATTGGACGTTTTGTCCCACCCTGAGTGAAACAGCTTAGGGGAACAAAAGTTGACGCCACAGGTTCCTATGTAAAAATCAATATTAAAGAGACAAGCATATGAACCATACTCCCAGCCCCGCTCGGGTTTTGCACGCTGGTCAACACCGTTCCAGCGAAGCGCCTTATTCAGAAGCAGAGGACGGTACCGTAGCCCCTGGCGAAATCGCCGTTGGGGTGATCATCGGACGAGCCTCGGAGTATTTTGACTTTTTCGTTTATGCCATCGCCTCGGTGCTGGTATTTCCGACAGTTTTCTTTCCATTTGAGCAAAAACTCGAAGGCACACTGTATGCCTTCACCGTATTCACTTTTGCCTTCATTGCAAGGCCCATCGGGACCGTTGTCTTCATGGCAATCCAGAAACACTTCGGGCGCGAAACCAAGCTGACGGCTGCGCTCTTCCTGATGGGTATTTCCACGGCCGGTATTGCTTTCCTGCCGACTTACTCACATCTGGGCTTTGCTTCCATTGTGCTGCTGTCGATCTTCCGCATCGGCCAGGGCGTCGCCGTGGGCGGTTCCTGGGATGGTTTGCCATCCTTGCTGGCACTCAACGCGCCGCAAAACAAGCGTGGCTGGTACGCAATGCTGGGGCAACTGGGCGCCCCGATCGGTTTCATGATCGCAGGCGGGCTGTTCTCTTTCCTGATTTCGCACCTGGATACGGCCGACTTCCTTGACTGGGGCTGGCGCTATCCATTTTACGTCGCCTTTGCAATCAACGTTGTGGCGCTGTTTGCTCGCCTGCGGCTGGTCTCGACCGATGGCTATGCACGCCTCTTGAACGAGCGCGAACTGGAGCCGAGCAACACGTTCGACATGGTGCGCACCCAAGGCCGCAACATCGTCATCGGCGCCATGGCGGCACTGGGCAGCTATGCCTTGTTTCACCTCGTCACGGTGTTCCCGCTGTCGTGGATCAGCCTGTATTCACCGCGCAGCATGAGCCACTTCCTGCTGATCCAGGTGATCGGTGCGGCCTTGATGGCTGGCGGCGTGATCGTGTCGGGCATCGTGGCCGACCGCCTGGGCCGGCGCACGACACTTGGTGGCCTGGCGGTGCTGATCGCGCTATTTTCCGCTGCGGTGCCGACCCTGATGGCTGGTGGTGAGACCGGCGAAAACACCTTCATCATCGCCGGCTTCATCCTGCTTGGCTTGTCATACGGCCAGGCGGCGGGTGCGGTGACGGCAAACTTCTCGGCGCAATACCGTTACACCGGTGCAGCACTGACGTCGGACATTTCCTGGCTGATCGGTGCCGCCTTTGCACCTTTGGTGGCCCTGGGCCTGTCGGCACACTTCGGCCTGGCGTATGTGACCCTTTATCTGCTTTCCGGCGCCGTCAGCTCGCTGGCTGCGTTGAGCCTGAACCGCGCCCTGGAAATCAAGGACTAGGGCCTGTTGCCATTTAATTTGGGAGTGCGAAGGTACCGTATGCGTTGCAGGCCTAGGCGCGGCGACGCGTCGTAGTGGCGCTACGGCAAGGAGCTGCAACAACGGCATGCGACGCATA
>Ga0134128_10008895_pt1 | contig 12075 bp, 14 predicted proteins | sample KB31754_FD_96462 | JGI IMG/M metagenome (GOLD analysis project Ga0134128, IMG submission 96462) | Terrestrial soil microbial communities with excess Nitrogen fertilizer from Kellogg Biological Station, Michigan, USA - KB3-175-4 | ecosystem: Environmental > Terrestrial > Soil > Unclassified ...
GTCAAGGACGTGCTGCAGCAGCTCCCCATGGAGTTTGCGGTCGAGGCTCAGAAGCTGATCTCGATCAGTCTCGAGGGCAGCGTCGGCTGAGTTTCGTTCGCCCACTCCCGCGATAGCGTGAATCCAGCGAAAAGCACTGGATCCTCGCTTTGGCGGGGACGAATGACAAAGGATAGGCGTGAAAGAAATGCATTTGTTGGAAGTGAAGAATTTGCACGTCACGGTCGACGGCAGGAATATTCTCAACGGCCTCGAGCTGTCGATTGGCAAAGGCAGCGTGCATGCCATCATGGGACCGAATGGCTCCGGCAAGTCGACGCTAGCCCACGTGCTCGCCGGCAAACCCGGCTATGAGGTGACGCAAGGCGAGGTTTTGCTCGATGGCGAGGATCTCTTGGCTTTGAGCCCGGACGAGCGCGCAGCGAAGGGGCTGTTTCTCGCGTTTCAGTATCCCTTAGAAATCCCTGGCGTTGCGACGATGACCTTCCTGCGCACCGCCATCAACGCGCAGCGCAAGAAGCGGGCGCAGCCGGAGTTCTCCACTCCGGAGTTCCTCAAGAAGGTGCGGGATGTGGCGGCCAAGCTCGGCATAGATCAGGAGATGCTGCGGCGGGGCGTTAATGTCGGTTTTTCCGGCGGCGAGAAAAAGCGCAACGAGATCCTGCAGATGGCGCTACTCGAGCCGCGCATGTGCGTGCTCGACGAGACGGATTCCGGCCTCGACATCGACGCGCTGAAAGTCGTTGCGGAGGGGGTCAACCGGCTCCGCTCAGCCGATCGATCGTTTCTGGTGATCACGCATTATCAGAGGCTGCTCAACTATATCGTCCCGGACGTGGTGCACGTGCTCTCGCGCGGTCGTATCGTCAAGACCGGCGGCAAGGAACTCGCCCTCGAGCTCGAGGCGAGCGGGTACTCGCAATATCAAGACGAGGCGGCGTGAGGCTTCCATGAATGTCGAGCTGCGCTCGAACAAGACGGCGGCCGAAACCGCGCTCGCCGCCAATTTCGCGGCCGCGCGCGCGGGCCTGCCCGGCTCAATGCAGATGACGGCGGTGCGCGATGCAGCTTTCCGTCGTTTCGAGAGCGCAGGGCTTCCGCATCGCCGCATCGAGGAATGGAAATACACCGACCTCCGCGCGCTCATGCGCGAAGCAAAGCCGCTCGCCCGCATTCTGGACAAACAAACCATGCTGCGCGCACGCGATGCGGGCGAGATGCTCGCTGGAATCGAGGCGCGCCGGATTGTATTCGTCGACGGAGCCTTTGCGCCGGAGTTGTCGGATCTGCATGCCCTCGAACCCGGATTGAGTGTCGGTTCGCTGGCCCAGGCCTTGGCGCAAGGAGACGCAGACACGACCCGGCAGCTCGGGGAGGGTGTCTCCGTGAACGATGTAGCCCTCAACCTCAACACGGCATTCATGGGGGATGGCGCCCTCGTCGATGTCGCTCCCGGCGCGGCGCTTGGGCGTCCGCTGCATCTGGTGTTCATCAACGCAGGCTCCGAGTCGTCGGCTGTCTTCGTCCGCTCGCTCGTGCGTATCGGCAAGGGGGCGCGCGTCATGCTCGTGGAAAGTCATGAAGGGGTGAGCGAGCACCAGGTCAATGCAGTGCTGGAACTAAGAATCGGCGATGAGGCGCATGTCGATCACGTGAAAACAAGCGGGCCGGGTGCCGGCGCCCTGCACGTTTCGACCCTCCTTGCCAGCGTGGGCGCGCAGGCGCGATTCAACGAATTTCTGTTCACCATTGGCAGCGGGGTGCTGCGCAACCAGCTCTTCGTTCGTTTTGCAGGCGAAGGCACGATCGCGGCGATCCGCGGCGCTTGCGTGCTGAAAGGCCGGCAGCACGCGGATACAACGCTTGTTGCGGAGCACGCCGCGGGCGGATGCACGAGCCGTGAGTTGTTCAAATCCGTGCTCGACGGCGAATCCCACGGCGTGTTTCAGGGCAGGATCATCGTGCGTCCCGGCGCGCAGAAGACGGACGCCAAGATGGCCACGCACGCGCTGCTGCTTTCGGATACTGCAGAGGCGCACAACAAGCCTGAGCTGGAGATCTTCGCTGACGACGTCCAGTGCGGCCACGGCGCTACCGCAGGCAGCCTCGACGAAGGTCTCCTGTTTTACCTCAAAGCGCGGGGAATTCCCGAGAAAGAAGCCCAGGCGCTCTTGATCCAGGCCTTCGTCGGCGAAGCGGTGGAAGGCGTTGAGCATGCTGGGCTGCGCGATTGCCTGATGGAGCATGTCGCCGCCTGGCTGGCCGCACGCAGCGGAGGCTGACCATGCACCCGGCCGTGCGAAACGGAAGCTACGATGTGGCTCGTATTCGCGAGGACTTTCCGATCCTAGCCACGACCGTCTACGGCAAACAGCTCATTTATCTCGACAACGCAGCTTCGGCGCAGAAGCCGAAAGCGGTGCTCGATTGCCTGCAGCACACCTACACGGCTGAGTACGCCAACGTGCATCGGGGCTTGCATTATCTCGCCAATGCGGCGACCGAGGCCTACGAGGGGGCGCGGGAGAAGGTCCGCGCTTTTCTCAATGCGTCCCGCCGCGAGGAGATCATCTTTACGCGCAACGCAACCGAGGCCATCAATCTGGTGGCGTATACGTTCGGACGGGAGCGCATACGCGCCGGTGACGAGATCGTTCTCTCGATCATGGAGCACCACTCCAACATCGTGCCCTGGCACTTCCTGCGCGAGCGCCAGGGCGCGGTCATCAAATGGGCGCCCATCGACGACGACGGCAATTTCCTCCTCGACGAGTTCGAGCAGCTTCTCGGCCCCCGCACCAAGATGGTCGCGCTCACCCACATGTCGAACATGCTGGGCACCATCGTGCCGGTCAAAGAGGTGGTGCGGCTCGCGCACGCGCGCGGGATTCCGGTGCTGCTGGATGGCGCGCAGGCGGGCGTGCATCTGGACGTCGATGTCCAGGATATCGATTGCGATTTCTACGCGCTGACCGGGCACAAGCTATACGGCCCGAGCGGCATCGGGGTGCTGTATGGAAAGTACCAGCACCTCGAGGCAATGCCGCCCTTCAATGGCGGCGGGGAGATGATCCGCGAAGTTTACGAAGACCGTGTCCTCTACGGCGAGCCGCCGCACAAGTTCGAAGCCGGCACCCCGCCCATCGTGCAGGCGATCGGGCTCGGCGCTGCCATCGACTATGTCAAGACTATTGGCAAGCCGCGCATCCGCGCACATGAAAGCACGGTCGTCAAATATGCGAGCGAGCGGCTGCGCGAGATCAATTCGTTGCGGATATTTGGTGGTGCTGAAGAGCGGGGGCCAATTTTATCCTTCGAGGTCAAAGGCGCGCATCCCCATGACGTAGCGACCATCATCGACCGCTCGGGCGTTGCGGTGCGCGCGGGAACCCACTGCGTCATGCCTCTCCTTGCCCGATACGGCGTAACCGCCACCTGCCGGGCTTCCTTTGCGATGTACAATACGCGCGAGGAGGTGGATGCCCTTGTGCGGGCCCGCATCAAGGCACAGGATCTCTTCGCATGATCGACGAGAACACGCCTGTATCACAGACCGCCGCCGAGCAGCGCCCCGGGGAGAAATCGGCTCTCGTCGGCGGAGGGGATACGGCAAGTCCTGTGCAGGGTCGCGCGCTGCCTGCGGAGGAGCTGGTGCGGCTGACCGACGACGTAATCGCTGCGCTCAAAACCGTCTACGATCCGGAGATTCCTTCCGACATCTATGAGCTTGGCCTCATCTACCGGATCGACATTGCGGACGACCGCAAGGTCACGGTCGATATGACACTCACAACGCCAAACTGCCCGTCGGCAGAGGAATTGCCGAGCATGGTGGAAGGGGCGGTGAACAGTGTGCCGGGCGTGCGCGAGGCCGAGGTCAACATTGTCTGGGATCCGCCGTGGGATCCGAGCCGCATGTCGGAAGAAGCGCGCGCCGTGCTCAATATGTGGTGAGACGTGGCACCGAAGCTCGAGCGCGTCCTCGAGACCTGCCTCTACGTTGACGACCTCGACCGCGCCGCACGCTTTTACAGCGAGATATTGGGGCTCACCACCTTAACCCGGGACGCGCGCTTTCATGCTTACGACGTCGGCCAGCGCAGCGTGTTGTTGTTATTCCAGCGCGGCGCGACCCTGGAAACCGTGCACCTGCCGGGCGGCAGCATTCCGCCTCATGACGGGCGCGGTCCCTTGCACATCGCATTTGCGATTACGGCAGCGGAGCTTCCGGAATGGGAAGAGAGACTGGGCCGCAGTGCGGTGGCGATTGAGGGCCGCACGGTCTGGCCCCGCGGAGGCCGCAGCATCTATTTTCGCGACCCCGATGGGCACCTGCTGGAGCTTGCCACGCCGGGGCTCTGGGCGATTTATTGAGTGCTCGACCGCACGCCTTGCCCTTCAAAAGGACGGATTCATACTTAGTTTGAGGCTCTGGGGATAAACCCGCTGCGGAGAGAAAGGAAGAAGATGCCGAGTGCTCGGCCACGACCACAAGTGATCCGGCTCACCGATGCTGCCGCCGAGCGCATCAAGTATGTGATGGCCAACGCGGCGAGCCCCGTTATCGGCGTGCGCGTCGGGGTCAGGAACGGCGGCTGCGCCGGGATGTCCTACACCATGGAATATGCCGAGCGGATTGATAAGGCGGACGAAGTGGTCGAGGAAAAAGGCGTACGCGTGCTCATCGACCCGAAGGCGGTGCTATTTCTGCTTGGTACGGAGATGGACTACAAGACGGACAAGCTCTCCGCGCAATTCGTGTTCAACAATCCCAATCAGACGTCGTCCTGCGGCTGCGGCGAATCAGTTCAGCTCAAGCCGGCTGCCGAATCGTAAAGGCACGTCGCTTCGCTCATGCGCGCTACACACGCCCGCGAGCGAGAACCGGTGAGCTGAATTCACTCCGGCGACCGGCTGCGGATCAAGCCCGGATGCGGACCGGGCGGAGCAAAAACGCCGGCAGATGACCACCTGAAACCGCTGAGGTGCCTGCGCTCCGTTTCTCGTGTGCGCCGTTGCGCGCGGCCTTGGCGCTCTGCTTGCGCTCCCTCGTTTCATCTCGCGACGCGGCCGCCGAGGCGTGCCGTTTAGGCGGGCTCCGATGCCGGCCGCGACTATTGCCGTTCACATGCCGGTTGCTTCGTTCATCGGAAACAGCCGAGGTGGCTTCCGGCATGCATGGGATGCTCTGGCCAATGAGTTTCTCGATCGCCGCGACGTTCTTGCCATCGGCAGGCGCAACCACGGTGATCGCCGTTCCGCTTCTTCCGGCGCGCCCGGTTCGGCCGATGCGATGCACGTAGTCCTCGGCATGGTGCGGTACGTCGAAGTTGAACACGTGGCTGACTGCAGGAATGTCGAGGCCGCGTGCGGCCACGTCGGAAGCGACGAGGAGCTTCACCTCTTTATTGCGGAACTGCTCGAGCGCCGCCATGCGGGAGGACTGGTCCATGTCCCCGTGCAGCGCGATGGCGGAAAAGCCGTGACGCACCAGCGACCGGTGCAGTGACGCCACTTCCCGCTTGCGATTGCAGAAGATTATCGCGTTGCTCAGACCGTCGGCCGAGCGAATGAGGCTGCGCAACGTATCGCGCTTTTCGTGCGGCTCGCGGCCAGTCCGCACCAGAACCTGCTTGGTCGTGGCAAGCGTTGTGGCGGGGCGCGCAACTTCCACCTTGACGGGGTTGTGCAGAAATTGATCAGTTATGCGCCGGATCTCCGGCGGCATGGTTGCGGTAAAGAACAGGGTTTGGCGGGTGAACGGAACGAGCTTGCAGATGCGCTCGATGTCCGGGATGAAGCCCATGTCAAGCATTCGGTCCGCCTCATCGATGACCAGCAGCTCCACCCCCGTGAGTAACAGGCGCCCGCGCTCGAAATGATCGAGCAGGCGCCCCGGAGTGGCGATGAGCACGTCGACGCCGCGCGTAAGCTTTGCGTCCTGATCATCGAATGACACGCCGCCGATCAGGAGCGCCACGCTCAGCTTCTGGCCGGCCCCGTATTTCTCGAAGCTTTCCTGTACTTGCGCAGCAAGCTCGCGGGTCGGCTCGAGGATGAGCGTGCGCGGCATGCGTGCGCGCGCGCGGCCATGCTCGAGCATGGTGATCATGGGCAGCGTGAAGGCCGCTGTCTTGCCGGTTCCGGTCTGCGCGATGCCGAGCACATCGCGTCGTGCCAGTACGTGGGGAATGGCCTGTTCTTGAATGGGGGTGGGGGAGGGGTAACCGGCCGCTTTTACGGCGGCGAGAACTTTGGCCGAAAGGCCGAGCTTGGAAAAGGGCATGTAACCTCGAATCAGGGGCGCTGCAGCCTCGACGCGCTACATGAACACGAAGAAAATGGCTGAAAGGCGCGGACCGGGACTGATCTGCAGTCCTCGTATGCGCGAAAGATAGGGCTGAAACCGCGAAAGTCAATCCTGCTGCACCGCAATAAGTGCCTGAATTTCACGCCTTTTTGCCCTAAATTGCGCGGCCAGGATGAGGCGAAGCCCATCCGGCCCATTTGTCCCCTCCCGCATATTCCTGCCGCTCATGCGGGCTAACGGCCTCGGGCTCGCTCATGCGCAAGTATCTCCTCAGGGCGATCGCGCTCAAGGTCGCCTCGGCCTTCCTGTTCGCCGTCATGTCGGCATTGGTCCGCTTTCTGGGCGAAAATTATCCGGTCGGACAGATTGTTTTCTTCCGGTCCGCAGCTGCCGTGTTGCCGGTGCTGCTGATCTACGCGTGGCGGCACGAGCTGGACTCGGCTGTGCGGACAACCCGGCCGTTGGGCCATCTCGCGCGCGGGCTCATCAGCGTGTTCGGCATGTTTTGCAATTTTGCTGCTCTCGCGCGCATTCCGATCGTCGATGCAACGGCAATCGGTTTTGCCGCTCCGCTCTTTACGGTGGCGCTGGCAGCGCTCATCCTCAAAGAACGCGTGCGCATCTTCCGCTGGTCCGCGGTCATCGTGGGTTTTTTCGGCATCCTGGTGATGCTCGTCCCCAATCTCGATCCTGCTTTGCACACGCACGGTGCACCCGACGCCGTCGGCGTTTTGCTCGCCATCGTGGGGGCATTCTGTAATGCCGCTTCCGTTATTCAAACCCGGCGGCTCACGGCGACAGAGGCAACCGCCTCGATCGTGTTCTATTTCTCACTCAGCTGCGCGCTTGCGGGGCTAGCAACGTGGCCGTTCGGCTGGGTCATGCCGGACGGCGCCGCGTTGGCGGCGCTGGTCGCGGTGGGCCTGTGCGGCGGCGTCGCCCACATTCTGCTCACCGAGAGCTATCGCTTGGCCTCGGCCGCGCTGCTCGCGCCGTTCGATTACACGGCGATGGTATGGGCCTTTCTGCTCGGCTATTTCTTTTTCGGTGAGCTGCCCACGCGCTTTATTTTCGTAGGAGGGGCAATCGTGACCGCTGCGGGCCTGTTTGTCATCTGGCGCGAGCGACGGCTTGGCCTGATGCGCGCGCGGGCCGCCGAACGCGCCCACGGATGATACCTCCCCTCGCGAGCGACAGGTCCTGACGCATATTGGGGCGGCCTTCAAACCCGCCCTTCAGCTTACATGTTAGCGATAGTGGATGGTGATCGTCTCGACCTGGTTGCCGCAGTGGCGGTCGATGAAGCCGAGAAATGCCTTGAGCAGGCTGCCCTCGTCCTCCGGCGTGCTCGATCGGATTTTCGCGCTGATCTGCTCGGCGCCCTCGCGCTGCAGGTTCACCGTGCCTTTGAAACGCTTATGTTTCCAGATCGCGGAGCGTGCGCGCGTCCGGCCCTGACGGGCGAACGTGCCGCGGCCCTTGCTGCGGATATCCGCCTCGCGCCTGATCAAAGCGCCATAGAGCGGCAACTTGCGACGCGGAGTGATCTCGACGAGCTTCATGGGCGTCCCCCACAGGTGATTGAGGTCAAAACGCCTTAAACGTGATGATGGTGCGGGTGTCCTGGATGCCAGGAATGGTCTGCACCTTCTCGTTTACGAAATGGCCGATATCGGCCTTCTCATCGACATAGAACTTCACAAGAAGATCGAAATCGCCGGCAGTCGAATATATCTCCGATGCAATCTCGGCATCGGCAAGCTTGTTGGCCACCTCATAAGAACGCCCGAGCTGGCACTTGATCTGAACGAAAAACGGAATCATGGCGCTCTGAGTCGGCGGCAGGCAACTCCAGCAAAATAGCCTCAGGTTGACAAGGCCGGTCCGCAGCCGCTCAGGTGTTGAGCACAGCGAGAATTGACATGCGTCCCGAGGCCTCCAGCACCCTCGACCTGAGACTATATGCCATTGTCGATCCCGAACAGTCGGATGATTGTGCCGCCTTGGCGCGGCGCGTTGTGGTCGGCGGCGCCACTTTGGTCCAGCTGCGGGATAAAAAAAGCACCACGCGCGAGATGATCGCCCGCGCGCAGGAGATCAAGGCCGCTCTGGCATCCTCGCGTGTTCCCCTTCTGGTGAACGATCGCGTCGATGTGGCCCTTGCTGCCGGCGCGAACGGCGTCCACCTCGGGCAGAACGATATGGAGGTAGAGGATGCGCGCCGGCTGCTTGGGGCTGCGGCGATCATCGGCCTGTCTGTGAAGACCATCCCGGAAGCCAAGGCAGCGCCGCTTCAGGCACTCGACTACGCCGCTGTCGGCGGTGTGTTTGCCACCTCCTCGAAAAACAATCCGGGTACGCCCATCGGTCCTGCGGGCCTCGCCTCGCTAATCCAAACACTGCACGCGCGCGCGCCCGCTCTCCCCGTGTGCGCGATTGCGGGAATTACAGCCGGCAATGCGGCGGAGATTGTCGCGACGGGCGCAGACGGCATAGCCGTGATATCGGCGCTGGCAAAAGCGTCCGATCCTGAGCGGGCCGCACGGGAGCTGCGCGCGATCGTGGATGCCACGTTTTCTGCGCGCGGCCGGGGATGAAGCCGGTCGCGCTCGCCATTGCGGGATCCGATCCGACGGGTCGGGCCGGCATCGCGGCCGATCTGAGAACGTTTGCGGCGCTCGGCGTGCACGGCGCCTTCGTCATCACTGCTCTGACGGCGCAAACGGACCGGGCCGTCCACACCATAAGGCGAATTGGGCCACGGTTTATCGAGGCGCAACTGCGCGCCGTATTCGCGCAATTTCGCGTCGACGCCGTGAAGATCGGCATGGTGTGGCGACGCGACGTGATCGACGAGGTCGAAGCGGCGCTCGCGGACCAAGGACAGCAGAACCTGGTGCTCGATCCGCTGTGGGTGGCAAGCTCAGGCCGTATGCTGATTGATGAGAACGCGGTCGAGCCGCTCAAACAGCGGCTGTTTCCGCGTGCGCTCCTCCTTACGCCCAATCTGTTCGAGGCGGCGGTTTTCAGCGGCAACAGGAAGCTTGCAGACACGGAGGAGGAGATGCGCGCGCAGGGAGAGCATTTACTGGCGTTCGGCGCAAAGGCGGTGCTGGTGAAGGGAGGTCATGGAACGGGCGCGCAGTCCGTTGATTTACTCGTTGAGCGCGCGGGCGTGACGCGGTTTGCAGCCAAGCGCATCCCGGGGCACGGGATGCGCGGGAGCGGTTGCGTTCTCTCCTCGGCCATTGCGGCAGGGCTCGCCAACGGGCTTAAGCTGCATGAGGCAATCCGCGCCGCAAAGGCTCATGTCGCCGCCGCCATTGCCGCTGCCGGTTAGCGACGCTGCCCGCCATATCTGCCAAGCCCAGCTGGGTTACATCCTGAACAGCGCGAACTCGCTGCGCGGCCGCACATCCCCACAGGAGCGGTGGCTCAGTCCGATCGAGAGCAGGGCTGTGAAGCGTCTGTGCGGTTTCTGAAAACCGCAGGGAGCACCGCCTCTACTTTGTCCCGTCTACCGCCATAATATTGTACTTGGCATATTTTTCGCCGGTTCTGAGCGCTGCCTGGAAGTCTGGCGAGTTGAACCAGCTCTGTAGCGCCTCCATGCTCTCCCAACGCAGAATGACGGCTGGCCCATTTGGCAGGTTCCCGGCGACCCGCGTTCCTGGCCCAGCCGCTACGTAGACCCCGCCATGTTCTTTCACGGATTTCTGAGCCGGAGGAACATACTCTTTTGCATAGCCTTCCTGATTGCTGATCTCGTTGAGCGCGATGACGTAGACGGGTGGCTTGGCTTGCGCGTGGAGCGCTTGGAGAGCACCAGCGCCGAGCCCGAACCCTGCCAGCATTGCCAATGCTGCGCTCCATTTTCCTTTCATTATTGCCTCCGTTCAGGTTTGGCGCCCGCAAGACAGGATGAGCGCACAAGCTTGCAAGCTACAGACTCGAAGTGCATCAGGCCGACGCAAACAAATGAGTAATCGTCACTGCTCGGAATTTCGCCACCAGAACAGCGGCGCACCCGCACCATCGACGCCAGACGCATATGGCAGGGTTGCAATCGTGACTACGATCATCGCTAGATAGAAAAGCAGCAGGCAAATTCCGGCCGTTTTTTGCAGCCTGGTAAGAGGTACTATTTCCTGTATCTCCGCTTCGCGTGGCACTTTGCCGGTGGCGACCATGACCTCCTCCAACATCTGACAAACGTGGAAATAGCACCCCGCTGAGTGGTGAAGCGTTACTGCTTGACCGCCACGTGCCGCACTGTCCGGTTGCCGAACAAGGCAATGGCCCCGACCGGAATTATGAAGCTTAGAACCACTGTCCAGATCAGCAGGGGCTTAAGCTCGGTATATTGACCGCGCCCTACCACAAAGACGTCATTGAGATATTTCGTCTGCAACTGTGAGGCCACCAATGCGATGTTCATCAGCGAAGCCATGAGTGCGAACCACGTCGCGCGATGGCCGGGCGGCGCATAGTAGGCCGTCAATGTAAGCAGCGGCACCATGCTGAGCTGCGCAAATGGCGACGATGCCGCGGCGTCCACGAAGGCTATGGTGCGGGCGCCGAAGCCGAATGCCTCGGCGGTCCAATGGTGCACGCCGTAAATCAGCGCGACGTTGGGGAGAGCCAGCGCTGTACCCGCAACCGCGATCCAGAACAGCGTTTTGGTCACTGACGCTTCGGTCAACTGCCGGCTGAAGATCCACATCACTGCAATCGACAGAATGGCGCCGGTCTGGCGCAGCGTACCATAGAATGCGGCGTCGAATTTGAGCTCGTCGAGCGTCCACCAGAAAAAACCATCGCCCACGGTGGGCGCAGCGCGAAAGGCAAACACGATGACGGTGGCGTACAGAATGCCCGTCCTGGTGCTCTGATCGAGCTCGGCCGTGACCAGCACGAGCATATAGCAGACCACCCCCATGGATATGATGAAAACGATCTCCTGCCCGAAGGGGATACCACTTACGCCAAACGCCATGACGACAATGCCGAATACAATGCCGCCGCCGAGAATGCGCCAGTCGATCGGCCGTCGCTCCATGGTTTCGGTGCCGCGCAGGAACACGCCGGCTACCGAAATCGCCGGAATGATCAACCCGATCAGGAAAACCGCCTGGCGCGACATGAAATTGGCGAGCCATCCGGACAGGCCGGCCACGGCGAGCACGCCGGCTGACACCGCGAGCCGCCCAATCACCTGCACCATCCCCAGCTCGATGCGCACAGTCTCGTCCGGGCGGACATTCCCTGCACCATCTGTGCGCGGCACCACCTCCGTGGACATGGTATCGGCGACCACATCCTGAACGACGGTGCCGATCACCAACAGCATCGCCCCAAGCACGTACAGCGCCTCGGGCGCAGCAAAGGTGAGCCAACGACCGGCAGCGCCCGCAAGTGTCAGGAGTCCCGCGCCCATCAATAGGGCGCCGATGATGATGTAGGATTTCCGCTGCGAGCCGAAGATCGGCACGGCGTCGACGAGCTCGCCGAACACCATCTTCACGGTCCAGGGAAGCGTGAGCCAGACACTGATTCCCGCGAGTTGCGAAGGTGTGAGCGACAGGCTCTCCTTGATCCACAGGTCACGCGTGACGTCGACCAGACCGAGCGTGCCGTAAGCGAAATAGACCATCACCACGGGCACATAGTTCAGTTTGAACGCTCTGATCGGCCGTGTGATGCTTTCGCGCAATCGCCACGAAGTAGTCACTACCGGCGTCACTCCTCCGGCAGGCTGAGTCGGA
>Ga0134128_10008896_pt1 | contig 12074 bp, 10 predicted proteins | sample KB31754_FD_96462 | JGI IMG/M metagenome (GOLD analysis project Ga0134128, IMG submission 96462) | Terrestrial soil microbial communities with excess Nitrogen fertilizer from Kellogg Biological Station, Michigan, USA - KB3-175-4 | ecosystem: Environmental > Terrestrial > Soil > Unclassified ...
AGGAGAAGGAGAAGGAGAAGGAACAAGAGAAGCAGGGTACTGATCCCGTATTATGATTTTTTCTACGGTTCTGTCAGCTAAGGCTAGTAAAATTGGCTTGTAATTGTTTTTGAATATATTGTATTAATCTGCCACAAAACATTCTATATTCCTCAATAATCTTTTTAAAGTTATCGTCTTGATATATGTCCCCAAAATCTAATGCGATTGATAGGGCTTTATGAAAGTCATCATCTGTTGCCTCCTCAATTTAATCTTCTACTTCTTTTAATTCACGGCCTAGTTTAATAGATTCTCTCAAACTATCCACTTGTATGTCATCGCTTCTTGTGACTAATTTTGAAAGTTTAGGATCGGCTTCTAGTCCTAAAATTATTGCTTCTTTTCCTTTCCTCAGGAATGATAATGTTAATCCATTATCAGTAAGTCTCTGAGCAAATTCTTTTGCTGTCTTTAATTTATCAAATAATCCTGTTTCATCTTCTGGTACCTTGAGAAGACTTGGTTGTATAAAATCAATGTTAATCTTATCTTTTTCCTTATTAACATCAATCTTTAGTGCAGGCTGACCTTCTATGTCAATACTGATCATACCTCCTTGTACTGCTTTTAGTGATTTAGCAAGCCAATCTAAGATCTGAGTCCCCTTATCATTATCTTGCATGTTATATCTAATACTACTATCTCTCTAGCTCATAAGAGTCTCTACTATCCTACCTCTTATCCTTTCTTACGTGCTTCTGTTGTCCATACTATTTGTCCATTAATTACCCACTTGGCACCACCCAATTCTCTGCCGTCAGGACCCTTTGCTTTGGGAACATCAATTTCAAGGTTATCAAATCTAATTGTGGTAGACATGCTCGTACCTGATAATTTTTCTACAATTTGGCCCACTATTTGAGCCCATTGACCAGCTTGTTGTTGTGTATCCCCATTTCTATTGATATTATTATTTTGACTCATGTTGCTGTAACATTATCTAGAACAACTTTGAATATATAGGATGCACGCAAATTCAACATTCTCTTCGCCTGCAATTACTAATGTCTTGTCCTAGTTTATCTTCTCAGATGGTATTCTGGAAAGGATATCAATAATCAAATTTCGCCGCTCTCGAAGTCTTTGAACCCAGTATGCAGTGATTTTCTGAAAAATTTCGCCAAGAGAATGTTGTCATTGTTTGATTAATGGAATTATGAACAGTATTATCTCTCTATTTATTATAATAGTTGCTTTTTCTCCATGATGATATTTATCTTGAAGCTATTGATTTTGCCTTGAGTCTCTTCCCGCAGTTCTACCAATCAGACTCATAACAGGACTGTTACTATAGGGTCTGCGCTTTTCATCTAAAGACAGGATATTTATAGAGAACTCATGTGGAGGTTATAGCAGTTCCTTTATTACAGAGACAGTTAGCTATAGCTTCATCACTTCAGAGCATCGCCTTATGAGGAATCAATGTATCTTTCAATGGTATAAAGTAAGCTTCTTGCAATATCTCTTTTATTTTGCAACGGAAGATGATTAACCTTTTTGTGCTTGTCTATTATGAATACTTCGCCGTTATCAGAACCAACTCCAGCTCCTTCCCTGCCAATATCGTTGGCAACAATTAGATCACCATTACATTCCTTTAATTTCTTGTAAGCCTTCTCTATTATGTCTGGATTGGCCATATTGTATTCTGCTTTAAATGCCACAAGAAAAATATTATTCTTGCTAACACGCTTAACGTGATCTATGATCTTTTTGGTAGGAGTGAGTGAAATTAGTACTTTACCTTTCCTAGTGTCAATTTTCTCCCTAAGGTTTTTTTCTCCAATTGCGAAATCTGTTACTGCAGCGGCCAAAATAACAATATCGTATTTCTTCGACGATAATTCACAAACGATTGCATTGTACATTTCGTTGGTTGTGCTTACTTTAATCACGTTAAAGTCTTGTGATTGTAGGAAACCACACGGTACATGTCCATATATTATGGTCACATTTGTACCTATCTTCCTTGCTTCCTCTGCAATTGCATTTCCCATCTTTCCTGAGCTAAGGTTTGTAATCACACGGATTGGGTCTATATATTCAATTGTGCTACCTACAGTAACAAGGACATTCTTACCTGTCAGCAATGAGGATCTACTTTTTGTGTATTTGTTAAATTTAGTTAGAATAAATTTTAAAACTTGTTCCGGGGAAATTAGTTTGGCTTTGCCTTCAGAGATTAAAGGATCTAAAATCTCTATGCCTTGATCCTTTAATCGACAGATGTTTTGTTTGATAAATTCATTATCATACATTGACTTGTGCATTGCAGGTGCAATCATTATAGGAATCTTAGATCCAAGAGCGACACTTAAAACAGACGTAACGGGTGTATCGTCGATTCCATTAGCTATTTTCCCTATCGTATTGCCAGTACATGGATAAATAAGAATTAGGTCTGACATATTGTAATCGGCTAAAAAGATATGTTCAAGGTCTCCAGTTAGCTTTGTAATAACATCATTGCCCGTAGCCCATTTCATTATTTCTGGATTTAATAGTGTGGATGTTACCCCAGGTGACATAACCGAATAAACGTCGGCCCCATGTCGCATAAGCAAACGAGCTAACTCGATTGCTTTATATGCTGATATACTACTGGTTATGCAGAGTACTATTTTCTTCCCTTCAATCTCGTTACCTTCAGAACTAATAATGTCCCTTGATGGATGAGTTATTCTACTGGCGTTTACTATCTTTCTTCTTAAACTCATTTTAAATAAAACTATCTTCTTCTCTCTAGTACCCTATTTAATTTACTGAGTTCATCAGGGAACATATGAAAAATATTTTGTTCTTCTGGAAATCTACTAGACTTGACATCGCTTGTGTATTGTAAAATGGCTTCGAGTATTAATTTCGAAAATTCTCCATAACGCTTCACAAATTTCGGCTTAAAATCTTGATAGATTCCGAGCATATCATGTAAAACAAGAACCTGTCCATCACAGGCACTGCCAGAGCCTATTCCAATAATGGGGACAGAAGCATTCCTAGAAATTACTTCCGCCACTTCACTTGCAACCATTTCTAGTACTATACTAAAAACTCCAGCATCCTCTAGGGCTTTTGCATCCGCAATTAGTTTTAACGCTGCGTCCTTTGTCTTACCTTGTGATTTATAACCTTCCCACATAGGACAAGTCTGAGGCCTTAATCCTATATGCCCCATAGCAGGAATTCCCGCATTAACTATAGACTTAGTTGCCTCAACTACTTCCACTCCTCCTTCAAGCTTGACAGCATCACATCCTGCTTTGATAAATCGAATAGCATTTTTTGTTGCATTATTCGAATTAATCTGGTATGATCCAAATGGCATATCAGCTATAATCATCGCTCTCTTTGTCCCTCGTGCCACAGCATTACAGAACAGCAACATTTCTTCCATGGTTACTGGAATTGTGTTTGGATATCCAAGCATTACCATTCCTGCACTGTCTCCAACAAGCAAGATGTCTACGCCGGATTTATCACAAATTACTGCAGTAGAATAATCATAAGCTGTTAGAACCGAAACCTTTTCTTTTCTTTGCTTCATCGCTTTGATGTCATTTACGCTTACCTTTTGTCTTCTATTATCGTTGTTCTCTTTTTCTTGATATCGCATATATTATGTCAGCCCAACGCCATTTTGAATAATTTTCAATGACTCCGCGAGGCTTGTTTTATTATCAAATTCTTTAATAATTTTACTCATTGTTATTCTATCTTCGCCTCTTAGCTGCCTTGCAGCAATGATCATTTCAGGGATAGCTCTAATAATGTTATCTACGATTGTAATGTGTGCTGCTCTTGCTGTTCTTGACAATGGATTCAGATCAATTGTAATTACTGTTTTCCCCATTTTCACAAGAGCTTCAGTTCGGTCACCGTCCTCAAGTGGTACGAGCAAAACATCAGCTTTGTAAACTCCGTCCGGATCTACTAGTTTTCGTTGGCTTTGCAATCCAGGAATTCGAGCAGATGCTTTGAAGCCTACTCCGAGAACCGCTTTTGCCATATTCCGTTTCAATTCTTTTTTAATCGCTATTTCCCGTTCTGGAGTGCGATAAAATAAGTTAACTTCTATCGCTGCGCCTGTAACATTGCTTAGTTCTACAATTTGTTTTGCACAAAGTGCTGCAACATTACCATTCACAGAAATTACAGGATATCTCGCTAGTAATAGAGTAGAAGAAGCTGCTTTTGCTGCAACGAGTGCAACTTCTGTTGTACGTTCTCCTATCATATAATCAAAAGCTTCTCCTCGTCCGTGTGCAATCAGACCCTCAGGAACAACTAGTCCATTTCTAAAACCATTCACAAGCTGTTCTCTTGTGTAAAGAGATTTTAAACGAGGATGACTTCGTGGAAGATAATTATTCATAGGTGATTATAACATTCTCGCGCCCGTATTATCGATATTACATACGATCAACTTTCCATCAAAATTCCTAAGACAATCTTTTACTTGCATTATCTGATGATTTGGAACTATCGTAAATATTGTTTCTCCGAATAACGCTATCCCACACTCAAAGCCTTGAGACTTTAGTTTTTGAATAGGTAGCTTGGTTTTGCCTTCTGTTAAGCCAAGGTAATGCGCAAAGGAGTATGACATATTCAGAAAATCAGAAACATCTTTCGACACTCTTAATTTTTCTAACATTTTTCCACATAACACCTCTCCTAAATTAGGGTGCTTAATGAGAAATGATTTTGTAGAGATCGGAGATACAGCCAAAATGATCGCCTTATAGTTCTTAAGTTCCAACTTTTCTATGATTCCAATACCCGGAGCCCCAGCTTCAATTCGCATTTCAAATCCTCCAGCAAATTCTGCAATTACACTTCCTAGACCTGTTTTGCAAGCTATTTCTGCTTGATGAGCGATCTGCGCCGCCTCGACTGTGCATAGACCCGCATCTAATGCCTGGTTTAGGGCATAAGATAGACTTAGAGCCCCTGCTCCACTGGAACCAAGTCCAAAGCCCACAGGAATTCTGCATTCGTGCTTGATATTGATATAGCAACATTGCCTTGTAAGCCTGATATATTCCGCTGCAACCCATTTGGATACTGGGGCATCCTCAACTCTAAAGCCATTAATTGAAATCTGATAACCAGGTACCTTGAGTTCATGAATTTCAACCGTAGTCGTAATCCCGTCTTCAATAGAGAAGCCGGCACCTGTAGAACCTACATCCAGATAATTGTTAAATCCGGCAGACTTTTCCGCAACAAATCCAGTAATATGCCCAGGACTGAATGCTTTAGCTACTGCGATAGGACAAGCAACGGTGGCTGTCATATCAAAATTTATAGGTAATAAAAATATAAGAATAGTGTTTAATTAGTATAAACGAGTATAAATATACTCATGGCAAAATATGCCCGGCGTCTACAAAAAATAGGTAGTAGCATGCTTATTTCATTACCAAGCGAATGGGTGAAAAACCATAATCTGAGAAAAGGGATTACAGTACTAATTGAAATTAATAAAGATAATTCAATATCTCTATATCCTTCAGAGATCCCTAACGATGATATAAAAGAGATAACTATACCTTACTCTCCTGCATCAATGGACAGTTTGGTTAATCAAATTTACGGTGCGTATCTTCTTGGATATAATTTCATACGCATCAAGGGCAAATACCAAATATCTTATGATAATCGAGAGCTCATCAAACATGCAATGCAAAAACTTGTAGGCTTAGAGATAATAGATGAGGATGGATTCAATATTATTTCACAATTCTTGCTCGATGCAAATGCATTGGAGGCAGAGAAAATTCTCAGACGAATGAGTTCTATAATAGCAGGAATGTATAGAGATACATTGGACAGGCTGCGAGCTAAGGAAAGTGGTATTAGGAAATTGATAGTAAGTAGAGATGATGAAGTAGATCGACAATACTTTCTACTTGTTAGGTTAATCCGAAGTGCTATGGTAGATCCAAAACTTGCAAGCAAACTTAACTTGAGCAATATTGATATATTGGATTACAGGATTGCTGCTAACTACCTTGAGAGCGCAGGTGATTACATTGCAGACTTTTCGTCAGCCGTATCTGACATCTTTCATACTAGGCTCATTGATCTGATCACAGAGGTTAGTTTGTTAGTTGAGAAAATGCAAGATATGTCTGTATCTGCATTTACTAGTAAGAACGGCTCAGAATCTATTGAAGTTGTAAAAATGTATAATAAATTTAATGAGGTTTTGAATTCGATAAAGGAATTATCTGCAAAAATGGAGTCAAAGAATCAAGAATCGACTATATCTGTCCTGAATTTAACATACTCGATGGACAAAATTGCTCGATGCTGGGTTGATATAGCTGATTTAGTCAAGCCGGTATATTTGACCGCACCATTGAGAAATTTGTAACCTGAATTTATAGGAACTTTAAGCATTTATCTTTTCTGCCTTGAGCTCGGTTGGGAATAGATGTTTACATAGAATCCAAATATATATGGGGTTTTAGCAGAGCTTATATATATCTCTAACAATACTTAAGACGATGCTGGGGATTGATTCCAATAGAAGCCAGTTCTATTATTGATGATTCCATCCCTTTAAATTTAGCTACTCCATCTGAGGAAATATTATTTGCAGGTTATTCTCAAAACTATTGTGTATGTTTTATTGATATAATAGGTTCTACACAAATTACAGCCCACATAGCTGATGCAAGAAAAATTAGGAGTTATTACTCAATATTCATTAACAACACGGCATCGATAGTGAGGAACTTTAACGCAAAGATAATTAAGAATACAGGCGATTGTCTGATATATTATTTTCCAAAAACATCGGATTCTGCCAACGAACTTGCCTTTAAAGACGTTATGAGATGTGGCTTAACGATGATTGCATCCCTACCTACAATCAATAGCGAATTAGTTAAAAATGGTCTACCACCTATCAATTTCAGAATTAGCGCTGACTATGGCAAAGTAGAAGTGGCCAAGTCAGTAACTTCCCAGAGCGATGATTTTTTTGGTTCTACTGTAGATCTATGTGCGAAGATAAACTCCAAAGCATTCCCTAATGGCATGGTAGTTGGTGATGATTTATACCAAATTGTTAAAAAATCTAATTCTGATGAATTTGATTTCCAAGAATTAACCAGATTCTCACTCGCTGACCTTAGATACAAATATCCTATATATTCAGTAAGCAAAAAGAACATTAATGGTATAAATTCATTAAATCCAAATCAGGAATTCTCTGAATTCAAACCTTCTTATTTGCAGCCACCTTCTCAGAAGCAGGCTAATCTTATGATAGTAGATGACGAACCAGATGCATTGTTTACCTATAAGACATTTGTAGCTAACGAGGGTCACAATGTAGATGCTTTTACGGATCCACAAGAAGCGTTAAAATGTTTTGCAACAAAGAACCAATACTATTATGATCTGGTCATAATGGATATAAGAATGCCTAGCCTTAACGGTCTGCAGCTCTATTATAGATTAAAGGCCATAAATATGTCTCTTAAGATAATGTTCGTCTCTGCACTTGATGCGGCTGAAGAATTGATAAGTGTATTGCCTGATATAAAAAACACAGATATTATTAAAAAACCGGTTGATGAGGAGCATTTTCTTCATTCAGTAAGAGCTGCTCTTCTTTCTTCATGAATCCATCTTTATTGTGTAACATTATAATATATTAAAAATATAATATATTTTCAATAAGACATACCAAGAAGAGAGCAAGGTGAGTAGTGAAATTAAGTAAGATTCTTGTGGCACCTCTCCTTGGCTTTTCACAATATATTAACAAACAAATAAGAAAATAACAAATTAACTAATTTTTAAAATTGAAGAATATGGTTTAAGTGTAATCTCTACCTTGCCGTCTTTACCATTATTACCTACTACACCTATGACTTTTATCCTCTCTCCAATATTTAATTTATCCAGATATGGACTTTGGTCACGCCAACCTACTAATCGAATCTCTCCAGTGTCATCTCCAATCAATGTGTCAGTCACAGGAACAGTTCCAGTTCTAGTATTTACCTCTGTGGTATTAGGGTTATGCAAGACGATTGCCTCAACGATATAGGGATTTCCTGAAACTTGAATATCTTTGACCTTTGATCCAAAGTTTGATAAGTTTGGAAAAGACAAATCATTTTCAATTATTCTAATGTACGATTTATCTCTAGATAACGTGATAGAATTCCCAAAAATTCTGCTTGGAACACATTCTATCATTGTATTTGGGGCCATTTCATTAGGTACAAGAGCACGGTCTATGACAACAGATAAGAACTTGCTATCTCTATCAATTGCCAAACAGTTTACGTTGTCTTGAGTTTCCATTCCAATTGAAAGTAACCTTAAGGGCATAACTTCGAGTTCCATCGGCGAACTGGGAAACTGCAGCACAGTTCCTTCATCACCATGGATTTCAAAATCCCCATTACCATACTGAGGATTACCTGGTTTAATCCTGACTCCTAGAAGCGTAACCTGAATTCCAGTGTTAAACACATTCGGTATTCTTGTTTCATCTATGTTCCATATAATAACCCGTAATGAACGACTGTTGGCATTGTTGGAGATTTGCATCTGGAGGGATTTACCCAAATTTCCCCTGATATTATTAAATTCTGAAATCCTTGGATTGGAATTAACTTGGCCAGTGATTATAACATTATCTTGTGGCTCCTTCACGTCATCTACTGTAATTGCCTTGGAATCAATGCTAGGAATATAATTGTCATCATTACTCACTCGATCAATGGTTCCATTTGAACCTAAACTAATAATTGGTTTACCATCGGGTCCAGACTTAACATAGCATCTAGAAAGCTTTATTAAATCACCTGGATGTAATCCCATTTCCTCTGGTATTTTGATTTGATTATTTTCCCAAAGTTTGATTTTGATACACGAATCTTTATCATATACGGTTAAAGTTCTATTTAGGGTTTCTTCGTTGGTATCTCTCTTGGTGAATTTTCTAATTGGATAAATATTCATAATGCGGCCAGTTATAGATACTTCTTTTGCACCAACATAAAGATCTTTGATTCCTGAGCTCAGTTTAGGAATATTTTCAAATGAGACTCCGAGGTCAGCTGCAACCAAGAATAATGCTCCTTGATCTGTTAGATAGCCAGCACCTACCTTTCGCTTCTTTTCATCGATCATTTCTTTAATGTGCTCTGCATCGATCTCTGGCCTTTGGTTTAAGAGCAATTCTACCATTTTTTTAAAATCAATAGACAAATTAGCCATCAGATCCACCTTTTATTATTTTCCTAGCCCTCTAGGATTATGACAAACTACTTGCCTATATGCTTTGATAAATAATAATGGTTTCGGAAAGCAGTACTCTATATTTTGAGGCTATAATGTGTATTACAGCTAGTAGATATAGTAATTTTATCATTAGCTGCGCTTCAAATTGCATTCGTAGGTTTATCTCCTATTCAGGTGAAATTTGCTAGAATATTTTAACTCTTTGATTTATCTATGGGAACGATGAAATAGTAATTGTATCTCCGATGCTAACGGCTTTGTCTAAGAATAACATTGCTTTACTCGTTATTATTGCATCTGCCGGGATATCGTTATCTATTCTTTCATATCAATATTCTACCTTCACTGCTAGCGAAATAGCAAAAGCCGCTTCACAAGATGTAAGATTAAATACTCGGATTGAAGTTTATGACCTCTCCAGGATACTAGTTCGCAGTATAGATTCAATTACCACCAATTTACGAGTTCTTGCTAATGCTCCGACTATTCAAAGCAACGAAAGCAGAATATCACAGGTTCTCTTTGATACTGCACAAGAGTCTACAAAGGATCTTACTGATGGCTACTATTGGCTTAACCGAGAAGGCAAAGTTACAATGTGGAGTAATATGACTCAAGGTACGTCATTTAACTACAAAGGCATAGATCTAAGTTCAAAGGAATACTTTGTGATGGCAAAAAACACACTTTCACCATACTATAGTAGCGTGGTAGAATCAGGAGACAACATTCCTAGATTGTACATATCATTTCCAATCATCGATAACCAGCACAAAGTAGACAGCATTGGGGCTGGTACAAATGAGACATTTAAAGGCGTTATAGTCGCTGGAATTAGTGTCAGTACTATAGGGAAGTTTTTGCAAAATGAATTATCTCCTGAAATTGTCAGTAATGTGGGTTTAATGGATAGGACTGGTATAATTCTATATGCTAGACTACAATCGCTAATTGGCAAACACTATTTAGGACACGAGTTTCAATCATTGATCTCACCCGAGATCAAAGATTCGTACAATAGTGTCCTAACACGGTCATTAGAAGGCAGAGCAGGTGCTGAAGACATTACTTTTCATGGTAACACAACTACTATTTCATACCAACCCGTAGTAATCGACGGAAAGCAGTTATGGACATTGTTCATTGGTACTCCGCACATACTTGCCAGCGATGTAGGTTTCCTGATTGATCAGCAGAAAAACTTCAGTACACTGATGGTTATAATAATTGGAGGAATAGCGCTTGGAATTGCATTTCTCATTCTTTCATGGAATAAGAGATTAGAGGCTGCTGTGAATACTCGGACCGCAGAGCTAAAAGAGGCAAATTACTCTTTGACTAAATCAAACAAGCTGCTTGCTGGTGCTAACGAACAATTAAAAGTTCATGATAAGATGCAAAAGGAGTTTATTAACATTGCAGCTCACGAATTACGGACACCAATCATGCCAATATTAGGAGAGGCAGAATATATAGGACACCAATTTGATGGTAAGAGAAGGAAGATCGAAGTAGAAGATGACCAAATTGCGTTAATCATTCGTAATGCAAAAAGATTAGAGCGACTCGCCTCGGATATATTAGATGTCTCAAAAATAGAAAGTCAATCATTAAAGCTGAATAAGGAACAATTCAATCTTCGTGATGTGTTATCAGATACTGTACAAGATGTTGTAAATCATCTTGAGACTGATGCTGGAGGTGATAGTGCTGTCAAGATACTTTACAAACCAGAAGATATCTTTGTCGAAGCGGATAAAGGAAGAATGACTCAAGTTATCTCTAATCTTCTAAATAACGCTGTTAAATTTACTGAAAAAGGTGTTATTTCAGTTACTGTAGAAAGAAAAGATGACTGGGTTGTAGTATATGTATCGGACAATGGCAGAGGCATAGATCTTGAAATATTCCCAAGGTTATTTACAAAATTTTCGACTAAATCTGAAAGTGGTACTGGATTGGGATTATTTATTTCCAGAAGTATCATAGAGGCCCATAACGGCAAGATATGGGCAAAGAACAATGTAAATGGTAAAGGAGCAACCTTTGCATTTAGTTTACCTTTGAGAGGAGATACGAGGAATTGAATTAAATTATCTCCATTCAGTAAGTATGAAGTCCAGTTCATCAAAATCTCCATCTGTATATGAGTTTTCCTAATTTTCATAGTGTCTCAATCGTATTATCAATACTAGTCTCCACAGCACTGGTGGAATTCCAGCCACTACACTAAGCAAAGCCTATATGGACCATAAAAAATAATTGTAAGAATACTCAACCATAAAAGTGTGGTGCTGATATTTGTTATAACATTCCGTTCCTCATGATTCAGATAACACCATATCCTCAAAACTAATCTGCCTGGTGCTAATTAGGTGGTTTTTGGTATAGGGTTAATTTGCAGTGCTGTTTATCAGGTTCGATTAAATGAACGAATTTAAAAAGAATATATACAATTTAAGCCTCTTTATACAATAGTTATTAATGAGATGTTTTGATAACGAGAAGACTTTTGACAAATTAATGATGTCAAATCGAGAGGAGTTTTTCCATCGACAGTATGAAACGGCAATTGAGGATATCCGGCACCAATTTGGTACAAGGTATACGATGCTTATTGGCAGCGATAATGTTACCACTCGAAAAAGTTTAGTTCGTACTTCACCCATTGATACTCGAATTATACTTGCATATTTTCCAAGTTGTACCATTAAACATGTCAAGCAGGCGATCAAGATCGCAAAAATAGCATTTGAAGC
>Ga0134128_10008897_pt1 | contig 12073 bp, 13 predicted proteins | sample KB31754_FD_96462 | JGI IMG/M metagenome (GOLD analysis project Ga0134128, IMG submission 96462) | Terrestrial soil microbial communities with excess Nitrogen fertilizer from Kellogg Biological Station, Michigan, USA - KB3-175-4 | ecosystem: Environmental > Terrestrial > Soil > Unclassified ...
CGAAACGCACCAGATGCGGCGAGGTATAGACATGGGCGCGCTTGCCGGCGGCTTCGAGGCAAGAGCGCAGGAAGGCGATCGTCGAACCCTTGCCGTTCGTGCCGGCGACATGGACCACCGGCGGCAGCTTTTCTTGCGGGTTGCCGAGCGCGGCAAGCAGCCGCACCACCCGATCGAGGCTCAAATCGATGAGCTTCGGGTGAAGCGTCAGCAGCCGGGCAAGGATTTCGTCGCTGACCATCTTACGACGTTGTCATCGTGAGGCCGCGGAGCGGCCGTGGCGATCCAGAGAAATCGCGCCGTATCCTGGAGTGCTTCGCTTCGCTCGCAATGACGAACTTAGGATGATGCGCGTTCTGCAACACTCGGCGCCGGGCTCATGAGCAGCCGCACGATCCGGGCGAGCGTGTTCTTCAAGTCCTTGCGCGGCACGACCATGTCGACCATGCCGTGCTCCAAGAGATATTCCGAGCGCTGGAAGCCTTCAGGCAGCTTCTCGCGGATGGTCTCTTCGATGACCCGCGCGCCGGCGAAGCCGATCACCGCGCCGGGCTCAGCCAGGGTGATATCGCCCAGCATCGCGAAAGAGGCCGAAACGCCGCCGGTGGTCGGATGCGTCAGGAGCACGATGTAGGGCAGGCCCGCATCCTTCACCATCTCGACCGCCAGTGTCGTGCGCGGCATCTGCATCAGCGACAGGATGCCTTCCTGCATGCGCGCGCCGCCCGAGGCAGGGACAACGATCAGCGCTGCCTCCTGCAGCACGGCGAGCCGTCCCGCGGCGAGCAGCGCCTCGCCGACTGCAACCCCCATCGAGCCGCCCATGAAAGAGAAATCGAAGCAGGCCAGTACCGCCGGCAAGCCACCGATCGCGCCATGCGCCACGACCACCGCGTCGCTCGCGGTGCCATTCTTCGCATGGGCTTCTTTGAGGCGGTCGCCATAGCGCTTTACGTCGCGGAAGCGCAGCGGATCGCTCGCGGGCTTCGGCAGCTCGATCGTCGTGTATTTGCCGTCGTCGAACAGTGCCGCAAAGCGCTGCGCCGGCGCGAGACGCAAATGGAAGCCGCAGGTGTTGCAGACATGGAGATTGGCTTCGAGATCGCGGCTGAACAGCATCTGTCCGCAATTGCCGCATTTGGTCCAGAGATTCTCCGGCACTTCTTTCTTCGCGACGGTCTCCTTGACCGCGCGGATCTTGGGCAGGACGAAATTCGTCAGCCAGTTCATGCGCGCGCGCCTCTGACGCCTTTGCTCAGCGCCTGGACATCGCCGAGCACGGCTTTGATGAGGGCCGGCGTCGCTTTGCCGCTCGCATCGAGCGAGGCGGCGACGCGCTCGACCAGCGCCGAGCCGACGACGGCCGCGTCGGCGACCTTGGCCACGGCGGCGGCTTGCGCCGGCGTGCGAATGCCGAAACCGACCGCGACCGGCAGATCGGTGTGTTTTTTGAGCCGCGTCACCGCCGCGGTGATCACGTCGCCCGCCGCCGATTTCGTGCCGGTGACGCCGGCGACGGCGACGTAATAAAGAAAGCCTTGCGTGTTCTTCAGCACCTGCGGCAGGCGCTTGTCGTCGGTCGTCGGCGTGGCGAGGCGGATGAAATCGAGCCCCGCCCGCTGCGCCGGCAGGCACAGCTCCTCGTCGTGCTCGGGCGGCAGATCGACGACGATGAGCCCGTCGACGCCGGCGGCTGTCGCATCGGCGAGGAATTTCGCAACGCCGTAATGGTAGATCGGGTTGTAATAGCCCATCAGCACGATGGGCGTTTGCTCGTCCTTGGCGCGAAAGCCGCGCACGATGGCGAGCACCTTCGGCAAGGTCATGCCGGCTTTGAGGGCGCGCAGACCTGCCGCTTGGATCGCGGGACCATCCGCCATCGGATCGGAGAATGGCATACCGACCTCGATGAGATCGGCGCCAGCCTGCGGTAGCCCTGCAAGAATCCGCGCGAAGCTTTCGGCATCGGGATCGCCGCAAGTGAAATAAGTCACGAGACCGGCGCGACCTTCGCGCTTCAACGCGGCAAAGCGTTGCTCGATCCGCGTCACAGCTTGATCCCTTGCAACGCCGCGACGGTGTTGATGTCCTTATCGCCGCGGCCCGACAGGTTGACAACGATGAGGTGATTTTTCGGCAGCTTGCCGGCGATCTTCGTTACCTCGGCAATAGCATGCGCGGATTCGAGTGCCGGGATGATGCCTTCGAGGCGCGTCAGCAGATGGAAAGCCTCGATTGCCTCGTCATCGCTGATCGCGACGTAGTCGACGCGCTTCTTGTCGAAGAGATAAGCGTGCTCCGGGCCGATGCCGGGATAATCGAGCCCCGCCGAGATCGAATGCGCATCGATGATTTGCCCGTCATTGGTCTGCAGCAGATAGGTGCGATTGCCGTGCAGCACGCCGGGCGTGCCGCCGTTGAGCGAGGCCGCGTGCTTGCCGGTTGGAATACCCAAGCCAGCCGCTTCGACGCCGATCATCTTGACGCTCGGCTCGTCGAGGAAGGGATGGAAGAGCCCCATCGCATTGGACCCGCCGCCGACACAGGCAACCAGGGTATCGGGCAGGCGGCCTTCGGCTTGTCGCATCTGCTGGCGTGTTTCATCGCCGATGACGTTCTGGAAATCGCGCACCATCGCGGGATAGGGATGCGGGCCCGCGACCGTCCCGATCAGGTAGTAGGTATCCTCGACATTCGCGACCCAGTCGCGCAACGCCTCGTTCATCGCGTCTTTCAGGGTCGCTGTGCCGGAGGTGACCGGCCGCACCTCGGCGCCCAGGAGCTTCATGCGGAAGACATTGGGCTTCTGCCGCTCGATATCGGTCGCGCCCATATAGACGACGCAGGGCAGATTGAAGAGCGCGCAGACCGTCGCAGTGGCGACCCCGTGCTGGCCGGCGCCGGTCTCGGCGATGATGCGGCGCTTGCCCATGCGCTGCGCCAAAAGAATCTGGCCGATCGTATTGTTGATCTTATGCGCGCCGGTGTGGTTGAGGTCCTCGCGCTTCAAGTAAATCTTCGCGCCGCCGCAATGCTCGCTGAGGCGCTGCGCGAGATAAAGCGGCGAAGGGCGGCCGACGTAATGCTCGAAGTAATATGCCATCGCCTTGGCGAATTCGGGATCGCGCTTGGCGGCGTCATAGGCGCGCTCGACCTCGAGGACCAAGGGCATCAGGGTCTCGGCGACGTAGCGGCCGCCGAACATGCCGAAGAGCCCGCGCTCGTCGGGTCCCGCGCGAAAGGTATTGGGCGAGGCCATGTGCTTGGTTTTAGGGGGAAAACCCACGCTGCTCAAACGAAGCGATTAGAGCGCCTGCGCCCTTTCCAGGAAGGCGCGGATCTTGGCCGGATCCTTCTCGCCGGGCTTGCGCTCGACGCCCGAGGAGACGTCGACCGCTTCGGCGCGCGAGATTTTCACCGCTTCCGCGAGATTCTCAGGCGTGAGGCCGCCCGAGAGCATCCAGGGCAGCGGCCAGCTCTTTTGACGCAGCAGTTCCCAATCGAAGGCGAGGGCGTTGCCGCCAGGGAGGGCGCCCGCCATGTCCTTCGGCGGCTTGGCGTCGAACATCAGCCAGTCGACACGGCCGAGGAATTCCTTCGCCCCCTGCAGATCAAGCGCGCTCGCGACCTTGATCGCTTTCATTACCTTGATGCCGAAGCGGCGCTTGATCACTGCCGCGCGCTCGGGCGTCTCGCCGCCATGGAGTTGCACCATGTCGAGCGGCATCTTGGCCAGCACGTTCTCGAGCAGGGTGTCGTCGGGATCGACGAAGACGCCGACGCGGGTGACGCCGGGCGCGACGGCGCTGACGAGCGCTGCCGCCTTGGCGATACCGAGGCTCCTGGGACTCGGCGGATAAAAAACGAAGCCCGTGAAACGCGCGCCGCCGGCCACCGCCGCCTGCACCGCTTCTTCGCTGGTCAGGCCGCAAATCTTCGCTGCGACGCTCACGGTATCTCGCCGAGGATCGCGCGTGCGGCCGCGCCGGGATCGGGCGCTTCGGTGATCGGCCGGCCGATAACGAGGTAATCGGCGCCGGCGGCGATCGCGTCGCGCGGCGTCTGCACGCGTTTTTGATCACCCGCCGCCGCGCCTGCCGGGCGAATGCCGGGCACGACGAGGAGGAAGTCCCTGCTGCAGGCCTGGCGCAGCATCGCGACTTCCTGCGGCGAGCACACGACGCCGTCGAGACCGCTCTCTTGCGCCAGCAGTGCGAGGCGCCGCACTTGCGCTGCCGCGGGAGCGCTTTGGCCGACCGCGGCAAGGTCGTTGTCATCGATGCTGGTGAGCACGGTGACGCCGACGATCTTGGTGCGGGCTGAGCCCCGCGCCTCGATCGCGGCGCGCATCATCGCCGGACCGCCGCTGCAATGAATGGTCAACAGCAGCGGATCGAGGGCGAGGGCGCTTTTGACGGCGCCCGCCACCGTGTTCGGGATGTCGTGCAGCTTCAAATCGAGGAACACGTTCTTCTGCCCGGCGGCCGCCTGGCGGATGCCGTCGGGCCCGTGCGCCACGAAGAATTCGAGGCCGAGCTTAACGCCGCCGACGGCACCGCCGGTCGCCGCGATGAGCGATTGCGCGCGCGCCAGCTGGTTGGTGTCGATGGCGCAGAGGATCGGGTTGCGGTCGCCTTTAGAAGACATCGGTTGAACTCAGCCGTTGACGCTATTGTCGAGCGCCACCTGTGCTGCCGTCAAATCCTCGAGTGCGTGGCCGACAGACTTAAAAAGCGTGATCTGATTATGGAAGCGGCGGCCGGCGCGATCGCCGCGCGTCAGCTCGAAGAGGTCGCCGGTGATGTCGAAAGCGGTGATGACGCCGGTGGCGAGCGGCTGCACGATATCGCCTGCCTGCTGCTCCGCCGCTTCGCGCACATCGACAAAGATGCGGGCGCGCCTCATCACTTCGTCGTCGGCCTCGCGCATTTGCGGCGTGCGCCCGCCCACGAGATCGACATGCACGCCTTCGGGCAGCCACGCGCCTTTGAGAACCGGCTCGCGCGCCGATGTGGCGCAGCAGACGATATCCGCGCCGCGCACGGCTTTTTCGAGATCTTCGGCCGGTGCGACTTTGAGGTTGCGGCGGGTCATGCGCTGCGCGAGCCGCGCTGCCTTGTCCTGATCGCGGCCCCAGACCAGCACGTTATGGATTGGCCGCACGCTGGCATGCGCGACGATGAGATGCGCGGCAAGCGCGCCGGTACCGATCATCAGCATGCGCTCGCTTTCGGCGCGGGCGAGATAAGTTGCGGCGAGCGCCGAGGCGGCGGCGGTGCGACGGAGCGTCAGGGCCGGCCCGTCGAAGAGCGCGAGGATCTCGCCGGTACGGCCATCGCCGAGCAGATAACAGCCCGCGCGCAGCCTCTTGTTACGGGCAGCGTTGCCGGGAAAATTCGTCGTGAGCCGCACGCCGAAATTCTTCCCCGGCAGCCAAGCCGGCAGCACGATCAGCGAGCCAGCGGCCTCGCCCGGCACGGCGAGCGTGTGGAGATCGGCCGGCGGCGTCGCGAAATCGGTTTTGCGGAATGCTTGCCGCAACGCTTCGACCAGCGGAGGAAATTCAAGCGCCGCTACAGTTTCGTCATAGCCGAGCACACGCATCAGGCGGCGTACCGCGTGCGAGGCTCACGGGTCAAGGGAGATACCTCAGGGGCGCGTCAATTCGCGCGCAGCTTCCTTCGGCGGCGATTGCGCCGCGAGCTCGCGCTCGAGCTCATCGATGCGCTTGGCTTTCAGCCGCGCCTCGCGCCGCCAGCGATGGCCGTTCATCCATGCGATGAGCTCGCCCAGGAGAAAGCCCGCAAGCAGTGTCAGCAGCACGACGAGGTAGAGACCTGCGCTCGCCTCGATCGGCAGCGGCCACAAGCTGACCGTGACGGTCTCGCGATTGTCGACCGCAAAAATGATGAGGGCCAGCGCGACCAGCCCGATCAGAACCCAGCGAAATGTTCGCAAAACGCGGACCTTCGATCCGCTCCTCAACCGGCGCCGTTGTTGAGACGGGCGCGCATTTCCTTGCCGGTCTTGAAGAAGGGAATGTGCTTCTCGGCGACTTTCACGCTCTCGCCAGTGCGCGGATTGCGGCCTTGCCGGGCCTCGCGGCGCTTCACCGAAAACGCACCGAAGCCGCGCAATTCGACGCGGTCGCCGCGCGACAGGGCGTTGGAGATTTCATCGAAGATCGTGGTAACGATGCGCTCGACATCGCGCTGATACAGATGCGGGTTGCGCTCAGCCAAATGTTGTATCAGCTCGGATTTTGTCATGGCCCCGCCCATTCCCGCCTTGATGGGGAGGAAGCCTGCCAAACCAATGACTTGGCGTCAAGGTTGGCGTCAAATGGGCGCCCCGCTTGCCGCCGCGGCAGGGCCTTGCGGCCGCCCGCGACGGCAAGCCGAGCCATTCCTACTTGTCGGTCTTTTCGTCCCGCTCGCGGCGGCTGAGGGCCGCGCCCAGGATGTCGCCGAGCGAGGCGCCGCTATCGGACGAGCCGTATTCGGCCATCGCCTCTTTCTCTTCGTCGAACTCCTTCGCCTTGATCGAGAGCGTCGCCTTGCGGGTGGCGCGATCGAAAGCGGTGATCTTGGCATCGACCTTCTCGCCGACGGCGAAACGGTCAGGCCGCTGCTCGGCGCGGTCGCGCGACAGCTCCGATTTGCGGATGAATCCGGGGAAGCCGCCGGCCATCTCGACCTCGACGCCGCTATCGTTGCTGCCGGTGACCGTGCAGGTCACGACATCGCCCTTCTTGATTTGGGTGCTGCCGCTCTCGAGCGGATCGGCCTGGAGCTGCTTGATGCCGAGGCTGATGCGCTCTTTCTCGGCGTCGACGTCGAGGACGCGCACCTTCACCATGTCGCCCTTGTGATAATCGGCAATCGCCTGCTCGCCCGGCTTCTTCCAATCGAGGTCGGAGAGATGGACCATGCCGTCGATCTCGCCCGGCAGCCCGATGAACAGACCGAATTCGGTGATGTTCTTGATCTCGCCCTCGATCTCGCTGCCCGGCGGATATTTCTCGAGAAACGCCTCCCACGGATTGGCCATCGTTTGCTTGAGGCCGAGGCTGATGCGGCGCTTCGCCGGATCGACGTCGAGCACCTGGACTTCGACTTCCTGGCTGGTCGAGACGATCTTGCCGGGATGGACGTTCTTCTTGGTCCAGCTCATCTCGGAGACATGGACGAGGCCTTCGACGCCGGGCTCCAGCTCGACGAACGCGCCGTAATCGGTGATGTTGGTGACACGGCCCTTGAAGCGCGCATTGGCCGGGTATTTGAGCTCGACGCCCTCCCACGGATCGGCTTCGAGCTGCTTCATGCCGAGCGAGATGCGCTGCGTTTCGGCGTTGAAGCGGATGACCTGAACTTTGACGCTCTGGCCGATATGCAGCGCTTCCGACGGGTGATTGATGCGCCGCCACGCGATATCGGTGACGTGCAGCAAGCCATCGACGCCGCCGAGATCGACGAAGGCACCGTAATCGGTGATGTTCTTGACGACGCCGGTGAGGATCTGGCCTTCCTTGAGGGAAGCAACCAGCTCCGAGCGCGCTTCGGCGCGGCTCTCTTCGAGCACCGCGCGGCGCGAGACGACGATGTTGCCGCGCGAGCGATCCATCTTGAGGATCTGGAAAGGCTGCGGCGTGCCGAGGAGCGGCGTGATATCGCGCACCGGGCGGATATCGACCTGGCTGCCCGGGAGGAACGCGACGGCGCCGGAAAGATCGACGGTGAAGCCGCCTTTGACGCGACCGAAGATCACGCCATTGACGCGCTCGTTCGATTGGAAGTTTTTCTCCAAAAGCGTCCACGCTTCTTCGCGGCGGGCTTTCTCGCGTGAGAGCTGCGCCTCGCCGTTCTTGTCTTCCATCCGCTCGAGATAGACCTCGACGGTGTCACCCGGCTTGATCTCAGCTTGCCGGCCGGGCGGCGCGAATTCGCGCAGCGCGACGCGGCCCTCCGATTTCAATCCGACATCGATCAGCACGGTGTCGTTTTCGATGGCCAGCACCCGGCCTTTGATAACGGTTCCTTCCAATCCGCTCGCGGTGCCGAGCGATTCATCGAGTAACGCGGCGAAGCTTTCCTTACGCGACGCGGTTTCGGTTGCGACTGCCATCCGATCTCCAGACTGCCCCTCTTTTCGTCACGGCGACCGCCGGGGTGAGCGGAACGCCATGAGCCACCGGCTTGCGCGGGTGCGGCGGCATGAACCCGTGTTCCTGCAAGCCGAGCGCGCGGGCGCCGAAGCGGCTAACCCTTGAGCTTCCGGGCGATGAGGTCGGCGGCCTTGGCGAAGGCGGCGTCGGCATCGAGCGCCGTGGTATCGAGTTCAATGGCATCGCCGGCGGGCCGCAGAGGCGCCGTGGGGCGCTCCCGGTCGCGGGCGTCGCGCTGCTCGATATCTTGCAGAACGCGCTGGTATATAGTCCCGACTCCGGCAGCCTGCAACTCTTTGAAACGCCTTATAGCTCGGGCTTCCGCGCTGGCCGTGACGAAGAGCTTCACGGTCGCATCCGGGCAGACGATGGTCCCGATATCGCGGCCATCGAGCAGGGTGCCGGCAAAGCCGGTGGCCGGGTGGTGGGCGAAATCGCGCTGGAAGGCGAGCAGAGCCGCGCGGACAGCAGGCTGGGCTGCCACAACCGAAGCGGCATCGGATATACGATCTTCCCGCAATCGGGGTGATTCGAGATCCGGCGGCCGGATCGTCTTGGCGGCAGCTTCAGCGGCCATCGGGTCAGCCGGATCGCCGCCCTGATCCAGGACCTTCAACGCGACCGCGCGGTAAAGGCCGCCGGTATCGAGGAAAGCGAGATTGAAATGCTGCGCGAGGCGGCGGCCGAGCGTGCCCTTGCCGGCGGCCGCCGGTCCGTCGATGGCGATGATCACGCGCCCGCTTTCATGAGATGGGCTCGCCAGCTTCACGCGGGAGCGATCGAGCCGCCGAGACGGTTCACGAGCGCAACGAACCCCGGGAAGCTGGTGGCGATGGTGGCGCCGTCATCGATCGTCACCGGCTTCTCCGCCGCCATGCCGAGCATGAGGAACGACATCGCAATGCGATGATCCAAGGCAGAGGCGACGGCCGCGCCGCCGCGCACCTTGCCGCCCTTGCCCTCGACGATCAGCGTGTCACCCTCGATCGCAACCGTGACGCCGCAATCGCTCAAGCCCTTGGCGATGGCGCTGAGGCGGTCGCTCTCCTTGACGCGCAACTCAGCGAGGCCGTGCATCGCGGTGCGACCTTTCGCGAAGGCGGCAGCGACCGCGAGGATCGGGTATTCATCGATCATGCTTGGCGCGCGTTCGGCCGGCACGGTCACGGCTTTCAACGCGCCGGCGCGGATGACGAGATCGGCGACCGGCTCGCCCCCGGCGATGCGTCGCTTGGCGAAAGTAATGTTGGCGCCCATTTCATGAAGCGTTTCGAAGAGGCCGGCGCGCAGCGGGTTGATGCCGACGCCTTCGATCGTGATCTCCGATTGTGGCAGCAGCAGCGCCGCGATTGCGGGAAACGCCGCCGAAGATGGATCGCCGGGAATGACGATGTCGCCGGCTTTGAGCTCGGGCTGGCCGGTCACGGTGATGCGGCGGCCGCCTTCATTGGTCGGAGTCGAGGTCACGGTTGCGCCGAAATGGCGCAGCAGATTTTCGGTATGATCGCGCGACGCCAGCGGCTCGATCACGGTCGTATCGCCGGGCGCCGAGAGGCCCGCGAGCAGGATCGCCGATTTCACCTGTGCCGATGCGACCGGCGAGGCATAGATGATCGGCATCGGCGCGGCGGCGCCGGTCAGGGCGAGGGGCAAGCGGCCACCTTCACGCGCCACGACTTTCGCGCCCATGCGCGATAAGGGCTCGGTCACCCGCGCCATCGGCCGGCGGCGCAGGGAGGCATCGCCGGTGAAAAACGCCGTGACGTCGTGGCCGGCGACCGCGCCCATTACGAGCCTTGCACCGGTGCCGGAATTCCCCATATCGAGCAGCGTGTCGGGCTCTTGCAAACCGCCGATGCCGACGCCGCTGACGATCCATTCGCCATCGGCTTGCCGTGTGACGCCCGCGCCGAGGGCGCGCATGGCGCCGGCGGTGGCGAGCACGTCCTCGCCTTCCAGGAGCCCAGTGACGCGCGTGCGCCCTATCGCGAGGCCGCCGAGAATCAGGGCGCGGTGCGACAGCGATTTGTCTCCGGGCACACGGCAAGTGCCGCTGAGGCGGTCGGCCATCCCGGAGGTGAGAGGCTGTGCGGCTGTCGCTGACATGATTGACGAATGTTTACCAAAACAGAGCTTTGCGGCAATGGGGCCGCACCGAAAAGCGGGGCCGGCGCCGTGCCGCCGGAAATATTTTTTGACAGCGGGCGCGCGCCGTGGCAAACGGCGCTCCGCTGCCGACCGGCGAGATGTGCAGTCCTAGCCGAAGGGAGGCAAAGGTGGCTAAAGCGGAATGGGGAATGAAGCGGCTGTGCCCGAATTGCGGCACGCGCTATTACGACATGCGGCGCGACCCGATCGTCTGCCCGCATTGCGGCTCGCCTTTCGATCCGGAGGCGTTGCTCAAGACGCGGCGCACGCGCGCCGCCGCGCCGGTCGCCGAGCCGGTGGCCGATGAGGAGATCGAGCCGGATCTTGGCGCCGAAGAAGTTGCCGAGCCGGCGGAGGCCGATGCCGCCTTGCCGGATGATGCCGAGGCCGAGACCGAGGAGGAAGACGCCGAGGAGACCGAAGGCGAGGAGGAAGAGGAAGAAGTCCTCGAAGATGCCTCCGAGCTCGGCGAGGACGAAGACGATATGGCCGAGGTGATCGAGAACGTCGACGAGGATGAAGAATAAGCCCTTATTGAAGGGCGCCCATTTAGAAAAGTTTGGGGTCATAGCTCAGATGGGAGAGCGCTACAATGGCATTGTAGAGGTCCGGGGTTCGATTCCCCGTGGCTCCACCAGATAGGAAGAGCCCGGCTCATCAGAGCCGGGCTCTTCGATTTAACGCGGACCTTCGGTCGTCACTCCCGCGAAAGCGGGGGTGGGTCCAGGGTTCACATCTCGATGTTTCCTGGATTCCCGCTTTCGCGGGAATAACGCTGTTATCGGCTTCTCACGACACTCACTGAATAATCAGTTTCGCCGCTGGCGGCGGCGGTTGCTGCAAGAGATTCAGTTGATGGAGCACGCCGATCCAGAAATCGAAATCGGCGGGATCGAGCTCGAGCTCCAGCGCGTCGGGCGTGCTCGCCGCGCCGACATATTTCTTCTGGATATCGCGCGCCTCGTCCGGATGGTCCTTCTGGAAGACGGCCGCATCCTTGAGCGCCGCGCGGAAGGATTTGAGCTCGTCGCGATGCGATTCCGCCCAAGACCGGCTCGAGGCGTACATGGAGGCGAGGATGTGCGGCTTGGTCTCGGAGAAAATGTCGACCGATTTCTGCCCCGCGCCGCTTTCGATGATGCGTGTCCTGAGCGGCTCCAATTCGAAAGCCGCGTCGATCTGGCCGGCCTTCAAGAGATCGCCCATCTGCGTGAACGGTGTCTCCACCAGGGTCACCTGGTTGAGAGCGACGCCGCGATCCAAGAGCCATTTCTTCAAGACAAGATCGATGGCGCTGTTGATGCCCGGCCGCGCGATCTTCTTGCCGATGAAGTCCTGCGCCTTCACCGCGGTGAAGCCGGTGCGCGTGACGAGGCTGGAGCGCGGATGCCTTTCGTCCATCGCGGCGACGCCGGCGACGGCGACGAGATCCATGCCGCCGTCATTGGCGAGCAGCAGCAGCGGCGGCGAGTTCGAGGCGATCTGCAAGCTGCCGGACATCAGCGCCGGCGGGCTGAGCGAGGTGGTCGCGAGATTCGTCAACGTGACGTCGAGCCCGTGCTTTTCGAAAATCCCTGCATCCTTGGCGATGAAGGCGGGCGCAAAATCCGCCGTCGCCGAATAGCTGACCGTCAACTTCGTCATCTCCGCGGCGCTGGCGCTGCCGAGAGCAGTGAAGACGCTCAGGACCGCGAGAAGACCGATTGCTTTGCGCATTTCACTGTTCCTATTTGAAGATGAGCGTTGCAGCGTCGACCGGGC
>Ga0134128_10008898_pt1 | contig 12072 bp, 11 predicted proteins | sample KB31754_FD_96462 | JGI IMG/M metagenome (GOLD analysis project Ga0134128, IMG submission 96462) | Terrestrial soil microbial communities with excess Nitrogen fertilizer from Kellogg Biological Station, Michigan, USA - KB3-175-4 | ecosystem: Environmental > Terrestrial > Soil > Unclassified ...
CCGGCCGGGCAGAAGGCGTTTGACGAGGTCGCCCGCAAATATCGCGCCGACCGCGGCTTCAAGCAGACCGTAGACCGGTACATTACCGAGTTCGAGCGGCTGCTCGACGAGGTCGCGCGCGAGGATCGCGGACCGCAGGCGCTGCGTGGCCATCTCACCTCGGAAACCGGGCTGGTCTATACCCTGCTCGCGCACGCGGCGGGCCGGCTGGGATGAGGCTGCGAATAGCGAGAGGCGAATGGCGGAATGGGAAAACGGGGGCTTCGCCGCCTCCGTTTTCTTTTGAATGATTGGTCACGGCCGGCGATTTCCCCAACTCGGTGCTCGCAGCCCACGTACCGCTGAATCTCCCGCGGCGCGCCACTTTACGATTTTCCATGATATTGTTGCCGGAAGGCGCGCGAAAGGCGTCTCATGTGACTGACCGCACGCTGCCTGCGGCTTGAGCCGTCCGCTGCCCAGTCGCTATTTTAGGCGGCCTACCGGCAAGGAACGAAGATGAGAAATAAAGCCAAAATGCTGACAGAGCAGGCACGCGCTCTGCCCCCGCAAGATCGCATCGCGCTGGTTGAGGATGTGCTCGACAGCCTGGACCGCGCCGATCCCGACATTGATCTGCTCTGGGCGCGCGAGGCGAGCGACCGACTGGCGGCCTATCGACGCGGTGAGCTTGCAGCCAGAGACCTGAGCGACATCATCGCCAAATACCGGCCGTGAAGGTCCGGTTTCTTGAGATCGCTGAGATCGAACTGGATCAGGCGATCCACTGGTACAAAGCGCAGGCGCCTGGCCTAGACAATGCTTTTCTGATTGAGGTGCTATCCGCCGCAGACCGCATCGCGCGCCTTCCCGAGGCATGGCATAGGCTCGGCGAAGGTGTTCGCCGCTGCCGTTTAGCCGGTTTCCGTACGGGCTGATCTACACCGTCGACAACGGCGACATACTCGTGCTGGCGGTCGAGCACTTGCATCGGCGGCCGGACTATTGGCGCGATCGACTGAAGGGATGACCACTTGGAGGCCGAAGCGCGAATGGAAATTACGGTGACAGTGCTGGACTGCAATTACATCTTCATCGGCCGCGGCGCGCCACTTTACGATTTTCTGCGACAGAGCCATCGTGGATGCGCGCAGAGCGCCAGCAACGGCCGATAGCGTCGGTGCCGCTTATGCGGCCCTGGGACGGAGCGTGGGAATGCCGCTCACGTCCTCTTCGCGTTCCGCGTGCCACGTATCGTAAGCCGCTTGCATGCGTACCCAGACCCCGGCGCCGTCGCCAAACAACTTGCCGAGTCGAACCGCAACCGCCGGAGAGACCGGCTTGCGTTCGCGCAAAATGTCGTAGAGATGCTGCCGTGAAATGCCGAGAAGCTCCGCAATCTCGGCTTTGGTCTTGCCGGTCGCCGGAATCACGTCCTCTCTCAGCAAAGCGCCGGGATGGGTCGGGCAGCGATCTGGATTGCGCTTAGCACCATAGGCCATGATTGTCTCTCCTCAGTGATATTGTTCGAAGTCAACCCGGCAGGCGTCGCCGTCCTCGAATTCAAACGTGATGCACCACGGCCCATTCACATGGACCGAATAGCGCATGGGTTTGAATCCCCTCAGGGCATGAAAATCAAAGCCTGGGATGTTCATTTCCTGTGGCATCGCCGTGGCATCCAAGCGATCCAGACGACGAACGATACGTTCATGCATCTTCGCATCGATCTTCGGCGCTCGTCCCTTCTCCCAAAGTTCGGCGAGAGCCTTGCTCTTGAAGCTTCTGATCATGCTATCGACAATGTAAGCGATTAGCTGACGTTTGTCAACAATTAGCTTACGTGAGGCGTTGCGCGTTGTGGAGCAACAAGCGTAGCGCTCTCGCACTTCAGCCTCGTCGCCCCGCCAAGAATCGCGAGCTACCGCGTGCGGCATCATAGCGCCACGGCGAAGCAGTAGTGCCCATCTGCATCGGCGGTGGCGCGCCATACGCCGAATGTAGCCGATTTCTGCGATCTCCTACCCTGCGGGTGCCGAATTCGTTGCACGCAAAAACGGAATCGTCGAGCGATCTCAAGCTGATTTCGCCTGTCCAGCCCTCGACGCAAAAATATTATGCTTCCGTTTTTCAGAAAAAAATGATTTTCTCCGCGCATCCCGCTCCAATTCTGAGGGGCGTATCGCGATCGTCACGAGAGTGGAGCGGGGATGCGATGGACGCGTTGCGGCCGCAGGACGAGCGGCGTGCGAGGCGGACGGCGAAGTCGCGTGGTCCTGACACCCCGACGCTGGTGTCAAGTCTGTGGTGATCCGCAGGCGACGGAGGCTATCAAGCCCGGCACTCCGGGGAGAGCGCGTATAAGCCGTAAAACCATTGCGCGGGGAATGCCGGAGTGTGTTCGGTTGTACCTGCTGAGAACTCGTGTGCTTTGCTTTGCGTATTTTCTGCACACGAGGCTCCGGGTGCAACGGCACCCGGCATTTCCCGCGCCCTCTCTCTTTGGGGGCCTGCGATCCATAGCTCAGGCGAAGTTCGCGCCGTGAGAATGCTGTCGTCTGCCCCGATCATGGCGAGGCTGTTTGACAATTGAATCAGAATAGAGCGCGCGGCAACGGCCGCGCCCCCTTACCGCCTCGGCCCGCTCGCCGCCGGAGCTGCGGCGCGCGCAGTTGCTGGTGCCGGAGCCGGCTGCGCGGCCTGGGCGTTGCTGGAGCTGTTGCTCGCGCCGAAGATGACACGGGTCGGATTGCGGTCAAAATTGTTCACGGCGCGGCTGATGTCGCCGAGCGTCTTGCGCCCATCGGCCATCAGCGCACCCGAGCGCTTGTCGAAATCTTCCGCAAGCTCGCGGATCGATTTCACGGTCAGGAACAGCTCGCCGCCCTCCTTGCCGCCGGCCAGCGAGTTGAGGCCGAGCATGAGATTGTCGGCTTTACCCATCACGCCATCGACGCGGGCCATGATGGCGTCGATCTTCTCGGAGTTGCGCGCCAGCGACTGGGTGAAGGTTTCCAGATTGGCCAATGAGTTCTTCACCGCGGTCTGATTGTCGGCGACGATCTTGTTGATGTTCTGCAGTGTGCCGCGGATCGCCTCGGTGACGTCCTGCAGGCGGTTTGGATCGGCGGTGAGCACGGGGACGCCGTCCTCGTCCAGCGGCACCGGGGGCGCGGCTTCCGCGCCGCCCTTCAGCGAGATCGCAGCAACGCCGGTCAGGCCCTGGAATTCCAGGCCAACCACGGTGTCCTTGCGGATCGGGGCGTTCTTTTCGACCAGGGCGGTTGCGACCACGCGGCGCGGATTGTCGAGCTTGACGGAGATGACTTCTCCTATCCTGATACCGTTGAAATTGACGCTGCCGCCGTTGCGGAGGCCAGCAGCCGGTCCCTCGAAGATGATGCGTAGGGGATCGCGCTGCTTGATTGTGTGCAGGCTCTGGAACCACAGCACAAAGCCGAAGGCTGCCGCGATCACCGCAAGCGTGAACGAGCCGATCAGGACGTAATTCGCCCGCGTTTCCATCAGTAACTCCGACACTCGGCGCCAATCATGCGCTAGCTCACCACGGCGCGGGCGCGCTTGCCGTTGAAGTATTGTCGCAGCCAGGGATGCTGAGATGCCTTCATATCGGCAATTGAACCTGCGGCAATGATCTTACCGTTCCCTAAAACGGCAATACGGTCACAAGCAGTATAAAGGCTGTCCAGATCGTGGGTTACCATGAAAACGGTCAGGCCCAAAGTACGCTGCAGGGTGCGCACCAGTTCGTCGAAGTCCCCGGCGCCGATCGGATCGAGGCCGGAGGTCGGCTCGTCCAGAAAGACCAGTTCCGGGTCGAGCGCGAGTGCACGCGCCAGCGCCACGCGCTTGATCATGCCGCCGGAGAGCTCGGAGGGGAAACGGTCGGCGACCTCGGGCTTGAGGCCCACCATCACCAGCTTGGCCTCCATGATCTCGTCGAGCAGCCGCTGCGAGACGTTGAGATATTCGCGCACGGGAAACTGAATGTTCTGGCGCACAGTGAGCGAGGAGAACAGCGCGCCCTGCTGAAAGAGGATGCCCCAGCGCCGCTCCACCCCGCGTCGCGCCGCGGTGTCGGCCTTGTCGAGGTCGACGCCGAAGACTTCGATGCGGCCGGCAACTTTCGGCACCAAACCGATGATGGTGCGTGTCAGGACCGACTTGCCGGCGCCGGAAGGCCCCACGAAGCCGAGGATCTCGCCGCGCCTGACGTCGAGGTTGAGAGCATCGAGCACGCGCGTCGAACCGAACTGCACGGTGATGTCGCGGACCCGGATGATGGCGTCGGAGATCGGTTGCGGTGGCTGCGCCATCGTCACATCCCGATCGAGGCGAAGAAGATCGCAAACACGCCGTCCATGACGATCACCAAGAAGATACCCTTCACCACCGACGCCGTCGTGTGCTGGCCGAGCGATTCGGCGCTGCCCTGCACCGCGAGCCCCTCGACACAGGCGACGATGCCGATGACGGCCGCCATGACGGGCGCCTTGATAATACCGACGATAAAATGATCGATCGAGATCGCATCGCGCAGGCGCAGCAGGAACGCCTCGGGATCAACGCCGCCATAGAGCCAGGCCACGAGGCCGCCGCCATAGAGCGCGGCCATCGCGCCGAGGAAGGCGAGGATCGGCAACGCGATGACAAGCGCCAGCATGCGCGGCAGGATCAAGACCTCGATCGGGTCGAAACCCATGGTGCGCAGCGCGTCGATTTCCTCGCGCATCTTCATCGAGCCGAGTTCGGCGGTGTAGGCGCTGCCGGAACGACCCGCGACCATGATCGCGACCAGCAGCACGCCGATCTCACGCAGCACCAGCACGCCGAGCATGTCAACGACAAAGATGTCGGCGCCAAAGCGGCGGAAGTGAAAGATGCCCTGTTGCGAGATGATGCAGCCGATCAGGAAGGTGATCAGCACGACGATGGGCACCGCGCGCCAGCAGACCTGCTCGAGATGATGCACGGTCGAGGTCATGCGGAAGTTCCGCGGATGCAGCATCACCCTCCCGCTGGCAGCAAGCACCGCGCCCAGCATGTCGATCAGGCCGACAAAGGTCTCGCCGATGCTGACCACGCTACGGCCGACCTGGGCGAGCATACCGGTGATGGTGACCTGCGCCCGCTCGACGACGGGGGCGGCCTTCACGCGGCGCACCTCGTCGACCAGACTGGCATAATTGGCCGAAAGACCTGCGATCTGGGCTTCGATATTGCCCTGGGTCAGGCTGCGGCGCAGCCGCTCGATCAGCCAGGCGCCGAAAGTGTCGAGTTTCGAGACCTGCGAAACGTCAATGAAAATATTGGGGCGGCTGCCGGCGAGCTTCTCGGCATCGTTCACGATTGCCTCGAGCAGCGGCGCAAACGGCGCGGTCCAGGAACCGCCGGCGCAAAGCGCAAGGCCGTTGCCGCGCGCAATACGCTCCAAGGTAGGATCGCCGTTCACGGCCGAAAAAGCTCCCGCGCCAGATCCTCGCCAGACAGAATGCCCGCTTTAAGCGGCGCCTTGTCGAAGATACCCCTAACCAGCCATAGTTGGTTGCGCCCCGCAAGCGCGAGGTTCAAAAATTGCCAGACATTAAAATGACTTCCAGCCAACTTCCAATCCTTGACGTACGAATCGAGCGCTTTCCAATCGCGGGTTCCTTCACCATCAGTCGTGGCGCCAAGACGGAGGCCATTACCGTCGTGGCGGAGCTGCGGCAAGGAGACCATCTCGGACGCGGCGAATGCGTGCCCTACCCGCGCTATGGCGAGACGCCTGAGGAAACACTCAAGGCTCTTCAAGCGATGGGTCAAGCAGTCTCGCGGGGGCTCGATCGGCAGAAGTTGCAGGCCGCGATGCAAGCAGGCGCCGCGCGCAATGCGCTCGACTGCGCATTCGTCGATCTTGAAGCCAAGAGCGGCGGAACGCGGGCCTGGGACCTGCTCGGCCGGTCCGCACCACAGGCCTGCACGACCGCTTTCACTATTTCGCTGGGATCGCCGGAGGCAATGGCGGCGGCGACCGGGAAGGCGGCGCACCGGCCGCTCTTGAAGATCAAGCTCGGCGGTGACGGTGACGGTGAGCGGATCGCAGCGGTCCGGCGCGCCGCGCCCAAATCCGAACTGATCGTCGACGCCAATGAGGCTTGGACGCCCTCCAACCTCGAACGAAATCTCGCCGCCTGTGCGAACGCCGGTGTCACGCTGGTCGAGCAACCGTTGCCCGCCGGACGGGATGATATGCTCGGAGGCATCCGCCGGCCGATTGCGGTCTGCGCCGATGAAAGCGTGCATGACCGGAAATCGCTCGAGGCATTGCGCGGACGCTACGACGCCGTCAACATCAAGCTCGACAAAACCGGCGGGTTGACCGAGGCACTGGCGATGGCGGACGCAGCGAAGGCGCTCGGCTTCCAGATCATGGTCGGCTGCATGGTCGCGAGCTCGCTGGCGATGGCGCCCGCCATGCTGCTGACGCCGCAGGCGCGCTTCGTCGATCTCGACGGACCGCTGCTGCTTGTGCGCGATCGCGATCACGGCCTGCACTATGACGGCAGCCTCGTTCATCCGCCGGACGCAGCACTCTGGGGATGATTCATGAGACGGTGGCGCGCCGACCACATGACGAGACCGCCGCACGCCGCGATCGCGGCCATCACGTAATAGACGTTCTGCCCGTAGCGGGCGAAGACGGCGCCCGACAGGATGTAGGCGCTGCCGGTAACAATGCCGGCGCAGGCCGCAAGGAAACCCTGCCCGCGCGCCATGATATGACCGGGCACGTGATGCACCATCAAGTTCATGATGCCGACTTGGGTCAGACCGAAGGTCAGGCCGTGCATCAGTTGCACCGGCGCGAGGATCGCGATCGGGGGCGCCTGCGCCGTGATCACCCAGCGCACGACCGCGCAGCTCGCTGAAATCATTACGAGCATCGCCGGAGGCAAGGTAAATCGCGGTGAGGCCGCAAAGACCACGATCTCGGCGAGCACGCCGAGTATCCAGAGCCCCGCGATCGTCAGCCCGCCAAGACCTTCCTGCTGCCAGGCGATCGAGGCCACGACGTAATAGGCCGAATGGCTGCTTTGGATCAGCGCCGAGGTGATGATGATGGCGAGGAAGCCCTTGTCACGCAGCAGCGCGCTTGCGTTCACCGCTGTCGTGGCGCCCGGCTTGAGCGCTGCAAGCGGTCGCAGCCCGAGACTCACCAGCGCACTGAGCGCGGCCACGCCGGCGATGATCCAGATCAGATTTTTGGCCGCGATGACGTCGATCAATGCTCCGCAGGCGAGCGCTCCCACGACGAAGGCCGCCGATCCCCACAGCCGCAGCGGACCGTATTTGAGCCCGTATTGCCGCACACCGCGCAGCGCATAGGCGTCGATCAACGGCACCATCGGCGTCCAGACGCAGCAGGTCACCGCATAGGCCAGGAAGATCATGAGCGCCTGATGCTGGGAGCCGACGATCGCAAGCCCGATCGTGGTCCCAAAGCCCATCACGATGATGCCACCGCGGAGCGCCTGACGCCGCTCGGCAAAGCCCGTCACGAATGGCAGCGTCGTGAAGCGCGTCACCGAGGGCACCGCGGTGATGACCCCGATCCAGGCGGCGTCGACGCCGACCGCCTTCAGCCATACCGGGAAAAACGGCAGATGCGTGCCGACCATTCCGAAACCAGTGCCATAGACCAGCGCGAGCCAGGTCGCGAATCGCCTTGACGCGGCGAGCGATGCGATGGGGATTTGTGAGGGTTGCTGCATCAAACCAATTGCGATTCGGGCAAGTTCATGGTGATCGTTAGCGCAATGCGCGCTGATTTGCGCGGCCAGAGTCGCTAATGACGAATCAAGCATTCGCCCTGTCGCCGATTTCCGCTCGGGCCAACCTGCCGAGTGAGGAGGATTATGACGCGATCCGCGAAGCCTTCATGGAGACTTCGCGGGGACGCTGGTTCCTTGACGAATATGCCAAGCGTAACCGCAATGCCGACACCCGCATGGTGCTGGACGCGGTGGCCCGGATCGAGGAAACGATTGCGGCGCAGAAGCAGCCACCGCCTCCAATCGTCGTCGACAGGCTTCCCGCCGCGCTGAGCTCGATCAGAGGCGCGGTCGAGAAAGCGCAGGAAGCCGCTTCCGCCGCATTCGACGGGCTGCAGCTCGCGGAAAACCTCGCGCCGATTCGCAAGGGCGCCCGCATCATCAAGGAAATCTCCTGGCGCTGGCGCGAAATCGGCGCCGACGGCCGGATCTGCGACCTCATCGATTCGCAGGTGGCCGCGATTGAAGCCAGTTGCGTCCATCTGGACGAAACCGATCCTCGCGTCACGCTGCGCGCCGCGTTCGAGATGATCCAGACGGAGATCGAGGCGTTCCGGGATATAGATCCGCGCGTGCCGGCACCGGCTGCGGAAACCGTGGTTTCCGGCGCAAGGCCCGTCATCACGACCGCGGGGGTTGGCACCGATACTCCGCCACCTCTCGCTTCCACGATCCACGAGATCGCGGAAGCGCCAACGGTTGGGCAAGCCCTGCCGGTTATGAATCGGCCGGCGATTGCGGACGAGCCGGAGCAGGTGAGCGAGATCGAGGAGGCGATCAGCGAGCCGGAAATGCCGTTCGAACGTGCGACCGAAGCCGTTGCCGCCGAGCTTTCGCTGGAAGAAGCCGACGCGCAGGACGAAGCCGTGCTCGAAATGATCGCCATCGAGATGGCTGCGCCCGATCCCGAGGAGGAGCACGACTTCCCTGTTGTCGCCGACAGCGAGCCCGCGCACGTTACGATACCGCCTGTCGTCGAGCCCATGTCTCCGCCGGCAGTCGCCCAAGTGCCGGAGCCGGAATTGCCGCCGGTCGAGCCCCCCGCCCCGGCGCTGCAGCCAACGCTTTCGGCCTTCTCTTCCACCTCCATCGCACCGGGAACCGAGCCCTCGCTCGGCTCGACCCTGATCGCACGCGGTATCCTGCAGAGGCCCAATATTCCCGCCAACGATCCGCTCGCACCCATCCGCCGCATGAGCCAGGCCGAGAAGATCGCGTTCTTCTCCTGAACTGCCCCTGCCCTGCTCGCATCCGTGACTGGCGTCACGTACGAGCCCCGAGCCATGCCCTAGCGTCCCCGCGACTGGTCTCACGACGAGATTCTTGTTGAGGAAGACGCCATGTCCCCTTTCAAATCGCTGCTGCTCGGCGCGGGAATGCTCGCCGCCGGCCTGCTGAGCTTTGCACAAGGCCCCGCCTCGGCGCAGGTCCGGACGGCGGAACTCGACCGCATCCAGGCCCCGGCGCAGGCGCTCCCCAGGCCCGAACAGCGGGTCGCGCTGGTGATCGGCAATTCGAACTACCGGAATGTCGCAACGCTGCCCAACCCCGACAACGACGCGCAGTCGGTGGCCGAATTCCTGAACTCGGCCGGTTTCGACGTCATTGCGGCGACCGACGTGACGCAGAACGACCTGATCAGAGTCGTGCAGGATTTTTCCGACAAGGTCGCCGAACACGGCCCGGACACGGTGGCCATGATCTATTACGCCGGACATGGCGTGCAGGTCGCCGGCGAAAACTACCTGATCCCGGTCGACGCCAAGGTTTCGACGCCCTCCGACCTCGTCAACAATTCGATCCGCCTGGTCGACCTGATGGCGACGCTGGAATCAATCCCGAGCCGGCTGCGCATCGTCATGCTCGATTCCTGCCGTAACAATCCGTTCCCGAGCATCGATGACGCCGGGCGCGGGCTTGCACTCGTCGACGCGCCGACGCGCTCGATCGTCGGCTATTCGACCGCGCCGGGCGCGCAGGCGCTCGACGGCGCCGACGGCGGCCACAGCCCGTATGCGCAGGCCTTCCTGAGGCTCGCGCGCGAGCCCAATCTGCCGATCGAGCAACTGTTCAAACGCATCCGCCTGGAAGTGAACCACGCGACCGAGGGCCTGCAGACGCCCTGGGACAACTCGACGGTTACCAGCGATTTCTATTTCTTCGGCGACACGGCGGTGGCGGCTTCCCGCCTGCCCGAACATGGGCCCGTGGTGCAGATGGCGTCGGACCTGCCGTGGCGGTCGGTGGACCAGGTCTATGATTACGTGTTGTCGGAAGGCACGCCGCAATTTTATCAGGAATTCATCGACCGCTTTCCCTATGATCCGCGCTGCGACCATATCCGCCATCTGCTTGTCAACCTGACGCAGGCGACGGCGTGGCATCAGGCGGTGCTGGCGAACTCCCCGATCGCCTACAAGAACTTCTTCGATCGCCACGCCGACAGTCCCTACGCCAAGGCTGCCCTGCGCCTGCAATCGGACCCCAAGGGGGTTGCGCTGATGCAGGCGAGCCACCTGTACAAGGGGGGCGTCGGCATCAAGCAGATGCCGTTCTCCGGTACGTCCAGGATCACGATGCTGCGCGCGCATGGGCTGAACGCGCCGACCAACGGCAAGGTCGTGAACCTGCCGATGGGCAACAAGATGAACGACGTCAAGTCGATGGAGCACGGCGTCAAGTCGCTAGATCACAATACCAAGCCGCCGGGCAACAACTTCAAAAACAACGACAGACCGTCGGGCAACAGCTTCAAAAATCACGACGGCCAGAGATTCGAGCGGCGGCAGTCCAACTTCAATCGCTTCAACAATTCGCAGGCCCACATGGGACACAGGATGTACATGGGCAACAACATGCGAATGGGCGGCGGCATGCGAATGATGGGCGGCGGCGGTATGCACTTTGGCGGAGGCCGCGGCTTCGGCGGCTTCGGACGCCGCTAACCGGGTCGCCAGCAGAACGGAGCAGAGCCGAGATGGCCCTGCCCTGTTGCTTTTCTAGACTCGTCTAGTTCGAGCATGATTTCACGATGCTCTAGCTAGCCGACCAGCTTCGCGAACAGATCCGCATCCACATTGCCGCCGGACAGCACGACCACGATGGTCTTGCCGCGCGCATCGATACGGCCCGCCAGCAGCGCGGCGAGGCCGACTGCGCCACCCGGCTCGACCACGAGCTTCAATTCGCGGAACGCGAACGCAATCGCCGCGCCCACCTCCTCGTCGGAGGCAGAGACGGCGCCCGACAACAGCTTGCCGTTGATCGCAAAGGTGATCTCGCCCGGCATCTCCGCCATCAGCGCGTCGCAGATGGTGCGCGCCTTGGCGTGATGCGCCTCGCGGTGACCGGCGCGCAGCGACAGCGCATGGTCGTCATAGTCCTTCGGCTCGGCGACGATCACCTGGGTATCAGGGAATTTCGCCTTCACGGCGGTCGCAATCCCCGCAATCAGCCCACCGCCGGAGGCCTGCGCCACCACGATATCGGGCGCGAGGCTGCGCGCGGCCATGTCTTCGGCGATCTCGCGGCCCGCGGTGCCCTGGCCCGCGATGATCAGGGGATCGTCATAAGGCTTCACCAGCGTCGCGCCGCGCTTCTCGGCGATGCCGCGCGCGATCGCCTCGCGGTCCTCGCGGTCGCGATCATACAACACGACCTCCGCGCCATAGGATTTGGTGCGCTCGACCTTCGACACCGGCGCATCCGACGGCATCACGATGGTGGCCTGCATCTTCAAAAGCTGGGCGGCCGCCGCCACGCCCTGCGCATGATTGCCGGAGGAAAACGCGACCACGCCGCCGGCGCGCTGAGCTTGCGGAATGGAGGACAGCTTGTTGAAGGCGCCACGAAACTTGAACGAACCGGTCCGCTGCAGCAGTTCCGGTTTCAGGAAGATGTTGCCGCCCACGCGTTCGTTCAGGACGGGCGAGGACAACAAGGGCGTGCGCACCGCAAAGGGAGCAATCACCCTGGCGGCGGCGTCGATATCGGCCGGTGTGACCGGCAACTTTTCTGTGTTTGTCATTAAACTGTTGTATGCGTAGCGCCGCAGCCGAGCAAGATGCGCTGGCCGCGCTGTCAGGCCGCGCGGGCCGCCGCCTGCGGCAGCGGAGCGACATGCGGCTCCAGATCGGCCCAGGTGATGATCTCGAAATGGCCGTCGTCATGCTCGACCAGCGCCGTGCAGCTCTCCACCCAGTCGCCGCAATTCATGTAGCGGATGCCTTGCATGTCGCGGATCACGGCATAGTGGATA
>Ga0134128_10008900_pt1 | contig 12069 bp, 10 predicted proteins | sample KB31754_FD_96462 | JGI IMG/M metagenome (GOLD analysis project Ga0134128, IMG submission 96462) | Terrestrial soil microbial communities with excess Nitrogen fertilizer from Kellogg Biological Station, Michigan, USA - KB3-175-4 | ecosystem: Environmental > Terrestrial > Soil > Unclassified ...
CATCACCCGCGAGGCGCAGTCGCTGCGTGAGGAGGCGAAACAGAAAAATGCCGATCTCCGCACGATGCTGGAAAACATGTTTGCCGAGCTGAGCAACGTCAAGACCGACCGCAACCTGCTCGCCAGCCTTTTCTTGGAAGTCGCGCGCTGTCTCAACCAGGACAACGGGACCAAAAGCGCGGCCAAGGGCATCGCCGTCGAGCCCGTCAGGTCGTTCGCCGCGAACTGACGCGTTCCGATGTGACAACTTCCAGCGCCACTCTCGATCGGCTATTCAGCGCCGCGCAGAGCGATACCGGCATCGATCGACAGGCGCTCGCCGGCCTGTTGGTCGAGCTGGCGAGAAGCGCCGATGAAAGCATCGATGCGCGCGCGTCGGGTATCGCGTCCACCGATCCGCGTCTTACGCAGTTGCGCGGCCTGCTGCTCGGGCAAGAGATCGCGACACTGTCGCGGCTGACCCGGCAGTTCGATGATCCCGCGGAATTGGCGGCGATCGTCGGCCGCGTTTTGCCGACCGCGCTCGCCCAAGCCTGGGCCCAGAACAAATCCCTCGGTCCGATCCTCGCACCGATGGTCGAGGAAGCGACCCGCAGCTCCATTCGCCGGGATCCGGGCACGCTGATCAACATCCTCCATCCGCTCATGGGCCCGGCGATCGGCAAATCGATCGGCGAGCGGATTGACGGCACATTCCAGTCGCTCAACGAGACGCTGAAGCACAGCCTCTCATGGCACGGCCTCATGTGGCGCTGGGAGGCGTGGCGCACGGGCACGTCCTTTGCCGCGATCGTCCTCAAGCACACGCTGATCTATCGCGTCGAGCATGTGTTCCTCATCCACCGGCATACGGGTCTCTTGATCGCGCATGTCGCGGCGCCGGACGCCGTCAGCCAGGATCCGCAGCTTGTCTCATCGATGCTGGTGGCGATTCAGGATTTCATCCGCGATTCCTTCAGCGGCGCCGAGCAGGGCGTCGATACGGTGCGGCTGGGCGAGCTGCGTTTGTGGTCCGAGCCCGGTCCCTTCGCGAGCCTTGCGGTGGTCATTCGCGGCAACCCGCCCGAGAATTTGCATCAAACCCTCGCCGGGGTCGTCACCCGCATCAATGCCGAGCACCACGACGCGCTCAGAGATTTCAACGGCGACAGCGCGGCTTTCGCGAATGTCGAAGCGGCGCTGATGGAATGCGTCGAGCTGCAGCAGCGCGCGCCGCGCTCGACGCCGCACCGCGCGCGCTGGGCCGTCGCTTTGCTCGCCCTCGCGCTGATCGGGCTTTTCGGACGGTGGGAGTATCAACGCTGGCAAGAGCGGCGCCACTGGAATGCGTATGTCGCTCAGCTGCGCGCCGAGCCGGGGATCGTGGTCGCCGAAACTGGCACGCAAGACGGCAAGTGGTCCGTGAGCGGCCTGCGCGATCCTCTCGCCGTCGACCCGCAGACGGTGCTGCGGCGAACGTCTCTCGACCCCTCGCAGATCGTCAGCCGCTGGACGAGCTATCAAAGCCTGGAGCCCGCCTTCGTGCTCAGGCGTCTGATCGACACGATGAAGCCACCGCCGACGGTCAGCATGGTCCTGCAAGGCAATCGGATCGTCGCGCTCGGCTCCGCGTCGGAAGCATGGTTGCGGCGCGCCCACGCGACGACGGAAGCCCTTCCCACGGGCACGCCGCCGATCGACTTCAGCGCGGTCGAGGATATCGATACCGGCATGCTGGGCAAGCTGCGCGCCGCCATCCAGTCCAACCAGATCCTTTTCGACAATAACAGCCCCGCCCCTTCGCAAGAGAACAATGCAATTCTCGACAAGGTGGCGGGCGAGATCCACGACCTTGCGGCATTGGCATCGACGTTGGGCGTGACGGCGCGGGTCATGCTGACCGGCCATACCGATTCCAAGGGATCGGAGATTTTCAATCTTTCCATCAGCCAGGGGCGCGCCGAATCGGTCCGTGCCTTGCTCAAGAAGCGCGGTGTCGATCCGAGCTTGCTCGCCGTTCGCGCTGCCGGTCCCTACGAGCCCGAGCAAAACGAGGATTCGGACGCCGCCCGCTCGCGCAATCGCCGCGTCACTTTCACCGTGGAGATCGACTAGTCGCATGACCGGAACACAGCCGAATTTGCAAAAGAAAATCTGCATGCTCGGCAGCTTCGGCGTCGGCAAGACCAGTCTGGTTCGTCGCTTCGTCGAGAGTGTCTTCTCGGAGACCTATCTGACGACCGTTGGCGTGAAGATCGACAAAAAGATCGTGGCGCTCGGCGACCGGACGATGACCCTCATTCTCTGGGATGTGGCGGGCGAGGACGACATTTCGCCGCTCAAAATGAGCTACGTCCGGGGCGCGGCGGGCTATGTGCTGGTCGCTGACGGGACGCGCCAGCCGACGCTCGACGTTGCGCTGTCGATCCGTCAACGGATCGAAGCCGAATACGGCGCCCTGCCCTTCGTGCTGCTGCTCAACAAAAGCGATCTTCGCGAGCAATGGCAGATCGCTCCCCAAACCCTCGAGGAGCTGCCCTCAAAAGGCTGCACGGCGCGGCTAAGCAGCGCCCGGACGGGCGAAGGTGTGGAGCAAGCCTTCCGCGATTTAGCCCTCGCGATTTCCCGCTGACCCATGAGGGACCTGCCGCAACCTATCGCCGATGCCCTCGAGGAGGCGGTCTTCGGGGAGCGCGCGGTCGCTTACCTGCAGATCGATGATGCCAATCTCGCGGTCATCGGGGCCGGCGGCGATCTCGCCAATTACGGGCTTGAGCTGGCGCATCCCGGGCAACCGGTGCTCGAGCACGCTTTCTTTCTCGAAGGGCTCCTGCCGCTCGCCGAAACGCCCTACGTGATGCCGGCCGTCGAAGTTGCGCGCGGACGCTCGGCGGATTTGCATTTTTATCGCGACGACAACTGCCTCTGGCTCGTCCTGCTCGACGTGACGGCCGAGCGCGACCAAAGCCGCCGCATGCAGCAAAAAGCCTATGAGATGACGCTGCTGGAAGAGAAGCAAGCGCAGCTCAATCGTCGCCTCGAAGCGACCAACGCGGAGCTACGCGCGACCCAGCGCGATTTGCTGAGCTCGCGCGAGGCGCTCCAGCTTGCCCATGACCGGATTCAAACGGAACTCAGCGACGCGGCGAAATATGTGCGCTCGCTACTCCCGCCCCCACAGACCGAGCCCTTCGCCATCGACTGGCGCTTCACGACGTGCTCGGAGCTGGGCGGCGATGCGTTCGGCTATCACTGGATCGATCGGAAACACTTTGCGCTTTACCTGCTCGATGTCTGCGGCCATGGCGTGAGCCCGTGCCTCATGTCGGTCGGCATCCTGCACGTGCTGCAGTCCGCGTCGCTGCGCGACGTCGATTTTCGCGATCCCGAGCGCGTGCTCGCGGCGCTCAACGCCTCTTACCAGATGATCAATCTCGAGGACCTTTTCTTCACGCTTTGGTACGGCGTGTACTGCCCGGACACGCGCCGCCTCGACTACAGCAGCGCAGGTCATCCGCCCGCTCTCCTCTTGGATCGCGGCGGCGCGCGGATGCAGCGACTGGGATCCGGCAGCCCGCCGATCGGATGCATGCCCAACGCCCGTTATGTTGGCCAACATGTCGAGGTGCCGCCGCGAAGCAAGCTCTACCTGTTCAGCGATGGCGCTTTCGAGATACAGCTGCCCTCGGGCGCCATGCTGAACTACGAGGAGTTTCTCGAATGCGTGCGCCGAGCCGCCATGGCGCATGACCACTCCGACGTCGACCACCTCTGCGATGAGCTGATGGGGCTTCGCGCCTGCGCGGCGGTCGAGGACGATGTCTCGATCGTCCGGTTCGCGTTTTAAAGCGAGGCGCGGCCGGGCGCGGATCAGGCCGCGCGCGCCAAGGAGATACGCTTGAGGCGCCAGTCGCCGTTGCGCTCTTTATGGGCGATCGAGCGGAGGCATACCGGCCCAGGCCAAGCGCCGCCGGAAATACGCAGACGGAAATAGGCCCAATCGCCGATCGTCTCGAGTTCCTCGAACCGCAGCGGCCCGTCATTCGCCGGCTGGGGCGCGCTCGACGAGATCGCCTCCTGAAGCCGCGCGGCGGCCGCATCCTTGCCGACCGCTTCCTGCTGCGGCGTCTTGATGACAACATCCTCGGCGAGAAGCTCCTTGGCGGCCGCGACGTCATTGCGCCGCTCGGCGCTGACGAGGGTCTCGGCAAGATCACGAATTCTGGGCTCGTCTCTTTTCACGGACGACCGCCTCCGTTGTCGCTCGGCCTGCAATGGGAATGCCGCAGGCGGCCAACGGTTCCATGCAAACTTGCTTCGCGCTGCGATCAGCGGGGTGCAGGGATGGAAGCCAATCCGCAGGGGCGCGGCGGCCCTTAATGCAATCGGGAAGCCTGAGCCAACGCGGCTTCCGCCTGATCGACCAATTGCCGCATGATTGCCGCGACGGTCAGAATCTCTCTCACGCCGCCGGCGGTCTGGCCCGCCCAAACCAGCGTTTCGCGCCGTTGTCCCCGCCGAATCCTCTCGCCGATTTCAGCCCAAATTCGTGCGCCGTCGCGGCGCGCCTCCTCGCGTTTCATGCCCCATTCATCGAGAAACGGCGTGCGCAGGGTTCTCCCGACCGTGCCGTATCCAACCATTCCCGGCACGGGAATGATGTCGTTGAGGACGTCGGCTTTGACCGCGTCTTCGGAGCGCGCCTCGATGATGGCCTGCTTCCAATCGTCGTCGATGGGAGACTCTTTGGACGCGAGGAAGCGGGTACCCATGTTGACCCCGACGGCGCCGAGCATGAGCGCCGCCGCGATGCCCCGCCCATCATAGATGCCGCCGGCAGCGACGACCGGAATTGGCGACACGGCATCGACGACCTGCGGCACGAGCGCCATCGTGCTGATCGACCCGCCGTAACCGCCGGCCTCGGTGCCTTGTGCGATGATGACATCGACGCCGTGTTCGGCTGCCTCGATCGCCTGGGCGACCGTGGTGATCTGCAGCATGACGCGAGAGCCGACGTCATGGGCCTGACGGATCAACTCGCCCGGATCGTCCAGCGCAAAGGAAATGACCGCAGGGCGCGCGCGCAAGGTGTGACAGAAAGATTCGAGATCCAAGGTTTGCGGGATGTGATTGATCGCGAAGTTCCGGTTGGTCAGGGTGGGTAACAGGTCGATGTCGCGCTTGACCAGGTCGACCGGACGAAAGAGCGAGCCGACGCTGCCAAGCCCGCCTTCGTTGGAGACCGCAGCGGCGAATTCCGCCGACGTGGCGCCGGCGCCCATCCCCGCGAGGATGATCGGCACGTCGATGCCGAGGAGATCGCAGAGGCTCGTCCTGAGCATGGTTTTCGTCCTCAACGGGCGGGCGCCGTCACACGACGGCGATTTGCTGCCGCAACTGGCCGGTGAAGAGGCTCTTCGGGATCATCGCATGAACGCCGCGCACGATGTCGACGACCTGCGTGACACGGAAGCTCACTGCGACGCTGCAGAGCGCATAGGCGTCGAGTTCGGTAAGCTTGGCGCGGCTCGCGAGGAATTTGATCGCATTGCGCGCCGCCATGGTCATAGCGACGTTCAAATCCTTATCGAGGCCCATGAGGATCCAATGCGTGTGGGTCTCCGCCACCGGCCAGGCGAAATTCTGCTGCTTGTGGAGGATGATTTGGATGCGCATCTCCTTCATGCGCGTCTCGAGCGCCGAGAGATTGATTTCGCCATCGCCCTGCACCGCATGGGAATCCCCGGTGAAGATGAGGGCGCCGGGCTTCCACACAGGAATGAACAGGCTCGAGCCTTCGCTCAGCTCGTTGAGATCGAGATTTCCGGCATGCGGGCCGGGCGGAACCGAGCTGGTGACGCCGGGACTGAGCGGCGGGTAAAAGCCGTCGGGGGGCGCGAGGCCGAGCGTCCCCTGGAAAGGCTTCAGCGGCACGCTGATGTCGGGCGCGAATTTTCCCTTCATCCCCTTCAGGTCGAGCTCGAGATACTTGACCTGCCCTTGCGCGAAGTCCTGCGGCAGAAGGCCGGTCCCGAGCGGGCCGGGATTGTTGAGGATCGCGCCCCAGGTGAAGGGCTCCAGCTTCTTGTAGCGGATCTCGAGCACATCGCCCGGCTCGGCCTTGTTCACGGCGATCGGACCGATGATCGAATGCGGCCCTTTCCCCGGATTGGCAACCCGAAAGTTGGCGAGCGTGGCGACCGGCACGCCCGGCTGCATTTCGTTCATGAAATGCGACCAGGTGTTCGGAAAACTGATCGTATCGCCGGAATCGACGGTCACGAGCGGCGCGAGATTGGTATCGAAGACGCCGAGATGCACGCTCTCCTTATTGGATTCGACCACATGCACGCGGCCCTGATCGCTGCGCCTGCTGCCGGTCGCGGGCTTTGCGGTTTGCGTCTCGGCCGCCTGCGCGAGCTTGCCGAACCATGGCTCGACCGCGGCGAGCAGCCCCATGAAGCTGCTGGCAGTCAAGAGCTTGCGGCGGGCGCGACCGCGGACGCTGAGATACGCGTCGAACGTCTCCTGGTCGATTTCGTCCATATGGAGAAGACGATCAGCGACGCGCTGGTCGAAGGCGGCGTCCTTGATGTCCTCGCGGATGACGCCGGTGCCCTTCTCATCGCCGCAGCCAAAAAGGCCGCCACATTGATGGAGGTGATGGGCCGGTGCGGTTGGCTCATCATGCTCGTCGTGCGACATGCTGGCTCCCCTTGCTCTAAGTCCCGCAACAAATTGACCCGGTTTGTCGGAAACTCCTCCCTGCGCTCTTGTCGTCGCAGCGATACGCTAAGCCGATACGATAATACGCTCGCCGAATGAGGGTCAAGAACGTGGCCAGCTAAGCGGCGTTGGCGCACGAAGCGCCGGTGCGGTTTATTCCGGATAGGCGCTCGCGCTGCGACGCGAGCCGCGCGCGGCCGCCGAGCGCGCAACGAAAATCCGTTTGTCAGCTCATCAGCGCGTCGCTGCGGCGTCTTCCACTTTCGCCTTCAAGCGGCGCTCGGCAAAACGCGGGACCAGACCGCGCTTCGGGCTCGTCTGATTATCGCTCTGCCCGGGCCGCAGTTGCGTTCCCGGCCAGCCATTGTGGACGAGGTCGAGCACGACGCCGTTAATGTCGTGGAATTTGACTTCGTAAGCGGCGTTGTCGCGGTAATCCGGCTCGCCCATGATCCAGCGGCCGCCCGCCTGCTCGATCCATTTCTGCGTCGCTTCCACGTTATCGACCCAGATGCCGAAATGATGCAGACCGACAAAGTCGCGGCCCTTGCCTTGCGCGGCTTCATCCGATTTGTAGTGCAGCAAGGCGAGACCGATGACGCCGTCGGACAGGAACACGCCTTCGGCAAGACTCGAATCCGTTTCGCCAACGACCTCGAAGCCGAAGACGCGCGTATAGAAATCCGCGGTCGCCCAGGGATCGGGCACCGACATCGCGAAATGGCGCAGCGCGCCGCGGCATTTCGCTTCCTCGCCGAAGCCGCGCTCTGCCATCGCCCGCGCGGCGCGGCGGCGGCGCTCGGCATAGCGCGCGACATCGCCGCGTTTGGGACTCACCTGGTTGTCGGGACGGCCCGGCCGGCGCTGCGTCCCCGCCCAGCCGTTATGGACGAGATCGAGGACGATGCCGTTGATGTCGAGGAATTTCACCTCGTACTGCGCATTGTGCCGGTAATCGGGCTCGCCCATCAACCATTGTCCGCCGGCGCGTTCGATGCGCTTGCGCGTGTCCTCGACGTCGTCGACCCAAATGCCGAAATGGTGCAAGCCGACGAAGTCCTTGCCCTTGCCCTGCGCCGCTTCATCCGATTTGTAATCGAGCAGCGCCAGGCCGAACACGCCGTCGGAGACGAACACGCCTTCGGCGAGACTCGAATCCGTCTCGCCGGCGGCCTCGAAGCCGAAAATGCGCTTATAGAATTCGCCCGTCAGCCAAGGATCGCGGACCGACATGGCTATATGACGAAGCTCGGCCATGGTCACTTCCTCCGGAGGCACGTCTTGGGCCATCATGGCTCGACAACGGCCCCGCGCGCAACCCGATGCTCTGGCGGCCCCGGCAAAAACACGCAACACTCGCGCCATAAGAGAACCCGGCAGAGGAAGCATTCCGGTGGCGCGCTTGCAGATCGTTATTCCGGACGATTATCAGGACATCGCCGACAAGGTCGCGGCCTATGCGCTGATCCGCCACCACGCGGTGACGCGCTATACCGATTCCGATCACGACCTCGACACGCTCGCCGCGCGGCTGCGCGATGCCGATATCGTCGTCTCGATCCGCGAGCGTGTGCCTTTCACCCGCGCCTTGCTCGAGCGCTTGCCCAAGCTGCGGCTGATCGCCCTGCTCGGCCGCACGGCGGCGACGATCGACTTCGCCGCCTGCACCGAGCTCGGCATTCCGGTGACGGTCGGCGTCAGCAACTCGCCGGATTCCCCGGCGGAGCATACTTTGGCGCTGATGCTCGCGTCGCGGCGCAACATCGCCAGCGAGGCGGAAGGGATGCGGCGCGGCGCCTTGCCGAGCACCGTATCGCATCGCCTGCGCGGCGCGACGCTCGGCATCTACGGTCTCGGCGCGATCGGCGAGCTCGTCGCCCAGGGCGGCAAGGGAATCGGCATGAATGTGCTGGTCTGGGGCCGCGAGCGATCGCTTGCCAAGGCGCACGATCTCGGCTTCGCCGTCGCGTCTTCCAGCGCCGAGCTGTTCGAGCGCTCGGATGTTCTCTCCCTGCATGTGCGGCTGAGTAAAGAGACGCGCGGCATCGTCGGTCCGGCCGATCTCGCGCGCATGAAGCCGACCGCGCTGCTGGTCAACACCAGCCGTGCCGAGCTCATCCAGCCCGGCGCGCTGCTCGCCGCTTTGCGCCAGGGGCGTCCCGGTTTTGCCGCCGTCGACGTCTATGAAGAAGAGCCGGTGGCGCCCGAGCATCCGTTGCTCGCCATGCCTAATGTGCTCTGCACCCCGCATAGCGCCTGGGCGGAATGGGACAATTTCGAGCTTTATTTCCGTGAAGCCTATGAGCAGATCGTCGCTTTCGAGCACGGCCAGCCGCTGCGCCTCGCCAACCCCGCGGTCAAGACGCGCGGGAGATGACCAAGATGGATCAGACAGTGCCTTTGATCGACGCGCGGACGCTGCGCCGCATGCTCGATGATCGCGACGAGCTCGCCATCATCGATGTGCGCGAGGAGTTGATCTTCTCACAGAACCATCTCCTGCATGCGCGCTCGGTGCCGCTGAGCCGGCTCGAGCTTCTGTTTGCGGCGCTGGTGCCGCGGCGCGGCACGCGGATCGTGCTCTGCGACGATGATGACGGCGCGGCACAGCGCGCGGCCGCGATCCTCGCCGGCGCCGGCTACGACAACGTCGCGATCCTCGAGGGCGGCGTGGCCGGCTGGCAGAAGGCCGGGTTGGAGCTCTTTTCCGGGGTCAACGTGCCGAGCAAGGCGTTCGGCGAATTCATCGAGCATTCGAGCTACACGCCGAGCATCGCGCCGGAAGAGCTCGCGCGCATGATGGGCGACGGCACGAACATGACCGTGCTCGACAGCCGTCCCTTCGATGAATATTTCCGCGTCTCGATCCCGAGCGCGACCAATGTTCCGGGCGCCGAGCTCGTTCTGCGCGCCCGCGATGCCGCGCCCTCGCCCGCGACCACGATCGTGGTCAACTGCGCCGGCCGGACGCGCAGCATCATCGGCGCGCAATCGCTGATCAATGCCGGGATTCCCAACAAGGTCGTCGCGCTGCGCAACGGCACGATGGGCTGGTCGCTCGCCGGCTTGACCTGCGATGCGGGCAAGGAGCGCCGGGCGCCCGCGGTTTCCGTTTCTGGCCTCGCGGCCGCGCGTGAAGCCGCCACACGTGTCGCCCGCCGCTTCGGCATCCAGCATATCGATCGCGCGACACTGGAAAAATGGCGGGCGGAGAGCGAGCAGCGCACGCTCTATATCTTCGATGTGCGCGATCCCGCCGACTATGCCGCCGGACATATCGCCGGGGCCATCTCGGCACCGGGCGGCCAGCTCGTCCAGGCGACCGATCAATATGTCGGCACGCTGCGCGCGCGTCTCGTTCTGGTCGACGATCTCGATGTCCGCGCCGTCATGACCGCCTCTTGGCTGGTGCAGATGGGCTGGGACGAGGTCTATGTGCTCGCCGAAAAGGGCGATGGACGAGGTCTACCGCTGCCGACGATCCTCGGCCCGCCGCCGCCACCTGAGAGCGCGATCGAACCGGCAGCGCTGGCCGCTTTGCTGCCCGATCGCGCGACAATCATCGATCTCTCGCTGAGCCGGAATTTCCGCAAAGGCCATATCGCGGGCGCCTGGTACGCGATCCGCTCACGCATCGCCCGGGCTTTGCCGAAGATAAGGATGAAGGGCACGCTCGTTCTGACCTCGGAAGATGGCGTGCTCGCCGCGCTCGCGGCGCGCGAGGTCGAAGCCCTCGTGCAAACCCCGGTCCGGGTTCTGGCCGGCGGCAACGCGGCTTGGGCGCGTGGCGGTTATAAGCTCGTCGCGGGCGACGACAATATGGCGGACGAGCCGGTCGATGCCTGGCTCAAACCTTATGAGCGCCCCTCCAAGACCAGCGATGCAATGGCCGAGTACCTCGCCTGGGAGGTCGATCTGCTGCCGCGCATCGAGCGCGACGGCACCTGCCGTTTCCGCCGCTATCCGCCCCACGATTAGCCGTCTGAAGAAAAAACCCCCACCCGAAGGCGGGGGTCTAGTCTACCAGCGAAGGGAGGCCTGATCGCCGGCTCGATTAAGGCAAGCTGATATCGGTCGCGCTCTCGGGCTTATCCGTTGCAATGATCCCGCGAATTTCCGCGTTCGCCGTTTTAACGGCGGTTTGCAGTCCTACCGCCATTAGCCGCAGCGAAAGATCCGTGCGACGCGAGAGCATGTCCAGTTGCGAACTGAGCGAGTCGATGACACCAGCGACGCGCCAAATCGTGACGCTTTCCGTCATTGGCCGCGCGCCTCGTCGCGCGAGCGACGCATCAAGTTGTCGTCGAATTCCCTCAACGCAGCACCCCCCTTATTGGCGCTCATATTGACGCGATGTCGGTGGCAATTCGCAACTGCGAATTCGCAACCGCACAAAGATTTCGGGGGTTATCTCGGTGCATAGCTTGTGGAAAAGATCGGCGCCCGCGCGAAAGAGTCGCAGCTGGTCGCGCGACGGCGCGCGGCGGAAGTTTAGCCGATCCCCCATCCGCAATTCGGTGCGGCGCCAACACCGGACATCAAGCGCCGATGATGGCGCGTGCTAGCGCCGCGCGGCGAGCCGCGCGCCCTCGCCCAGCGCGCGCAATTTTGCATAGGCGACGGTGATCGGGATCTCGCTGTTCCCCGCCGTCGATTGGAAACCGCAATCATTGCCGAAGATCACGTTCTCGCGTCCGGCGACCTTCGACCAACGCTCCATGCGGTCGGCGATGAGCTCGGGATGCTCGATCATCACGTTGGAATGCGTGATCGCGCCGGGGATGAGGATCTTGCCTTCCGGCAGCTTCACTCGCTCGAAGAGATGGAATTCGTGGTCGTGGCGCGGATTGGCCGCCTCGAAGGAATAGGCGCCGGCCTTGATCGTGAAGATGAGATCGACGACGTCGGCGAGCTGCAGATCGGTCACGCGCGGCCCGAAATTGACGCCGTAGCAAGTATGGAAGCGGATGCGGTCCTCGGGTAGGCCGCGCAGCGCATGGTTGAGATGCGCGATGCGCTTCTCGGTGAATTTGCGGTAGCCGGCGAGATCCATCGTGTTGCTCGCCGTGTCCCAGGCGGAAACGAGGCTCGGGAAATCGATCTGCAGCAGGAAGCCGGCATCGAGGATTGCCTTCCACTCCTCGCGCATCGCCTCGCCATAGGCTTCGAGGAATTCATCCTCGCTCTTGTAGTACTCGTTTTTCAGCGAAGTCGTCGGCGCGAGCGACGGCATGAAGCCTTCATCGGCGCCCGCCGCCGCCATCGCGCTCTTCAGATTGCGGATGTCGCGCTGGAGCTTCTCCTGTCCGACATAGCGGATCGGCGCAACGCAAACCCGCGGCGCGATGCGGATCGTGTGCA
>Ga0134128_10008901_pt1 | contig 12067 bp, 13 predicted proteins | sample KB31754_FD_96462 | JGI IMG/M metagenome (GOLD analysis project Ga0134128, IMG submission 96462) | Terrestrial soil microbial communities with excess Nitrogen fertilizer from Kellogg Biological Station, Michigan, USA - KB3-175-4 | ecosystem: Environmental > Terrestrial > Soil > Unclassified ...
CTCCCGGGCACCAGGTAGAAAAGCCGCCCTCGGCCCGCGTCGACGACAGCGGTCACCGGCTCTTCGCTGCGGGCGGCCTGGAGGTCTAGCGTCGTTAGTGCGACGATGGGCACCCCCAGCCCCTTGGCAAGGCCAAGCCCGAACGAGACACCGGCGCGAAGCCCGGTGAACGACCCCGGCCCGGTCGTGACGGCCACCTTGGTGATCGAATTGCTCCGCGCGATCCGCCTGAGCAGGGGTATCAGCTCGGCCCGGGTGGGTGTGTAGGCGTCGGCCACCTTGTTGCCTTCGATCAGCGCGACCTCGGCCGTGGGCGCCGAGGTGTCGATGACAAGGATCACTCCCGGGTTTTGATCAGGCGGCGGTCGCCGCCCAGATGCTCGATCTCGATCCGGGCGGCGCCGTCAACCGCAAGCCGGTCGCCCCACTCGACGACCACGGCCCCCTGCTGCGCCAGCTCCTCGAGGCCGAGATCGCCAAGCTCGGAGCTGTTCTCGACGCGATAGAGATCGACATGCGCGAGCTGCACGCGCCCGGGGTAGATGCGCACCAGCTGGAAGGTCGGGCTCGCCACCTCGGCCCGAGAACCCGTCCCCTGGGCGACGCCGCGCACGAAAGTCGTCTTGCCCGCGCCCAGCTCTCCGACCAGCAACACCACGTCGCCGGTGCCTAACCTCTCGCCGAGAAGCATGCCCGCGTGCTCGGTCTCCGCGGGAGAGTTCGTGACGAGCTCAGGCAAAGTGGTCGTAGCCGGTCGTCTCGAGCTCCGAGCCGACGACCAGCACCTCGGCCTCGACCGTGCTTCGCCCGACCACCTGCAGGCCGGCCTTGCGCACGGCGTCCTCCGGCCCAACGCACACGAGCTCTGCCTCTTCCCCGCTCGCGAGCGCCTCTTCGATCGAGGCTCCAGGAGCACGCAGTACGTCGGCGGCCTCGAGGATGAATCCGATACCCGCCATCGCGGAGAACTTCTGTAGCTCGCGGACCAGGCCGTCGGAAACGTCGCCGCAAACAATCCCGAGCGCGTTGACGCGCCGGCCCTCCTCGATCCGCGGCTCGAGGTGCAGCGGACGCCGCTCGCGAAGCGCCACGGCTGCGGCGCCGAGCGGACCGGTGACGGCGACCGACCATCCCGGCCTGGCCTGCGAGCGCGCAAGCGGCATCTTGTCGGTGCGACCGGCCACAGTGAGCGAAATGACCGCCGGGCCTTCGATGGCGCTCATGTCTCCCCCGACGATAGCCAGCCTGTAACGCTGGCCCAGCGAGTGCATGCCGCGGTAGAGCCCGCTGAGCGTCTCGACCTTCCAGGTCTTCGGCAGCGCGAGCGAGACGAGCGCCCACGCCGGATCTGCACCCTTGGCGGCGAGGTCGCCGAGCGCAAGCGCAAGGGAACGCCAGCCCACGTCCTCCGCCGTCATCCAGCCCAGGTCGAAGTGCACACCCTCGACGTACATGTCCGTACTCACGACGATGAAACCGGACGCCTCGCCGATGACCGCGGCGTCGTCTCCCGTGGCCCCGGGCGCCAGGAATGGCTTGATCCGCTCGAGCAGACCGAGCTCGCCCTCCCCGTAGATATTCACTGGCAGGTCGACGCCGAGATGATCGGCGGATCTTCGGCGCCCATACAGCCCATCTGCGTCGTTGCCTCCTGCGCTCCTCGCTTATGCATAGAGGATGCACTCGCTCCGGTGCTCGTCGGCGCCTAGCATCTGGGCCGTCTGTGCACCGAATCTCTCGCCGATCACTCGTCGTCGCCCTGCGCCAGCATCGCACGGAGCTCGCGCGCGGCCTGCTCGGGATCCGGCGCGTCACCGACGGCGCGGATCACACAGGCGCGGCGGACGCCCACCCCCACCAGCTGGTCCAGGTTCGAGGCGTCGATGCCGCCGATCCCGAAGACGGGGATCTTGAGCGCCGCCTGCATGGCCGCGATACGGGCCGGCCCGACCACTTTCTTCTCCGGCTTGACGGGCGTGCTGAACGCAGGCCCGCAGCCGACGTAATCGGCGCCGTTCTGCACAGCGTCCGGCGTCGACGCCGAGACGCCGATCAACAGCCGCTCGCCGGCGACCTTGCGAGCAGCATCGACTGTCATGTCGTCAGGGCCGAGATGAACCCCGTCGGCGCCGGAGAGCAGGGCGATGTCGACGTAGTCGTTGACGATGAAGAGGACCCCTGGCAGGGCCTGACGCAATTCCCTCGCAAGCGTCAGCAGCTCTCCGCGGGGCATCGACTTGTGGCGAAGCTGAACGATTTCGGCGCCTCCCCGGATCGCCGCGGCGGCGACATCGAGGACACGCTCTGGGGAAGTCTCGGGAGTTATGACGTAGAGGCGAGCCGCGTGCAGCCGCTCGGCGGCCGCGCCTCGATCAGGCTGGAGCGCCGGAGACCTGCGGACGAATCGCCGGGTGCCGCCAGCGCCACAGCACGAAAAGTCCGGCGATCCCGAACGGGAGCCCGATGATGCTCATGACCCAGAGCAGGCAGGCGATGACGGCCAGGACCACTCCCCAGTCGCGCCGCCCGAGGAGACCGAGGAACGCCAGACCCTGGACGACCCAAAGGGGAAGGCTGAACAGGAATCCAAACGTCGCGATCCAGTACCAGCTAGCCGCGCCGAACTCCGGATAGAGGCGAAGAAGAAGCGGCGCGAGGTACAGGTAGAGCCAGGCGAGCCAGACGACAGCTAGCGCCGTCCCCACCGCGGTCATGCCGACGATGTAACGCGGAGCCGTTGGATGGTCTCGGGTGAACGTCGTTTCGACCCCCGGCTCCCACCGCCGGTGCAACCCCCACCAGACCAGCGCTGCGGCCACGACTCCAAGCAGTCCGGCCGCCACGAAACCCGGCCCGCTGGTTGCGAACAGAACGGTCACGACGCTGACCACCCAGAAGCTCGACGCGATCGTGGCGACGGGCCTTCCCCAGTGCTGCCGGGTGAACAGGCCGGCGAGCGCGGCGCACTGCAGCAGGACGAGCGCCAGTGTTCCGAGCCAGTCGACGACGTTGAACGCGTAGCCCTCGGCGAAATGCGCCGACTGCGGGCTGGTCCCGACGACGCTCTCCGAGCTCAACGATGCCCAGGTGAAGGCGATGAGCGTACTGAGGCTGAACACCGCCAGCACCCACCAGGGCGCCGCGGAAGCCCTCGCCGGCTGAGCCGCGACGCTCACGAAAGGATCTGCCGGAGCTTCTCTCGAAACGCAGTCGGCGCGGTGTCGCACTCGCACGAGTGCTTGACCAGGCGCTTCAGGTGGTCCTGGAACTCGTAGTGCTCCATGCAGTCGGGGCAACCTTCGAGGTGGAGCTGCACCTCCAAAGCCTCGGTGTTCGTCAGCTCACGATCGACGAAGCGATCGAGCTTGTCCGCGCACTCTGGACACTTCATGCCTGGCGACGCCTACATCTCATGACTCAGCCACCTCTTTCTGGCCGCTGGGGCGCACGATACCCGATTCGCGCGCGTAGTCATAGAGGGATCTTTGCAGTTGTTGCCTGGCCCGATGCAGCCTGGACATGACCGTCCCGATCGGAACCCCGAGCGTCTGGGCGGCGTCCTTGTAGGAGAACCCCTCCACGTCCACCAGCAACACGACCTCCCGGTGGAGCGGCGGCAGCTTGTCGACGGCCGCGACCACCTCGGAGGCGGCGATCTTGTCGAGCACGTCCGCCTCAGGCCGCGCGCCCTCGTCGCGAAGCTTGTCGTAGAGCACGAACTCGCCCAGGTCGTCGAGGCTGACGTCGTCCTTGCGCGAACCCTTGAACCGGTCCCAGAACAGGTTCCGCATGATCGCGAAGAGCCAGGCCTTCATGTTGGTGCCCGTCTGGTAGCTGTGCTGGTAGCGGAGGGCGCGAAGATAAGCCTCCTGGACCAGGTCCTGAGCCTGATCCGGGTCATGAGTCAATCGGAGCGCGCCCCTGTACAGAGTGTCGAGATGTGTCAATGCCTCTTCCGCGAAGGCAGTCTTAGCGGCGGGTTCCGCCATCAGTAATGCCAGTGTAGGATCACCTGCCTTGCCCCTATTTCAAGCTCCGCGGCCTCCGCTGTATTCCGCCCAGCCACCGATGGGAGCGGTAGCCGGCCCCCGATGACGCATCCGCTTCGCCTGCTCCAGGTCGGCCTCGGCGACTGGGGTCGCGATTGGGCGTGGCGCATCAATCCGGCGGTCGAGGAGGTCGAGGTGGTCGGCTACGTCGACTCGGACCCTCTGGCGATCTCGCTCCTGGACCAGAGACTGGCGGTGCCCGCGGAGCGGCGTTTCACGTCGTTGACCGCCGCCGTCGAAGCCACCCGGCCGGAGGCGGTCCTCGTCACCACGACGCTTGCGGGTCACGAGCCGCTGACGCGGTCCGCTCTCGAGCAGGGACTGCATGTCCTGGTCGAGAAACCGTTCACGGACCGGTTGGATTGCGCGCAGGAGCTCGTCGACCTGGCCGCCGCTCGCAACCTGAGCCTGATGGTCAGCCAGAACTACCGCCACTTTCCGGCGCCGCGGATGGCCGCAGCGCTGGCCACCGACGGCTCCCTCGGTGAGCTCTACGCCATCACCATCGACTTCCGGCGCAACGCGGCGTCGCCACCGAAGCCCCGCCGGCGGCACCACAGCGACACCGAGCCGCTGCTCCTCGACATGTCCATCCATCACTTCGACCTGCTACGACTCATCCTCCGCCGCGACCCCGACACCATCCGCTGCGACGCCCAGAGCCCGCCGTGGAGCGGTTTTGCCGGCGCGCCGGCCGCTGTCGCCGCCATCCGCTTCGGCGAGGTGGACGTGAGCTATCGCGGCAGCTGGGTGAGCGCGGGACCCATAACCCCCTGGGCCGGCGAATGGAGGATGGAGTTCGAGCGCGGCCAGATCGCGTGGACGAGCCGCGGCGATCGGGGCATCCTCAACGACCGCGTCGTCGTCCGGCCGCGGGGCGGCAGGCCGGAGGTCGTCGCGCTGCCGGTGATGGACAGGGTCGATCGGGCGGGGACCCTGACCGAATTCGCGACCTCGCTTCGTGAGGGCCGCGAAGCCGAGACCTCGGGACGCGACAACCTCAAAACGCTCGCCTTCACGCTCGGCGCCATCGCCTCGAGCCACCAGGGCGGGGAGCCGGTGAGGATCGACACGGTCGCGATGAGCGGCTCCCCATAACATGGCCTGAGAGCTCCCATGGCGTCCGCGACCTTCGATCACGTGACCAAGCAGTTCGCCGGCGGCGACGTCGCGTTGAAGGACGTCTCCCTCGAGATCCACGACGGTGAGTTCTTTGTCTTCGTCGGGCCCTCCGGATGCGGGAAGTCGACGGCCCTGCGCATCCTCGCGGGCCTGGAGGAGATGACAGCGGGTGAGGTGCGCATCGGCGACCGTGTGGTCAACCGGGTGCCGACGCGCAATCGCGATGTGGCGATGGTCTTCCAGAGCTACGCGCTCTATCCCCACATGACCGCGTTCGACAACATGGGCTTCGGACTCGAGATGCAAGGCCTGGACGCGGCGGAGGTTGCCTGGCGCGTCAGCCGTGCGGCAGACGTGCTCGAGCTCGTCCCGGTCCTCGACCGTCTCCCGGCTGAGCTTTCAGGTGGCGAGCAGCAGCGCGTCGCCCTCGGCCGCGCCATCGTCCGGAACCCGGAGCTCTTCCTTTTCGATGAGCCTTTGTCCAGTCTCGATGCGAGGCTGCGCGACCACATGCGCGTGGAGCTGCAGAGGCTCCACCAAAAGCTTCGCGCGACCTTTATCTATGTGACCCATGACCAGGTCGAGGCCATGACGATGGGCGATCGGATCGCCGTGATGAACGGCGGTGTCGTGGAGCAGGTCGGCCACCCGCTCGACGTCTACGACCATCCGGCCAATCTCTTTGTCGCCGGATTCATCGGCACACCGGCGATGAATCTCATCCCGGTAACGGTCAGCGGCAGGACCGCGAGATCGTCAGGGATCGAGATCGACCTCGCGCTGGCTTCGAGCGTCGACCGCGGCGTGCTCGGCATCAGACCCGAGGCGTTGAGCGCGCAGCCTTCGCCAGGCATGCCCACGATCGACATCAGAGTCGAGCTGTCGGAGTCGGTCGGCCGGCACCAGCTCGTCTACGGGACCGCCGGCGAAGACAGGATCGTCGCCCGGGTCGACTCTTTTGTGAGGGTGGGCCACGGTGATTGCATGCGGCTCGGAGTGGACCCGGGCCTGCTGCACCTGTTCGACGGCCGGACGGGCCTGGCCGTTATCTGAGCACGCCGCTCAGCCCTTGAGGCTCCCGGCGGTGACTCCCTGGATGAAGAAGCGCTGGAAGAGGAGGAACAGGCCGACGATCGGAAGCACGATCAGCGTCGAGGCCGCCATCAGCAGGTTGTAAGAGACGTCGTGCGACTGCCGGTAGAACTGAAGTCCGATCGACAGCGGGTAGGTCGATTCGTCCTGCAGGAAGATCAGAGGCGTCAGGAACTCGCCCCAGGCCTGGACGGCGGCGAAGATGATCACGACCGCAACGGCGGGTTTCGCCAGGGGCAGGATGACGCGAAGAAAGACCTGGAACTCGTTCGCGCCGTCGATCCGCGCCTGCTCTGAGATCTCCATCGGAAGCCCGAGGAAGTACTGGCGCATCAGGAAGATGAAGAAGGGGTTGCCGAAGAAGGCCGGCACGATGATCGGATAGAACGTGCCCACCCACTGCAGCTTGGCGAAGATGTCGAAGAGGGCGACGATGAGCACCGGGAATGGCAAGAAGATCGAAGCCATCACGATGCCGAACACGAACTCGCGCCCCGGCCAGCGGATGCGTGAGAACCCATATGCGATCAGAGGGTTGGAGATCGCGGCGCCGATCGTCACGCCTGTCGTGATGATGACCGAGTTCAACAGGAACGTCCCGAACGGGATGTAGGTGACCGCGTCGTAGAAATTCCGCCACGCGGGAGAGTGCGGGATGAAGGTGGGTGGAAAGACACTCAGCTCCTGGATGGTCTTCAGGGCCGAGTTGGCCATCCAGTAGAACGGCAATATGAAAATCGCGGCCGCGATGATCAGGCCGATCCTGACCAGGAGGGTGTCCGGGATCCGCAACGGCCGCTCCGGGCGGGAGACCGGCGCCCGGGCGACGGCCAGCGCCGGAGGAGCCTCGGCCGGTTCGCGCGCGACCGCCATCAGGCGCCCTCGTAGTGGACCCATTGCCGGGACCACCGCATGATCGCGAAGGACAGGACGATGCTCATGATGAAGAGCACCCAGGCCATCGCCGAGGCGTAGCCCATGTCGCTGTACTGGAAGGCATTCTTATAGAGGTAGTAGACGTAGAACAGGAGTGAGTTGTCGGGGCCGGTCGTATACGCGCCCCCGCCGCTGGTGCCACCGGCCAGCACAAACGCCGGGGTGAAGATCTGGACCCCGAGGATGGTCCCGTAGATGAGGTCGAAGAGGATGACGGGTGTGATGAGCGGGACCGTGATCTTCCAGAACCTGCGCAGGGCGCCCGCGCCTTCGAGCCTGGCTGCTTCGTAGAGCTCTCCCGGCACCGCGCGAAGGGCGGCGAGGAAGATCAAAGCCGGCCCGCCCGCCCCGAGCTGGGCGAGCATCACGACCGAGATCTTGGTCCAGTGGGCGTCACCGAGCCAGTTGACGGCGGGGATGTGTATCAGCTCGAGCAGATAGTCGACCAGGCCGAAGCCGGGGTTCAGCAGCACGATGAAGATGAACGTCAGAGCGAAGAGCGGCAGAATCGACGGTAGGTAGAAGGCCGCCCGATAGAACGCCACCTCGCGAAGGTTCTGGTTCATCATCAGCGCCAGCGCGATCGCGACGACGACGCCGATCGGGACCGCGAGCGCCGTGTAGTACATCGTGTTGCCCAGCGACTGCCAGAAGAGGGGGTCCTCGGCCATGTGCTTGAAGTTGTCGAGTCCCGCAGGAGTCGCGTCGCCGAAGCCTGAGTAGTGGGTGAAGCTCAGGTAGAGCGAGTAGACGATCGGATAGACCGTGAAGGCGAGAAAGCCCACTATCCATGGCGCGATGAAAGGGAGCGCCGTGCGCAGATTGCGCCAGTCTTCGGCGCTGAGGCGGCGACGAGGAGCGGCGATCATCGCCGCTCCTCCATCGCCAAAGGTCGTAACGCTGCTAGCTCACGTGGCAATCGGACAGAAAGGTTGCAGCTTGGCGTTGGTCGCATCCGCGGCTGCCTTGAGGGCAGCACCTGGGTCCTTCGTGTGGTGCTCGGCGTCGCTCTGCGCGATCGTCAGCTGGTCCCAGTAGAAGGCACCGACCGGAAGCGCCGGCCGGCTGTGCGCCACGGGCAGCTGCTTCACGAACAGCGCGTGGTCGCCTGGGAAGAGGCTGGTGTCAGTAAGGAGGCTCTTCCATGTCGGCATGTGGGTCGTCTGCTGGGTGTACGTGCGCTGGCCGTCCTCGCCCGCGAAGTACTTCATGAACTCCCAGCCGCCCGAGCCGTTCTTGGCACCCTTCGGGATCACCACCGACCATCCACCGGCCCATGTCGCGGGCGTGTCGCCCTGGTTGGGCACGGGGATGTAGGTGATGCCGTAGTGCAGGTTCGGAGCGTATTTCTGGAGCAGACCGATCATCCAGTCACCGCTGACCACCATGCCGAGGTGACCAGTGATGAAGGCATCCTGCGCCTGCGGAAGCGGAGGCGTGTCGGGGGCGTAGGTGCTCTCGAAAGTCTGCAGGTCGCTGACTCCGAGCGAACCCGCCCAGTCCCAGAACATGTCCTTGAAGGCCTGCACGATCTTGGGGTCGTCCGGCGTGACCTTGCAGGTGGATGCGTCGAAGAAGCTGCCGCCGTACGCGAATCCCCAGGTGTAGTGCCACCCCTGGTTGAGGCGCGGATCGAATCCGACGACCGTGTACTTGCCGTTGGTCTTCTTGTTGAGCTTGTTCGCCAGGGTGCGCACGAGAGCGACCGTCGGCGCGCCCTTCGCGATGTCAAGCTGGCTCGGGTCCTCGCCGGCCGCCTGCATCATGTCCTTGTTGTAGTAGAGGACACGGGCGTCCGTGTCGTCAGGGAGCGCGTAGGGCTTGCCCTTGAAAAGCGCTTCCTTCCACGCGAAGTCGAGGTAGTTGCTTGCCATATCAGCCGCGCCGTAAGACGAGAGGTCCGTCAGCACTCCAGCGGCGGCTCGCTCGGCGACCGTGAAGCGGTCGAGCTCGTAGATGTCAGGACCGGTGCCGCCCCGCACCGCGGTGGTGAGCTTGGCGATGTCGGTTTCCGATCCAGGGACCGCGACCATCTTCACGCACGTCGTCTTGCTCTGCTTGTTGAAGTTGTTGACGATGTTCTGCTCGCTGTCTGTGTCGGGCGGAGTGTGCGACGTCCAGAACAACGCCTGCTTCGTGCCGGAGTTGCATCCGGGAAGCGGAGCACCGGAACTAGTCCCGCCGGTGCTGCACGCGGCGACCACGACGACCGAGAGAAGCAATACGGGGATCCCTCGGCCAGGAAGTAATCTCATTCGCTCATCCTCCGTAACTGAGCCATGGCCCCCGCGCCTTCTTCCCGGTGCCCTTCGCAACAGCCGGGGCGAGAGCGCGCCGGCGCGGAGCCTCGTTGCCCCTATCGAGAAAATATCGTCCGATCGATGGGCGACGTCAACTCACCACCTTGTTCGCCCCATTTTCCCGACCGGCCGAAGCTAACACAGCCCATATGACATGTCAACTCAGGTCAGCGGCCATAAGATGTCATAAGGTAAGTCGCCCGCAATGAGCAAGCAGCAGCGCCATCTTCTCTACGAGCGCCTGTACTCCTACGTGGTCGACGAGATCCGCAAAGGCACCCTGCGCAGCGGCGACCGGGTGCCCTCGGAGAAAGAGCTCGCGCGAGTGCACGGCGTCAGCCGGATCACCTCGATGCGGGCCCTGCAGGATCTGGAGCGGGCGGGCATCGTGGAGCGGATCCGCGGCAAGGGCACCTTTGTGGCCCGCGACGCGGAGCAGCGAGCCGCCCCGGACGGACAGCACAGACCTCCCAAGCGGGATCGGCGATTGACGTCGCAGCTCGCCTTCCTTCTGCCCGAGGTCTCGCTCTCTTACGGGCTGGACATGCTTCGCGCGGTCGAGCAGCGCGCCGCCGAGAATGGATTCAGCCTCCTCCTGACGCGAACCCGCGGGCTGCAGGACGAGGAAGAGCGCGCGATCGACAGGCTTGTGCGCTCGCGAGCGGTGGACGGGCTGATCGTCTTTCCGGTTAACGGCGAGTTCTACAACGCAAGCCTGCTGCGGGTGGCGCTCGAGGGTTACCCGCTGGTGCTCGTCGATCGCTACCTGAAGGGGATCGCGGCCACCGCCGTCTACACCGACAACGCGGCCGCGGCCAAAGACCTGACCGGCCACGTGCTCGACAGAGGTTGCGACAGCGTCGCGTTCGTCTCCTCGCATCCCGACCACACATCCAGCATCGAAGACCGGCTCGATGGTTTTCGCACCGCGTTCAGCGAGCGCGGCCGCGGGCTCGACGGACAGTACTTGCTCACCAACCTGACAGGTGTGATTCCGTCGGCCGGAGGCGGAACCCCCGCCGACCACGCCGCCATCGACAGGTTCGTACAGCAGCATCGCTCGATCAAGGGTTTCGTGGCATCCGAGTACTGGATGGCGCTGCTTCTGCACGATTCGCTCCGCCGCCTGCGCCGCCTCGGGCAGAGCATGATCGTCTGCTTCGACTCGCCTCGGGAGCCGCTCTTCGAGCCGCGCTTCACGCACGTGGAGCAGGACGAGTCAGAGATCGGGTGCCGGGCGGTCGACCTGCTGCTGGCTCAGATCGACGGCCAGCCCACGCCGGGCCAGTCGATCGTTCCCCACCGCCTGGTCACCGCGGACGGCTAGCCGAGTAGGCTTTTGCGCTCGGCGGCGTTCTCGGCGAGCAATCGGTATGGGTAGTCGGGTGTCGCGGGTGCGCTGACCTCGTCGAGCCGCTTGCGCTGCTCCTCGGAGATCGATACGTCCGCGGCCTTCAGATTGTCGGCGAGCTGGTCAGAGGTCCGCGCGCCGAGCAGAGGCGCGGTGACGCCCGGCCGGTCGGCGAGCCAGCGCAAGGCGACGTGAGCCGGGCGCGCCCCAAGCTCGGAGGCGACTGCCTGCACCGCCTCGACGATGCGCCACGTGCGGTCGACGTTGCGGCGCGAGTAAGCCTCGACCCCCCGGTTGGGATCCTCGCCGAGGCGGGTGGCGCCGCGCGGCGCCGCATCGGGGCTGTACTTGCCCGAAAGCCAGCCCTGACCCAGCGGACCCCAGGGGATGATGCTGAGCCCGCCGTCGAGGCACGCCGGCACCAGCTCCCACTCGATCTCACGGACGAGCATGTTGTACTGCGGCTGCAGCGACACCGGCACTGAGACCCCCATGTGCCGGGCGACCTGGAGGGTGCGTTCGAGCTGCCACCCGGTGAAGTTCGAGACGCCGATGTAGCGCACCTTGCCGGCACGGACCAGCGCCTCGAACGCGGACAGGGTCTCCTCGATCGGGGTTGCGGGGTCCCACTGGTGGGCCTGGTAGAGGTCGATGTAGTCGGTCTGCAGACGGCGCAGGCTCTGCTCGCATGCCTGGATGATCCAGCGCCGCGACAGTCCCTCGGAGTTGCCGGACGCGTCCATCCGGCCGCGGCACTTGGTGGCCAGAATGATCGTGTCGCGCGCCTTCGGATGCTTGCTTAGCCAGCGGCCGATGATCTCCTCCGAGGCGCCCTTGGGTCCGGCGGGCGGGTATACGTCGGCGGTGTCGATGAGGTTGCCGCCCGCCTCCACGTAGCGGTCGAGGATCTCCCCCGCCGCCTGCTCAGTGGCCTCCTGGCCGAATGTCATCGTTCCGACCGCGAACTCCGTGACCAAAACCCCCGTTCGCCCCAGCAATCGCCTGCGCATCGTCACCTCCGCATTGTGGCCTCCGCGAGAAACCTCTTCAGGTTGCCGTAACTGGTGGCCACGGCCTGGAGCGGATCCCCGCGGGGATCGTCCTGCTCGACGACGAGCCAGGTCGTGGCCGCGTCGCGGCAAGCGCTCAGGATGCCAGTCCAGTCCAGGTTGCCCTCGCCGATCTCGGCGTCGACGGGGTCGCCGTCGACGATCGCC
>Ga0134128_10008902_pt1 | contig 12067 bp, 12 predicted proteins | sample KB31754_FD_96462 | JGI IMG/M metagenome (GOLD analysis project Ga0134128, IMG submission 96462) | Terrestrial soil microbial communities with excess Nitrogen fertilizer from Kellogg Biological Station, Michigan, USA - KB3-175-4 | ecosystem: Environmental > Terrestrial > Soil > Unclassified ...
CGCAAAAACATTTTGACACGTCGGGCAAATCAGGGGCACTATTCGATCGTCGCGCAATTTGCGAAGCGCCCAGGCCCTGCCCGACAATGGCCTCTTCGGCGCGATTGCAGGCAAAAATCCTTACCCACAATTGAAGTTGCACCGGCTCGCCGCAAGCGAAGGGGCGCCTCCCGCGTTGCCGGGCCGCGCGGCGATGCGCGTATGCCCGAGGAGATATCGACGTGAATACAGGTCCAGACCCCAACCAAGCAACGGCACTGGCCGCAACCGGTCAACCCAACACTGCTGCCCCCAACACTGCCGTCCCCAAGACTGTTGCAGCCCCGCGGATAAAGCTCTTGTCACACGGATTCTACATCGAGCATCCGGATCCCGAGCTTGGCGAACAGCTCATGGCGGAGGCATTGGGGGTCGCCGATCGTGACGCCATGCGTGGCATGCTCGGACAATTGGTGAAGGCGAGCGTGAAGGGCGAGAGGCCTGACGAGGTCACCCTTGCCTTCATGATTTCGATGGTGAAGAGCCTCAGGCCGAGGGACGCCATCGAGGGCATGCTGGTGGCGCAGATGGTTTCCGTCCATGTGATGGCGATGCGATGTGCCCATCACCTCGCCAATGCGGAAGACCTCGCTCAGCAGGACAGTGCCGGGCGGGCATTGGGCAGGCTGGCCCGCACCTTTCCGGCCCAGATCGAGGCGCTCAACCGCTATCGGAGCCATGGCGAACCTGCCATCACCGTGCAGAACGTGTCGGTCCGGGATGGCGGCAAGGCCATTGTCGGCAACGTCACCCAGCATGCGCGCGTGATCGTCTCGGACAAGAACCCGGCGCCCGCGGCGGCGGCGCCGGCGCGGAAGGAGCCGGCGCCCGAGCTCTCAGAGCCGAAGCACGACGGCATGGACGCCAGGCAGAAAGCGAAGCCATGAGCGATCACGCCCGCAATACCGGACCGATGCGGGCGAGCCCGCGGTGCGGTGCCAAAATCCGTTCCGGCGGCGCCTGCCGCTCGCCGGCGGTGCGCGGCAAAAAGCGGTGCCGCATGCACGGTGGCGCGCCGGGGTCGGGCCCGCCAAGTCGCAACCGCAACGCGCGCAAGCACGGTCGGTTCACCAGGCAAGCGATCGCCGAGCGCAAGCAGATTCAGGCCCTGTTGGTCGAAGCGCGGAAGCTTTTGCAAGCGATGAAATGATCCGGTTTCACGCATGGCGATCTTCTCGACGGCTCTCAGTGCGCAAACAATTCGTCATCCATCAGCTTGGGCTTGTCGGCAACATGCACCGGGGCGAACTCCATCTGCTCGATGATGTGCCGCCTGACGTCGACCCCCTTTGCCACTTCCATCAGCACCAGGCCTTCGGCGGTCACCTCGAAGACGGCACGCTCGGTGATGATTTGGGCGCGCTGACCGCGATTGATGATCCCGCTGCGCACGGGATAGGTGATCTGCTCGGCGCTGCCGACGAATTTGCGGACGTTGCCCTCCTTGCGGATGTGCAGCCCGTCCTGGCCGGTTTCGATCTGCAGCCCCGCGGTGGTGAATGTGCCCGCGAATAGCAAATGGCGGGCATTGTGGGCGATATCGATGAACCCGCCGGCGCCGGGATTGGAGCTGCCGAACTTGCTGACATTGACATTCCCGGCTGAATCGAACTGGGCGAATGCCAGCGCCGCGAACTCGCAGTTGCCGCCATCGATGAAGTCGAACTGCGACAGGCCATCGAGCAGGGCTTCCGGATGGCGGTTTGCAGAAAACTGCCAATTGCTCATCACGAGCCCGCCGTGCGGACCATGCTCGGTCGTGAAGAGATAGTCCGCGATTCTGCCATTGTCGAAGGCGCCCTGTTCCGCCATCACCAGCGGGGTATCGGAGGACGCGCCGAAACCGAAAATGCTGACGACACCCGGCTTGATCTCCCGAGCTGCACGGCGGGCGATGATCTTGTCCGGACCGAACGGCACCGCCGGGATCCTGGACAGATCGAAGGGTTGTCCGCCGAGATAGGCGACGTCGTGCGCGACGTCCGTCGTCATCATCTGCGCTGGATCGAGCACGACATGGTCGACGAGCGTCCCCGGGATCCTGACCGTCTGCGCGCGCCGGGTTCCACGCTCCACGCGCTGCGACACCTGCGCGATCACGATCCCGCCGCAGGCCTTGGTCGCCAGTGCCAGCGCCAGCGAGGAAGACACCAACGCTTCGCTCTCGAACGACAGATTGCCGGCCGGGTCGGCCTCCCCCGCCCGGATGATGGCAACGTCGATGTTCCAGGTCGGATAAAACAGATATGGCTTGCCGCGAAACTCGATCTTGTCGACCAGATTGTCCAGGGAACGCGCGGTCAGCCGACCGCCGGCCTGATCCGGATCGATGTAGCAGCCAAGCCCGATTTCGGTCATATAGCCCGGGCTGCGGCGCGCAACCTCCCGCAGCCAATGCATGCTGGCGCCGAGCGGCCAGCTATAGGCCTCGATCGCATTCTCGCGGATCAGCCGCATCAGTTCGGGACGCTTGCCGGTCGCGGGGTTCAGCGGATTGATGTAGGAGCCGGACACGATCCTCTTCATCATGCCTTCGATGGCGACGTGATCCATGCCGCGAATGCCGACGCCGTCTCCGGTCCCGCAAGGAAAGTAAAACGTCAGGTCGCGCGGACTGCCTTCGCTGAGAAAGCGCGCGGCGAGGCTCTTGAGGACGAGATCCGGCGTGATCCAGCCGATCACGCCGACGCTGGCGACCGTCTGGCCGCTTTTGATGGTTGCAACCGCGGCTTCTGCCGAACAGAACTTGTTCATCGGATATCCTCTTGATCTAGACTTTCATGCCGAATTTTCGCAGCGTCGCCTTCGATGCGTCGTCCTGGCAGTTCTCGGCAAAAATCCGATTTGCAAGCATGTCGCTCGCCTCGGCGTTGCCGTTGATCAGGGGCGTAAAGAAGCGCTTCGTGCTCGCCACCGCGACGCGCGGCAGCGCCGCGAGCCGCTCTGCGAGCGCAATGGCCTCGCCTTCGACGTCGGACAGCGGCACCAGATAGTCGGCGAGTTTCAGATGGTAGGCTTCGGCTCCCGTGATCGGCTCGCTCGCCCACACCAGCCGCCGGGCCGCAACCGGTCCGATCCGCACACTCAGCGACGCCAGCGCCCACGGCGGCAGCCACCCGTTCGGCACCTCCGGCATGTGCCAGCGGCATTCGGGATGGGTTACGATCAAATCGCAGCCGGCCGCGAGTCCGACGCCGCCGCCCAGCGCAAACCCGCTGACGGCGGCAATAGCGGGCTTCTCCATGAAGCCGATGGCGCGCACGACCCGGGCCGTCTCGGCCTCGTGCGCGCACATCTGCGCGATGTCCATGGTCGCCAGTTCCTTGAGATCGCTGCCTGCGCAGAAGCCGGGAGGGGTCGCCGAAATGACGACGGCGGCGACGGCGTCGTCGCGATCGATTTCCGCGAAGGCCTTGCTCAAGGCCTGCATCAGTTCGGTGCCCAGCGCGTTGCGCCGGTTTGCGCGATCGATGGTCAGGATCGCGACTTGACCTTGTTGCCTGCGTTTCAACATCGGGCGACCTCTCGCTGCCTGTTCGTCATCTGCTGCCAAATCGCTCGAGCGTCGCGCGTGCAACGGGATGGCGGCAATTGTCGGCAAAAGCTTCGTTCGCCTTGATATCAAGGGCTTCGGCGCCGCCGATCATTTCAGGCGCAAAGAAGCGTTTGGTGGCGACGACGGCCGCCGCGGGAAGCGCCGCCAGCCGGTCCGCCAGCGCCATGGCGATCTCGTCGGAATGGCCGGGCTCGGCGAGATGATCGACAAGACCGAGGCGTTTCGCCTCGTGCCCGTCGAACTCTTCGCTGGCGAAACAAAGCTTTCGCGCGGAGACCGCACCCACCCTCGAAATCAGGGCGCCAAGTCCCCACGGCGTCAGCCAGCCGATCGGAACTTCCGGCAAATGCCACCGCGCGGCGCCGGCAGAAACCACGAGATCGCAGGATGCGGCCAGAATAAACCCACCCCCGAGCGCGAAACCCTCGACCGAAGCAATCACCGGCTTGCGAAGGCAGCCGAGCAGCCGCGCCATGTCGCCGGTCTCGGCTTCGAACCTGCAGACCTCCTCGAGCGAAAGTCGACCGATGAACTTCAGGTCGCTGCCGGCGCAAAACCCGGGTGGTTCGCCCCTGAGAACAATGGCGGCGATCAAAGGATCGCTATCCAGGCGTCGAGCCGCTTCGACCAACGCATTGACCAGGTCGTGATCCATCGCATTGCGCCGATCCGGCCGGTTCAACGAAACGACGCCGATGCGACCGCGGCTCCTGAAATCAATCATGGGAGGCCTCCGCCGGCGCCGCGCCGAAGTACAATTGTTCGACCACCGGTGACGCTTTCAACTGCTCCGGCGTGCCTTCGGCCGAGATGGCGCCGGCGGCGAGCACGTAGGCCCGGCTTGCGACCTCGAGCGCCATCGCCGCATTCTGCTCGGCGAGCAGAATCGTCATGCCTTTTCGCGCCAGTTCGGCGATGGTGAGGGATATCTCGTCGACAATGACGGGGGCGAGGCCGAGCGTAGGTTCGTCAAGCAACAGGCACTTCGGCTTCGCCATCAGGCCCCGTGCGAGTGCCACCATCTGCTGCTCGCCACCGGACATCGAGCCGGCCCGCTGGTGGCGGCGCTCGCCGAGTCTCGGAAACATGGCGAACATGGCATCGATATCGCGCTGGATATCGTTGCGGTCGGGGCGGTGATAGGCACCCATCGTCAGGTTTTCCAGCACGGTGGATTGGGCAAAGACCTGGCGGCCCTCGGGCACCAATGCAATGCCAAGGCCAACGCGCCGGGGCGTCGACATCGATTCGATTTCAATACCGTCCAGCCTGATCGAGCCGGAGGTGGCGCGCTTCAACCCGGCGATCAGGCGCATCGTCGTCGACTTGCCGGCCGCGTTGGCTCCGATCAGCGCCACCACCTCGCCTGCCGCAACCGAGAGATCGACCGAGCGCAAGACCTGGTTCTTGGCGTAATGCGCGGATATGGCTGAAAGCTCAAGCATGATGGCTTCGTCCGAGATAGGCCTTCACCACGCCGGGATCGGCCAGCACATCGTGCGGCGGCCCTTCGGCGATCTTGCAGCCCTGCTGCAGCGCGATCGCCTGATCGGCAAACTTGGCGAGAAACGCCACCTTGTGGTCGATGATGCACAATGTGGTTCCGTGCGTCCGCAGATCCCGGAGCACGCTCTCCAGATTATGAATTTCGTCGTTTCCAAGCCCGGATGCCGGTTCATCGAGCAGCAACAGCTCCGGCTCGCACATCATCGCCATCGCGACGCCAAGCATCTTTTCCTCGCCATAGGACAGCTCGGCGGCCGGCTTGCGGGATGAGTCCTGCAAGCGGCAGAGCGTCAGGGTCTTTTCCGCTCGCGCGCGCAGGATCGCCTCGTCCTTGCCTGGCGACACGAAGCTGCGCAGGCGGCCGTGGCCCTTCATTCGGGTGAAAGCGAGGAAACTCGCGATCATGACGTGCTCCAGCACCGACAGTTCGGAAAACAACTGCGGATTCTGAAAGGTCTTGATCACGCCGAGCGACGCGATGACATCGGGCCGCGCGCCCGCAATGTCCCTTCCCTTCCAGACAACCCGGCCGGCGCTGGGCGGCAGCAATCCCGCCAGCAGGCTGAGCAACGTGGTCTTTCCCGATCCGTTCGGTCCAAATATCCCGATGATCTCGCCCTTGTTGATCGCAAATGACACGTCCGACACCGCGACCAGGCCGCCAAAACGCTTGGTGAGATTCTGGACCTCAAGCAGCACGGACCCGCTCCCTGGACAGTCCGGCGATGAGACCGACGATTCCACGCGGCATCAGCAGGATGACGAGGATGAGGATCATGCCGTAGACCGCGACGCGAACTTCCGCGGGCAGCTCGATCAGATGCGGCAGCGAGGTCAGGACCAGCGCGCCGACGACCGGCCCCAATATCGTGGACACCCCGCCAAGCAGCACCATGGCGATGGCGTCGAGCGACTGGGTCACGGCAAGATAGGCCGGTTCGATATAGCCGCTATAGAAACCGTAAAGTGCGCCGGCAAAGGAGGCGATCACGTTCGAAATCGTGAAAGCCAGCAACTTGTAGCGAAAGGTGTCGATTCCAAGCGTCTGCGCGAGATCCTCATTGAGGCGAATCGCCGAGAAATTGCGACCGATCCACGACCGCATCAGCAGCACTGAAAAGATCAGAACGCCGGTCAGGCAAACCAGCGTGAGAAAATACCAGGGAACGGTTTGCTCGATCCGCACGACGCCGCTTCCGGGGAGCCAGACCGTCGGCTTTTCCAGAACCAGCATGCCCAGCGTTCCGTTGGTCACGCTGGTCCAGTTCATCGCCACCAGCCGGCACAGCTCGGCGAAAGCGAGCGTTACGACGGCAAAGTAGAATTCCTTCAGCCGGAACTTGAAGCATATCCAGCCGATCACGATCGAGATCACGACGACCATCAGCACCGCCACGAGATAGCCCAGCCAGAACGAGATGCCGAATCGCTGCATCGAGAGAAACGTGACGTAGCTGCCGATGCCGAAAGCGGCGGCATGGAACATGGTCAATTGCCCGGCGCCGCCGAACACCACGTTGAACCCGATCGCCAGAATGCTCAGCACGAAGGTGAAGATCAGGATGGTCAGAACCACATCGCTTTGCACCACGAGCGGCAGCAGGTAGAGAGGAACCAGGAACAGCAGCGTCTTCACTTCTGGCTCCCGAACAGGCCGGCCGGCCGAAACAGCAGGATCGCGACCAGGAACACCAGGCCGTAGGCATCGCGGAACGCCGCCGGCAAATAGAGCGAGCCAACCGATTCGGTCACTCCCAGAATCACGCCGCCGGCAAGCGCGCCCAGCAGATTGCCGACCCCGGCAAGGATCGCCGCCTCGACCCCCTTGAGGATGAACAAGCCGCCCAGGGACGGTTCGAGCGAGAACAGACAGGCGTAAAGCGCGCCGCCGAAGCCAGCCAGGGCGCAGGAATAGACCACGACCGCGGTCTGCAGTGCCTTGGTCGGAACCCCCATCAGCATGGCGGCTTCCGGATTTTGCGCATAGGCGCGGGTCGCTCGGCCGAGCCAGGCGCGCGACAGCCCGAGCCAGGTCAGCCCGATCACCGCCACCAGCAGCAGGAATGCCACCACTTTCATGCGCGGCAACGTGATCGATCCGAGAGACAGCGATCCCGCGATGATCGCGTCCATGTTCTTGGGCGTTGTCGTGAACAGCAGCAGAGCGCCGCTCTCCATCACGGAAATCAGGCCAATCGATACCAGCAGGCCGTTGACCAGGTTGTTTCGCGTGAACCGAAACATCGCCTGGTCCGCGACCAGCCCGGCCACGGCGGCAAGCGCCACCGCGAACACCACCGCGACCGGAAAAGGCAACATCGCCAGATCGGTAAAATACCAGGTCGCATAGGCGCCGATCATCATGAACTGGCCAAGCGCGAAGTTCACGATACCGGTGATGCCGAACGTCATGGTCACGCCGAGCGCGATGATTCCGTAAAGCGAGCCGAGGATAATGCCGTTGAGGATCTGCCCGACCACAACCTGCGTCATGCCTATGGCTCGACGTGCACGACTTCCTTGGCGCCGCCTTTCCTCAGATGAACGATGTCGAAGTCGAATACCTGTTCGGCGTGATCGTCGAAGCTGATCTTCCACATGCCCTGATAGGTCATGGAAAGCAGCGCGGCGCGGATCTTTCCGACGTCGTCGACCGTACCGGCCTTTTTCATCGCCTCGACCAGCATATAGACGTGATCGTAGCAGGACGACGAGCAGAGCGGTGCCTGATCGTACGGGAAGTCGCGCTTGTAGAAGGCCTTATAGGCGTCGATGAAATGTTTGACCTTGGGCTCCTTCTTCTCGGCCTCTTCGAAGTCCTTTGGCACATAGACGATGTAGTCTTCGAGGCCGTCCTTGTTCTTGAGGCCCGGTCCGGTGGACCCGCGCACCAGGAAGAATTTCTTGGAATAGTTACCCTCGATCGATTGCCGCACGATGTCGTACAGCGCCGCGTCGGAATAGCCCGGGAACAGATAGTCCGGGTGGAATTCGGCGATCTTGGCCAATACCGGCGAGAAGTCCTTGGTGCCGGGTTCGAAATATTCCGTCATGGTCTCGATACCGTGGGCCTTGAAGATCGGCTCGTAGATGTCGCCGAGCACCTTGCCGCCGGAATCGTTCTGGAACAGCATCGCCACCTTCTTGGGATGCGCCGTCTTGATCAGGTAGTCGACCATCTTCTCGCCAAAACCCTTCGGTCCGGCGTCCCAGTTCCAGGTTCGGATGAGGAATTCGTTGCCGGGTTGACCGACGTAATCGTGAATCCGCGTACCGCCGCCGAGCATCAGGAATTTCCCGTTGAACTGCTTGGCATAGGGATAGATGGTGAGAAAGACGTTGGACAGAAACGGCCCGAACACGAACTTGACCTTGTCCTGTTCCAGCAGCTTCTTGAGCTCGATGGTTGCCTCTTTCGGGTCGCCGCGCGTATCAGGCGCGATCAGATCCAGCTTGTAGGTGGTATCGCCGACCTTGAAGCCGCCAGCCTTGTTGATCTCATCGACGGCAATCGGGACGCCCTGGGACGGCATGTAGCCATAGATGGCGTTCGGTCCGGTCTGGGCCTCGATCTGCCCAAGCTTCACAGTTCCGGTTTGTGCAAAGGCCAAACCGGGAATTGCCGCCAGCAGACCGGCCGCCAGACAATTCTTGAAGACGCTCTTCATTTCTTCCACCCCTCTGGCGGCTGTGTTTTGCTTGATGTCCAGCCCGTCGCCGCTATTGGGCCGTCGCATATCGATTGATCTCAGATCACCGCGCCGTCCCTGCGCAACGCCTCGCGGAGGTCGGAGACCGAAAGCTTCCGGGGCGGCGTCGCGTCACGCAGCGACATCGCCGCCGCCATGCCGATGGCCTGGCCATAGGAAAAGCATTGTGCCGTGACCCGCGCGGAGGCCATCGCCTCGTGCTCAGCCGAAAGACAGCGCCCGGCAGCCAGGAAACCCTCGCCCGCGACCGGAACGAAGCTTTCGTAGGAAATGTCGTAATAGTCATCGAGCAGCCATCTGAGCTGTGGCTTCTCGCCGGAATGCAACTCGATCGGCCACGCCGACCGCGCGACCGCACTCTTGCTCTTGGTGCCGGCCACGACATCTTCGTTGCTCAGCGTCGTGACCCCCCGGATCTGCCGGGTCTGACGCACACCGACCTGCACACCGGTATCGTTGACGAACGATTGTTCGCAGCCTACCAGGCGGTCCTTGAAGAACCTTGCGTATTCGCGGACCTGTTTGCGGCCCTGGATCTCCGCTTCGGTGAAATCCTCGACCAGCATCGGATTGAGCTCGCGGCCGTCCCGGCCGATGATGCGCGTGCAGTTGCAGAGCAGTTCGTTCGGGCGAGGCGTCGAGAACAGGAAAACCTTGGAGCGCGGAAGGTCATACTCTCTGCTGTTGTGCAGATTGCGGATCATCTGCGAAACTTCGTCGCCCATGATGGTGTCGTTGCCGTATTGGGCGCGAAGGCGCTCGATGTCGACGCCCATCAGGCGAAACAGCATGGTCGGGTTTTGAACCTTGCCGTCCTGGCCCATGAAGGTCTCAAAGCCGGCAAGTGCGGCGACATCGGCGTCCCCGCTCGCATCGATGGTCAGCCGCGCTCGGATCTCCGCCCGCCCCTGCTTGGTCCAGGCCGACACGCCCCGGACCTGCTCGCCCTCGGTCAGCACGTCGATGACCGTGGTGTGAAACAGCACGCGAACGCCCGCCTCCTCGAGGAAGTGATCGCCGGCTTCGCGCCAGACCAGAGGATCGTGCGCCAGCGTATAGGTATTGCCGTATCGTTGCGGCTCGGTGATGCCGCCTTTGGCCTTCATCACGTCGACGAACCGGCCGGCAAAGCCGAACACCACCTGCTCGGGAGGTTTCGCTGCGCCCTCGGTCGCCGCGTACAGACCACAGACCGTTCCGGACAGTCCGGCAACCGCGGCGCCGCCGCAGAAGCCGTATTTCTCCAGCAGCAGCACCCGGGCTCCTGCCTTCGCGGCAGTGAATGCGGCGGCGACGCCGGCGGCACCACCGCCGACAACCAGCACGTCGGTATCGAGGGTGAGCTGCGCCCGTCGGTCCCTTTTTTCTGCCATTGGCTTTCTCTTGTTCTGTAATATATTAGAGATATTTCCAGATCGCTGTCAACAGGGCCACGAAGGTGCGACATTACACGGGGAGCCGACCCGGCTGGACTCGGTTTTGCCGTCCTTTGTAAAGTTTGTAACTCACTGATATATTATTACGATACCATCGAGGTGACCCGATGCCGGTCCAACTTACGGAAGATGAAGCCACGCTGCTGGCTGCCGCCGACCGCTTCATTGAGCGAGACATGAAACCCTCGATCGGCGCCTATGTGCGGGAGCACCAGTTTCCGACGCCGATTGTGCAGGCCTTCGCCACCGCCGGATTCATGGGCGTTGCCTACGATCCGGCTTTTGACGGCGGTGGGTTGGGCGCACGCGGCGCCGCGCTGTTGAGCGCCCGGCTGGCGGAAACCGAGCCGGGATTCGCCGCCATCTTTCTCTGCAACAGCGCGCCGATGACCGTGCTGGCGCGGTTTGGCTCTGACCGCATCAAACAGCAATGGCTTGGTCCGCTGTGCCGCGGCGAAACACTGGCATCCTTCGGGGTCACCGAACCGCATGGCGGCTCGGACGTGGCGCAGATCAAGACCAGCGCCCGCGAAGACGGCGATGATTTCGTCCTCGATGGATCGAAGGTGTTTTCCACAAATGCCGGCACGCCCCTCCATGGATTGACCACGGTTGTCGCGGTCACCGATCCCGACAAGGGCCCCAAGGGATTGTCGACATTCGCCGTGCCGGTCGGTACGCCGGGATTCTCGATCGGCAGGCCCGGCCGCAAGATCGGCTGGCGGATTGCGCCTTCCTGCGAGTTGTTCTTCGACGGATGCCGCTTGCCCAAAAGCGCGATGATCGGCAACCGCGGCGACGGGCTGAAACAGATCCTCACCACCCTTGGGATCGGGCGGGTGCTGGTTGCGGCGACGGCGCTGGGACTCGCACGCAAGGCAACGCGGCTCGCGATTGACTATGGTTCGAACAGAAAGCTGTTCGGGCAAGACATCCTTCAGAACCAGGGCTTGTCCTTCCCGCTCGCTGACATCCTGACCAAATGCTATGCTGCGGAGCTGATGATTCAGGACGCGGCAAAGCTCGTCGATGAGGGGCGATCGTTCCGCGGCGAGACCTCGATGGTCAAGCTGTTCGCCTCGGAACTGGCGGTCGAAGCGGCCACTCTCGCAATTCAGATCCACGGCGGATACGGGGTCTTCGAGGAATATGATGTTTCCGGGCTTCTCGGCGAGGCCAAGGTTCTGACTCTGGTCGAGGGAACGAGCGAGATTCAGCGGCTTGTCATTGCGCGAGATCTTCCCGAATTTTAAGGACCGACACATCATGCGCAGCGCCAACAATCGCGGCACGGCCAAGGGCGGCCCTCCCATCGCCGCGCCGTGGATGCCTGATCTGGCGTCGCCAACGGCCCCGCGCGGATCGAAACTGCGTCCGGACCGGCTGGCCGATATCGCCCATGGCAAACTCGAAGAGCTGATTGTCACGTTGGAGTTGCCGCCGGGGAGCCTGTGGTCCGAAGCGATGTTGAGCGACCGCATCGGGATCGGCCGGACGCCGGTCCGGGAAGCGCTGCAGCGGCTGGCTTGGGAGCGGTTGGTCACGATCATCCGCCGGCACGGCATTCGAATATCCGATATCGATCCGCACGAGCAGATGCTGGTGCTGGAGCTGCGGCGGGAGTTCGAACCGCTGGTTGCGTCGCGCGCGGCCCGCCGCGCCACCGTCGATGAACGGCGATATCTGTCCAAGATCGCCGATTCCTTCATGGAAGCCGGCGTGACGGTCGACGTCATGAAATTCCTCCGCGTGCATTTCGAGTCCAAGCGCTTCGTCATTGCCTGCGCGCGCAATCCGTTCGTCGCCAACGCGTTTGCGCC
>Ga0134128_10008903_pt1 | contig 12067 bp, 13 predicted proteins | sample KB31754_FD_96462 | JGI IMG/M metagenome (GOLD analysis project Ga0134128, IMG submission 96462) | Terrestrial soil microbial communities with excess Nitrogen fertilizer from Kellogg Biological Station, Michigan, USA - KB3-175-4 | ecosystem: Environmental > Terrestrial > Soil > Unclassified ...
GTGCCCGGTGTACACCGGCACGACGTCAACCACCCCCGTCGTATTGTCGACGCGAATGAGGTACGGCTCGACCCGTTTCAACGGCACGAGAAGGGCAAGTGCAACGGCACTCGAGATCGCGCACAGCCACCCGGCTGCTGCCACGCGCCACGCCACGGCCGCTCTTCGGGCTGCCTGCGCAACCCGGTCGGCATCCCAGGAGGCGGCTTCCTCGAGATAGGGCTGAAGCGTCCCGTCGGAGCTCATGAGTGCGCCGCCTTCGTGGAATGCACCGCGCGCACCCGCGGACTCGCGAAGAAGGCGGGTCGGAGCGATCGCGGGTTGATCGGCGTGAGCCGATGGCCACAGCGCGGAGGATGCTCGGCGCATGCCGCAAGCGCGAGCAGCAGTACGCCACTTAGAAAATACGCTCTCATGGTGATTACCCTGACTTGTCGAACTCATCATTACCCGCTGAAGCCAAAGCCGCAGAGCGCCTCTTGCGGCCGAGGACACCGAGCGCCCTCCTCAGGTGCGGGGTCGCGAAATCGACGGCCTTGCCACCGATGAATGCTCCGGCCCAAGAGACGCCCTTCCGCGGTCCCCACGTCGCGCGTGAGGCCACCCAGCCCGTCGCGCGACTCACGACACCGAAACTGTTGAGCGTCACACCGCCCGCCAGACCGCCTGCAACGGGCATGATCTGGCGCATGAAAAGAAACACCAGGGCCGTGACCAGGAGCATGTTCAGGGCGTCCACCATCTTCATTCCCGTGCCCAGCGCCGCGGTTTGCTGCGCGTAGGAGGCGACGAGATGGAGCATCAGCGCGGCTATCATCACTGTAAGAATCGTGATCAGCGCATAGTTGACCAGCTGCGCCAGCCATGCTTCGAAGAACCTGCGGGTCGACTCGAAGAGCAGCAATGCAATGAAGAGCGGCCCGAGCGCAAGAAGCACCGATAGGGAGACGCTGGCTAATGACAGCAGAAACATGGTGTAGACGCACAGCAGGCCAACCAGCAGCCAGACGAGGATGCCGACGAGCTCCGCGCCGATGGAGTTCAGAAAGCCCTTGCCGTCGCGAGACAACTGATCCGCCACGGCCCCGCCCTCATTCCAGATGGCATCGATGGTTTGCACGGGATCGGATGCCCCCACGACCGCCGCTGCGAATTCCGTCGGCGCGTTGTAGAACGTGTCGACCAACATGGTGTTGTAGAGCCACAAGTGCAGCCCCACTCCGAAAATCACCGCCAGCGTCACGATACGCTTCACCCCTGCGGCGAAGGGCTCCTCGATCCGTCCCGTGAGCTGCAGATAGCCCCAGATCATGACGTACACAGTCCCCAGCGTGACGACCGCCGGCTCGATTATCGATGCCACGCGCGCGGTGTTCTCGCCGATGTAGCTCGCGAGCTCACTGTTCAACCACGTCCAGAATGTACGGAAGAACTCCACGGCCGCTCGCTCAAGGCTTCGGCTGGAAGCGGGTCGCGAACACGCCCTGCTCATCGATCGCGCGCTCCCGGTCCCGCTCCTCCTGGGCCCAGCGCTGCGCCTCGGTGGCGGCAACCAGCATGGCGAGCTTGTTCCGCTCGTTCTCCAGCATCACCTGCTCGGCGCCGATACGCGCGCCCAGGTCCAGGATGGCTTTCTGATCGCTCGCCGTTCCGATCGCATTGATGAGCTGCTGCAGATCGGCAAACCGGCTGCTGGAATTCGCCAGCGCCTGCCGGGACACGGCCTGCAGTAATGCCGCGGTATTGCGATCCTCGGTGAGCTGCTGCTGTCCCTCCGGAGGGAGGGTTTCGAGCTGCTGCGGTGTGAGCACCGTATCCTCGGCGAGAGCCTGGCGGATGCCGGCCGCGACAGCCGCATACGCGGAGCTGGTGTCGTTGAGGGCGGCAGTCAACTGTCCCCAGTCGGCGGGCAGGTAGTTGCGATTGGTGCCCGCGAGCAGCTGCTCCATGCCGCGATCGCCGGTCATGGAGCGCAGCTCCGCCTGCGCCTCGGCGAGGTGATCGCGAGCCACGGTGAGTGCCTGCTCGAGGTTCTGCACCTCGGTCACGAGCTGCGTGACAGCGGCGACGTCTATGACCGCGAATTGGGCGTGCGCCGCGGGAGCCGCCATGGCGAATGCAAGTATGATCGCCGACAACCGGTTCTTGATGAATGACATGACACGCTCCTTGCGATGGGAGTTGACGGAAACGGCGATGCTCAACGCGCGGCAGGCCGAGCCGAGAGCACCTCGAGCTCAGACTCGAAGCCCTGAAGGTCCAATCGACAGACGACGCTCTGGTGTCCCTGCTTGACGAGGAATGCGCGCGCGCCGGGCTCCAGCTCCTCCTTGATGAGGGCGAGCTCGCGGCGGGTGAGGCCGAGACCGGCGGTGTGCTCCTCGGGCGCGGCGTCTGCGTTCGGAAAGAAGATCTTCGTCGGCGTCTGCTCCACGATGGTACGGCTGATGGGGCTTTCGAGCACATCGCCTGCGCTCTGCGTCGCGAGGCACATGACACCATTCAGCTTCCGCCAGGTCTTCGGCCCGTCCTTCGCGAAGCTTTCGAACGCGGGATCCGCGAGCAGCCGCCAGAACTCGTCCATCCAGCACACGAGCGGACGGCCGTCCAGCATCTGCCGCACGAGATGGAAGAGGTACATCGTGACCGGCGCTCGAACGACATCATTGTCGAGGAATTCCGTGACGTCGAAGCCGATCACCGGATGGCCGTCGAGCCGACGGATGACGGAGTCCTCCGCATTGTCGAATACCCATGCGTAGGCGCCTTCTGCGGCCTCGCACCATCGTCCAAGACGTGCGTGCAAGCCCTCGGGATCGGTCGGATCGAGGAACTCGATCAGGCGCGACAGCCGCCTCGCCCCTGGGGCGAGGGACAAGGCTCCGCGCAGAGCCTGGTCCAGGTCCCGCTGCTCACGGACGTTGAGAGGGCGTGCGCCAGGGGCGCGTGCCAACAGGCGCACCCAGCTGCGGAGGAACTCCAGATGCCCGGGACCTGGCGGCAACTGCAGCGGGTTGAATCCGGTAGCACACCCGTTTCGCAGGGTCAGGTATTCACCGCCGAGCGCGCTCACCAGCCGCTCGAGTCCGCGGTCTTTGTCGAGCACGACCTGCGTTGCGCCGTGCCGCGCGAGCATGGCAACGAGGAAGCCGATCAGCACCGTCTTGCCCGACCCGGTCGGACCGCAGATGAAGGTGTGGCCGGCATCGCTGCGGCTGCTGCCATCGGACGGATCGCTGGCGTGCAACGAGAAGTGATATGCAGAATGTGCCCGGGTCGGGAAAAGCGCCAGCGCCTCTCCCCAGTGGTTGCCCCGAGCGCGGCCCGAGGGGAAGTTGTGGAAGGGCGCCATGGCCGCGAAGTTGCGCGAAGTGATCGGCGCTTTGCGGGGCCGCAGTGTGAAGTTGCCCGGAAGCTGGGCCCAGAAGGCGGCTTCCAGCGCGAGATCCTCGCGCGCCACGGTCATGCCGGTGTCGGCCAGGATCGCGCGCGCCCGCGCGACGCAATCGTTCAGAGTGCGCAACCGCTCTGCCGCCGGCCGCCCCTCCGGCACTTCGTCCGGCTCCGCGAGCACCTGCAGCGTGAAATGATGGTCCCCCATCACGAACTCGTTACTGGTGAGCGCATCCAGCGCCTCGCCAAGCTCATCGGCCTGGGAAACCGCGAAATCGCCGGCATTCGCCATCCGGTTGATCTGGCGTGTGAGCAACGCCTGACCGGCTGCCTTGGAGAGAAACGCGAAGGATTGCGTGAGCACGAAGGCGAACGGCGCGCTCAGCAGCCGGTCCAGCATCCCGGCGACACTTGGTGTCGGATACTCCTTTATCCCGAGCATTGCCCCAACGCGAGTGCCGGCCGCCATCCGGTATTCGACGGACTCGCCGCCGAAGCAAACGCGCGTCGTAGCGATAGCCGCATTCAGGGCCCCCCGGGGCAACGCCATCCGCTGCCGCTCTCCATTGACGAGCAGCGCGAGATACTCGAGCAAAGAGGAGTACCAGCGTCCCGCATCCTGATAACAGCCGAGACTTTGCGGCTCGTAGCGGGCGAGGGAGGCGCGCAGCGTCTGCGCGATCTTGCGGCAGGCCTCCAGCGCATCGGCCGTCTCCAGCGCGGAGGTCCGAGGCTTGAGCCGCGTGACCACACCCGACAACAGGCCCGCCGCCCGACCAGCCGCCGGTCGATAAAGCACGGCGAGATAGAGCTCGTTGACCATGAGAATCTCGCCAGCCAGCCGGCCCAGGTACTTCTCGTGCAGGGCGGCCGCGAACCCCGCCGATTCAGCGCCGGAAAGCCGCAAGGTCTCACGGCTGCGGACCACATGAGTCCAGAAAGCGATGCCCGCCCCGGCCACGTTGCGCCAGAGCACATTCAGCTTCTCGTGCCAGACATTGAGCTGCTCCACATCCGCGCTCTCGAAACTGACCCCTGCCAGGCGAAACACCTGCAGGTAATCGCCCAGAGCGGTCTTGACGACCTCCGACGCAACGTGCGCCGTGTAGGGAATGTGCCGATCCGCAGCCAGCTCGCGGCGCACGGCGGCTTGCCTCGTTGCTCTCAGCACCACGGCAGCCTCCGCACTGCAGCGTGCAGAGTTACGGCTGCGGCATCACTTCGACGCCGCCCGGATCGGCGCGGCGGATCGAGGGCAAGAGGACTGTAGCTGCTCCCGCCCCACCAACTGCCGTTGGTGAGCAACGCCGGCAAGCGCGTCCGTCCCCAGAGGAGCAGCAGGTCAAAATACCGCGCGTCGCGTCCGCAAAGCAGCACTCCAGCGCCATGAATCGGCAGCGCAACGAGCAGCGTCAGGAGATTCCTCGTGACGAGGAACGCCTCGAGCGTGAACACCAGGTTGAAGAGGAGTGCCGAGTAGGTCACTCCCCAGCGCATCGGTGGGCGTGTTGCGCCCACGAAGAGCGGATCGGCCATAAGCCCGCGTATTCTCCCGTCCATTTTCGTTTCTCCTCAGACGCCAAACATCCCACGGACCCATGTGACGATCTGCGGCGCGCCAAACGCGATCGCAATCCCGAGAATGGCGCCGAAACACCAGCCCCACGAGATCCGGTTTGCCATAGCCATGCCTCCGAGCACCATCACGAGGATGACGGCGATGGGTGTCAACCAGGCCAGAATGTTGCTCTCCAGCGCGGTAGCTCCCGTCAGGAAAGGAGACGCCTGGGCCACCGCAGGCTGCGGCATCGCAAGAGACAGAACCATCGTAGTGCCCAGCAATACCGCCAGGCCGGTGGCGGACAGCCTGCGCGTGACAATTCGAGTGATTGGTTGCAACATGACTCCTCTCCACTTCCGTTTTCCAGTCCTGATCCCCTTGCAGCTGCGAACGGCCGAAAGGCCGCTACGCGCTTGCCGCGAGCCGCTGTGGCTCCTCGGCGCGCCTGGCTGCACGCTCCTCGCGCTTGGCCTTGCCCGGAGCGCCGAAACGGAATCCCTGAACGATGAAGTTGTAAGCGTAATGCCGCTCTCCATCTTTGTCCGTCCAGTTGTCTGCTCGTACCTGGGCATCGACAATGAGCTGATCCCCTTTGCGCGCGGTGCGCGCTATTGTTTCGCCCAACGGGCCGAATGCGGTGAACCAGATGCTGGTGGCAATCTCCCGCGCCCCGCCCTCCTCGTCCTTGCCCGCGTAGTCGTTGCCGATGAGACAAAACTTCGCGTAGGTCCGGTCGCCTTTTACGGTGAGCTCGGGATTGCGGGAGAGATTGCCGACCGCTGTAAGGGTGAAACTGTTCATGGCGGACTCCTTGTGTTGGCCGCACGTGCCGGATGGCACGGTGATCAGTCTAAAGACGCGCAAAAGAATTGGAATCGCATTTGCCTGCGTGTTTGTGTAGAAATGCGCACCTGCGCGTTTGCCGCGCTCGCCGAGCCTGTCGGAGCGCGCTATTCTGGTGTTGACAAGTCAGCCACGAAAAGGAGATTCCCATGTCCCTGATCGAACACTCCGCCGATGACACCATTCTCGAGGAATGCATCGAGGAGCTGGATGAGCTCGTGATGAGCCTCGACCGGTATCCCCCGACCGCAGTTGCGGTGGCGATGGGCACTTATCTCGAGAGCCTCCTTGGCGCCCTCCTCGATGAACGCCAATGCACCGCCGAAGACGTTCGCGAGCTCCTGCGCGAGATCGAGTCCGGCCTGCTGGAAGAAAGCGCGTCCAAGGAGCACTGAGTGCACACACAACAGAAGATCGAGCGATTGAGCCGCCGCGTGCCGCAGAAAATGGAGCTCGCATATGGTCTCTTCCCGCAGCGGAGCCCTCGTGCCCGTCGAGCACATCGCCCGCTCGATCCTTGTCCTGCGCGGGCAGAAGATACTGCTCGATGCCGAGCTCGCCACGCTCTACGGCGTTACGACTAAGCGTTTGAACGAGCAAGTCAGGCGCAACGCCGAGCGGTTCCCCGATGACTTTCTTTTCCGCCTCAGATCGGACGAAGTCGAAGCCCTGAACCGGTCGCATTTTGCGACCGGTTCCCAGAAGCACCGCGATCCACGCTTCCCACCGTATGCCTTTACCGAGCACGGGGCGATCATGGCTGCCACCGTCCTCAGCAGCCGTCGCGCCGTCGAGATGAGCGTCTACGTGGTGCGCGCCTTCGTGCGCCTGCGGGAGCTGCTCGCCTCCAACACCGCTCTCGCCCGTAAGCTCGATGAGCTCGAGCGCAAGTACCAGCACCACGACGATGCGATCAAGGCCATTCTCTCGGCCATCCGCGAGCTGATGAACCCACCGCTACGCAAGCGCCGCCCGATCGGATTCACCGCGGACCTCAGCAAGAAGAGCTGACGTCCTCGCTGGAACCCGCGCCTGGATAATAAGCTAGACTGTTCAGTTTACCTGTGTATCTGGTATGATGAGGTGCATGACAAGGACCCGCGATCTTGACGTCAATGACCTCTCCCGCACGCTTGGCCGGCTGGTGCGGCACATGCGCGCCGCGGCAGCGCAACATGAGCTGTCGCTGACCGAGTCGTCGGTCCTGGCGCGACTTGGCAGAGAGGGCCCCGCCACGACGGCGGAGCTGGCACGCGCCGAGGGGATGCGACCACAGTCCATGAGCGCCGCCGTCGCCACACTCGAGGAGCGCGGTCTCGTCGAGCGCAAACCGCATCCGAGCGATGGGCGTCAGATGAACATCGCCCTCACGGACAAGGGCGCCGCGGTGCGCAGCAGCACCAAGGACCTGAAGCGGGCTTGGCTCGCCCAGGCGACAGCCCGGCTGGAGGACGAGGAGCGTCAGATCCTCGCCAGAGCCGGCGACATTCTCAAACGATTGCTGGAGCCGTGATGTCGGGAAAGGACGCCGGCGACGGGCAATCGACCCAGGCACCCATCTCGCCCCTCGCCTCGGTCTCGCACAGCTGGCGGGCGCTCCGCCACCGCAACTTCAAGCTGTTCTTCTTCGGGCAGAGCACCTCGGTGATCGGCACCTGGATGACCCGGCTCGCGACGGCCTGGCTCGTCTACCGCCTCACCCACTCCGCCCTGCTCCTGGGCGTCGTCAGCTTCTCCGGACAGATCGTCTCCTTCCTGATGGGGCCGATCGCTGCGGTGTGGGTGGAGCGCATGGAGCGACGCCGGCTCCTCGTCATCACGCAGGCCGCCGCGGCAGTGCAGTCGCTGGCGCTCGCGGCGCTGACCCTGGCAAACGTGATCACCCTCGGCGAGATCATCGCGCTCATGATGTTTCAGGGCCTGATCAACGCCTTCGACATGCCGGGGCGGCAGTCCTTCCTCGTCCAGATGGTCGAGGATCGCGCCGATCTCGCCAACGCCATCGCCATCAACTCCTCGATGGTCAACGGCGCGCGGCTCATCGGCCCTGCGATCGGAGGCCTCGTCATCGCGGGGTTCGGCGAGGGGTGGTGCTTCCTCATTGACGGCATCTCCTACTTCGCCGTGATTGCCTCCCTCCTCCTGATGAAGCTGACAGCGTTGGATGCCCGTGGGCAGCCTGAGAGCCTCCTCAGGGAGCTGCGCGAAGGCTGGGATTATGTCAGCGGCTTCCGGCCAATCCGGACCATCCTGCTGCTATTGGCATTCATCTGCCTCATGGGCTGGCCGTATTCGGTGCTGCTGCCCGTGTTTGCGGGCAATGTGCTGCATGGCGGCGCCCACACGCTGGGCTGGCTCACGGCGGCATCGGGCGTCGGCGCCTTCTCGTCTGCCCTCGCCCTCGCGATGCGTAAGTCGGTGTCGGGCCTGACCCGCACGCTGCAGGCCGCGGCCGTGCTGCTCGGCTTGGGGCTCATCCTATTCGGCCTGTCTCGCGTCCTATGGCTATCGCTGTTGCTGATGATGGTGGTCGGGTTCGGCCTCATCCAAGCCATAGCTGTCAGCAATACCATCATTCAGTCGCTGGTTCCGGACGACAAGCGCGCACGCGTGATGGGCTACTACACCATGGCGTTCTTCGGCGCAGCACCCTTCGGGAGTCTTCTGGCCGGCGGTCTGGCGCAGCACATCGGCGCGCCCTACACAGTGATGCTGACGGGCACCTTCTGCATCGCCGGCGCCGTATGGTTCGGCATGGAGCTGCCGAAGCTCAGGCCCGCCATGCGGGCCGCCTATCGGGAGAAGGAGCTCGCAGCTCAGCGTGCGTCGGAGACACCGAGCCGCAGTGTGTCCGGCACCATTCCCTTCGGCGCAGAGTTCAGCGCCCGCAAAATTTCCACCTCCCGCTCGCGGTAGTGCACTGTCAGCTATTTTTCGGACAAATGATCCAGATATAAGCTATAATTCGGACATCCAGAGCTCCTCAGGGTCGCCGATGTCCCGAATTCCGGACACCCTACCCGAGCTGGTCATCGTCGATGAGGGCGATCCGGCTGCCGCCCGCCGCATACGTCGCCTCGCGGCGGAGGGTCGCCTGCGCCGCGTGTATGCCGGCGTCTACACCTCCAACCTGGACGGCCCTCTGGAGTCGATCGTGCTTCGCCACTGGCGATCGATCGTGGGCCATCTTCTTCCAGGTGGCACCATCTCTTACCGCTCGGCCTTCGACGGCAAGCCGCATGAGGGTACGTTGTCGATCACTCGTGGCAAGACACGCCGCACTTTGAAACTGCCGGGTCTCACCATAAACGTCCTCCCAGGCGCTGGACCACGACGCGACGCTCCCGCGAACGACACGCCATATGGCGCTCTCTTCATGTCAAGCGATCCACGCCGCTATCTCGAAAACCTGACTCGAGGACGAGGGTGGTCTACTCGTGTATTGCCACAAGAAGCGCTCGAAGCGTCGCTGGATCGTGTGCTGATGGTGGGTGGTGAACATCGCCTGAACCAGCTTCGAGATCAAGCGCGCGAAGTTGCACACGCCCTGGGCTACCAAGCCCAGTTCAAACGATTGGATAGGCTCATCGGCGCGCTGCTCGGCAGCCAGGCAGCGAAGCATCTGACGGCGCGCCAAGCATTGGCGCGCGCTGCTGGGCGGCCGTACGATCCCCAACGTCTCGAAATTTTCGAGGCGCTGTTTTCCGAGCTCAACCGCAGTACGTTCACGGAGATTACGGACCCAGCACCGTCCGGTGTTGCACGTGAGAACTTTGCATTCTTTGAGGCGTATTTCTCCAATTACATCGAGGGCACCACCTTCACCGTGGAAGAGGCGGAGAACATCGTCTTCAATGGACAGATCATTGAAAACCGCAGCGAGGATTCGCACGATATCCTCGGCACGTTCAATGCCGCAGCGTTGGCTCCCTGGCGTGATCAGCCACCGCGGACAGCCGACGATTTCCTTTATTGGCTGCGCAGCGTTCATGCGCTGGTGATGCAGAAGCGCGCCGACAAGCAACCCGGGGAATGGAAGGACAAGCCGAACCAGGCGGGCAGCACCTTCTTCGTGATGCCAGAGCTCGTGCCAGGCACATTGCGGGAAGGGTTCTCGCGCATCGAAGCGCTGGCCCATCCATTGGCACGAGCCATCATGACGATGTTCGTGGTCACGGAGGTCCATCCGTTTCTCGATGGCAATGGCCGCGCGGCCCGGCTCGCGATGAATTGCGTGCTCAGCGCGGAAAGGCTGAGTCGCATCGTCATCCCGACCGTCTACCGGGAAGATTACCTGCTGCCCCTGAAAGCACTCAGCCATCATCGCGAGGCGCAACCTCTGGTGGCGGCCATGAGCCGCATCCAGAGATGGTCGGCAGCTTTCGACTACGCGCAGACGAGATCGGCTCTACGCGATGACTTGGCTCGCTGCAACGCCTTTCAGGAAGACCTGCGTAACTACAAGTTGGTGTTTCCGTAGGCGGCTGAATACCGCCAGACTGGACGTCAGGGGAGCTCGAATCAGGCCCGCGATGCGGGCCGCCTATCGCGAGAAGGAGCTCTGAGCTCAACGCGCGTCGGAGCCGCCGAGCCGCAATGTGTCGGGTACCACCCCTTTAGGCGCCGAGCTCAACGCCCGCAAAATCTCCACCTCCCGCTCGCGATAGGGCTTGCCGTCCGGCCGCAGCAGATCGTGGTGCCAGACGGCCGGCTGAGTGAGGACGTATGGGCGCTCCCAGGAGTCCCAGGGCAGGTTGGTCTGCGTCTTGCCCTCGACGAATCCCCAATTGATCATCCCGACGTCCATTCTCTTGCCGACGGGCAGGACGCCGTCGATGGTCGAGCCGGCACCTCTTGCCATGTATTCCGTGCAGATGATCGGCCGACCGTAGGTCTTAAGCTGCCTGACCCGCCGAAAGAAGGATTCCGGCCACTCGTAGTTGTGAAAGCTGAGGACGTCCGACTCGGTGATTTGAGTCCGCTCGACGGCGTTCAGCCCCGCCACCTTGCTCCAGTCGGGACCATGCCATAGCGCGCTGGTCAGAGGCTGAATCGGATGCTCGCCGCGTGCCCAGCTGAACACCTGCGGCAGCAGGAGTGTCACACGCTGGAGCTTATCCTTCGGCTCTCCCGGATAAACGGCGCCGCTGCCGCCGAGAAAATTGTCGGGTTCGTTCCAGACATCCCAGGCGCGCACCCGATCGTCCCTGCCGAACGTCCCGACGATGTCCTTCACGTATGCCTCGAGGCGACCATACTGCCTGGGGTCATCCAGTACCGCCGCAGCGGGCGCCTGCACCCAGCCGGAGTTATGTACCCCCGGGATCGGAGGATGCTGCGGCCCGAGCCGCGGGTCGGGGTCCCAGCAGGAATCGAACAGCACGAAGACAGGCTTGATGTGGTGTCGGGCGGCAATCTGCAGGAACTCCCCGATTCGCTGCTTGAAGCCGGCCGGGTCCTGCTCCCACAACAGGTTGTGCAGGAACACCCGCATGGTATTCATGCCGAGGCCCTGCGCCCACCCGAGCTCCAGATCGATGCGTTTCGGGTCGAAGGTGGCCGCCTGCCACATCTCGAGCTCGTTGACGGCATCGTAGGGGACGTAGTTGCTGCCGAGGATCCAGGGTTGCGCGGCGTACCAGGACTGCGCCTGCGACACCGTCCAGCGGTCGACGGTAGCCGCCCGCGAAGGTAAGGCGAAGCATACGATCAGCGCGAATACCAATACTGAGAATGCGACAGGGCCTCTCACTTCGATCCCCTTGCGATCAACTTTGCATGTCGGACAAGCCCTGGCGGATCGCCTGTGCACGCGCCCGTATGGCCGCCGCTCGCCAGGCCAGCGCCAGCATCCCGAGCCCGAAGACCAGCAGCGCCCCACCCCACCAGAGATTGATGTCGATACCGAGCGATCGCTGATAAATCCCGGGATTGCTGAGGAGCCCGTAGCCGGCGAGGAGCGCCCCCAGAATGACGAAGAGACTGCCGATCGGAATGCGGATGTCGAGGCCCATGGCGCTCAACGGAAGATGAAGTTGAGAACGATTGCGCCCGCGAGCACGCAGGTCCCGAGCACCGCTGGGCGCGCGTACCATTGCTCACCCATAGCACGCAGCCGCGGCGTAAGCGAGTAGACGAGACCTGTCAGCTCCCGCTCAGCCCAAGGCCGCGTCACTATGCTCACTGCGACCGTGACGAGGAAGCAGACCCCGAAAGCATAGATCGCAGTCCAGAAGTTCTGGGCCATCTGACTGGCGTAGAGGTGCTTCA
>Ga0134128_10008904_pt1 | contig 12066 bp, 12 predicted proteins | sample KB31754_FD_96462 | JGI IMG/M metagenome (GOLD analysis project Ga0134128, IMG submission 96462) | Terrestrial soil microbial communities with excess Nitrogen fertilizer from Kellogg Biological Station, Michigan, USA - KB3-175-4 | ecosystem: Environmental > Terrestrial > Soil > Unclassified ...
CTGCCCGCCCATCATCGGATTCTGCTCGCGTCCAATGCTGGCGGTGATGCTGGCGTCGGCCGAGGCATAGGCGAGCAGCGCGCCGTGCGAGGCGGACTTGCCCCACAGCTTCTCGACCATCCTGGAGCGGTCGCTGGTGGTAATCGACATCACCGCGGCCTTGGCGCGCTCGGCCATGTCGCGCACGGAGATGCCTGACTTGGCGGGAGGCGTCTCGGGCCGCGACGGCGGCGGCACATTCAAGGCGAGTTGCTGCGGCGCCGGCTTCGCTTTCACCGCCTCAGCCTTCGGTGCATCGGCCGGCTTCGCCTCGGCGAGCTTGGGCGCAGGAACGGTCTTGGGTGCTTCGGCAAGCTTCGGCGCTTCCGGCGGCGGCGCAGCACTTGCCGCATTCGACGGCACGCTTTCAGGCGCAGCGGCCGCAAACCGTTCGTTAAACATAGTCGGCGAGATCGCAGCCACGGTCGTACGCTTTTCGATCACCGGCAGCGCGGCGAAGGCATCACCGATCATTTGCGCGGTGGAACGCGACGCGACCCTGGGCCTGACGACAGGCTCATCATAGCCCGTGGTTCCGAGCGTCGGATAAACGCTCGCGGCGATGATGTTGCTGTAAACGGTCCAGCCGCAGCCAACCACCATGCACGCGATGGCAGCCCCGCCGAGCAAACGGCTGCTGGCCTTGCCAGATGACTTCTTCCGGATATTCCCCACCACTAACGCAACGCCACTCTCACTCATCCACCCCCGCCACGGATGACCCCACTTTTTCCTCTCGACGTCGCGCCAGACAGGATTCAAGCGCTGCATCTCGCAGAGGGGCGGAGCGTCATTAAGGCGACTTTTCGTTAAATGCGAATTAAGTTTGGGCGGATGTGAGGCAGCGGAATATGGTCCGAAATATGGTCTCATTTCGGCACAACATTCCCGTAGTGTTCCGGGAAGAACGGGACATTCAGCGAACCGCTCGCGAATTCCCGGTTCGTTCATCGGCGGGTGTCGAGCGCTAAGCGCATCAATAGCTGAGGCTCGGATACCAGTCCTTGCCGCGGCCTTCCGGCGTGGTGTCCAGGATGGTCCAGAGCGGATCGAAATCCGGCGCGCCACGCGGGTCCTGGCCGGGATCGGCCGTGACAGCCCCCATTTCACCGGCCCAGAAATGCCGGATCGTTCCGTCGCGACGTGTGAAGACGTTGTAGCCCGGCACATCCGCGTCGTTCTTGCTGACGTAGTCGCGCGTGTACTCGCCGGAGACATCGGAATAGATTCTGTGCTGCGTCCAGCGGCGCGACTTCTTTGCCTCAATCAGCCGCGCGATCGGCGAGCGCGCGACAAAAACAAGAGAGACGCGCCGTTCAACGTCCTGCAGCTTCGTCTCCCAGGTGCCCATGAAGGACGTGCACATCGGGCACGGCTTCTGGCGCTCCGGCCCGAACATGTAGCTGTAGACAATGAGCGTTTGCTTGTCGCCGAACAGCTCCGACAGGCTGGCCTTGCCGAACTCACCTTCGAACGCATAGTTCTTCGCCACCTCGCCGCCAGGCGGCAGGTTGCGGCGTAGCTCCGCGACACGTTCGATGTGGCGGCGAAGCTCGATTTCTTCAGCGAGCAGCGCCTCGCGGGCGCGGCGATATTCCGCGCTCTCGTTCGGCTGGCGGGCAGCGCTGGCGCGGGCGAGTTCGGCGGCGGGCTTCGGGGTGGATTGATCCATGGCGCGTCCTCACTTTGTGATGATCCCGTTACAAGACGTTTCGGCCAATGCCGATCCGACAACAACGGCAATTATTTTCTGCCGTGGTTCCAAGGCCCTGGAGGCGCCTGCGGCTGGCCGAATCACGGCGACACCATGGCTCTGCGCGAGAAGTCGAAGTAAGCTTGCAAAAGCGATTCGTTTGCAGTCCCTCGCTGATTCCCGAGCCTTCAGGAGACCTCGATGCAGAGCGTGGGGCGCAAGCTGGCCTTTGTCATGGCCTCATCCAACCATGGCACCATGATCGTCAACCGTTTCGATTACCGGATGGTCGATCAGAACCGCGGCTATGGAGTCGGCTTCCAGATTCTGGAGACCTCGTCCTTCGATCCGACAGAGGTGCGGCTCGCCCTTGACATGCTCGCGCTTCGCCGCAAGCACCATGGCGACGGTGTCGTCGGTATCGACTGCGGCGCCAATATCGGCGTGCACACCATCGAGTGGGCGAAGGCAATGACAGGCTGGGGATCGGTACTGTCGATCGAGGCCCAGGAGCGCATCTATTACGCGCTGGCCGGCAACATCGCCATCAACAACTGCTTCAACGCGATCGCGGTGAATGGCGCGGTATCCAATGAAAGCGGGGTCATGGATATCCCGAATCCGAATTATTTCGTGCCCTCCAGCTTCGGCAGCCTGGAGCTGCGCCAGCGCAGCGGCAATGAATTCATCGGCCAGCCGATCGACTATCAGAACACCGTCAGTGTCCGCAAGCTGACGCTCGACGAGTTCGGCCTGGCGCGGGTCGACCTGATCAAGATCGATGTCGAGGGCATGGAGCTGGAAGCCCTCGACGGCGCGGCGAAGACCATCGAGCGCAGCCGCCCGATCATGCTGATCGAGAAGATCAAGGCCGATGCCAGCCAACTGCGCCAATGGCTGGAGTCGCGCGGCTATGTGGTCATCGAGGCCGGCATCAATCTGCTGGTGATCCATTCCACCGACGCGGCGCTTATGGAGATATTGCCGGCGATCCAGCAGGCGGCGAAACCGGCGGCCTGAAAACTGTGGGATGGTTCGGACCCGAAGGGCCGCATTAGCGCAAAGTGTGAAGCGGCGTTCGTCGCGGCGAGCGCGTCGCGTTTGCGCGGAGATCATGCCCAAACAAAGAAGCTAAAGCGCGATGACGATTCATCCTGAAGCCGTTGCGTTTTAGCGCAGCAATTCCGGCGGCGGCGAGCGGTCGAATGCATCGCCTTTTGGGTCGCCGAGCAGGGTCAGCGCGTAGGTCTCGATCACCAGCGGTCCGCGCCGGCGCTGCAGCTCGGCAACCTGTTCGATCCGGCCAAAGCGATCCTTCAGGCCAGGCTCGGCGCGAACATCGTCGACATAGAGCAGCGGGCCAGCGAGTTCGGTCGTGCTCGGCTCCTCCATATTGACCCAGCGGATACGCTGGCTCTGCTGCGCGACGCAGGTGCCTTTGGGCAAATAGAAGGCAAGCCAGCTCGTGGTGCCATAGTCCGGCGCCAGCACACAGGTGGCGCCTGTGCGCTTGCGCGCCGCCTCGATCTCTGCGGCGAGCTCGCGCCAGCCGACGCCGACGCTGCGCACGGTGGCGTCGCGGCGGAAACCGGAAAGCACGCCGGTATCGGCTTGCACGATCAGTGCCGCGAACATGACCATGCCGGCCGGCGCAGCCCAGCGCAGGCAGAAATCGGCAATGCGCCGCGCCCGCGTCTCCCACTGCGCGAGATGGGCGGCGACCGCAGCGGCAATGGCAAACGCGGGGTAGACCGGCGCGAACCAGTTCGCTTCGACGCGCGCATGCAGCGAGTGCCAGACGAAATAGACCACGATCGTCCAGAACATCGCATTGACCAGCACCCGCGCGGGCATCGCGCCTGTGCCGCGCCGGGCCAGCGCGTGCAGTCCCATCGCACCAAGGATGAAGACGAGCGGCGTCGCAAAGGCAACCTGGGTCGGAACCAGCTCGCCGATGAAGGCAGGGCGGAAATTCTCGATCCTCGCGCGCCCGCTGATCTGCTTGAGGAACGACACCCAATGATGCTCCGCGTTCCAGATGATGACGGGCGCAAAGATCGCCAACGCGACGAGCGCGCCGAGATAGGGCCAGGGCGAGAGCAGCCAGCGTCGCTGCTTTGGCACGGCCAAGAGCCAGATCAGGATCGCGGCGCCAAAGAACAGCGCGGTGTATTTCGAGAGCAACGCGCAGCCAACCGCGGCGCCTACCGCAAGCCACCACGCCCCTCGCCCCGTTTCCAGCACCTTGGCGAGGAAGAACAGCACGAAGCCGGAGGCGACCAGCAGCGGCGAATCCGGCGTGACGATCAGCGTGCCGACAGCCACCATCAGCGTGACATTGAGCAGGATGGCGGCGCTCGCCGCCACGCGCACGCCGCCGAACAGGATCGCTGCCGTGCGATAGACCGCAAAACTCAACGGCAGCGCGGAGAGGATCGACACCAGCCGCACGCCGAATTCGGTATCGCCCGCGATCATGGTGCCGGCGCGGATCACGAGTGCGACCATCGGCGGGTGGTCGTAATAGCCGCCGGCCAGATGTTTCGACCACGTCCAGTAATAGGCCTCGTCGAAAGTAATCGGCGTCCACGCAGCCGCGACGAGGCGCAACGCCACCAGCGCCAGGACCGTGAGAGATGTATTGCGGGCGAGCCTTTTCTCGGTCGGGCTCATCGAAACGTCATCGCTTGCGCCAGACGAAGAGACCGGACATCGCGTAGTTCCACACCACACCCATCAACGCCCCCGCCGCGCCGGCGAGCCACCAGATCGGCTCCTGGTCGTAGACCGAGAACGCGACGCCGACATTGGCAAACAATCCCACGCTGCACACGAGGTAGAATGCGAGCAGGCCGCGCAAGATGGCAAAACCCTTCAGCCGCTGGTCGCGATAGGTCAGAAAATTGTTCAGGATGAAATTCGAGGTCATGGCAACGAAAGCGCCGGCGGCCTGCGCGTGCGGGAACGGCCAGCCGAACATCGTCAATGCCACGAACAGCGTAGCGAGATGCACGAACAATCCGGTGCCGCCGACCATCGCGAACAGCAGGAAGCGCAGCGACACCGCGTCATGGCTGAACTTCGCGAGCACCAGTCCGAGGAAATCCAGCGCCACCATGGAATCGAGCTTGCTCTCCCCATGCAGCCGCGAGCCGAAGGTGAAGGGAACCTCGATCGTGTTCAGCCCGCCATGCGCGGTCGCGACAAGGTCGAGCAGGATCTTGAAGCCTTGCGTGGAAAGTTTTGGCGCCAGTAACTCGAACTTGTCACGCCGGATCATGAAAAAGCCGCTCATTGGATCGGCGATTACGACGCCGAGCACGCGTTTGGCAATTCCGGTCGCAAACGCACTGAAGCCGGCGCGCTGCCTGTCAAAACTGCCGGCGCTGCCGCCCTCGACGTAGCGGCTGCCGACCACGAGCTCCGCTTTCCCGCTTTCAAGCAACGACAGCATCTTCGGCAGCTGCGTCTCGTCATGCTGGAGATCGGCATCCATTACGGCCGCGTAGGGCGCGCTGGAGGCGAGGATGCCCTCGATGCAAGCCCCCGAAAGACCGCGCCGTCCGACTCGCCTGATGCAGCGGACGCGACCATCCTGACGCGCCAGTTCGCGCACGACCCGCCAGGTCTCGTCGGGCGAATTGTCGTCGACGAAGACGACCTCCCAGGCGATGCCGGTCAGCGTCGCTTCCAGCTTGCGATAGAGCTGGACGACATTATCGCGTTCGTTGAAGGTTGGGACGACGACCGAAAGTACCGGCAAACCCATGGCTTGCTGAGGATTTTCGAGGCCGGGCCGGATCGCTTCGTTCATGGGCAAGCGTATATCCGCCGCCTCCCCCAATGCCAAGGCAGAGCTTCCGGAACAGGTGCCGAACGGATGTGTAAAACCGGCCGAAGCGGGCGCCGAAAACGCCAACGACCACCAACAACAGGCGCGCGTACATCCGGCGTTGCCTTGCTATTGCGTGGTCGTCTCAGGCGCCGGAGCTTTGGAAAGCATCGACGTCGCCGTCTCGACCCATATGGGAACTGCGACCATGTTCCGCAAGGGCTGGCCCAGGGCGCGAAGTGTGCCGGCTAGTTCGGCACTTCCTTGATCACGGGGCCCTTGACGGGTGGGGCTGCCGGAGCGGCGGGCTGCGCAGGTTGGGCCGTCTGGGTCGGGGCCGGCTTACCGAATTGTCCGAGGGGGCCGTAAAACACCGCGGCCCCCAGTACAAGCACCAGCACGATCCATCCCAACGCATTGGCGAGCGAGTGCGATGTCATGCTGTGCTTCCCTAAGGCTCATGTCCCAAGCCATGGATATCATGGAAGATCGGGTCGCGGGAATAGGGTAAGCGCATCTCATCGCGTCCACAGATAGAGCGCATCAGGCTCCTTCTCTTCATTGTCCGATCCGTCAGTCTCCCGCACCAGCGTAAACCCCCGCGCCTCGTAAAAGCGGCGCGCCGGCGCGTTGCGCTGGAAGGTCCAGAGCTTAAGGCGTTCGAAGGAAGTTTGCGCGCGCTGCAAAAGCGACGAGCCGATCCCCTGCCCCTGCACCTCCGGCAGCACATAAAGCTGGTCGATCCAATCCTTTCGGAAGGCGATCATGCCGATCATGCCGGCCCCGCCAAAGGCGCCCCACAGCTCGCATTCGGCAAAGACGCGCTCGCGGAAAAAACTGCGATCCTTTCCGGCGTATGCAAGCCGGCCAGCGCCGGCAGCGCCCGGTCGAAGGCAATGCGATGGATGTGTGCGGCGGCGGCCATATCCGACAAGGCAAGCTGCTGCAGCATGGACGCGAGCGATCAGTTGGCCGCCTTGTGTTTGACAAAGGCGGTGATGATGTCCTTTTGCGCCAGTTCGATCGCACGATTGGCCGTGGAGAGGTGCGAGCCCGCTTCCGCATTCGGATATTGCAGCGAGAGATAATCGATCAGCATCACCCGGAAATTCTGCCGCTCGGACGGACAAATGCTCTCGATATCCGCCGTGAAAGCCTGAGCCGACATCCCCTTGGTGCCGTCGCTCTGATATTCCCGCGCCAGGCAGTCCCAGTAGGAATCGCGCCCCTGCAGCGCAAGACGGTGGGCATCATCGATCTCGTCCGCCAGCGCGCCGGTGGCGATCATCGCGAGCACCGCCCCTAACAACATCCGCATTCCGTTCTCCCTTTTGTCGGACATCCTAAGGCATGATCCGGAAGCGTGTGAAGCGGTTTTCCCTCGCGACAAACGCGGAACGCGTTTGCGCGGAGATCATGCCCAAACAAGAAGCGAAGGCGCGATCGCGCGCTTCATCCTAACGTCATCTCGCTTTAGCCGGAACCAGGTGGGCGGTTAACCCCGTCGCGGTTCTGGCAAACATGCTCTGGCTGCGGAACCCCGATCGATCGAAGTTCCTTTCCTGGACTTCCCACGGCGCTTCCCGCCGTCAACACAGAAGCGCCGCGTGATGAACAAGGGGGTACCGCATTCCAGCGCAAACATGACGGAGCCTAGGCTTTTGGTTGATTCGAAGCAGCGGAGCGCAAAGAAGATGTCGAGTACGGATGAGAACAAACCAAAGGGACGGACTGGCCAGCGCAAGGCGAAGGCGAAGCAGCCGGGTCCGAAGGTTGATCAGCGGCAGTCCCAAAAGCCGGACCGACGGCAGGACGACAGCGATGATCTCGACGTCGCCGTTGCGCTGGATGAAGCGCTTCCGGTAGAAGCGATGGAACCGGTGGAATCGCTCGCCTCACCCGATCCGTCGGAGATCAGATCGGTCATCAAGGCAAGCGAGCCACGCGTCGACGGCGCGTTGGTGCCCGTCGCCGCCGCCCCGATCGCCATAACCCCGATAGCAATGGCTGGGCCTATCGAAAATTCTTGGAGCGGCTTTCAAACCATCGCCCACGCGTACAGGGCGTATGCTTGGCGATCGATCGAGGAGACCATGGATCTGGTCGAGAATCTCACCCTCGCCCGCTCGCTCGACAGAACGGTCGAGCTTCAGAACGGATTCACCAGGAAGGCTTGCGACGATTACCTCGAGGACTCCCAGAAGATCTGGCGGCTCTACAGCGAAGTTACCAGGCAGATCTTTCGTTCGTTCGAGCACATCGTGGTGTGGCGTACACGGGCGGCGCGCTAGCGGCATCGGCTTGGGAAAAGCCGAACTGCATACAGCGGCCCCAGCCGCCGCCCCGTTCGGATTCGCTTTTGATTTGCGCGTATGTTTTGACTAGTCTCGACGGATATCTCGCAACAGGACCCCGTCGTGAGCAAAGCCCCGGCCTCATCTTCGAAGAAATCAGGAAATATCTATATCGGCGTCGGCGGCTGGACATTCGCGCCATGGCGCGGGGTGTTTTACCCGGAAAAGCTCGCCCAATCGAAAGAGCTGCAATACGCCGCCTCGAAACTCACCTCGATCGAGATCAACGGCACCTATTACGGCTCGCAGAAGCCCGAGAGCTTTCGCAAATGGGCGCGGGAGGTGCCGGACGGATTTGTATTCTCCCTGAAGGGTCCGCGTTTCACTACCAACCGCCGTGTGCTTGCCGAGGCTGGCGATTCCATCAAGCATTTCTACAACACCGGCGTGCTCGAGCTCGGCGAGCGGCTAGGACCGGTCCTGTGGCAGTTTGCGCCGACCAAGAAATTCGACGAGGCCGATTTCGGCAAATTCCTGGAGCTCCTGCCCCGCGAGATCGACGGCCGCAAGCTGCGCCATGTCGTCGAGGTCCGGAACGACAGTTTCCGCACGCCGGCCTTTGTCGCGTTGCTGCGCCAGTTCGAGACACCGGTGGTGTTCGCCGAGCACGGCACCTACCCTGCTATTGCTGATGTCGCCGCGGACTTTGTCTACGCGCGCCTGCAAAAGGGCGATGACGATCTCAAGACCTGTTATCCGCCGAAGCAACTCGATGCCTGGGCAAAGCGCCTGCAGTCATGGGCCGAGGGCGACGAACCCGACGACCTGCCGCGCGTCGACAAGGGAAAGCCGAAGAAAGCGCCGCGCGACGTGTTCGCCTATGTGATCCACGAGGGCAAGATCCGCGCGCCAGCGGGCGCGATGGAGCTTATCGGACGTGTGAAGTAGCGCCGGTTCGAAGAAAACGCGTCCAAAAAGAAAGACAATGGCCAAAGCGAAAAAGCTGTTCACCATCGGCTACGAACAGACCCCATCGAAAGCGGTGCTGGAGGAACTCGCCGGTGCCGGCGTGAAGCTCTTGGTCGACGTGCGCGCGGTGACATCTTCTCGCCGGCCAGGCTTTTCCAAGAAACAACTGGCGGCCGGGCTCGACGAGCGCGGCATCACCTACATTCATCTCGCCGGCCTCGGCACGCCGAAGGAAGGCCGGCTCGCCGCCCGCAGCGGCCAATATGACGTGCTGCAAAAGATCTACAGCAAGCACCTGAAGACCCCCCAGGCCAAGGAAGAGCTCGACGAACTTTCGGCGCTGGTGAAGAAGGCAGGCCCGGTCTGCCTGCTTTGTTATGAACGCAGCCACGAACACTGCCACCGCCGCTGGATCGCCGAGATCATCGAAGAGAGGGATGGCGTCAGGATCGAGAACCTGGAAGCGCCGCAGGTGTGACATCACAATCGTCATTCCGGGGCGACGCGAAGCGTCGAACTATGGTGCGCAATTGCGCACCTGAGAATCTCGAGATTCCGGGTCTGGTGCTGCGCACCATCCCGGAATGACGGAGTCAACTACCACTGCCCGTCAGCGAAAGCACCCCCTCCATCATGAACACGCAAGCACCGCCGACATGCGTGGAGACGACCTTGCCGCCCTGCTTGCGCACGCGTGTCAGCAAAAGACTCGGGCGACCCATGTCAAAGCCCTGCCCGATGGTCAGCTTCAATTCGCCATCGCTCAAACCGTCGAGAGCGGCGAAGAGCGCGGCGGCCGCGGCTGTGGCGCTGCCGGTCGCGGGGTCCTCGGACAGGCCGCTCGAACCCGGATGAAACATCCGCGCCTGTACGTCACAGGGCTTTTCGTTGGGCGCCACATCGCGCGTGTAGAAATAGACCGCGTCGCTGTCGTCGACCGGGAACGTCCGCGCGAACGCGGCGGCATTCGGCTTTGCCCGCCGCAACGCGTCGCGGGAGGCCAGTTCGACCGCGAGGAACGGCAGGCCGATCGAGATGACATGCGGCGGATGCCGGTCGGACTTGACGTCAGCGGCCGACAGCGACAGGCAAGCGGCCACCTGCTCCGCCGAGAACTGTGTCAGCCGCTTCAGCGGCTGCGGCGCCGTCAGTTCGGCGCTCGTGACCTTGCCTTGCTTGCTCGCGATCTCAACCGCTACGAGCCCCGCCTTTTCCTCGAACAACAGCCGCGCCGGCGGCCTCTCTGCCCTCGAGGCCAGCACAAAGGCCGTGCCCACATTGGGATGGCCAGCAAATGGGATTTCGGAATTGACGGTAAAGATACGCACCTCGGCATCATGGGCCTTGTCGCGCGGCGGCAGCACGAAAGTGGTTTCGGAGTAATTGAACTCCCGCGCAATCGCCTGCATCTCTTCGGTGGAAAGCTCCTCGGCATCGAGCACCACCGCCAGCGGATTGCCGCCAAAGGCACGATCCGTAAACACGTCCACCGTCACATAACGCCGCCGCATTTCACTCCGCCTATCCCAACTGCCAGATCCCCATCGGCCGCTCATAGCCCCGGATCGGCACCTCGCCAAGCGATTTGGCGTCGGGACAATCCTTGCCCAGCACGTCGTGCACGGCCGACGAGATCAAAAGCTGCGAGCCGAACTCCTTGTTCAGCGCCTCGAGCCGGGAGGCGAAATTTACAGTATCGCCGATGACAGTGTATTCCTTTCGCCGCGGCGAACCGATATTGCCGGCGACCACCTCGCCGAAATGGATACCGATGCCGATCCTGAGCGGCCAGCTCGACCCCTCGTTGATGCGCGCCATGGCATCCAGCATTTCGCGCGCGGCGGACACAGCCCGATGGGCGGGATCCTCGGCCTCGAACGGCGCCCCGAACAGCGCGAGGAATCCGTCGCCCAGAAACTTGTTCACGATGCCGCCATGCCGGTCGAGGATTTCGACGAGCACCGCAAAGGCGCCGTCGAGCCGATCGACGACATCCTGCGGCGAACGCTCGCGCGCGCCCGCGGTGAAGCTGCGGAAATCGACGAACATCACTGCGACCTGCCTGATATCGCTCTGTGTGCCGGCGCCTTCGAGCAGCAGCCGCTCGACCACCTGCGGCGAAACGTGCTGGCCGAACAGATTGGTGACCCGGTCTCGCGCGGTCGCCGCGCGGATGCTGGCGGCAAAACTGCGGCGGAGTTGCTGGCCAACCGCCCCCGCGAGCAGGCCTGAGGCAAAAAGGACCAGGCTGCGCGAGAGGTGATAATAGAGCTCGGGCTCGCCCTCGGGATTGACCAGCGGCCTGTAATGCATCGCCATCACGAAGAGCTGGCTCGCTGCGACGAATCCGGTGAAGGTCGAGAGCCAGTAATCGAGCCGCAGCGTCGAGAGAATGATGAAGATGAAATACACCAGCGGCATCACGAAGCCGAGCGCGCGCTCCGGCCCCATGCTCTGGATCTGCAACGCAAGAAGGAGCGTCGGCACGCTGGTTTCGATCAGCACGCCGATATAGCGCCGGTACACCGGCAAGTCCCGGTCGAGCTCGAGGTGACGGCTGATGGTCCGGTAGACCACCATTTCGAACAGCACGAAACCGGCCAGGATCGCGTAGACGGCGTTCGGGTTGACGCCATTGCGCCAGATCTTCTTCACCACGTCGGGATACAGGATGTGAGTGATCGAAATGACCAGCAGGATCACCAACGCGACGACGATCAGGGCCCTGACCCGCACCTTTTCGGTGCGCATCACCTCCCGCATCAGCATATGCTCGAATTCCTTCGACATTGCCTCATGCGGCCCCACAAGCCCATGCCACCACTGAGTGATTGCCGTCATCGCCGTTAGTCTTCCGCTGGAGCGTTCGGACGCGAAACCGGCCTCGACTTTGCCGATCGCGTTCGACGATATATTGCCTCAATCCAGCGTGCGGCGGAAGCGCGTCACGGCGATGGTCATGGCGAGCAGCATCAGGGCGATCAGCACCCCGGTGTCGTATTGCAGGTTCGTGAGATTCGCGCCCTTCAGCATGATGGCCCGCACGATGCGGACATAATGCGTGAGCGGCAGTCCCTCACCGACATATTGCGCCCAGACCGGCATCCCCGCGAACGGAAACATGAAGCCCGAAAGCAGGATGCTCGGCAGGAAGAACATCATCGACATCTGCATCGCCTGCAGCTGGTTCTGCACGATGGTCGAGAAGGTGTAACCGATCGACAGATTGGTGGTGATGA
>Ga0134128_10008906_pt1 | contig 12064 bp, 9 predicted proteins | sample KB31754_FD_96462 | JGI IMG/M metagenome (GOLD analysis project Ga0134128, IMG submission 96462) | Terrestrial soil microbial communities with excess Nitrogen fertilizer from Kellogg Biological Station, Michigan, USA - KB3-175-4 | ecosystem: Environmental > Terrestrial > Soil > Unclassified ...
AAGCGTGCGCTGCTGCCGCGCATCGCCGAGCTCGCAGCGCTGCACGACTTCGCGGCGATCGTGCCGATCTCCGCCGAGCGCGGCACCGACCTCGACGTAGTGAAGCGTGCCGTGGCTGCGCAATTGCCGCCGGGACCGGCACTTTATCCCGACGACGACATCACCGACCGCGACGAGCGCTTCCTCGCCGCCGAGTTCATTCGCGAGAAGATCTTCCGCCAGCTGGGCGACGAAGTGCCGTATGGCACTGCGGTGGCGATCGACAGCTTCGTGCACGAAGGCGGCCTGCGGCGTATCCACGCGACCGTCTACGTCGACAAGGGGAGCCAGCGCGCGATTCTGCTCGGCGAGGGCGGCGGCCGGATGAAGGCGATCGCGACGCAGGCACGCCACGACATGGAAGCGCTCTTCGGCGGCAAGGTCTTTCTCGAGGTGTGGGTGCGCATCAAGCGCGGCTGGGCCGACAGCGACGCGATGCTGACGCGGCTGGGCTATTGAGGCCACCCCGTCATCGTGCCGCTGAACGGAGGTCCCTGAGTTGCGCCAGCTCCGCGAACGCCGCGACGACGAGCCGGCGTTCATCCTCCACACGTACCCGTATCGCGAGACGAGCCTGATCGTCGAGGCGTTCACCGAGCAGTACGGCCGCGTCGCAATGATTGCGAAAGGCGCGAAGCGCCCGCGTTCGGAAATGCGCGGCGTGCTGCAGGCGTTCCAGCCGCTCGTGCTGTCATGGGCGGGCGCAGGCGAGCTGAAGACGCTCGTCAAGGCCGAGTGGCAGGGCGGCTTGCCGCTGCCGACCGGTGCAGCGCTCCTGTGCGGCTTTTACCTGAACGAACTGTTGCTGAAGCTGCTGGCGCGCGAGGACCCGCATCGGGCGTTGTGGCACGAATACGTCTACGCGTTGCGCGCGCTGACCATCGACGCAACGCCCGCTGCGCAAGCCGCGACACTGCGCCATTTCGAGTTGCGGCTGCTCGCCGAGCTCGGTTATGCGCTGACGCTCACGCACGATGTCGCAAGCGGCGCGCCGATCGAAGCGGGCGAGCGCTACCATTATGCTTTCGATCGCGGCCCGCAACGCTTCGCCGCCGAGCCGCACGCGTCGTGGCCGGCCGTGCGCGGCGCGACGCTGATCGCATTGGCGGACGAGCGCTATCCCGATGCCGACGTCGCCGCCGAAGCGAAACGGCTGATGCGCGGGATCCTCGATCATTACCTCGAGGAGCGGCGCATCTTCAGCCGGCGCGTCGTGCAGGATCTCGCGGCGCTGGAGGATGACGAAAGGAAGTGAAGTGATCGAGCTCGGCGTGAACATCGACCACGTGGCGACGCTGCGGCAGGCGCGCCGCACCTACGAACCCGATCCGGTGTGGGCCGCCGTCGAGGCGCATCTCGGCGGCGCCGACGGCATCACCGTGCATCTGCGCGAGGATCGACGCCACATCCAGGACGAGGACGTGCGCAGGCTCCGCGATCTCGTCCACATCAAGCTCAACCTCGAGATGGCCGCCACTGACGAGATGGTCGACATCGCGTGCGCGCTGCGTCCCGAGATGGCGATGCTCGTGCCCGAAGGCCGCGAGGAGGTGACGACGGAAGGCGGCCTCGACGTCGTCGCGCAGGAAGAGAAGCTCAAGACGGCGATCGGCCGCCTCAGCGACGCGGGAATCGTCACGTCGGTGTTCATCGACGCCGAGCTGCCGCAGGTCGAAGCGTCGGCACGCGTCGGCGCGCGCGTCTGCGAAGTGCACACGGGCCCTTACGCGCACGCGTTTCACGCCAAGGGACGCGATGCCGAAAGCCGCGCCGTCGTCGCCGAGCTCGATCGCATCCATGTCGCGGGACGCGCGATCCGCGATCTCGGCATGCGCTTCAACGCGGGTCACGCGCTGAATTACGTCAACGTGCAGCCGGTCGCCGCGCTGCCGGGTGTGCGCGAGTTGCACATCGGTCACGCGATCGTTTCGCGCAGCGTGTTCGTCGGCCTGCGCGAAGCCGTACGCGAGATGAAGGCGCTGATGCGGCAGGCCGCGAAGCAGGGCTAGCGTGGCGAGCGTTCGCGGGCCGATCATGCTCGGCGTCGAGGCGCCCGCGCTGACCGACGCCGATCGCAGGCGGCTCTCCGATCCGCGCGTCGGCGGCGCGATTCTTTTCGCGCGCAACTTCGAATCGTCGCCGCAACTGCGTGCGCTGACCGCGTCGATACGTTCGCTGCGCCCCGAGCTGCTGATCGGCGTCGACCACGAGGGCGGGCGCGTGCAGCGCTTTCGCGGCGACGAATTCACGCGCCTCCCGCCGATGCGCACGCTGGGCGAGCGTTGGGACGCCGATCCTGCAGCTGCCGATGCGCAGGCATTCGAGTTGGGCGAAACGATCGCGCGCGAACTGCGCGGCCATGCCGTCGATTTCAGCTTCACGCCGGTGCTCGACCTCGACTATGGTGCAAGCGCGGTGATCGGCGACCGCGCATTCCACGCCGATCCGGTGATCGTCGCCGATCTCGCCGGCGCGCTCGTGCGCGGGCTCGACGGCGGCGGCGTCGCATCGGTGGGCAAGCACTTCCCCGGGCACGGCCACGTCACGGCCGATTCGCACGTCGACACGCCGGTCGATGCGCGCGCACTCGACGACATCCTGCGAAGCGACATCGTGCCGTTCGCCGCATTGATCGCACAGGGACTCGACGCGGTGATGCCCGCGCACGTCGTCTATCCGGCGGTCGATGCGCGGCCGGCGGGCTTTTCGCCGGTATGGATCGGCGAGATCCTGCGCCAGCGGCTGGGCTTCGACGGCCTCGTGTTCTCCGACGATCTCGAAATGGCCGCTGCGCATTCGGCGGGCGACATCGTCGCGCGGGCCGACGCGGCGATCGATGCCGGATGCGACGTCGTGCTCGTCTGCAACGACTTCGCGGCGATGGACGAGCTGCTGGCGCGCTGGGCTCCGCCCGCGCAGCCCGCGCTCGCACGGCGCTGGCAGGCGATGGTGGCGAACGACGTTCGTCAGCGCGGCTGCTTCGCGTCGGTCGCGAACACGTAATCGCGAAACTGCTCGCGCAGCACGCGCTTCGCGAGCTTGCCGGTGGCGGTGTGCGGCAGCGCATCGACGAACGCGACGTCGTCGGGCGTCCACCATTTCGCTGTCCGCCCGACATAGAAGTCGAGCAGCGCTTCGCGCGTCACGTCGGCGCCGGGCTTCCTGACGACGACGAGCAGCGGCCGCTCGTCCCATTTCGGATGGCGCACGCCGATGACGGCCGCTTCGGCGACCGCCGGATGCCCGATCGCGATGTTCTCGAGGTCGATCGAACTGATCCATTCGCCGCCCGACTTGATCACGTCCTTCGCACGATCGGTGAGCCGCAGGTAGCCGTCGGCATCGATCGTCGCGACGTCGCCGGTCGGAAACCATCCGTCCACGGTGGGATCGCTGTCGTCGCCGTAATAGCCGCATGCGATCCACGGTCCCCGGACGAGCAGATTGCCGGCGTGCTCTCCGTCGTGCTGCAACGCGTTGCCGTTCTCGTCGACGATCTTCATGTCGACGCCGTAGAGTGGCCGGCCCTGCTTGAGGCTCACCTCGTCGCGCTCGGACGCCGGACGATCGAGATGCTTCCCCTTGAGGGTCGCCGTCGTTCCCATCGGACTCATCTCGGTCATGCCCCACGCGTGCATGACGCGGATGCGGTAATCGTCCTGCAGCGTATGCAGCAGCGTCGGCGGGCACGCGGCACCGCCGATCGTCGTCATCTTGAGCGTCGACAGCCGCAGGCCGTTCTGCTTCATGTAGTTCACGAGACCGAGCCACACGGTCGGCACGCCGGCCGACGTCGTCACGCGCTCGCCTTCGAAGAGCTCGTAGAGGCTCCTGCCGTCGAGTGCGGCGCCGGGAAAGACGAGTTTCGCGCCGACCAACGGCCCCGAATACGGGATGCCCCAGGCGTTGACGTGGAACATCGGCACGATCGGCAGGACGACGCTTTGCGCGGACAGCGCCTTCGCATCGGGAAGCGACGATGCGAACGCGTGCAGCACAGTCGAGCGGTGGCTGAACAGCACGCCCTTCGGCGGTCCCGTCGTGCCCGACGTGTAGCAGAGTCCCGACGCCGTGTTCTCGTCGAACTCGGGCCATTCGAAGTCGTCGCTCTCCGGGTCGAGCAGATCCTCGTAGCAGAGCAGGGCCCCCGGCGCGTCCGCCGGCATATGCGCGCGATCGGTCATCGCCAGCCATGCCTTCACGCCTTTGCATTCGGCCGCGAGCTTCGCGACGAGCGGCGCGAACGTCAGGTCGAAGAAGAGCAGCGTATCGTCGGCATGATTGACGATGTACGCGAGCTGGTCGTGGTAGAGGCGCGGGTTGATCGTGTGCACGATCGCCCCCATGCCGGAAATCGCGTAGTACAACTCGAGGTGGCGATGGCCGTTCCAGGCGAGCGTCGCGACGCGGTCGCCGGCGCGCACGCCAAGGCGGGTCAGCGCGCAGGCGAGCTTGCGCGCACGCACGTGCGCATCGTGCCAGCGGTAGCGATGGATCGGGCCTTCGATGCTGCGCGAGACGATCTCGGTGTCGCCGTGAAAGCGATCCGCGTGGCGGATCAGCGACGAAATCATCAACGGCATCCGCATCATGAGTCCGTGCATGGCGATCCTCCCGCGATGCGATGACGACGCCGTCGGTGCTTGCGAGCCTCGCCGCATCGCCATTAGCATGGACGTGCGGCGGACGGCGCCGCCGCGCATTCTCGCGCAGAACGTGCCACGATGCCAGCCATGAGGGAATCATCCGATGCGTGAAGCCGTCATCGTTTCCACCGCGCGCACCGGGCTCGCGAAGTCGTGGCGCGGCGCGCTCAACATGACGCACGGCGCGACGCTGGGCGGTCACGTCGTGCACCACGCGATGACACGCGCGAGCGTCGAGCCGGCCGACGTCGACGACGTGCTGATCGGCTGCGCGTTCCCCGAAGGCGCCACCGGCTGGAACATCGCGCGGCAGGTCGCGCTGCGCGCCGGGTGCCCGGTGTCGGTGCCCGGCGTCACCGTGAACCGGTTCTGCGCATCGGGCCTGCAGACGATCGTTTTCGCGGCGCAACGGCTCATCGCCGGCGAAGGCGACGTCTATGTCGCCGGCGGCGTCGAATCGATCTCCTGCGTGCAGAACCCGATGAACCAGCACATGCTGCAGGAAGCGTGGCTCGCGCTGCACAAGCCGGCGATCTACTGGACCATGCTGCAGACGGCCGAAACCGTCGCCGCGCGGTATGGGGTCTCGCGCGAGCGGCAGGACCGCTATGGCGTGCAAAGCCAGCAGCGCGCCGCCGCGGCCGCGGCGGCCGGCCGGTTCGATGACGAGATCGTGCCGATCGACGTGACGATGTCGCTGACCGACAGGGAGACGGGCGCGGTGTCGACGAAGGAGGTGACGCTTGCGTCCGATGAAGGCATCCGCGCCGACACGACGTACGAAGCGGTGGCGAAGATCAAGCCGGCGCTGCCGGGCGGCGTCATCGCGGCGGGCAATGCGAGCCAGTTTTCCGATGGCGCCGCGGCGTGCATCGTGATGAGCGCGGAAGCGGCGGCGCGCCGCGGATTGCAGCCGCTCGGCGCCTTTCGCGCGTTCGCCGTGGCGGGCTGCGACCCGGAGGAGATGGGCCTCGGCCCCGTGTTCGCCGTCACGAAACTGCTGGCTCGCACGGGACTGCGCGTGAACGACATCGATCTCTGGGAGATGAACGAAGCGTTCGCCGTGCAGGTGATCGAAAGCCGCGATCGCCTCGGCATCCCCGACGAGCGCCTCAACGTCGACGGCGGTGCGATCGCGGTCGGCCATCCTTACGGCGTATCGGGCACGCGCCTGACCGGTCACGCGCTGATCGAAGGACGCCGGCGCAACGCGAAGCGCGTCGTCGTCACGATGTGCATCGGCGGCGGCATGGGCGCCGCCGCATTGTTCGACGTGCTGTAGTTGCCCGCGACGGCAGGCGGCCAACGGCGCGGAGGTCGCCGCGGCGCCTGCGCGCTCGCTACGGCATTGCGTACAGCTCGCGCAATCCGGGAAGGCCCTTGAGCTCGAACGCTCCCTTGAAGACGACCTCGTCGCGATAGCGTGCGGCGAATTCGGACGACATGAGCACGGAAACGCCAAGCACCTTGGTCATGCCTTCGATGCGCGATGCTTCGTTGGCGGCAGAGCCGATCACGGTGAATTGCAGCCGTTCCGGCACGCCGATGTTCCCGTACGTCACGTCGCCAACGTGGAGTCCGATCCCGTAGTGGAGCATCGGCAGATCGGGTCGCAGCGAATTGGCCGAGGCGATGCGTTCGCCGGCGGTTCGCGCCGCTGCGAGCGCGCGCTCGCATGCCATTCGCGCGGCTTCGCGCTCGTCGCTGTCGTCCGCAATCGGGAAGATCGCCAGCACCGCGTCGCCGATGTAGCTCAGGATCTCGCCGCCGCCGTCGAGAATCGCGCCGGCCATCGCGGCGAAGAACCGGTTGAGATTCATCAGGTAGCTCGCGTGATCCATGCTGCCGGCGAGCAGCGTCGAATTGCGCAGATCGCAGAACCAGATCACCGCGTGAATCAGTTCGCCGTCGCCGTGCTTGATCTCGCCTTCAAGAACGCGCTTGCCGGTGGTGCGCCCGAGATAGGTTTCGAGAAGGCCCACCGAGATGCGGCGCTGCGCATGAACCTCGAAGAGGCGGCCGAGGGCGGGCAGCACTTCGTCGACGTTGCCGAGGTGCGCCGTCGTGAAGCCGCCGGGGGCGAACGACGTCATCGACACGACGTTCACCTGCCCGTCCGAGAAGCGGAACGGCATCGCGACGTAATCGGTGGCGCCTTCCGCATGCAAGTCGCGCACGACGGGAAAATCGAGCATGACGCGATCACCCGTGAGCCGGCGGCGGATGCCGCCGCCGCTGCGAATGATCGGCGCGAACGGGCTGTCGGCGAACTTCGGCTGATGCAGGATATCGTGCGGCTCGAAGATCGTGCGCACTTCGCGCGTGTCGTCGCGCCATACGAAGACGCTCGCGTAGATCTGCGGATGCAGCGTCGGCACGATCACCGTCATCCGCGACGCGGGCACGCCGTGATTGCGCAGGCATTCGCCGAATGCGCCGACAAGCGAGTCGGCCGACGGCGCTTTCCAGGCTTCGCGAAGCAGCCAGCCGGCAAGCGGGTTCGCATGGGGGCTCAGCGTGTCCTGCGCCGAGGCGGGCAGCCGTTGCGCGTCCTCGTAGATGCCGTCGACCCGATCCGGATAGAACGACACGTATCCGGCGAGGCCCGCAGCGTCGTCCAGCGGCCGCTCGTACGCCCAGACGGCGTTTTCCGCGCGGGCGGCCCCGACCTTCACCGTCCAGTAGCTCGCGTCACCCTTGAACGGACAGTGCGTCGTGTGCGACGTCCTTTCGAGGAACTCGCCGCGCACGTCGTTGAGCGGAAAATAGAAGCGCGGCGCGTGCCGCGTTTCGTGCAGCACCAGGGCGCGCGTCGTATCGGCGATCCACTCGTCGCAAAACCGGACGCGCAATCGCTTCGGATGCGGCTCGATGCGAATCGCGTATTCGATGTTTGGCACGCTCGCTCCGCTTCGTTCACGCCGCGGCGGTCTCATCTGCAAGACCGGGCATCGCAAAACCGATTGCGCGAAGCCTTTCGCCGAGCGCGTTGCGCTCCTCGTGCGTCAGCGCGACGAGCGGCGGCCGCAACCTCGCCCAGTTGTCGTCGTCGGAGAAGTCGGCGATCGCGGCCTTGAGCGCTGCGACCATCGGAAACGACTGGAAGATCGTGCGTGCACGATCGAGCGCGGCCTGCTTTGCGTCGGCGTCAGGCTTTCGCCAGTCGCGCGCAAGCCGCGCGATCGGCGCGGGGTTCACGTTCGCGGTGGCGCTGATGCAACCGGCGCCGCCGCCGCGCAGCGTCGCGAGCAGGAACGTCTCGCTGCCCGAGAAGACGTCGAAGCCACGCGCGTTCCAGCGCTCCAGCATCGCACGGGTGTTGTCGAAGTTGCCCGAGCTGTCCTTGATGCCGGCGATCGTGCCCGGATATCGATCGAGCAGGCGCTCGATCAACCCGATGGCGAGCGGCACCTGCGACACCTGCGGAATGTGATAGAGGTAGATGCGCAAGCCCGCGTCGCCGACGCGTTCGATCACTTCGGCATAGCTCGCGAACAATCCGTCGTCGGATACGCCCTTGTAGTAGAACGGCGGCAGCATCAGCACGCCGGCGCAGCCGTTGCGCACGGCATGGCGCGTGAGCGCGACGGTATCGGGCAACGCGCAGCAACCGGTGCCCGGCATCATTCGCGACGGCGGAATGCCGGCATCGACCAGCGCATCGAGCAGCGCGATCTTCTCGGCCACCGACAGCGAGTTGCCCTCGGAATTGGTGCCGAAAACGGCGAGGCCCGTGTCGTTGTCGAGGAGCCATCGGCAATGCGCAACCAGCCGCGCGGGATCGGGTGCGAGGTCGGCGGTGAACGGCGTGACGACGGGCGCAAGCGCACCGCGAAGACGTGGGGTATCGGTCAACGGGATCTCCTGTCCGCATGCGCGCGCCGTGAGACGTCGGTCCGCGCGAGGCCGCCTTCGCGCCGCGCGTCGATCGCGAAACCGCCAGTCTAGCGCGGCGCCTGCAGGTGCACGGTCGCTCCGCATTCGACGCCGGCGACGTCGATTGCATATCGTGCGCCGACGATGCGGGCGTCGTCGAGCGCGCGATTGCGGTCAGGCGATTTGACGTAGCCGAACGCGACGATGCGGCCGAGCTTGCGGCTGTAGCCGGCTGACGTGATCTCGCTGACCGGCCGCCCGTCCATCAGGATCGGCTCGCCGCCCCACGCGAAGGCGCCGGGATCGTCGAGCGTGAACTGGACGAGCCGTTTGCTGGCGCCGCGCTCGCGCTGCGCGAGCAGCGCATCGCAGCCGATGAAGGCCGGCTTGTCGAACGCGACCGCGTAGAGCAAGCCCGCTTCGAGCGGCGTGTCGTCGGGTGACAGCTCGGCGCCCCACGCGCGCCGGCCGGACTCTATGCGCAATGCGTCGATCGTGTAATAGCCGGCATCGCGCAGCCCGAAATGTTGCGCGTTCCCCCACAGCGCGTCGTAGAGCGTCGCGCACTGGTCGGTCGGCACGCAGAGCTCGTAACCGGGCCCCCCGACATAGCTGATCCGTGCCGCGCGCGCTCGCGCATAACCGACGTCGATCGTGCGCGCCGTACCGAACGGCAGCGTCGCTTTCGACAGGTCGTCGCGCGTAAGCGTCGAGAGCAGCGCCTCGGCACGCGGACCCATGACGGACAGCATCGACCACGCGCTCGTCACGTCGACGAGGCACGCGTGCTCGTCGGCGCCGATGTGCCGCTCGATCCATACGAAATCGCGCGTCGTCTGCGCGGTGCCGGTAAGGATGAAGAACTCGTTCGCGCCGACGCGCGTCACGGTGAGATCGCTCTCGAAGCCGCCGCGCTCGTTCAGGAGTGCCGTGTAGACGATGCGTCCGACGGGCACGTCGATCCGATTGGCGCAGATGCGCTCGAGCACGGCGAGCGCATCGCGGCCCTTCAGCACGAATTTGGAGAACGAGGTCTGGTCGAAGACGACGACCTGCTCGCGGCACGCGCGTTGCTCGTCGAGGATGTACGGAAGCCATGCCGGCGCATCGAGCGAAGGCGCCGGCTCGGACGCGCCTTCCGGCAGGAAATAGTTGGCGCGCTCCCAGTTGTTCTTCGTGCCGAATACGGCGCGCTTGTCCGCGAGCCGCTCATAGAGCGGTGAGCGCCGCAGCGGCCGCACCGACTGCAGTTCCTCGCGCGGCCAGCGCATCGCGTAATGCAGGCCGAGCGTTTCGACCGTGCGATCGGCGAGGTGGCGCCGATTGACGTGCAGCGGGGCGAAGCGGCGGATGTCGACGTCCCACGCATCGAACGGCGACTCGCCTTCGACCAGCCATTCGGCGACGAGCCGTCCCGCGCCGCCGGCGTTTGCGATGCCCGCCGAATTGAAACCCGCGCAGACGAAATAGCCGCGCAGCTCGGGCGCCTCGCCGAGCAAGAAATTGCCGTCGAGCGTGAAGCTCTCCGGCCCGTTCAGCAGCAGCTTGACCGGCGCGCTCTCCAGGCACGGCATCCGATGCAGCGCGTTTTGCATCAGCACCTCGAACTGGTCCCAGTCCTCGGGCAGCAACTGGAATTCGAAGCGCTCCGGAATGCGCTCGACATTCCACGGCTTCGCGACGGGCTCGAATCCGCCCATCACGACGCCACCGACCTCTTCCTTGAAATAGATGAAGCCGTCGGGATCGCGAATCACCGGCATGTCGGGCGATACGCCGATCGGCTCGGTGACGAGATAGAAATGCTCGGCCGACTGAAGCGGCACCGCGACATTCGCGAGCGCGCCGAATTCGCGCGCCCATTGGCCGGCGCAATTGACGACGAACTCGCAGGCGATCTCGCCCTGCGCATCGTCTTTGCGCCAGTGCACGCCGCTCACGTGCCCGTTGCGCGCATTCACGCCGTCGACCTTCACGCCTTCGACGATCATCGCACCGCGCATGCGCACGCCTCTCGCGAGCGATTGCGTGAGGTCGGTCGGATTCGCCTTGCCGTCGCCGGGAATCCACACCGCCCCTGCGAGGTCGTCGGTACGAACGAGCGGCAACCGGGCGGCGACTTCGTCCGGCTCGAGCCAGGTGAATTCGACGCCGAAGCTTCGCGCGCGCGCCATCTGGCAGCGCATGAGCGAAAGCCGCTCCGGCGTCCGCGCGACGTTGACGCTGCCGCATTGCTTCCATCCGGTCGCAAGTTCCGTTTCGCGTTCGAGCGATCCGTAGAGCTCGATGCCGTAGCGGCTCATCCGCGTCGCATTGCGGGTCGCGCGCATCTGGCCGACGAGTCCCGCAGCGTGCCACGTCGTTCCGCAGGTGAGGCGGCCCTGCTCGAGCAGCACGACGTCGGTGACGCCGATCTTCGCCAGGTGATAGGCGGTCGAAGCGCCAGCGATCCCGCCGCCGACGACCACGACTCGTGCGTGGTTGGGGAGGGCCCTCATCTGCTGTTGCATGCCTAAAGCTTCAGCGCCGCGATGCCGACCGCGACGCTCGCCGCACCGGCGAGCCGCATCGCGCCAAAGCCTTCCTTCAACCACAGTGCGCCGATCACCGCGGCGAACAGCACGGACGTCTCGCGCAATGCCGCGACGGCGGCGACCGGAGCGCGTGTCATCGCGAAAAGCACGATGCCGTAGGCGCCGAGGCTTGCGACGCCGCCGAGCAATCCGCGCCGCCAGCTGCCTCCGAGATAGGCCGCGGCCGGAGCGCCTCCGCGCCACAGAATCCACGCGACGAACGGCAATCCCTCGATGGCGATCAGCCACGTGACGTAGGCGATCGGATTGCCCGAGGCGCGCGCACCGCTGCCGTCGACGAGCGTGTACGCCGCAATGATGGCGGCGTTCGTGAACGCCCAGCGCGCGGCCGCCGGCGGATGCCGCTCACGGCGAATGAACGCGATACTGACGATGCCCGTGCAGATCAGCACGATGCCGAGCATCGCGTGCGCGCTCGGCAGCTCGTGGAGCAGCACGATGCCGAGCACCGCCACGAGCAACGGCGCCGTGCCGCGCATCAACGGATAGGCGAACGACAGGTCGCCGGTGCGATACGCGTGCGCGAGCGTCACGTAGTACCCGAAGTGGATCACCGTCGAGCCGGCGATGAACTTCCACGCGGCGGGATCGGGCAGCGACACGAACGGAAGCGCGATGGCGGCCCAGATGCACGAGCCCGCAACGACGCTCGCCGTGTCGAGCATCGGCTCGCCGCCCGGTGCGGCCTTCAGCAGCGCGTTCCAGCCCGCATGCAACAATCCGGCGCCGAGAACGGCGACGGTGATGCCGACCGAGAGCTCCTGCGCCGGCATGGTCAGGCGCGCACCGGTTGCGGCGGTTGCGGGAATCTCGGAACGGAATCGGGCAGGGGCGTTGCCGCGCCGGCCATCACGCGGTCTTCGGCTTGCGCTTCTGCCATGCCGCGCTCGCGTTGTCGGCGAGCGGCGA